>Ga0126375_10000146_pt1 | contig 15799 bp, 33 predicted proteins | sample PanSoiMetPlot_14_FD_109577 | JGI IMG/M metagenome (GOLD analysis project Ga0126375, IMG submission 109577) | Tropical forest soil microbial communities from Panama - MetaG Plot_14 | ecosystem: Environmental > Terrestrial > Soil > Tropical forest | place: Panama | collected 2016-02-17 | reverse complement strand
GGCATGAAACAAGAAAGGAAAAGTGGTCTACTCCTCTTTAAGACCCTTCTCTAGCTTAAGTTGATTAACTAGTCTATCTAGACTTGGAGATGATCTTTCATTGATCCACCAATCTAGATCAGGAACAATGTTCTCAGTCACAAACTCACGGAGCCATCTACGCATTGCAATATGAAACTTACCGAAGTCTATTTCATCTTCGTAATGCTCTTGCTTATAGAGCCTGCTCGCTATCTCACGTACTGTGTCTGCATTGATGCGAATATAGAAATCAGTCATTGCCTACTCCGTAGACCGACCAATATTCCTGCCAGTCTCTCATGCTGTACTTGAGCCTGATGTTATAGCGTTGAATGATCCACCGGATAGCCCAATTCAGAGTGCTAGACGTATGTACTCTAACCCCGTTGCTATCGAGTATCCACCAACGTCTACTATCTTCTTGCACTACTGTGAACATGATACCTCCTTGAATGAGTAAAGGGTAGGTCGCCGGTAACCTACCCTCTACCCTATTCAGTTGTGAGAGCTGATCTACTTACTTGCTGCCATTCTCCTTAGGATCAGCTAACATCCACATAGGGCGCATAGCACGTCCCATAGGCTTTTGAATCAACTTCACTGCGATAGGCTCTACCCATTCCTTACCCTTGCAGAGAGAAACGAGTTGATTAACGAGTGCCTGACCCGTCCAGACTACTTCATACTGGTCATCAAGATCAGGAGTACCATCAGAGTGTAGAGATGACACTGTGCCGGTCATTGTCATACCGGATGTACCAGTCTCTTGATAGGTGATTTCAACCGGAACACCAGAGAGCCATAAGATAGCAAATGGATTGCTACCAAACATCTCACCAACAGCCTTCGTAGTAAGACGCTCAGGAGCTACATCAGAGAATGAACGCATTTCTTGATTCCTTCACAATGCGACTAGTAGATACTTGGATACTGCCTGAGTTGTTGGTTTCATTACCTCCCTGTACCAGCAGTTGCACGTGTTCTGGTTGGTCGATTAGCTGTACCTCCTGATGGCGGAGTAGGAGGAGTGGTATCAGCACTCGCATTAGCAGTTGAAAGAGGAGGAGGAGAAGTGGTATCAACACTCGCATTAGCAGTTGAAGGAGGAGGAGGAGTAATAGGAGTACCGTCCGGATTATTCTGAGCTGGTTGAACAATCTTAGCTCTAGTTGAACGTGGACGCTTCACACGCGGGCGAGGATTCTTAGCATCTTGAAGATAAACAGACTTGTTACCCTTAGCGTCTGTCTCTTCCATCACTCTAACCATGATAATTGGATTAGAGTTACCGGCTGCAACTTGAGCTTTCATACGCTTGCTCATATTGCGAGACACTGCCTCAGGTACTTTGACTTCAGCAGTCAGACCATCACCGTGAGCAATACCAAGCTTGTAGATTTCAGAATCTACATAGTCCTCGGTATTCTTGATCTTACGCTTCTTGCCTGTCTTTTCAGGAGGGAGTACAGCATACACTCCGATGATCTGTCCAACGTAGGTTGAGAGCCTATCAGAGTAGCTCTTTCCCAATTGCTCATATGACACTACAGTGTACTTCTCTGCCCATCCGGCAGGAAGCTTAAAACCATTATCAGAAGGAACGGTACTACCAGTGAGATTGGGAGTAGGATCATTAACAGGAGTAGGAGTGGTCATGACTAGCTTTCCTTCACGTATTCTGTCAGGTCAGGATTGTACTCTGGCACATATCCTACCTGAAAGTGTTTGCTCTCAGGGAACATAGGCACTCCGTTTACCAGAATAAACTGGAGTAGGTCTGTATCTCCTAATGAGCGGAGTTTGCTCCATACTTGCCAAGCAAGCTTAACTGCAAAATCATACTCTGTGGTATCGATTGACTTTGCTTCAAGCTTGCCAGTGAGCGCATTACGCTCTGCCCAACGCACCGTATCTACTTGCATGATGCCTCCTTTATATGTTGGGTTATATGCATGAGGAGACTTTTCATTATCTCCTCCGTTCCCTCCCCATGCGCTGCCCACAACTCATTCTACCACTCTGGTGGAGAGCCGTCAATGGCCCTAGAATGCTCTAGGAGGCTCAACCTGGGACTTTCAGGATCGAATGAAGGATCATACAGTTCATATGCTGAAACTCCCTCCCAGATTAGGACGGCTCAAAATGACCCTTTTTTGAGGCACCTCCCTGGTCATTTACCAGCCTAGCATCCTCTACGACGCCCAACCTGGAGCTTTCATGGTTACGGTGGCGTGATCCCATGATTTGAGCCACCTCTCCGTAGATGGCCCACCTGTCGGCTGCTGGAGGGATTACCACATACACATGAAGTAGACCATGAATAGTGATAGGAACAAAGAAGAAACTAGGGTACTTCTTAGTCAGGTTACTAAGCTGTGTCCATTGCTCCTCATTCATGGTGTATTTGAACACCCTACGCTTTAAGAGGAGAGTTTGTCTATTGCTCATCTGGCGCACCTATTACAATAGATGAACCTTTAAACCCGTCTATATGTCTACGAGCTAATTTATCAAGATTATTCTGTGCAATCTCTTCTAAGTCAGCGTCTATGGCATCAGCTATCTGAACGATATACCAGAGTAAATCTCCTAGCTCTTCTTTGGTGAATTCAGTCATAGCTAGATACTGATGTACCTCTACTTTACCTCCCTTGTGAAAAAGATACTTCTTCCATATCTCTGATACCTCTCCTGTCTCACCAATAAGACCCATCAGACCATTAACGAGCTTGGTAATCTTGTTGGCATGTTTCACACTGGTGAGAGCTGCTAGCTCTTGATAGACTTTAAACGATAGAGGGTCATGTTTAATGCTCATGCCTGATCCTTCTCAATAAGTTTCATAAGCTCTAAGCCAGGATAGCTGTTATCAGTCTCTCCCATATATGGCCTAGATAGTCCGGCTCCTTTGTCCCATTGAGCTACCCAATCTATGGTACCGTTTCTCTCATAATCTTTCTTGCTGGTGTTAATCTCTCTCCTACGTGGGGTAAAATGAATGGTGTTCTCTAGCTCTTGCCAGGTACGCCATTGATGGGCATAGTCTACTTGTTGAAGAGCTAGACCCATACCTACAAATCGAGTAGTTGTGTAGGTATATACGCCATCAAATGGGTCTTGTGCCCAAGCTCTAATGATATCGTCCCAATCAATCTCTAGTGGATTATGCCCCCTGGTCTTGACGCTACCTTTAGCTTCCTTCTCAGGGAACCAATAAATCCCAGGTTGAATGAGCCAGAGACTACCTCCTCTTTCTACTTTCCATTGTCCTAGACCATCTCCTACATCACTATCTGACTTTAAAGGCTTAGTAGAGATCAATCCATCAGTAGCGTGCATGATAATAGCATCAGGATTGTAGGTTGTCTTAAGAAGTAGCATAGCTCTTGTGAAACTTGTAATCATGCCAGCCCAGGTAAGACAACGAAAAGGAGGTGGCTTACCATCTTTAAATCCTACTGTCTGTGCAAGCTTGCCATAGAAGCTATTAGTAGCAAGCTTCATTACTCTCTCAGCAGGATTACCCTCTGCCTGATATTGTCTACGTAGATCATAGAATGCTGGCAACCATTCAAAAGGTTTGTGATCGCACTCTCTTTGCAAGGTGTAACCACGCTCTATCTCATATGCTCCGCCGTATCCTTCAATGAGTTTGATACCCGCTGCTATCTCATGATCCCAATACCATCCTCTACCATATCGAGGATAATATATCTCTCCTTTAGGATTACGCCAGGGAAAAGGTAGCCACGGTGTTAGAGGATGAAGCTTCCAGTTAATAAGCCAGAGAGTATGAAGTAGCTTAGGATCATACTCCTTCACTGGCACAAATCTACCATGAGCTAGACAAGGTAAGAAGGTACAAGCATGAGGGTAGGCAGAGTTGATATCCCACACCCAAGATTCTTTGAAATAGCCTACCTTAGTAACATCAAACCTACCACCATAGTAACCATATCGTGGCATGTCTGACTTCTCCCAATCACTCTCACTACTCATAAAGGTACGAATATTGTTCTTGTTCAATACGTACCCTGCAAGTGGCCCTGGGCCGTTGTATTGAGATGGGTATATCTTAGCTTGTTGAAGAGAGATGAATACCTTTTGCATCATCTTAACTAGTAGGAGACATTCGTCTAGGCAATAGCTCTCTATCTCCTCTAGCATGGAAACATCAAACTTGCCTCTTTTCTCCTTCATAGCTTCAATGGCATCAATACTTGTTGTATCTCCTTCTACGTTCCAAGCTCTGAGAGCTTTCACAAAACTTGTCTGAAAGTAACCGAATGTGTCATAGATTGTGCAACGGAGCTTAGGCTTAATGACGTTACCAACATAGAAGTACTTACGTGGTATGTACTTCAGTCTGAAGGTACCCCAGGTAATATACTCTCCTTGATGGAGCTTTTGTAACTTCTCCCATCCTAAGTCTTTTAAGATCATGTTTACGTCATAACCAAAGCTAAAGGCTAGCTTGATTGACTTGTCTGGTAGGTTACACAAAAAGTTAAGACAATCCTTTGTAGAGAGCTGGTCAGCATTCTTGACGGTAGCGTGATTACCATTACCGTCTCTAGCAGCAAGAAGGATATAGTAATGGATACCTCTTCTGGTAACACCTTCTCCGTCAATACCAATGATAGTCTCTGGATTAGCAAGGTATCTCTCAATACCTGTAATGCCACTTCTTTTACGGTTAACGTCATACTTTCTCATGGTCATGCCTCAAGATAGCTGGCCCACCAATCGTCCCAATCACTATCATAGTAATCGTCATAGTCAGCATATGCCTCACCAGGATCATAACCTGGAGATGGCTCATGGCTCATTTCACTTGCTGGATACATTGAGCCGTACTCTTGAAAGTTTCTAGCTTCTACCCATGCGGCTCCTTGTTCTGGTGTTAGATCAGGCGGGGGTACACTACCTGGACTACTACTTACTATTCCTCTTCTTTCTAGATACTCAAAGGCATTCATTGTATCATCGTGGTATTTGATGCTTCTAGGCTCAGAAGCTCTGTTAATAAGGTTAGCTCTCCCACCAGCTATCCTATTGAAGAGCCTGAGAGCTTGGGCATTATGACCACGACTAGACAACATACCACGGTTATAGGCAGCAGACCTAAAACCCTGATATGCACGTTGAGTAGCAGGATTAGAAAACTGTACAGCACGCTGTAGCCTGAATCTCTCTGATCTGCCAGAGTAACCCAGGTTTTTTGCTATTTGTTGACTACGAGCGTACTCAGCCCGGTAGTCTCTAGCCCTCGCCATAGCAACCTACTTAATAGGTTGCTGATGGGTCATGCCTTCTAACAACTTAATTCTCCCGTCGATTGTAAGATGTATGTAATCTGGTAGTAGCAAGGAAGCCGGACAGGAGAGAACGGCTATTAAACTACTACCAGACTACATAGCGAAGTGAATGCAAAAGCCCAGCAGCTCTTGATATTCACTTCATAAGCGGGGCTAGCTAGACCCTGCCTCCTTATGGTACCATAGGGGTGCCGGGAGGCGCAAAGTGAGAGCTGTACCATAAGTTAATACAGGAGATGATTTATGCCTGATGAAGAGAGAACAGATGCTCCTGTTGAAGAGGTACAAGAAGCTACGGAGGATGCTACCGAAGAGATTGTAGAAGCTACTGATAATGCACTTGATAAGATCAATGAAGCTATCCTAGAGTTACGTGGTCTAGTAGATAATGCCAATTCATCTATCAAGCCGCTAGAAGATAGGATAGTAGCTTTGGAAGGTAAGACAGAGGAGGTAACTGCTGAGCCAGTAGAAGAGACAATCCATGAGCTATCTCCTATTAAGAAACATTGGGCAGAGAAATTGCCTAAGTGGTTTTAACCATGACACAAACTATGGATCAACCGCCACCAGCTACATCAGCTAAAGAGCCGCCAGAACGTCCGGTTATCTTTGAGTTTGAAGATAAGCCTAAGCAACCTAAGGCGCCAACGAGAAGAGTACTTGTTAAGAAGGATGAGTTACGTTCTGCTATTAGTCTCTTCACATTAGGAGCTTGGGCACTTAACAGACCAGATTACTCTTTATCTGATGAGGAGATAGATCAACTAACTGATGTTTGGTACGATGTAATCAAGGAGTATCCTGCTGTTAGTGATCTTCTTGTTAAAGGAAAGAAGCTCACTGTATGGGGTAGGGCACTCGTTGTTACATACATGATCGTAGCGAAAAGGATTCCATCTCTGAATGGTAGTACAGAGCAAGGAGCTAGCGAACAACCAAAGCAACCAACAACCAACAGCAACGGAACAATCAACGAGAATACTCAAATCAACATTGACGACTTTCAAGTTGCGCCAGGGTCAACATACCCTAATAGTGGGTAAGACAGGCAGTGGCAAGACAACACTCGCACGTCATCTCATGTCGCAAAGACCCTATAGTATCGTTCTGGATACCAAAGGAGATTTATCGTGGTCTGGGTTTAAGCAAACAGAGAGTGTGGCAGAGGCATTCGGCCAGACTCACTGTATTCTGCGACCTAAAGACAGACGATCTATCTACATGTTCTATGAGCAAGCTTACGAGGAAGGAGGATGGTCTGTATATACTGACGAAGTCTATCAGATTGGACATGGCACGATTTACTCATTTCCTGCATATTTTGTCCGGGGTTTAACTGCTGGTAGAAGTAGAGGTGAGACTATGGTTACTTCTACTCAGCGTCCTAGGTTTCTCCCTCAATTCACTATCACTGAAAGTACTCACATCTTTGTTTTTGAGCTGAATAGCAAGGAGGATAGAAAAGCAATCTCCAGGCTAGTAGGTAACGACAAACTAGACCAAACCGGAGAGTTGAAACGTTATGAGTTTCTCTATCTGAATACGGTAGAGAACAAGGTAATCAAAGGAAAGATGAAGCTCTAATGCCTCCTAGGAAAGAACCTGAGCCGCCTCCTGCTACTGATGATGGGCCAGAGTATGAAGAGGAGCTAGCTACACTTGAAGATGTGAAGCAACTAGAAGAGAAGCTCAATGATCTAGTGCAGAGAGTATCGAAGCTAGAAGGTAGAGGTAGTGCAAGAGTTGGTACAGGGAATGCGTTACTTGTGCTAGAAGAATCATCCAGAAATAACCTAGGATTGAGAATGATCTATGATGCGATTGTAGAATCAAGTACACCTGTTGTTGGAGAGGCTAAGTAATGGAAAGACACTTTCACTTCAATATCATCTCAGCTATCTGGTTCGTACTCTTCCTGGCAGTATTCATCAACTTTGCCAAGTTTGCTGTAAATAAGTGGTACGTTCCTGGTCTAACTGAGTTGGTGAATAATATTTAGGAGGGTATGTAAGTGACGCAATCTATCGCAGCTAACGGCCGTCCTGCTAATGCTATTGTTCCTAGTGCTGCTGGTCAGAATGGAAATGCTAGAGTGAGTGCTATTCCATTCCGTAAGGCAACCCTCAAGAAGAGGACACTTCTTACCTCTTATCAGGCTGGTGCGGCTCTAGGAGGCAGGAATAGCTGGGAGATTGATAGCAAAGGTTATCTCGGAGGATTGAGACTGCTGGTAAGTGGTCAAGAGACTACTTCTACTGCTGATCCTGTTGTTACTGCTAATGGTGACTGGCCCTGGAATCTCTTTCAGCGGATTAACTTGAGGGATAGCTCAGGAGGTATGCTCGTTAATCTCAAGGGTTATTCTGCCTATCTTGCAGAACGGTACTTCAAGCCTATTCGTGATCCTGCACAATCAGGAGGTATTTCACAGACTGTCTGGAATGTTGGTCTTAGTCCTGTAGCTACTAATGAGATTAGATTTCATGTTGACGTAGAAGTAGAGACAGGAACAAGGGATAATCTAGGTCTTGTTCCTAATCAGAACGCTACATTTAGGTATCAGCTTACTGTAGATTTCGAGCAAGAAGTCAACCTCGTTGGTACTCCTGCTAATTCAACATGGGCATTGCAGGTGCAACCGTCATATCGGTACTACTCTGTGCCATCTCCTGTTAGACCAGATAATGTACCTCAGCAGAACGTACCTCCGTTTGTTGGTGTAGTCCGTCAACAGTTTGATGAGACACAAGTAGTGCCATCTCTTGCTGAAAACCGTTACAACCTTGCAGTGGGTAGAGTTATCCGTAATATCGTACTCGTTACCCGTAATGCTTCAGGTATTCGAGTAAATGGTATCTCAAGAGTACGCTTCATGTACGGTGACGATACCGTTCTCTTTGAGGCAACGGAGCAAGATATTAAGACAGAGATGATTCAGCAGTATGGTACTGGTCAAGGTGCTATTCCACTTGGAGTATATGTCCTGCCTTTTAGCTGGGATAATGACGCATATGTAGGAGCCGATTACAGACGTGATCTTGTCGATACTCGTAGGCTCTCTCAGTGTTATATGCTTATTACTACTAAGACGCCCACCACCTTTGAGAATGAAGCAGTTGCAGGATCAGCACCAACAACCATTGATATCCTGCATGATGAGCTGATCGTTCCCGCCCGTATGTCTATCTAAGGAGAGACTAAATGATTGACTATGATAGCATGATTAATGGCGGACAATACGTACCAATTGACATGGTTTCTGCTGTAGATCAATCCACAGAGACAATGCCATCACCGGGAGTAGGAGTAACTGCTAATGGCGCTGTAGCTCGCAAAGCTAGAGCCAGTACACAGACCATTGTACTTGTGTGGTTTGTTCTCCTTGTTATCCTGGTCATGGCTCATGTGGTGACACTGAGCCTACAGAGATGAAGTCACCACAAGGAGTACTCCTTGTAATGTTTTTTGTGCTGATCTTGTATCTAGGTCTTACTTACAGAGGTAGACCAAAGTCAGCACCATGAATAGCCAGGTTTTAGGCTCAGTCACACTTATTGGATTAGGAGGTGTGATTCTATTCTTAGCGTGGTCTAAGCGTAGTCCAGTAGTTATTAGAAGGAGTACGTAAATGTCTGGAGGTAACATAGTCACCGTTCTTATTGTACTACTTGCTATCTGGCTCCTTTGGAGTGTAGTAGGTAGACGATGAACAAACCTAGCATCTTTGGCATTGAGTTAGACTACAGAGAACCATATCAATATCTGTTAGTGTGGGGTATCGTCACTCTAGGTCTATTGATCCTGGCAGCCGCAGTATCGCCAGGATTAGCTCTAGGGCTTTCAATCGGTATCCTCCTTGCAGTCTCACTCCTGTATGTGATGTAAGAGGATAAGATGAATGTAAATATGGGCAGAGTGGTAGATATTGTTGGTGCAGCTCTCATTCTAGGATTGATCTTGAGGTACGGCAGAGAGTTTGCACTTGTAGTAACCGCTGGTGGTAGCCAGCTTACTAGCTTCTACAATGCTGTAGCTCTTGCTGGTACTAGAGGTACTCCTATTCCTGAAGGATAAACCAATGCCACCAGTGAGTGAAAAGCAACGACGTTTTATGGCTAGTGAGCTAGGACGTAAGCTCAAAGGTCTTAAGACAAAAACAGGTATGAGTGTGAGGCAACTCAAAGACTATGTAAAGAAGGGTAAGTAGTATGGCTCTTATTATCTATCCTGGTGGTGGAGGTACTAACCCTGTAGATAGAGATACCAGGGATTTGTACCTCCATGTAGAGATTCAACCTTATGTCCCTATGGTACTCACTGATAACTGGACGTATCTTCATAAAGTCAATAATGCCGGAGGTATTGTACCGAGCTATGCTGCATTCTCTCTAATGCAACCTGCTATCTTTGAAGCCTATAAAGCTAATCCAGAAGGTAACCCATTTACTGAGCAACTCCTACCATTGGCACCAGATATTTATGCTGGTGTTCCATTAGGTGTTCGTTATCCTGGCCCATTCTGATACATTGATGGATATCGATATATGGAGTAACTCATGTTTAGAGGGATTTTCTAATGCCTATGTTGTTTGAGGATTTACAAGGAGCTTTAACTGATAAGTACTTTGGCGTCCCCGGTTGGGTTTATGTCGGGGGCGGTGCTATGGTATTGGCTTTCATTGTCATGACTCCTAAGAGAGATGGAAAGAGAACAACAACAGGTAATCTCTCAGAGCAAGATATGGCACAAGTGCAAAGAGACTATGAAAAACTCATGAAAGGAAATGACCAGCTCTCAAAAGATTTCAAACCTGATACTCCTAGTAAAGCTGATTCTGATTGGACACTTGATCCAGTACCTATTGCTCATGTAGGAGAGCCACCACAAATACCAGAAAGCGCATTGTTTACTCCTTATTACAATACTAAATCTAATCTCACTGGTGCCATGTTCCCAAGTGATGTACCAGCAGTAGACGCGTTCGTTGAGCCATTCCCTCTGATCTATACAGGTAGTGAATATCAGGCAGCAGTTAGTAGTTATACCGGCGAGGTACATAAAGACCCTACTAAGCTTCCTGGTCTACCTTCTAGTAGCTTTGAACCTCGTATTGAAGAACTAGATACAGGGCCAGAGCAACAACCTAGCCCACCAGTTAATGAGTTAGGAAACAATCAACATGTGCCACCAATCGCACAACCTCTCCCAAACCAACCGGCAATTACTTATCAGGAAGTTGGCATACCAGAACAATCAACAAGTTATGAAGCTCCCTCCTCCTTACCCTCTTTCAACGGCTCAGCTACAGAGCCAGAATCATTTATTGGCTACAATCCTCCTGAGCCATCACCAGCACCACTCTATACTATGGGTAGTGAGGCTGGTACTGAAGTACCATCAGATACAAGTTTTACTCAAGGAGAGATGGAGAACAATCTTGTACCTGGGCCGGTGGCAACCGTTATTCCTGGTGATGTAGAAGCTACTCACGAACCTGTACAGGAAGAGTAGTAACTATGAATGTAGGAGATTATCTGGCACAAATCACTGGAGCTAGTAATCCAGTAGTTACTACTCAGTTTATGGGGTTTTCTCCTGTCTATGCTGATAAGATGCATCGGGGTATTGATGTAGGAGTACCAGCAGGAAGTACTATTCTCTCGCCTGTTTCTGGCACTATTGTTGATCCTAAGACCGCTAATACTGACACTGGATTAGGGAGAGCTATCGTACTAAAAGATGAACAAGGAGAGTTTCTCTACTTTGGTCATACTCTCAGTGGTAGTCTCCTCTCTCCCGGTACTCATGTAGAACGTGGTCAACAGATAGGTATTGTAGGATCACCAGCAACTCAGTTACCAGGAGAAAATACCACTGGGCCGCATATTCACTTTGAAGTGAGAAGAAATGGGTTATTCAATCAACAGATTAATCCGTTAGGTTTCTTAGAAGGATTGTTTGGTCAACCTTCAGGGCCAGCTCTTCCTAAACCTTCTCCTCCTTCTATACCTGCTGTACCTCCTAGTACACAACCTGTTGCCCCTCCTAGTACAGAACCTCCTGATTTCCCTCCTGTATTTGGTGAGCCATGGACCAGTAAACCAAGTGAGGCTAATCCTCCGGGTAGTCCAGTACCTCTGCCAGATATTACTCTTGTACCTCCCACTTCAATACCTACTCCATTTGGGCCGAAAGACATATTCCCAGGTGTTAAAGTTAATACAGAATGGATACTAAGAGGGATATTAACTATCATAGCAATCATCTTAATTATGGTCGGATTGTTCAGGCTCACAAGCGCGGTGCCTGGGCCAGACTTGAAAGATGTCGTCAAACTAGCTGAGGCTGCTGGTTAGGAGTAAGTTATGACTAATATGCTGCAAAATCTTGTAGGGCCGCATATGCAAGAGGCAGTTAATGGTATGGGTAGCTATCTGGCTAATATCCAGAATGGTATTGCTACTCTTGTTGCTATTCTCAGACCTTCAAGAGACTATGCTGTATTCCCTGGTGCAGGAAACGTAGGAACATCTCCAGCTACATATACTCCTGATGACGGAGTATCTAACTTTCAGCTAGACTGTAGGAAGGTCGATATCTACCTCTATACATCAGACCTTATTTGTTCTCTCTCACAAGATGGACATAATTTCGGGGATGATATTGTCCTAGTTGGGCCGGGAGTTTACTCATTTCCTTTCCGTGGTCGTAAGATCAGGATTAAGAGTAGGCTAGCATCTCAGCCTGGTAATTGGCAAATCATTGCATGGGCATAAGCTATGACAAGTGCTAGTAACTTTGGTGCGCCGTGGCGTAGAGAGGATTTCTTTGGAGTTATATCTACAGTATCAAATACAACTACAGCAACTACTGTAGTAGGGCCAGTAGGTACTACACTCGTTACCACTATCGGGCCGTTTACTGTGCCAGCTCAAATCCTGTTAGTAGATATGGTTACAGAACGTGTACAGTCTGCTGGTATTCCCGGTACCTTCAGACTTGAGCTAAGAAGAGCTGGCACAATGGCAGTACTCCGTTGTGTTATCTATGATAATGCGGTAGGTGCAAGAGATACTATTAGAATATCACCAGAGGGTTTGATCCTCCCTGTAGGTCAGACCTTTACTGTCATCTACAATGATGATAGCCAGGGAGGTAAGGTTAACTTTGAGTACTGTATCACCTATGCCACATTTACTAGTGGCGGAATTGAGTAGGAATGACCCAAACGCAATCCGTAGTCTGTCGCATTTGTGGTGACTTGTCAGATACGATGTACAAATGCTCTCCCACATTCATTGTGGGTAATCCTATGCCGTTTGGTCTGTGTTCTCGGTGTATGGCTATCGGTCTAAGCGCAGCACACCGTGCTTATATTGGGAGACAACGTGGTATCAATGATGATTCAAGTCCTGAGACAGAAGGTGTAAACTATCCTACCTTCAATGGTAGTAAAGATCGTAAACCAAAACGTGGTCTCTTTGCTACTGCTGATAAGGTGAGTGAGTAAATGCCCAGAGGAGCTATTGATAGACGATTAGCAGAAATGGTTGAAAGCTCATTAGTACAAGAGTTTGGTGGAGGATATATAGCACCACAAACAAATACAAATGTCTTTCAATGGACAATAGCAACTGGTAGATTAGTTTGTCTTAGATATCTTCACGTTATGATGCTAAGAACAGCAGTAGCATCACCAGTCCAAAACTATGAAATGCGCTTCCATGTTATTGTAGACGGAGTAGATAAGACACTAGCTTGGATACAAGGTTTTGGTAATCTAGTTGGGGATAGGGTGGAAGTTTATATGGACGAACCGTTTATCATAGGTAGTCTAGTAGCTAATGATGTGATATTTAGATGTACTCTTACTGATGGAAGTACTGGAGGAGCAATAAATGTCCTAGGTACTATGGTACTCGATACTCTCACAACTAGAACACCAGTGTCACCATAGGAGAAAACATGCCTAGGATTGGAGTATTCGACAGACGACTTATGACTCATTCTACAGAAGTAGTACCTTTTAAGATAAGTACCTCATCAGCGCCTGTAGCAGACTTCAACTGGACATCCATCAATGCTAGTAACTATAACTGTGAGATTCTTGTTATTGATTATCTGCAACTCACAGTAAGAAGGACTACAGTTGCTACTACACCAGTAACAGCTACTCTAGAAGCTAGACTAGTTTATCAAGCCGGGTTTTGGTCTTCTGCTGCATTTCTTCAAGCTCAGTTAGGAGAAGGAGCTGATAATGCCGTAGGTGTACAACGTAGTGTTATTCTCCCTGTCTCGTTTCCTATCTTTAGTAAAAGTGCTACAGACGGAGACACTACTGTAGAGTTTCATATTCTAGATACTAGTATTGGTGGTCAGTGCTTTTATACTATAAATGGTCTCTTACATGTTCTTCCATATCTAGCACCTCAAACTGACCTATCATGGTGACAACATGCCAACAAGACATGGTGTATTAGATCAACGTCTCACAACTCTCTCTACAGAGTATTGGGCCGCTTCTACTTCAATGCAATTTGCAGGACCACGAACAAACTACAATATTACTAGTGTGCGCCCTACAGATCGTAATATAGAAATAATGAATATTCAATCAATACAATTTATCATACGTAGACAGGCCGCTGCTACTACTCCTGGTAGAGTTACACTAGTAGCACTGTTCCAATACACAAATGGTTTCTTTCCAGATCAGAACATCATAGAGCTTAACCTAGAATCCAATAACGTTGGAGCTAGTAGCACATTTCTCTATGCAAAACCTTTCACTCTCATGAGGGCACTGTTCGATGAAAACCCGCCATATGAATATGGTGTGGTGCAAGGTCACCAATTCGTTTCCTTTAATGTTACCGATACAAGCGTGGGAGGAAATGTATATTATACAATTAATGTTCTAGCTTATGGCTCTCCAAATCTTGCACCCCAAACTTTGTTACCCTGGTAGTGAAGAATTATTATTCTATGGTTGGACAATACATAAAATGACGACTACTATATTACCTGTACCACCTATGGACGGTCTTTCAAAGTACGATCCATTACAAGGAGGATATGACTTTCTCGCTCTAACAGATAATGGACACACCTTCCATCCTGGTGTTGATCTCAACGCTGGTAATGGAGGAGATGCAGATTTAGGAAACAACTGTAGAGCAGTCATAGACGGGACTATCTATGGTATTACTAAATGGGGTGGAAGTCTCACTGGTTACGGTAATCATCTTTGGATTGCTTTTCGTGACGGTAGTTACGGCCATTATTGCCATCTTGACTGGATGGCTAATGTTTCAGTTGGTGAGGAAGTCCATTCGGGAGATGCAATCGGAGCTTGCGGCAAGAGCGGAAACCAAACCTGGGCACACCTCCACTTCGAAGTAAGAAGAGATCAACCGCCATATCTCGATTACTGGCCTTATGGTGTTTCAAAAGAGACAGTGATTCATGATTACCACAGACCTTTGGAATGGTTCCGCAATCTCTTCTTTGAACAAGGAGATGTATCAATGCTAAGTCAATGGCAGATTGTTAATTGGGTACTCGTTGATCTCTATACAGAGTCGGGTTTAGCTTTCAATCCAGAAACAGCTATCAATAAGTCCTGGGCTGATGAGATGAAAGCAGGACGATACAAGGGTAGACCACTATCACCAGAGCATCAAATTGAAGGTGGAGCTTGGCAAGAATTCCAACTTGGAGTTGCTGTATGGCTAGGTGGTACCATTAGCTGGAATGGGTGACATGTATGTCTGTTGGGGATGTGGCAAAAAATTCCGCTACACTGTACTCACAACTCGTAGAATGGGTAAAGTCTATCATCATCCACGTGATGAAGTACTTTCAATCCATCTTAGAACTCATCCTGAATGCAGGCAAGTAATCAAAGATAAAGGAGCTATGAGAGATCATGGGTGGAGAGATGATGGAGAAAATAACATTTACAATCATTGAAGTCCCATTTTACTTCGATAATCAACCATGTTGGGTCATTCTTAATGATGTAGGTAAACGCTACCCTGGAACAAGTATGTATTCTAGGCTTTATACAGCATATAAAAGGGTTTTAAAACTCCAAGGTAATGTCAAATTGGGAATCAAAAGATGATTAATGAACACTTACCAGCCATATGTGATCTCAGAGACAAGATAGACACTCTCATTGGTAAGATGCTAGAAACAATTCAAGGTAATGACAGAAGATTTAGAGAAATCAGAGATGAGTTATTAGATCTACTCGATGAGTTAGACAGAATCTATAATCAAGAGATAATGGGAATCGATGATGATAATCGATCCTGAGATGAATAAAGAACAAGTAGTAAGAGCAGCATTAAAACTTGCGTCATTACGATTGAAGAAGTTAGTAAATTCCTTACCTAATACAGTTGATAACATCGTTATTGATTATGGATTCTATGGAGATCACCTCTATATG
>Ga0126375_10000145_pt1 | contig 15831 bp, 18 predicted proteins | sample PanSoiMetPlot_14_FD_109577 | JGI IMG/M metagenome (GOLD analysis project Ga0126375, IMG submission 109577) | Tropical forest soil microbial communities from Panama - MetaG Plot_14 | ecosystem: Environmental > Terrestrial > Soil > Tropical forest | place: Panama | collected 2016-02-17 | reverse complement strand
ATCGAGGGCGTCGCGGCAACGATCCACGACCTGCTCGCGAACCCGGGCGATCCCGCGACCACCGGCTGGCAACTCGACAAGGCGATCAAGCTGCTCGAAGATCTGCCGAACGTCCCGCCCGACGTCGCCCGCGTGCTCCTGCAGGATCAGGACGCGGCGCTCCTGCCAGACGATCCGCAAGGCCGGGCTGCGGCGCAGCGGCTGATCGATCGCTACCACGGGAACGCGAAGCTGATCCCCGGCATGGCCGGGGGGGAAGGCGAGAGCCACCTGGCGCTCTATCAGGGCGAGGGCGGGCTCTACCTCTACGATCAGGACATGATCTCCCCCGAGCAGATTACCGACGCCGAGGCCCGGGGGACGACCGACGATCTGCTGAAGCCTCGGGACTACGGGGAACAGGCGGCGGCAGCACCGCCTGCTGCCGGGGTGACTACGCCTCCCCCGGCAGCCCCTACCCCGCCCGAGCCTCCTCCGGCTGGACCGGCTGCCGGCGTGCAACCCCCGCCGGAAGCCCCGACGCCACCAGAGGCCGCTGCAGCCCCGCCACCGCCGCCCGAGGGTGGTGGGGGCGGCCCCGCTGGCGGCGCGGCTCCTGCGGCGGCTACGGCCCCTCCACCGGCCCCTCCTGCAGAGCCCACGGCCCCGCCACCGACGATCGTGGACCTGCTGACGGCAGCCCGGGCGGCGATGGAAGCTGGGCAGCACGATCAGGCCGATGCGTTGCTCAACCAGGCGGAGGCGCTCCGCCAGCAGCAGGCTGGGCCGGCGGCAGCGCCGGCTGCAGCGGCCCCGGCGGCGGCGGAACCCACCCCGCCGCCGACCGGGGAACAGCCGAGTGCGCTGGGACAGGCGGCAGAGCGGCACGCAGGCGCACGCGCCGGCATGCGCCAGGAGATCGAGGCCGCGCTGAAGGAGCAGGAGGGAACCACACGCGAGGAGAAGCTGGGGAACCTCTACGAGGATCTCCGCAAGGCGCAGCGCGGAGCGACCGATCCCGAGCTAGCGGCTGGCTTAGGCGAGGTGGCGACCGAGATCGAGAGCATGATGCGGGAGGAAGCGGGGCAGCCGGCTGCACCGGAGCCGCCGCCTGCGAAGCCGGAGACACCGCTGGCGGAACTCGCGGTGAAGAAGAAGCCGGGGCGGCCGAAGAAAGCGGCAGCGCCAGCGGCAGCTGCAGGGAAACTGCCACTGCCGACGAAGGCAGAGACGCAGCGTGGGCTCCCGACCGCCGAGGGACCGCCGGAGCGCAAGCCGATTCCCGAACGGCTCGCCGCGTGGAAGGCGAAGCGCGCAGCGGCACGGCGTGCTCCAGAGATTGCCGCCAAGGCAGCGGAGCCGAAGCCGGAGGAAGCGCCGGCAGCCGCCCCGAGCGCGCGCGAAACGCAGCTGCGCGATCTCAAGCGCCAAGCCGAGGATACCACACGCTCCGACGAGGAACGGCGCGGTGCATTCGACAAGGCGCGCAACTTGGTCCTCACGATGCGCGAAGCCGGCGAGCTAACCAAGGACGAGGCGTACAAGGAACTCGGGAGGATCCGCAGCGATCTCGAAACGAGTGGATTGTCCAAGGCTGGCGAGACCAAGCCGCTCAAGGAAGGCGAGAAGATCCTGCCGCGCAAGGTACGCACTGCCGAGGAAAAGGCAGCGGCTCCGGAGGAAGCGCCGGTCAAGAAGAACCTCGAACAGCGGATCCGGGCATGGATTGACCAGATGGCTCCGCCCGCGCCGGACGAGTCGGTCGAACAGCAATTGAACCGGCTGCACGATCTCGACCAGCAGCTGGACTCGAAGGTCAGCAGCGGCGAGTGGAAAGCGGAGTCCGTGGCGGACGCGAAGAAGGTGCTCCGCCAGATGGTCTCCGAGCTACGCGGACGCACGCGGGCCGAGCGCGTCGGCGGCGTCAAGGAAGCGCCACCGGTACGCGGTGCAGCAGCGCGACCACTCGGCGCGGCAGAAGCCGCCGAGGAGCCGATCTAGTACACGAACTCGCACAAGCTGCACGACGACATGCGGGGACGCTTCGTCCGCTACCGGATGCCGAACGGGCGCACCGGGATTGGAGAGATCGTCAAGTGGAATCGGAACCTCGTCGGTGTGCAAGGCGAGGGACCGAAGCCGACGTGGGTCCGGCCACAGGACGTCACCCATGTGCTGACGGAGGACAAGCCGCGCGCGCCCGGCGCGGTCACGATCGAGGCGAAGCCCGGCCCGAAGGCTGCGCCGGAGTCTGCGCAGCCGACCGGGGCGAAGGCGGTGCTGGGGAAAGCCAAGGTCACACTCCGCACGAAGGAAGGCCAGGGGATGGCCGACCAGATTGCGGCGCTCCGCAAGATGCAGGGCGAGGAGAACCTCGCAGAGAGTACCGGGCCACCGGGTGAGGCCCGCCCTCCGAAGGGCCGGCGGTAACGCCCAAGCCGACGGCCCTAACCAAACCGGCATCCGAACTCAAAGGCCCCGAGGTGGCCGAGCGCGCGGCGCATGATCAGACCGTGGCGCAGCAGGGCGGCCCGGGGAACCTGGCCGACATCGGCTACGACAAGGACGGCAATCGCTGGGCGGTGCACATCCCGAGCGGCGACGTCTTCGTGATGCACCGGGGATCGGACAAGTGGATCTTCGGGACGTCGCGCTCCGTGTGGGAGGGACGCGGGCGGAAGGCGATCTTCGGGGACGAGAACTTGGTCGTGCGGGCAAAGGAGATCGAAGCGCGCCGGCCATGGGAGGAGAAGCAGCGGCGGCGGGCGCAGAACACGCTCCGCATGGGCTTCGGTCCCATCGGGGACAAGCCCGAGATCGACTTCTCGATTCACGGCAATCCCGCCTTGGACGAGATGCTGAACGTGCGCGCGGAAAAGAAGGGTCGCTGGGAGCAGTTGGGCGACATGCTGAAGAACACGGCGCACCAGACCAACGAGTTTCTGCAGTACCGTCCCTATCTCCGCGACCACTACACGAAGCTGTGGAACCGGATGCGCAACCGCGTGCAGGATGCCCACGAATCCCGCGATTGGGCGCAGCGGGACATCGACTACATTCTGGAGCCCTTCAAGTACAAGAGCCCGTACACTCCGCCGGGAGTGGCCGAGCAGATCTTCCAGAAGATTGCACAGACCGAGGATCTGATCGGACGCAGCAAGCGACCCATCGGGACGGCCGACGAGATCAAGAGAGCTGAACGTGCCCTGCAGCGGGCGGCCGACGCCGCGACCGGGCTCAAGGGGAAAGCGCTCAAGGCCTCGATGGGAGACTTCTCGACGGCACGGCAGACACTCGATCGGTTGAACATGAAGCAGGAGGTGCCGGGCGGCTGGACGACGGAGCAGCTGGAGGACCAGCTGAAGGCGTACTACGAAGCGGCGAAGCCGTACCCCGAGATTGCCGAAGCGCTCAAGCGGGACATGGAGGTGAATCGCCGGATGCTCCGCGAGGGGATCGCACGCGGGGAATTGAAGCCGGAGCTACTCACTCGCACCGATCGCTACTACCCGCACGAGGTGCGGGACTTCGATGAGGAGATCGCGAAGGTGTTGGCACGGCTCCCGGGTGACATGCGGAAGCCGTTCATGGCGTGGACGAAGCGGGCGTACGGCTCGACCAAGGTGATCGATTTCGATTACCGAGACGCGATGGAGCGCCATCTATTCCGGCAATATCTTGCGCATCACATCGTCGATTTTGCCGACGAGATGCTGCCGGTGTACGACATTCTCCCTGATCTGGTGAAAGATCCGGACAAGTACAACAAAGTCTTCTCGATTACGGGAGGGCAGGGCCGCGTCGCGAAACTCTCCGAGCTAAAGCACGGGGATCGATTCAAAGTGGAGGGAAAACCGTATGTGATCTATCGCTTCGCCCGGGGCTTCGGCGTGACCGGGGGTGCGCCATCTACGGCAGCCGAAGCCCTGGCGCTCGACACCGCGCGTTCGCTGGCGAACCCGCACCTGATCCCGGTGGAGACGCTGCCGGCATACGAGTACGACACCTGGCGACAGGATCTGGAGAACGCCACCCGCTTCGTGAATACGTACGCGACGTGGTGGAAGCGCACAACCATCATGGCCGGCGGCGTAAGCACGCGCTTCAACAACAGCATGGGCGATACCTGGCAGGAGTATCTGCAGGACGCGATGGCATTGCCGAACAACCTGAAGATCCCGCGCGTCTGGCGGATTATGAGCAAGTCGGTAGACGAACTCACGCCGGAGTACGCCAACGACGCCGAGCTAAAGGATTGGCTGAACAAGCAGCGGGCGCTCTCCGGGTCTACCTTCTTCGGGCCAGAGGAACGGCAACTCAACCGCGAGATGCGGAACATGAGCCCGGCGGAGCGCCGGCTATTCTGGTTGCGCCATCCGTTCAAGGCGCTCGATCGGCTCTCGAACATCATGGAGCAGTGGCCGCGCGTCTCGCTGGCGATGCGTATCTACGACGAGATCAAGGCGGGTCGCGAGTACAAATCAAAAGTCTTCCCGACGGAGGGGCTGACGCCGGAGGAACAGATCGGGGTGATCACCCGCAACACCTTCGTCGATCCGCAAGCGGTCTCCGAGCCGTACCAGAAAATACTCCGCCGCCGTTTCCTGCCTTTTGTGACGTGGTACCATCGCACGATGGATTATCACGCGCGGTACATCTGGAACAATAAGATGAACGCCGCGATGAAAATCGGCGTGCCGCTCTTTGCAACGTGGTACTGGAACAACTGGATGCACCGCGACCGCGAGGCGCATGTCAGCGATTTCGTCCGCGACAACATGCTGCACGTCACGATTCCCGACCCGAAGCCCGACGACCCGAACCACAACACGGTCTTCGTCTTCCCCATGGGCGGCGATCTTCTGTGGCAGATGCTCTATCTGCCGCAGCTGTCGGAACGCGTGGCGCAGGTGGCGAACGGCGAGGTGAAGAATCCCTTCCAGACGGGCTGGAGCGACGTCGCCACCACGCTCGGGAATGCCATGGTGAACGTCGGCAGCCGAGTGATCGATCTGAGCCCGGTGATTCAGGCGTTCGAGGCGGCAGCGTCCAACAAGGATCCCCGCACCGGACGCAAGGTCATGGACGATGCGCTCTGGGCAGACAAGTCGCGGCGCGAGCGGGCGATGGGCTGGTATCTGGTGCAGAAGATCATCCCGGTATTCGACCGCTTCAAGGGGTACGCGATGCGCGAACTCCGCAAGGATCCGACCTGGCTCGATCGTTTGGTCGGCAGCCAGGGCGGCGCAACCCGGAAGGCCGTGCAGGACATCGTGGCGAATTGGCTAAATCCGATGCGCGCGCTGTCGTACGATCTGGACACCGATCCGCTCAAGCAGCTGCGGCATGACAGCGCAGCAGAGAAAGAGCAGGAAGGTGTCGCGCACTACGATCTTGAAGAAGCGATCTCGAAGACGCTCTCGGGCGAGGACAAGAACGCGATCCAGGCGTGGCGGCAGGCGAACCCGGAGCAGGTGCCAGGCAAGGTGGACACGCTGGCCGCGCTCCGGGCCTACACGCAGTACGCGCTGGAGCACGCGCCGAACGACGCGGAGCGGAAGCGGCTACAGGATCGGCTGGACAAGATCGACAAGCTGGCCGCCGTCCGGCAATTCAAGGCGCTGCCGAAGATCGGCCGGGCGAAGGTGCTGCAGAACACGAAGAACCTGCGGGAAGGCAAGCCCGCACGCGAGCGCGGCCCCGGGCTCTTTGGGGAGGTACACGATTGATTCCGCCCTATCTGCGTGAGCGGTACGAGATGGTCCGGGAGCGCTTCGGGCAACTGTTTCCCGGGAAACACATCCCCCCGTTTCCAGAAGATGGCGATCCGAACGTCGCGGTGAACGTGATCGACCTGATGCTGGCGGAGATTCAGGGCCGCCAACCCACCGTAATCACGACGGGAGGTCCAGTCATCTTCGAGGACATCACGCCGGAGCTACCCGCCCATCCAGCCCGCTCGGACTACCGACGGAAGATCGATGCCGGCGAGCGTTCCTAAGACCGGGGCGCAGTACAACCTGTCGCTGATCCCCTTCGCTCGGGATCTCGATGCGAACAGCACCAGCTGGCAGCAGGCAAGCAGCACCGTGCTGACCATTCCGAAAGTGTTGCTGAACTTTTACGACCAGCGCGTAAGTGTGCAGCTGGTCGGGGAAATGCTGAACGCGCAGGCAGCGCTCGCCTTTGTCGATGGGGGCGGCAATCCGCAGAGCGATCTGCTGGCGCAGATCTTCGTGCCGGAGCCATCGATCATCCGGCGGGCCAGTGAGTTGACCGAGATCAGTGGCTTCCTTCGGAACGGGCAGATCCAGTGCCTTGCTCTGTTCTGCCGGATGGTGGTCACGTCCTTCGCCTACATCGCTCGCAACTTCACAGCGGTCCTGTACTTTGGGAGCGTGCCGATCGGGAGGCAGATCACATGAGCCCGCCGAAGCCGCCGGCTCTCGGCCCACCTCCCACGAGACCTATAGCCAAGATCGGGGCGCTTCGTGCGCAGACCCGAACAAAAATCCGTCCCCCCGGCACGGGCCGGTCGGACGGGGGACGCGGCGGCCGGAGCAGCAGCCGCGCAGGGAGGTAGCATGTACGGAGCACCAGCAGGCGCATACGGAGCACCGGCAGGCATGCCAGACACGGCTCCCGGAACCGGGATCACCCCGCGTGCGCTCGGACGTCCAATGGCGGGAGGCTTGGGACTCGGGCTCGGGCTCAACCCGCTCAATCGGGGCCGCTTCATGGAGGCCGCGCAGCAGGGGAACGCGCAGCAGTTTCTCGCCGCCCGTCCCTGGCTCCAGCAGCGGATCAACAACCGCATCACGGCCGGATCGCCCCAGGAGACCGGGCTGCAGAACTTCATGGCGACCGGCCAGGCTCCGACCGGCGTCGTGCCCCGGAACATGCCGAACCCGGACCTGATGGCCGCCCGGCAGAACCTTCGCACCGCCCGGCAGGGGATGCAGCAGGACGTCACGGGGGCACGGCAAGCGGGCCGTGCGGGCGTTCAGGCCGCGCGCCAGAACCTGCGAGGGGTCCGGCGAGGGCTCCGCTAGCTGCGAGGCTCTCGCGGCTCCGGAGGCCGCTGCACGGCCACGTCTGAATCATCCCCGGGATCGACCGCGTCCGCGATCGCGACTCGCCCGTAGTAGCCGGCGAGCATCGCCATCACGGCGTCCACGAATTGCTCCATCACATCCTGCTCCGCGAGGAAGGCGCAGTGCGTGTGCTTCGTGTTCACCCCGAGGCGCACCTGCAGCCGGGTCATAATCTCGCGGACCATCTTGTCGAGCAGCCCGTCCACCTCTAGCGCCTCGGCTGGCATGATCGGCACGCCGTGTTCTTCGAGGCTGCCGCTCCGGGGTCGATGGGGAAAGCGGAGCGCTTGCCGGGGTCGGCGTCGATTGGGTCGCATCAGCATCCTCCTGTCTGTCTGTCTCGATTAAGTCGAGGAAAATCACGGTCAAAAAAGCCGGTGGATTTCTCATTTCATTTATGCTATCATATCGAGTCGAAGGAGGGCAACAAATGGCACAGACAGAGTTGGCACTTTACGAACCTGCGAGACTTTTTCAAACGACGAAACCGATGGGCATGGGAGGACTGTCGAACCGGGAGTTGGGGATCGATGTGCCCCGACTGCAATTGATCCACGCGATCACGGGGCCGAATGACATCGGGCGGCCCGGCCAGTGGAAGCTGCAAGGGCAGCTGTTCGACACGGTGCCGCTGGTCGTGCTCAAGGGAGAGCACTACCGCACGCTGATCGAGGGAGAAGGGAAGGGCGCGCGAACCGTGTGCGCGTCGAGTGGCGGCGAGAAGCCGCTGGACACGATCGCCAATCCCCGTGATGTCAGCTGCAAGCTGTGCGCGTACTCGCAGTGGAGCGATGGCGTGGGGGGAAAGCGCGTGGCTCCGCCATGTGCAGACGGGATCGCGCTGCTCACCCTGGTGCTCAAGCCGGCACCAGGATCCAGCGTCCCCGTGCAACCCGCGTGGGTGCTGTGCCGCAAGGCAGCGACGCAGAAAGCCACGGCACTCGGGCGGCAGCTGGTGGACCGGGGTGCACAGACGTTTGCAGACTACCAGATCGTGATGGGGTCCGAGTACAAGAAGCCAGCCGGGGTCGGCTGGTACGAGCCCACGTTCACGATCGGGGAGCAGACGGAAGAATACCGCGTGGTCGTGCAGTACGTGGAGCAGCACGGGATCAGCTACATTCCGTTCGTGACCAACGTGGGAGTGGACGCGCCGGCTGCCGCGCCCACGCCGGAATCGGATCCGTGGGAGGTGCCGGTCTAATGCTCGACGTCCGGGCGGAATGCCTGGACTGGTCCGAGGCGGTGCCTGCAGGGGCCAATCCCCTGCAGGCGCTCGTCCCGTACTGGCAGGTGCTCTGCGAGATCATCGATCCCATCCGGCAGGATGCGCTGTTCGCACTCGACTGGCAACAGGTGAAATTCGCGCTCGATCAGGAGCCCGTGCCACCGGAGGGCTTCACGTTCATCTGGAACATGCGCTGGCGCAAAGTTGTCTGTCTGTGCTGGGACGCGGTAGAACGCTACGAGCACCGACGGCTCCGCAGGCGACTGCGATAAACTCACAGCAAGGAGGAAACATTATGGCGAAAGTACACTCAGGGGCGCGCTGGTTTGACGTGGACCCGAACGGGCTCCGCGACATCCTGGCGCGCAAGGGACACGGGTTCATCGTGCATGAACTCGTGCAGAACGCGTGGGACGCCGATGGCGTCAAGTGTGTCGGCGTCACGATCCGTGACGACAAGGGCATGCTCGAACTCACGATCGCGGACGATGCGCTGGCTGGCGTGGAGGATCTCTCGGATCTCTACACGCTGTTCGCGCCGTCGAAGAAGAAGCACAACGTGAAGAAGCGTGGGCGCTTCAACATGGGCGAGAAGCTGGCGATCAGCTGCGCGAATAGCGCCCTGGTATCCAGCACGAAAGGCACGATCTATTTCCGGGCCAATGGCCGGCGCGAGTACAACGGCGACCGCAAGCTGGACATCGGCACGCAGGTGACGTTGCGCTTCATCGGGATCGAGAAGCTGCGAGAGGCGTTGATCGCAGCAGCGCGGCAGATGATTCCCCCGGTGCCGACCACGCTGATCCTCGACGGCAAGGAGGAACTCGTCAGTGCGCCGACGTACAAGGCGACGGTGACGGGTGTGCAACTGCCGACCGAGTACGCGAGCGAGGATGGCCGGCTGCATCCGTCGATCCGCAAGACGGACGTCGTGGTGTACGAGCGCGGGAACGAACTCCCGATGCTCTACGAAATGGGCGTGCCGGTGTGCGAGACTAACCTGCCCTGGCATGTTGACGTCTACCAGAAGATTCCCCTGACGATGGATCGCACCAGCGTGACCCGGCCCTTTCTGCGCCGGCTCGGAGTCGTGCTGCTGAACAACCTGTACCAGCTGCTGACGACCGAGGCGGCAGCAACGGAGCCGTGGGTGCGGGAGGCCGCGAGCGACAAGGAGTGCACGTCGATCGCGACCAAGCATCTGCTGCGGATCCGCTTCGGGGAGAAGGCAGTGGCGTTCGACCCGAGCGACCCGGAGGCGAACATGCGCGCGGTGAGCGAGGGCTACACCGTCGTGCACGGCGGCTCCATGTCCAAGGGCGAGTGGACGAACGTCCGGCAGGCAGAGGCGATCAAGCCGGCGGGCCAGGTGACACCGACGCATTTTGCCACAGCGGCTGCCGGCGAGGGCGGCAAGGTGCTCGACGAACTCACGTTCGAGCAGCTGTCGTCAGACGAGCGCCAGTTGGCGCAGTACCTCAGCTGGCTTACCGGGCGGCTGGTGGGACCGATCACGATCCGCTACTTTCGGGATCGCGGCTGGGACACCACGGCTGGGTGTGGCAGCGATCGCGTGCTGGTGGTGAACCTGGCGCGGTTCAACTGGCAGAAATCCCACGAGATCCATTGGGTCGTGCTACACGAACTCGCCCACCTCCGGGAGTCGAACCACCTGAGCGATGAGTACCACAAGGAAATTTGCCGTCTGGGCGCTCGGCTGGCCGACGTCGCTGTCGGAAATCCGGAGATCGTGGGACTCTGGCTACACCCGGGCGCACCGGATCAGGCTGCCGCGCTGCGGAGGGATGACGACTAACGGGGACGGGGCGGATACCATCGCGGTGCTGCAGGAACAGCTGCACTCCGCGATGGTCCTGATGGCGTGCCTGGTCGAACAGCTGGGCGGCGTCGCCCAGATCGGCCCGGATCAGATCCTCGCGATGCATGACTCGATCCTGATCCGGGCCGACGGCGTCGAGGACCAATTCATCAAGCTGGTGCTGCAGAAGAAGGAACCAGAGGCATGACATACGAGACCGTAGCCGACGTGCTGGTGGCCGCCGGCTGGGACGTGGGACGCGGGGGTCGGACCCGCTGCCCGATTCACCGGGGAGACAATCCGACGGCATTCAGCTACCAGCGGGACCGGTGGTTCTGCCATGCTGGATGCGGAGGCGGCGGGATCAAGTCGCTCGCGGAGCGGCTTGGGCTCGCGGCTAGCCCGCCGCCTCCCCCTCCCGGGCTAAAGGCCCCCGTGCCCGGGGGTGTGCTCGGGATGCACTTCTCCGTGGAGCAGCGGCAGCCTCCCCGCGTGAGCGAGCGGCTGGCCGACGAGTGGAAATGGCGGGTCCGGATCCACCGGCAAATGGTCGAGGAGCGGCACCGGATCGCGCTCGCGTTGCTGCACGAGGTGGACGAGCGGCTGAAGGCGGTCGCGGAGGCGTGTCCCCCGGCGCAGCCCTGGACGACGGAGATCGAGGATCACTGGAACGATCTGGGGTATACGTGGACCGAGGCAATGCACCAGCTGCGCTGCACGCACGCGGAGATGGTCGTGCTCGCATGGGCCGCGCGGCTGGACCCGCAGCTGGTGTTCGAGCCCTGCCCAGGAGACTGCTACCGGCGCGGGGAGAACCCGATCGACGATACCGTGGTCACGTCGGTGATGGCGTGGGTCGCCAAGCAGGACGAGGCTTTCCGAGGCATGGTCGAGAAATTTCTGGCCTCGCCGCCCGAGATCCGCTAGAACTCTTGCCCCAGAAAAAGGAACCGCCCGGTAGTGAGCCGGGCGGCGAAGCGGGGTGGTGCGGTGTAGCTGGCGGAGTGGTGCAGTGCTGCTACAGCAGTGCAGGTGGTGCAATCGCTGTAGCAGCCCTGACGCCTCTCCGCAAGTGGAATCGGAGGGGATGTTATGGCGAGGCCAGGTAAAAGCACGCAGGTACTACGTGCTTTCCTGAACAAACGGCTGCAGGACGGTTACGTCTTGGAGCAATCGAGCGGGCAGATCGCACGGGCCACCGGGCTGCCGGCGCGGACGGTGCGATGGGGGGTGCGGAAGCTGGCGGCTGCCGGTGAGGTACAGCTGGCTCGCCTCCGATGGTGCCCTGACCAGAATCCGATCTACGTGATCCGGTCCTCGATTGGAACCGTGCTCTATCCCGGGTTCTTCCCGTGGGTCCGGTACCGGGTACTGCAGATGAACGCCAGGGCTGGGTACGAGCTACGGGAATACTACAACCAGGACGGGGTTTTTGGAGTTGGGCACGGTCCTTGCGTGATTGGCAAGAATAGGGGGGGGGTTCTTGCCAATCAAAGACCGAAGGTCGCGGGTGACCCCAGCGCCTTGCCGTCTCCACCGTGGAACCGTACGGCGGTGGTACGACCGAGGGGGATCGGGGGGCTGATCAAGGCGGGGTATGCCCGGTACCGGATCGATCCCCAGCGGCTGCCGAAGGGCATGGCGTTCTTGGCCCCGGACGGATTCATGTGGCTGTCGCGGGCACAGGGCGAACGATACAGAGCACGGAGGGCGTAGATGGCAAAGAGCAATGGCGGTGCGCTGGGACGGCTGGAGTCGTTGCTGCAGACGGAACTCCACTCGGTCACGATCACCACGGAGTGTCCCCCGGGAGTCGAGTGGAGCGAGGGCTACCAGTACGTGCTGATCGGGGATGGGGGTCGGTGTCCGGCGATGTGCCGGGCGACCGGGCGGACCCTGCGCGAGGCGGTGGAAGCCTTGCAGCAGGAGGCATGGTCCCGTAAGGACGGTATCTCTCTGCACTGAAAAGGCGTATGGAGTGCGAGCAAGGAGGCTCTATGGCAGACTGCTCGTACTGCGGCGCGAAGATTCTGTGGGCGCGGCAGCCCAACGGGGTGCGGGTGCCGTTGGACCCGACGGCTCCCACGTTCGAGTACAACCCCACGACCCGCGACTGCCTGCTAGTCTCCCAGCAGCAGGAATACTACCGCCCCGTGATGGTCTCGCACTTTGCCACTTGCCCCAAAGTCACACGTGCGGGACAACCACCGGTATCTGCTGCAGACAATAGTCGGCAGAAGCAGAAGAAGAAGACCGCACTCAAAGCGCGGCAGGAAAATAAAAGTGCTGCCAGAAAACAAATGGCAGCGTGGGACGAACCCGCATTGCCCTCTAGTCCTCGCGATCGATTCATGCTACGGTGAACCTCCCGGATATGACTCGCCATAGTCGCCGGGTCTCCTTGCAGGGAGTCGGGGGGTGGTCGCCCCCCGGCTCTTTTTTTTGGTCGGCACTAGTAAATGGAATTACAAATGTGATAAATTCGCCGTATCGAAATGGCGAATCGGTTGATCATTGGAATTGACCCGGGAATTTCTGGTGGGCTGGGTGTGGTATCAACTGGTGAAGAAGGACCGCAGCTGTTTCCGACACCGACCACGATCGTGACCCGGGGCAAGCGGAAGAAGCAGGAGTACAACGTCGCCTTGATGCAGCTGCGCTTGCGCTCGTTGCTGATGAAGGGCGTCAAGATGGTGGTGATCGAACGCGGCGGCACGCGACCCGGTCAGCACGCGATGGCAGTCTACAATACCGGCTACGGCTGCGGCTTGTGGCACGGCTTGCTCGCCGGGCTCGCGATGCCACATTGCTGGGTGCAGCCGGTGGCGTGGAAGCGGTACCACGGCTTGCTCAAGTGTGACAAGCGTGCCTCGCGGTTGAAGGTGCAGGAACTCTGGCCGTTACTCGCGCCGGTCGGCCCGGCGCTGGAAGGGGCAGCAGAAGGGCTGCTCATGGCCGAATATCTCCGTACGAAGGAGAGCAAGGAGGACAACGAGAATGGCAACGATAACGGGGAATGGGACGTCGGAGTATAAATTCCGGCGTTCCGTGTCGCAGCGGCGCACGTACCGCAAGTGCGGGTACAAGTGGCTGCTGCATTATGTGCAGCACTGGCGGCTGATCAAAGATCGCGGTCAGTGGATCTTCGGCCACGTCATGGAGGACGTGGCGACGGGGGTCGCGGCCGGGCTGCTCACCACACCGGACGAGGCGGCGTGGTACTTTGCCGTGCGGTGGCAGGCACTCGATCCCGCGACGGTCGAGTGGTCACCTCGGGTCAAGTACGATCAGCTGGCGGAGGAAGGGCTGGCGCTCTCCAAGGTGATCGTGCCGGAGATTCAGGAGCGCATCCTGCTGCCGACGGACGTCGAGCAGATGATCGCGCAGGAAAAGATCGATTTCACGCTCGCGCCGGAGGTACCGGAATTGTCGGTGCCGGACTTGTGGTGCTGGCTGCGCGCCGATCTGTTCTCCGACTATCATCCGACCATCCTCGATTTCAAAACCAGCGATCGCTCGTTCATCGAGTTGTCGATCGAGATGGACGAGCAGCTGACGGATTACCAGCTGGCGGAGGAAGCGCAGGGACGGATCGCGGCGCAGCTGGGACTGTGCGTGATGATTCGGGGGAAGGAGCCTCGGGTGCAGTGGTTGCTGACGCCGCGCCGGGATGACGACGTGATCGATCGCTTCGTGTCGTCGGCGGTGGACATCGATGCGGCGATCACAGCGGGGCAATTCTGGCAGAACGATCGCGCGTGCTTCGAGATGGGCGTCTGCGAGTACGTGCCGCTCTGCTACCGTTCACAAGCCAATCAGATCAAGGACAAGCTGACCCGCGACGAGACGGCAACGCCGGACGTGTTCACGGGGTGGGAGGATTAAAGCCATGCCGAGGAAACCGAAACAGCAACAGCAGCAGCTGGTGGTGCCGCCGGGGAAAGACCCGTCGAACTATGCCGGCACACAGGAAGCGAAAGACAAGATGGCACGGGTGCGTGCGGCACGCGGCGGGCATCCCGTGGCCGAGGCCGCCGTCGCGATGCAGACGGGAACGCCGGCCGCGAACCCGATGGTAACGGCGGTCGAGTCGCTCAAGTCGCTGCGGGAGATGGCGACCGTGCTGCATAGCGCGGGACTCGGCGCGAATCTTCGCGAGCCGCAGGTGCTGGGTCTGCTGATCAAGGGGCTCGAACTCGGGATCGGGCCGGTGGAAGCGGTGCAGTCGCTCTACGTGACGGACGACGGGCGGATCGAGGCGCAGGCGGAACTCATGCGGGCGCTGATCAATCGTAGCGGGGTCGGCGTGATCGACGTGACGACGTACTCCGACACGATCGTCGGCGTGCGAGCGTACCGCTATGGCGTTGGCGGGCGGCCGGATACCATGGCGGAGTTTCACTACAGCGTGGACGACGCCAAGCGGGCGCGGCTCTACGACGACAAGTGGGAGCGGTGGCCCCGGGCCATGTGCCTCGCTCGGTGCACCAGCGAGATGGCGCGGACCATGTTCCCGGACGTGATGCTCGGGGCGAGCTATGCCCCGGGGGAGGTGGGCGGCAAGGGGCCGGTGGAGACCGCGCCGACCGACGTGCCGATCCCGCAGGGGCAGCCGATGCTCCCGGAGCAGGAGAGCGGGGTCGTGACCCCCGAGGAATCGCCCCAGCAAGCCCCCCAGGAGCCTCCTACAGCCCCGGAGACGCCCCAGCAGGCCCAGGAGCCCACTCCGCCCGCTGCCGAGGCTCCTGTGGCGTCTCAGGCGTTGACGCCCCCGCCGCAGGCGGAAGCGGCAAAGGGTCAGGACGCGGCGGCCGACCCTTTCCCGGCGGGGAACGGGGAGGATCAGCCGACGGTGCCGGCGATGGTGCACATCTTCCGGAAGGACAAGCCGGAAGGCGGGTTCGAGATGGTCTCGACCGCCGGGATCACGAAGGAGCAGCTGCAGCAGATCGGGGATTTGACCACGAACCGGGCCGGGCAGACGCACTACAAGGAACTCCAGGCGGCGGCGCGGGGCTGGCTCATGCCTCGGCAGAAGCCGTTCCTGCACCTGACGGCACGCAAGGTGCTCGAACTCAAGTACCTGACGGCGGCGGAAGGGGCGGAACTCATCCGCTTCCTCGGCACGCAGCCATGCTTGAATCCGACGCTCGCCCCGGTGACGGAGCGGAGCCGGATGCTTGACCATGTGCTGGCGGAAACCGCGACCCAGCACCTGCGCGAGAAGGTCGTGCTGCTGATCACCAAGAGTGTCGGGGTGGATGAACTCGAACAGGTGCCGGTGCCGGAGTTGAAGCATCTGCTTGCACAAGTGCGCTCGATGATCACCGATCCGCAGGTGTTTGCGCTGACCTTGGAGCAGGTGCTGAGCCAGGCCACCTGAGCGGTGGCAGCAAGGAGGAATGATTATGGCGTGTCAGACGTTCGAGACGTTGCAGCTGGTGGTGGGCGCGTACCTGATGCTCTGTGTGGCGACAGGAATCGTGTTCGTGTGGTGGACGTGGCAGCAGCTGCACGAAGCCCGGCGCAAGTGCGCCGAGGCGGATCGGAACTTCGAGCTATCGATCGCGCGGCTCGACCACGCGATACGGCTCACGGCAGGAACCCCGGGGATCGGCCCGGAAGGAGCACACAATGGCGGAGAAACAATCCAGTAGTCTACGACTCGATGACGAGCAGCGGGCAGCAGCAACGGCGGTCGAACGCTTCGT
>Ga0126375_10000144_pt1 | contig 15939 bp, 17 predicted proteins | sample PanSoiMetPlot_14_FD_109577 | JGI IMG/M metagenome (GOLD analysis project Ga0126375, IMG submission 109577) | Tropical forest soil microbial communities from Panama - MetaG Plot_14 | ecosystem: Environmental > Terrestrial > Soil > Tropical forest | place: Panama | collected 2016-02-17 | reverse complement strand
AGTTCCCGACTTCTGCTTGTCGAGGCCATATGCGAGGGCAGCTGCGGTCGGCTCGTTGATGATGCGCAGCACTTCAAGACCCGCGATCTTGCCGGCGTCTTTGGTGGCTTGCCGTTGCGCGTCGTTGAAATAGGCGGGGACCGTGATGACAGCCTGCTCGACTTTCTGCCCGAGATTGGCTTCCGCCGTCTCCTTCATCTTCTGGAGAATGAAGGCGGAGATCTGCGATGGTGAAAAGGTCTTGCTGTCGACTTCCACCCAGGCATCGCCATTCGAGGCCCTGGTGATCTTGTAGGGGACGAGCTTTTTGTCCTTTTCAACCATCGGGTCGTCGTACCGCCGGCCGATCAGGCGCTTGACTGCAAAAATGGTCTTTTCCGGATTTGTGACCGCCTGGCGTTTGGCCGGCTGGCCGACAAGACGTTCACCGTCATCTGTAAAGGCAACAATCGAAGGCGTCGTTCTCATGCCTTCGGCGTTTTCGATGACTTTGGGGGTCTTGCCTTCCATGACGGCAACGCACGAGTTGGTGGTGCCGAGGTCGATGCCAATGACCTTACCCATGGTTTTTCCTCTCAAATTGCGGCAGGCCGGCCGGGCCGCTTGGCGCCCGAGTGGGAATGTCGCGGCTCATCCGCAGACCCCCGATCCAGCCCCTGGACACGCGATTCGCCGCATTTTCGCGGCTTACTGGCTCATATAGGAGGGTCCCCCCGGGCCGCAAGTCAGTCAGTCACGAAATCGCGAGCCGACAGCTGACGGCTAAATCAATGGTTAGTGGGCCATTGCCGCCGCAGGCGAAGCCGGGTAGGCAGGCTTCAATCCGACACTTTGGAAAGTCGCTTGACATTGTTCCGTCGGTTTTTCGTTTACCTGTTCGCCGCCTGTACTGGACTGGCAAGTGGCACAACCGTGTTTGCCGAGCCGGTCTTTCCTCCAGGTCTGCGGATCGGTCTCGACCCACCAGGTGATCTGAAACTGAGCACGCGCTTTGCCGGCTTCGAGGACAGCGAGCGCCAGGTTATCATTGCGATCCTCGATCTCCCGGCCAGCGCCTACCGGGAGCTGGAAGTAGCGGCTTTCAACAAAGTCCAAGACGAGCTTCAGCAAGTAAAGCGAGAGAGCTTCCCTTTTGGCAGCGGCATCGGTTTTCTAATCAGCGGCCTTGCCCAAAAGAACGATATTACGGTCCACCGCTGGTCCTTGCTGGCGACCGCGATCGGTCAATCCATCCCCAACCTCACAATGTTGATCAATGTGGAGGTGCCAGAAAACGCCCTCACGGTCTATTCCGATGAGGTAATCCGTAAGGCGCTAGCAAGCGTCACATTCCGACCAGCACCGATTCAGGAGCAACTCGGCCTACTGCCGTTCAAACTCGGAGAGCTGTCTGGATTCCAGGTGATGCAGGTGTTACCGGCCGGCACCGTCATCCTCGCCGACGGGCCGGGGGAAAATAGCGAGCAGCAGCCATTCATGATCGTCTCGATCGAGCGTGGTGGGCCGACGCAAGCCGCCGATCGCGGCCTATTCGCACGGGATCTGCTAGCTAACGTGCCGGTGCGCGATCTCAGTATGCAGTCGGCCGACACAATGCGGATCGGCGGCGCGCCAGGTCACGAGATTCGCGCAAGAGGCAAAGGGCCGGCCGGCGAGCCTGTGTCACTGGTGCAATGGTTGCGGTTTGGCAGTGGTGCTTTTTTGCGAGTGGTTGGCGTGAGCCCCGCCGAAAAATGGGATCAATCGTTCGGGCGATTCCGAGCGGTACGCGACGCCATCGATATGCGTTGAGAAATTACTGCGTTGCGTTATCCGGCCGCGCGTTGTCGTTGGCAGAAGCCGGCGATTCAGGCGGCGACTTGCTCACTGCCACAAGAGCCGGGCGCAGGACGCGTTCGCCAATCATGTAACCCGCCTGAATGACCTGCGCCACTTGACCGGGAGGCTGATCGGGCGTCGGTACTTCATACATGGCCTGATGCAAGTTCGGATCGAATTTTTCCCCCAGTGGTGAGAATTTTTTGACGCCGTTTCTCTCCAGAATTTTCATGAGCTCGCGCTCGGTGAGTTCGACACCCTCGATCAACGCCCTAACCTTGGGGTCGGCGGCCTCCCGCAGGTCCAGACCGATCGTTTCCAGCGCGCGATGCATGTTATCAGCCACAGCCAATACATCGCGGGCAAATCCAGTAATGCCATAGACGCGCGCATCGAGAACTTCGCGCTCGGTGCGTTTACGCAAGTTCTCCATCTCGGCAAGGGTGCGCAATAGCTTATCCTTGAGTTCTGCAGTTTCACGCGTCGCTTCGACCACCAGATCAGCTGTTTCAGGAACTGTCTTGTCATCGGTGTCGGTTTCGGCTTGGCGGGCGGTAGGGTCCGTCATTGTACTCAATCCATCCTCAGCATACCCGGATGTCCGGCATATCAGAACTTCGGCGCAAAAAATCAAGCGCTACGGCGCCAGCAATCGGCTTACCACCCGCGCCGTATAGTCAACCATGGGAATAACGCGAGCATAGTTAAGCCTGGTAGGTCCGATTACGCCGATCACGCCGATGATGCGGCCTTTGCTGTCGCGATAGGGGGCGACGATAGTCGAGGAGCCGGAGAGCGAAAAAAGCTTGTTCTCCGAGCCGATGAAAATGCGTACGCCGTCGGCCTGCTCTGCTCGGCCGAGCAGATCGATCACCCCGCGTTTGGTTTCCAGCGCATCAAACAATGAACGCACACGTTCCAGGTCTTCAAGGGCGCGAAGATCCTCCAGCAGATTGGCATGGCCGCGCACGATCAGCTGACGGTCTTCGCTGTCGCCGCCCGACCAACTGGCGAGTCCGGTTTCGATGATTTTTTTGGTCAGTTGATCGAGTTCCGCCTGGCCCTCTGTCACCGCTTTTTCGATCTCGCTGCGCAGCTCCGTCAGTGTCTTACCGCGAATGCGAGCGTTGAGAAAATTGCCGGCTTCGGTCAGCGATGAGGTTGGCAATCCGGCGGGGATGTTGAGCACACGGTTTTCAACCTGGCCGTCTTCGGCAACCAGGACTGCCAGCGCGCGTTCCGGCTCAAGCCGCACGAACTCAACGTGCTTGAGCCGAACGTTATTTTTCGCTGTGAGCACGACGCCAGCCGAACGGGTGAGTCCCGACAGCAACTGCAATGCTTCGGTGAGGATGGTTTCGACCGTTTTGGCCGTGTGAGTGCCGGCAACTTGCGACTCGATCGAGCGCCGATCCTGCTCCGACAGATCGCCGACCTGCATTAACGCATCGACGAAAAAGCGAAGGCCGAGTTCGGTCGGTAGTCGACCAGCCGAGGTATGTGGGGCATAGATCAGGCCGAGCTGTTCCAGATCCGACATCACATTGCGAACGGAAGCCGGCGATAAAGTAATAGGCAATAATCTGGACAAATTGCGTGAGCCAACCGGTTCACCGGTGGCAAGATAACTTTCGACGATCTGACGGAAGATCTCGCGCGAACGCTCGTTCAGCGCCGCCAGACTGACCTGTGTCGCTCCAATCGGAATGTTGTGTGACGCCAAGACCTACCTCCTCGGAACCAGCCAAGAATTGACTATTGGGGCGGTCTTGTTCAAGCCGGGCGTATGAGTATGGTGTCCAAGCAATATTAAGGAGCGCTTACGATGCGGCCGAGCCGCCGACAAGTCGATGAGCTTCGCGCGGTTTCGCTCGAGCGGGGGGTGGTCAAATATGCCGAGGGTTCCTGCTTCGTGAAATTCGGCGATACACATGTCCTGGTGACCGCCAGCTTGGAAGAGCGGTTCCCACCGTGGCTCAAGGGCCAGGGACGTGGTTGGGTCACCGCCGAGTACGGCATGCTGCCGCGCGCGACCTCGGAACGGACGCGGCGTGAGGCGAGCGCCGGCAAACAGGGCGGCCGCACGGTTGAAATTCAGCGGCTGATTGGTCGCAGCTTGCGCTCGGTGGTAGACCTGCCGGCGCTTGGCGAGCGTCAGATCACGCTCGATTGCGACGTGATACAGGCCGATGGCGGCACCCGGACCGCCTCTATCACCGGCGCGTGGGTCGCGCTGGCCGACTGTCTCAATTGGATGAAGGCGCGCGACATGATCAAGACCCAAGTTTTGCGCGACCACATCGCCGCTGTCTCCTGCGGCGTATGCAGGGGCATGGCGGTGCTTGATCTCGACTATGCCGAAGATTCCGAAGCAGACACCGACGGGAACTTTGTCATCACAGGCTCCGGCAACATCGTGGAAATCCAGGTCACTGCCGAAAAAACTCCGTTCAGTGAAGATCAGTTCGCCGCGCTACTCGCGCTCGCGCGCAAAGGCATCGAGAAACTCGTTGGATTGCAAAAAATGGCCGTGATGTGAGCAGAAGACTCACAAGCCCAGTGGTGATCGCCACCCACAATTCAGGCAAGCTGCAGGAAATTCGCGACCTGCTCGCACCTTACGGCATTGCCGCAGAGGCTGCCGGCGACCTCGGTCTTCCTGAGCCGCAGGAAACCGGCAAGACCTTCGCGGCCAATGTGCGCATCAAGGCGGTTGCTGCAGCACGCGCAAGCGGCAAGGTGTCATTCGCAGACGATTCCGGTTTGGTCATCGACGCGCTCGATGGGGAGCCGGGTATTCATTCTGCGCGCTGGGCCGGGCCAGATAAGGATTTTCGCGCGGCCATGAATCGCATTCAGACGTTGCTCATTCAACGCGGCGCCAAGTCGCCCGAGCAACGGCGCGCACATTTTGTGGCCGCCCTGTGTCTCGCCTGGCCCGATGATCACGTTGAGGTTTTCGAAGGCCGCGTCGACGGAGTCATAGTATGGCCGCCCCGGGGCGACAGAGGTTTTGGCTACGATCCGCTTTTCCGCCCAGACGGCTTCGACCGCACTTTCGGCCAGATGAGCGCGGACGAGAAGCACGGATTGCCGCCGCAAGGCCAAGGGCTATCGCATCGCGCCCGAGCTTTTCTGAAGTTGGCGGATGCATGTCTTACGAAGAGCTGAGTTGTTGCTGATCGTTACACGTTTCAATCAACTGTTTCGCTTGCACGCTAGCTGGCTTCGCCGCCTATGATGCTTAACATGACCTTAACAACTCCCTTTGCCGTCTACGTGCACTGGCCATTTTGCCTGTCGAAATGCCCCTACTGCGACTTCAACAGCCACGTGCGTCACCGCGGCATCAACGAAGCGCGCTTTCTATGGGCCTACGAAGCCGAGATCGCTATAACCGCGGCGCGTGTGCCTCATCGCACTGTGTCGAGCATTTTTTTCGGCGGCGGCACACCGTCACTGATGCAGCCTTCATCGGTGCAGGCGATTATCGATTGCATCGGCAAGCACTGGACAATCGCGTCGGACGTCGAGGTAACCCTGGAGGCCAATCCAACCAGTGTGGAAGCCGCACGCTTTCGTGGTTTTCGTGCAGCCGGCGTTAACCGGGTGTCGCTTGGCGTGCAGGCGCTCGACGATGCCTCGTTGAGGGAACTGGGTCGACTACACACGGCAAAAGAAGCGCTCGATGCCGTTGCAATCGCCCGGTCCACTTTCGAGCGTTATTCATTTGACCTGATCTATGCGCGTCCACGGCAGACTCCCGGTGACTGGGCGGACGAACTCAAGCACGCAATTGCCGAGGCCCCCGAGCATCTCTCGCTTTATCAATTGACCATCGAGCCGGGCACGCCATTCTTTGGCCTGCACAAAGCTGGCAAGCTCGTCGTGCCCGACGACGATCTCGCGCGCGACCTTTATGACCTCACCCAAGCAGTTTGCACCGATGCCGGCTTGCCGGCCTACGAGATTTCCAATCACGCGCGACCAGGTGCGGAATGCCAGCACAACCTCGTTTATTGGCGAGGGCACGACTATGCCGGCGTTGGCCCTGGCGCGCATGGGAGGCTAACGATCGATGGTCGTCGCGTCGCAACCGCAACCGAGAAGCGGCCCGAGGCCTGGCTCATGCGCGTGGAGGATCGTGGCAGCGGTCTCACCGTAGAGGAGCAACTGACTTCAAGTGAGGCTGCCGACGAATATCTCCTGATGGGACTGCGGCTTGCCGAAGGCATCGATCCTGTGCGCTACACCGCCTTGGCCGGCCGCGCGCTCGATCCCAAGCGCGTTTCGATCTTGCGCGAGGAAGGCGTGGTAGAGACAACTGCAGATGGCCGCCTGCGCGTAACGCAGAATGGTTTCCCAGTGCTTGATGCGGTGGTGTCCGATCTCGCCGCCTAGTTTTACGTCCCTTGCTGGAACGAGTGCGGAGCCGGACTCACGACCTGCCCGCCGGAGGGCGTAACGCGCAACACGGCCAAGCCGCGTTCGTTGGGGCCATCACGACGGAAACGGAAGACTCCATCGATTCCTGAAAAACCCGACGGATTGGTCAACACCTGCTCGCTGAAGCGCTGCGGTCCTTGCGTTTTCACAAGCGCCGCCGCTAAGGCGACCGCGTCATATGCGAGCGTTGCCGTGCGCACCGGATCTTGCCCGTAGCGGGTCCGGTAGCGGCCGGAGAAGTTACCGAAGCCGCCCGCTTCGGGCGCCGCGTACGAGGCGCCCTCAAGTGCCACGGTAGAGAAAATGCGCGGGTCGTCCCACAGGCCGGTGCCGAGCAATTGCACACGCTTGAGATTCACACCACTGGCCATCAGTGCTTGCACAACTTGCGGCACAGCGTCCGCGCCGTCGGGAATAAAGATGCAGTCGACTTGATTCGCGGCCTGACTCACGCGGCTCACCGCTTCAGCCATATTGTTTGCATCAAGCGGATATTTTTCAAGGGCGAGCACGCGGCCGCCGCGGCGCGACACTTCCTGCTGGAATGCTGCCTCCACCACCGTGCCATAGGCATTGTCCGGCAACAGCGCGGCGAACGAACGTTTGCCGCGCGAAATTGCAAAATCGACGATGCGGCGAACATCGGTCTCCGGCAGGAAGCTCAACAGATAGATTCCGCGTGCGGCTACACTGGCATCGGTGGAAAACGCGATCACAGGGATGTTGCGTGCGCGTGCTATCTGCCCGACCGCGCTGACCGATTGAGCGAAAAGCGGCCCGATGATAATTTCTGCGCCCTCTGAGATGGCCTGCTGGGCGCCAGCTTGCGCTCCCTGTAGCGTGCCACCATCATCCTTCACCAACAGCTGAATGTTCGAGTTCTTGAATTCAGCGAGCGCCATTTCGGCGGCGTTCTTCATCGACAGCGCTGCAACGCCCGCATTGCTCTGTGCGGAAAGGGGCAAGATCAGAGCGACACGAACTTGGCGGTCGCCAACAGAGGCGCTGGCGGCGGCTTCTTCGCTCGGCTGGGGTGTTGGCGCTCCACCATTCAATTGCGTTGTGCAAGTCGCGAGAACCGTTGCCACCGCGGCAATGAGTAGGCTTGCGCAAATGCGATTCCACGCATGCGCTAGTGCCTCGCCCTTACGCGACATTCCCGTCATTGTCGCTCCCCGTGCGACAGATCCGTATCAGTGGTATCCGGTATCATCGATTTTGTCGCGCAAAAGTTAAGGACATGAAAAGCTATGAGGATTTATCACCCGTGACGCGCACAAGGTGGCCGTCTAAAGTCCCGTCTATGGCAAAAGGAAGCAAGACGCGGTCGCGCTGCTATACCCCGTTTGGCACAGCGATTGGCGCGACCAAGGCCGCACCCGGTCTTTATCTTGTCGCAACCCCGATCGGAAACCTGCGCGACATCACGTTGCGCGCATTGGAAGTGCTCGCCGGAGTGGATGTCATCGCGTGTGAGGATACTCGTGTCACCCGCAAGCTTTTGGAGCGCTATGGAATCGCAACGCCGCTTACGCCATACCACGAACACAACGCCGCGGAAGCGCGGCCGGAGCTGCTGGCCCGCCTCGCTGATCGGCAGGCTGTGGCATTAGTGTCAGATGCCGGAACGCCATTGATCTCGGATCCGGGCCTCAAACTCGTGCGAGCCACATGCGAGGCACGTCACGTCGTTACTGCGCTCCCGGGTGCGTCGTCTGTGCTAGCAGCCCTATCGGTCGCGGCTCTACCGACCGACCGTTTCTTCTTCGAGGGATTTCTGCCGGCCAAGCAGGCGGCACGCCAAAAACGTCTATCCGTGCTTGCGAATATTCCAGCCACGTTGGTTCTGTTCGAGAGTGGGCCGCGGCTTTGTGCAACGCTTGCCGATCTTGGCGCCGCGTTTGGAGCCCGCAGCGCCGTGATCTGTCGCGAACTGACCAAACTGCATGAGGAAGTGAAACGCGGCGATCTTGAAATTCTGGCGCGAGACTACGCTAGCGGAGCAGAGACGCGAGGCGAGTTTGTCATTGTGGTGGCGCCGCCTGCGGTTAAAGAGGAAATAACAGACGATATCGACGAGCTGCTGCGCGATGCGTTGATGCGTGTTTCAGTCAAAGACGCGGTTGGCGAAGTCGCACTCGTCACCGGTCGTTCACGACGTGAGATTTACCAGCGCGCACTCGTCCTCTCCAGGGACGCATGTGATGGCGAGGAATGAGAGAACACTACGCTCGTGCAAGCACACCTTATGGCCAGAGCGGCAGGCAGCTTTTCACGTCGGAATTTCGACCGAAAGCTGTGCAGCGGCTTTCCTAATCGCACAAATGTCCGCATTCCGGCGCGACGCCGGCAAAGTCACCCGGACAAAATGATTGTCGATATCCGATTCGACGCAATCCTGGTGGTGCCCCGCGGGATTTCCCTCCACATCCCAGCCGTTTTAAAAAAGAAGCTGATCAGGCCTAAGCCGCTTCGATACATCCGCGATCGCTTGGTGATTGAGTGCGTGTCGTGGGTCGCTGCACCCATCAGATTGACTTCCTTGGCAGTCTCTATCGCGCGCTCTGCTGCAACTTCCACACCACGTGCGATTTCCTGGGTGGCTGTACCTTGTTTGCTAACCGCAGCGGCCACCGCACTACAGACGTTGCCGATTTCACGGATCTCTGCTTTCGCTTCGCCGGCCACAACAGCGAAGCCCGCTGCTTTCGATAACGGTCCCGAAGCGGCTATAGTGCGGTTGATGCGTTAACGCTTTATTCGTCTAAAAGGTGGCCATGAGCCTTAAAATCGCGGTTCAAATGGATCCGATCCAACGGATCAACATTAAAGGAGACTCGACCTTCGCCCTGCTGTTGGAAGCGCAGAAACGCGGTCATCAACTTACCTATTACACACCCGATCAGCTGGCTTTGCTCAACGGTCGCCCGTTCGCCCATGTCGAGTCCCTGAGTGTCCGCGATAAAGCCGGCGATCATTTTTCGTTAGGCCAACCGCGGCGAATCGAGCTTGCGGACCTCGATGTTGTATTGCTGCGCCAGGACCCTCCTTTTGACCTTGCCTATGTGACGACCACGCATCTTCTTGAGCGCATCCATCCAAAGACCCTAGTGGTCAACGACCCCGCGCATGTACGCAATGCGCCCGAAAAGGTTTTTGTCACCGAGTTTGCCGACCTGATGCCGCCGACCCTGATCTCGCGCAATCTGGCCGAGATCAAGGCCTTCCGTGCAGAGCATGGCGACATTGTGATGAAGCCGCTCTACGGCAGAGGAGGCGAAGCGGTTTTCCGGCTTGAGCGTGAGGATCTCAATTTCGGCTCACTCTACGATCTGTTCGCAAGCACGTTTCGGGAGCAGTGGGTCGTTCAGAAATTCCTGCCCAATATCAAGAATGGCGACAAGCGCATCATTCTAGTGGATGGCGAATATGCCGGGGCAGTCAACCGCGTTCCAGCAGCCGATGATCTGCGATCCAATATGGTGCGAGGTGGCGAGCCGACGGCAACCGAGCTCACAAAACGCGAGGTTGAGATCTGCAAGCGTATCGGCCCGGCGCTGCGCCAGCGTGGCCTGCTGTTCGTCGGAATTGACGTGATCGACGGCTATTTGACCGAAATCAATGTCACTTCGCCTACTGGAATTCGCGCAATCAAAAATCTTGGTGGGCCCGATGTGGCGGCGCTGATCTGGGACAAGATTGAGGCGAAGCGGAAAGCAAGGTGAGGTCATGAGTGTTGCTCTCACCGTCGCCACCACAGACTACGACCATTTCCGTGATTTCCGTCTCGGTCTGGTCCGGGCAGAAGGCATTGAGGCGAACTGGCTCACCCTTGGTCACCACGAAATCTTTTCGCGCTTCACTTTCAACCGGGAATGGGATGTTTCCGAGCTTTCTTTCGCCAAATTTTTAGCGCAGGTGACCCGAAAGGATTCCGACATCATCGGCCTGCCGGTTTACGCCTCACGATTGTTCCGCTTTGCTTCGCTTTATGTAAATCGGAAGTCAGGCGTCAAAAGAGTCCAGGACTTGCGAGGAAAACGCGTCGGGGTGCCGGAATGGGCGCACACAGCCGCGGTCTACATGCGAGGCTGGTTGACACACGAGGAGGGAGTAGCGCTGTGCGACATTGACTGGGTGCAGGCCGGCGCTAATGAAGCTGGACGTGTCGAAAAGGTCGAGTTGTCGTTGCCAAAAGGTGTGCGTCTCGCCAGCGTAGCGGAGAAAACTTTGAGTGGCATGATCGCTTCCGGCGAAATCGACTGCGCCATCATCGCCCGCCCCCCGAATTCATTTCGTGAAAGACATCCGGATGTTTTACGCTTGTTTCCCGATTACGAGGCGCTAGAGCAGCGTTACTACGAGCAGACGCGCGTCTACCCGATTATGCATGTGATTGCGATGCGTAAATCGATCCTTGAAGGCCAGCCCTGGATCGCCCGCAATCTCTATAATGCGTTCGAGGAATCCAGACGCCGCAGTCTTGAACGCATACTTGATCCTGCCGTATCGCGCTATCCGGTGCCATGGTTGACCGGTTATGCGCTGCGAATGCAGCAGATGTTCGGCGGTGAGCTCTTTCCTTATGGCATTGAACCGAATCGGCCGACGCTGGAATTATTTCTCCGCTATGCACACGAGCAAGGTATTGCGCACCGCCTTGCCAAACCGGAAGAAATTTTTCCGTCTGGCATTATGGCGCCCGTAAAAATCTGACTATTTGCGGGTTCGCTTTATTGCCTCGGCACGGATTTCAGCATCGATGATCCTGGCGAGATCGACCGGTGCCTTTAAGTTGCCAGCCTTCACCAGCTCATTTTGCATCCAGTTCAGTTTCTCGAGCGGCAGACGGGCTTCCGGATCGATGGCGTTCTGCCTGAGCGTGTCATCGAAGGCATAGGCCGGGCGTGGATCGTCTGACTTTGACTGTATTGCGGCTTGTGTGAGCTTGATCGTTTCATCCCTATGGCTGACCGCGAATTTCAGCGCTTCCATTTCCGCCGCTACAAAATTGACTGCGTCGTCACGCCGCGTGGAAATTGTTTTGCCGGTCATGGTCAGGCATAGCCGCACATAGTTCGGCAGTGCTTCGTGTCCAGTCACCAACATCTTTACGTTGTTGGGTGCGACGGCCATGAATTCGGCTGCAACGATTCCGCCATCGACGACACCGGCTATCACAGCCTTGAAGCGATCGAGGTCACCACCGAGATTCGCGAAATGGACCTCCGCCACCGGAATTTTGTGCTGCTCGAGAATGGCGCTAACCAGCAGATTGGGCAGCGAGCCGGGCGCCGCCACCGCGATCGTCTTGCCTTTCAATTCCTCGACCTTGTGGATGGCCGATCTCACCACCAATCCGTGCGGCACGCCGGGCCAATCGCATCCGAGAATTTTGATGTCTGCACCGTGGGCGCCAGCGAGGATAGTCGCGCCTGGACTCGACTCAATGCTGTCGAGCTCGCCCGCGAGCACCGCCTTGTGCGCAGTGGCGCCGTTCTTCAGTGGCACGATCTCGATCTTGAGGCCATGCCGCGCTCCGAAATCACGCTGACCTACCATCAACATGAACCCGGCATCGCCTTTTGGCTCGATTACGCCGTGCTTCCACGGCTTGAGGTCCTGCCCCAAGGCCGCCGGAGCTCCGATTGCCGACATCAGTAGGAGAACGACGGCGAGACCGCGACAGATTGTCATGATGACGGGTATCCCGTGATTATAGGCGAAAGTCCGACATCAATTAGGTTCTTGGCATTGTTCTTGTGCTGGTCGTTCGACCATCCGTCAACCGCGTTCGCAAATGAAACAGCTGAAGCTTTCTCCGATAGCAAAGTAATGTCGATCCTTGTGGCTGAGGACCTTGCTCGCGTATCTTCCAACCATTGAAAGCAACGGAGAGACGGCTGCCGACGCGCGAGACGCGGGTGAACACTCGCTTGGCGCTAATGGACGTGCAAATGCCGGGGATGGACGGTCTGGAGGCGGCGCGCCGCATCCGCGCAGCGGAGGCAGACGCGCGGACCACACGGACACGCATAATTGCACTCGCCGTCAATGCTTAGGAGGAAGATCGCAAGGCCGCGCTCGCCCCCTGGGTTACGCGGTCTGCTAGTAAAACCGCTCGATCGCGAGCGGCTGCACGAGGTGCTGGACGCCACTTTGGCCCTGCCCGGCAACCCGCTTGCGGCCTAAGACGGGCTTCCCCACATTGTCATAAATCCGTGGTCGGTCCGTGATGTAGGGGCACATCGGCAGATCCTCGATGATTCGCCTGTCCGGAAATCGAAGCCAGACATAGGGTTTTCGCGCTCACGCCGAAAGGACCCCAATGCCCATGGTCACCCTCGCCAGTCTTCATCCCCGGCGCAACTTCTTTGAGCGGTTTCGCCCGCCGCCCGGTGGTCTTGGCGTACCCGGCATTATCCCGTCGCTTCAGGCATATGGCGGAATGCAAGCCTGGGCCGCGCGCGCACACGGGCCCTCCCAAAGTCTTGGCCGAGTCGGCTCCCTAGAGGTCCGACTAGCGCAAACCGCCGCTGAGGTGCGGCAGGCGCAAAAGCTGCGTTACCACGTTTTTTATCAGGAAGGCGCGGCTATCCCAAATCCTGGGCGATTGTTCGCGCGCCGGGATATCGATGGCTATGATGCAATCTGCGACCACTTGCTGGTGATCGACCACGCCACACGGGACCACAGCGCACTGAATCGACCCGCCGTGGTCGGCACATATCGGCTTCTCCGCCAGCCACTGGCTGAAGACTATGGTGGGTTCTACACCGCCGGCGAATTCGACATTGGATCTCTGATCGCACGTCACGGCAATCTTAAATTTCTCGAACTCGGCCGCTCCTGCGTGCTAGTCCATTACCGCAACAGACGGACGGTCGAGCTTCTCTGGCATGGCATCTATGCATACATCCTGCAGAACCGTTGTGATGTCATGTTCGGATGCGCAAGCTTAGACGGCACAGATCCTAAGCGTCTCGCATTGCCTCTCTCGTTCTTGCATCACTATGCAGCGGCGCCGGAGCAGTGGCGCGCTCGAGCATTGCCCGAGCGTTATGTCGAAATGAACCGGGCGGCGAAAGTAGCGATCGACGCCAAGGACGCGCTGCGCGCGCTGCCACCCCTGATCAAGGGATATCTACGGCTCGGGGCGTATATTGGCGACGGCGCTGTAATAGACTATCAGTTCGGCACCACCGATGTACTGATCGTGCTTCCTGTGTCGGCGATCAAGAAACGCTATTTCGAGCATTTTGATCTTAGCCGCCGCGCGGCGTGATCTGGCGCCCGTCCGTCCGTAACTCACAGTCTCCTCAATGAAACGTTCTCCACGAGGTGACTTTCATTTTTCTTCAATATGAGATCGGCGCGCTGCCGCGTCGGCAGTATGTTTTCGTGCAGGTTGATCAGATTGATGCGCGACCAAATGGATGACGCTGTTTCGATCGCTTCCTCGTCCGATAAACTCGAATAGCGATGAAAGTAGGATTTCGGATCGCGGAAGGCGGTGCCGCGCAGGGTCAAGAATCGATCCACGTACCAGGACTTGAGCACATCCTCATTGGCGTCAAGGTAAACCGAGAAATCGAAAAAATCGGATACGAATGGGATCGCCTTGCCGTCTTTCGGCAGCCGGCCGGTCTGCAACACGTTCAGTCCTTCAACGATAAGGATGTCCGGCCTGTCGATCTCGATCGATTGGTTCGGCATTATGTCGTAGATCAAATGCGAATAGATCGGCGCCCGTGCTGGACGCCGGCCGGCTTTCACATCGGAAAGGAACCTGAGCAGCGCCGGCAAGTCATAGCTCTCTGGAAAGCCCTTCTTCTCCATCAGGCCTTCGCGTTCCAGAACCGCGTTCGGATAAAGAAAACCATCGGTTGTGATCAGATCGACCTTGGGCACATTCGGCCAGCGCGCCAACAAGGCTTGCAGGACGCGCGCCGTGGTCGACTTGCCGACAGCGACAGAGCCTGCGACGCCAATGATGTAAGGCATCTTCGCATCCTCGGTACCGAGGAAACGCTGCTGTGCCCGGAAAAGCCGCTGGGTGGCCGCTACATACATTGAAAGCAACCGCGACAGCGGCAGATAAATTTCCTCAACCTCAGCCATGTCCAGGCGGTCGTGCAGCGACCGCAGACGGGTAATCTCTTCCGAGGCCAGAGTCATGGGCGTGTCCTCGCGCAAAATTGCCCATTCCGCACGCGTAAAGGTGCGATAGGGTGACAGATTTTCCTCGGTGCGCTGTTCCATGATTGCGATTAGCTACGTGGACGTAACGCTTTTTCCTCGTGTCCGGTTTGTACCGTGCGCTTCTCAAGCGCGGCTTCGACCTCCGATAGCGAAACGCCGCGCGCTTCAAGCAGCACCAGCAGATGATAAAGTAGATCGCCTGCTTCTGCGATTAGTCGCTCTTTGTCTTCCTGGACGGCGGCAAGACCGGTTTCGATTGCCTCCTCCCCCAGTTTCTTTGCGCAGTGTGCTACGCCTTTGTCGATTAACGCACGCGTATAGGATTCCGTTGCGTTGGCCTTGGCGCGCTCATGGATCCGGCTTTCCAGATCGGACAGCGTAAACTTGCTCATTGACGCCTCTTTCGGCGGCTCAATAGCACTGTTGCGGTCAGGGATCGAGCCGCACTGGCAGCCCGGCCTTGGCCATATAGGCCTTGACCTCGCGTACGCTGTACTCACCGAAGTGAAATATAGAGGCGGCCAACACCGCGGTAGCGTGGCCGTCGCGGATGCCTTCGACCATGTGCTCGAGTGTGCCGACACCGCCCGAGGCAATGACCGGCACGGTCACCGCGTCGGCGATCGCTCGCGTAAGGGCCAGGTCGTAGCCCTTCTTTGTGCCGTCGCGGTCCATCGATGTAAGTAGGATTTCTCCAGCTCCCAATCCGACGACTTCCCTTGCATAAGCAATGGCGTCGAGGCCGGTCGGATTACGTCCACCGTGTGTGAAGATTTCCCAGCGGTCATTTTCGCCCGCCTTCGACACCTTTTTGGCATCGATCGCCACCACGATGCACTGAACGCCGAATTTCTCCGCCGCCTCATTCACGAAAGCGCGCCGATTCACCGCGGCCGTGTTGATCGATACTTTGTCCGCGCCGCAGGTGAGCAGCTTGCGGATATCATCCACCGTGCGCACCCCGCCGCCAACCGTGAGCGGCATGAAGCAAGCTTCCGCCGTGCGGGTCACAACGTCGTAGATCGTTTCGCGTTTTTCATGGCTCGCGGTGATATCGAGAAAGCAAAGCTCGTCCGCCCCGGCCGTGTCGTAGGCAATCGCCGCCTCTACTGGATCTCCAGCGTCGCGGAGATTGACAAAATTTACGCCTTTGACCACGCGTCCGCCCTTTACATCGAGGCAAGGGATGACACGGACTTTGAACATCAGACAACGGTCCCCGCAGCCCGGATCAGCTTGAGCGCTTCTGCAGCGTCTAGCCGCCCGTCATAAAGCGCGCGGCCGACAATAGCCCCCCCAAGCTTTCTTGCCCGCGGCGCAACCAGCGCTTTGACATCCTCGATCGAGGCAAGACCTCCGGAGGCGATCACCGGAATGGTCACCGCATCGGCAAGCGCAACAATCGCATCGAAGTTGAGGCCTTGCAGCATGCCGTCACGCGCGATGTCGGTATACACAATCGCAGACACACCT
>Ga0126375_10000143_pt1 | contig 15969 bp, 17 predicted proteins | sample PanSoiMetPlot_14_FD_109577 | JGI IMG/M metagenome (GOLD analysis project Ga0126375, IMG submission 109577) | Tropical forest soil microbial communities from Panama - MetaG Plot_14 | ecosystem: Environmental > Terrestrial > Soil > Tropical forest | place: Panama | collected 2016-02-17 | reverse complement strand
TGAATCCTCGCTCAAGGACACCCGCATTGACGATTTGTCGATCCGCTTTGCCGCAATCGCTACCGAATTCAACACGGGTCATGAAATTTGGCTCACGCGCGGGCGGTTAAGTGAGGCCCTGCGGGCATCCTATTCGCTGCCGGGAATTTTTCCGCCGGTCTTGATCGGCGGCCGTTGGCTGGTGGATGGTGCACTGGTCAACCCGGTACCGGTTTCAGCCGCCCGCGCGCTTGGCGCGCGATTGGTGATCGCAGTCAACCTGAATGCCGATCTGTTCGGACGCGGTACGATTATTGCGAGTCACGGCTCCGACGACAGCGAGCCTATCAGCTTGCAGGCTAGGTCCAATGGACTACGCAGTATGTTCGGTGGCGAGCGTTTATTGCGCCGGCAATTTCTCGGCCGACGTGGACGTCCAGGATTGCCGACAGTCATGGTCGAAGCGTTCAACGTTATGCAGGATCGTATCACCCGCTCGCGGCTTGCCGGCGATCCGCCCGACGTGCTCATCAGTCCACGGCTCGGCGGCGTCGGTTGGTTTGAATTCCACCGTGCCGCCGAAGCGATCCAAATAGGCACTGAGGCTGCCGAAAAAGCTATAGACGCGATCAGCGAGGCCATAACGGCGCTGTCACAGCCGAGCAACGAAGCAATCTAGGTTACGCGGTGCGGATGTAATCGCGCATCGCCTCGGATTCACTCTCGATCTCTTCGACGCGCTGCTTCACGACGTCGCCAATCGATATGAGTCCAACGAGTCGGCCGTTTGCGATCACCGGCATATGACGGAATTTTCCCGCCGTCATCCGCTCCATGATGCTTGCCACTGTATCGTCTTCACCGCAGGTCGCAACGTCGCGGGTCATAACCTGACCGACCGACAAAGCGAGTGCATCAGCACAGTGTTCCGACAGTGCGCGCACAATATCACGCTCCGATAATATGCCGGCAAGGCAATCCCCCGCACCACGGATAACGACCGCGCCGATACGATGCGCGGCTAGTAATTTTGCCGCCGCCGCCAAATCGGCTGTCGGTTCGATGCTAACGATGTCGCCGCCCAAATTACGTTTTTTAGCGGCCAGAATCGCCTTGACGTTCATGGCAGCCTCCCTGGGCGCATGATTTTTTTAGGAAGCATCATGCGCGAAAACACGCACCGGCTCACAACCGGGATTGTGGCCGGACCTAATGAACGATCATGCCGACGGGGTAGTTCCGTCAAGATGGAGTTATAAGAGAGAACTGGTCTGCGTTGCCAGCTGGCTAATGCCGCATTGCAGTAGAATCCTCGAATTGCGGAAAATGCGGCGGCGGATCGAACCAGGAAAACAGTAACAGCCCCGCAAGGAAGCCGCCGATATGCGCCTGCCAGGCTACGGTATGCTCGCCGCCGGTAACCGGCAACGACCCCAGTCCGAACAGAATATTGATACCGAACCACACCGCTAGGAAAAGCAACACACGCGCATCCGACAATACGCCGCCTAGCGGGATGGCGGGTACGCGATAGGTGCTCTTATCGGCTCTTCCCAGCAGTGCCAGCGGCCCGCCGCGCTGAAAGGCAAAACGCATCGCGGCCGCCATGGTGCCGGAGACAACTGCAGACGCGCCTATCATCGGAAATTGTTCACCGGCATGGGTAGCTAAATGCAAAGTGGCTCCCGCGGCAGCAGTCACCGCAAAAAAAGCGAGAAAGCGCGGCGCGCCGAAACGTCGTGCGACCGCGCTGCCGAAAGGCAATAGCCAAATCGCATTGACGACTAGATGGGTCCAATCCGCATGGATGAGAGCGTAGGTGACGAAAGTCCATATATCCGCGCCGCCACCCGGCAGACCGTCACCCAATACAACCGAGCTGTCGTAGCGTACGGGAATAAAAGCAAAACTAAGCAAAAATTCGATGTCCTGCTGCTCGCTAAGCACAAGCGTGCGCATGACGTGCACAAGCACCAGCACAGCCATGACTGCGATGACCACTGGAGGGATATTGAAAAGTGGTTGGCGCTTCACGAGAAGGTCCGGTGGGGTACGACTGAGTTACGCCGCTTTGCCACCCGGCCGCAAGCGCTATACGGCAGAAAAAATAAGGGAGGCCTTTTCGCACTCCCTTAGCAAGTTGGGCTTCTTGCGAGCCTGGAATCGAGGTAGCGGCAGACCTAGGCCAAGGTCTTGCCGCAGACGTTTCGAACGTTCTGTTCCTTCCTCCGGCGAATGCCACAAAGCGGTCAGATTGCCGGCATTTTTTTGGTTGGGCAGAGGTTTGCGATTTCTCGTGCAACAGCGAATTGAAGTCACCAAGTAAGTCCGGCCGGGTATCAGGTTGCAGGGCTACAGACATTTGTCGACCAGTCCGGCCTAGATGCGGAACTGTGCGAACTTATCAATATTCGTGCTTCTCAAATCAACCTGCCTCATCGTCTTACTGTGCATAGGCGCGATGCACGCAAGCTTGGCCAAACCTAAGAGCGCATGCATCCACTCAGTGCTTGACGCGAAGCTCCGATCTACAGTGCGCGCGAGCTCGCGGTAAACAAAGCAGCGGCTTAGGCTCAGCCGATCGGCTTTCCGTACTATCGGCACGGCTTTTTTATTAACCGTGCCGATCGCCCGGGTCGCCATGATCAACGAATTGTCGGGAAAAGCTCTTGGCTTCGGTTTCGACGGTACCTCGCGCAGTCACGATATTCGGGGGTTGATTTTATTTTTTTCGTAGAGGCCGACAGCTCGAGGACACGCGAAATACCGAAGGAATAAGCCCACGAACTACCGAACGAATAAGCCCACGCTGTCTGTTCCATACTGACACGCCACCCCTCCGGGTACGGTAATACCGGTACAACAATGGAACTAATGTGCTAGTCTTTGAAACGTCTTAGCATTCCTTTTAGTGACGAGTAGCGCGTAAGAGGCAATCATGAGTGGTACAACCCGGGATGACGACTCATCCGATTATAGTAGATATGCGCCCAAACGGTTTCGCGAACCGACGTCATCATCTTCCGCCGAGAGACCGTATGTCCCTTCAGCGCCAACCGCTCCTTTGCCTAGAAGCGCGCATCAAGATCGACGAACAACATCTGATTTTTCTTCGTGGCCGGAACCTGTCCCGGAACCGCCAACGCCACCGCATCGGTTAGAGGACGGAACGTCAACATTGATCGGCCGGATCGCATTGGTCGTCACATTTGCCGCCGTCGTTGCATTGGTGCTCATTTTCGCAAGACCGATATCGCAAGGCGTGCACGCGCTGTTCGATTCAGCTTCACAAGCAGTTCAAACATCTAAACCAATTGATGCGCTGACGCCGAATAACGTACCGTCGAATGATCCAGGCGCCCCAGCTACGCGGGTTGCAGCGGCGACCGTTACCCCACCGGTTGCGGCCCCTGATGCCCAACCAGGAGCTTCCGTTGGACAGTCTTCGCCGAACATACAGACGCAAGCGTCGCTTTCATCGGTTGCTCAGCCACTCGGGCAAGAACCTAGCAGCGTCAAGACTACCTTTCGCGGCATAACCGACAACGAAATTTGGTTTGGAATTTCCGCGGCATTCAGCGGTCCGGCCAAGGAGCTCGGTCAGAATATGAAGCTGGGCATTGAGGCTGCGTTCAACGCAGCCAACGCGCGCGGTGGTGTTCATGGCCGCATGCTTCGGCTCGTTGCGGCAGATGACGGTTACGAGCCTGTTCGAGCGGCCGAAACAATGAAGCGGCTCTATGAGAAAGACCAGGTTTTTGCAGTCGTCGGCAATGTGGGGACACCCACGGCAACCGTGGCATTGCCCTACGCTCTTGAGCGCAAGATGCTGTTTTTCGGTGCGTTCACTGGCGCCGGCTTGCTCAGGAGCGATCCGCCAGACCGATATGTTTTCAATTACCGAGCCAGTTACGCAGAAGAGACCAGCGCCATGGTGCACTATCTGGTGAAGGTGAAGCGGCTAAAGCCGAGCCAGATCGCGGTCTTTGCGCAGCAGGATTCATACGGGGACTCAGGCTTTGCCGGCGTAACAAAAGCTGTCCGTGCGCTGGGGGGCGATGACAATGCGATTTTGCGTCTCAATTACCAGCGCAACACTGTTGACGTGGACGACGCCGTCGAGCAACTCAAAAAGAGCCGCGTCCCGATAAGAGCGGTGATCATGGTGCCCACCTATCGGGCCGCGGCAAAATTCATCGAGAAGACGCGCGATCTCTATCCGGGCATGATTTACACCAGTGTTTCCTTCGTTGGCAGCACCGCGTTGGCCAACGAGCTGATGCTCCTGGGAAAGAGGTTCGCAAGTGGAGTGATCGTGACGCAGGTCGTGCCTGCGCTTGAAGGCCACTCATCTTTGGTCCTCGATTATAAGGCTGCGATGGCCAAATACTTCCAAGGGGAGCAGCCGGACTACGTGTCCCTCGAAGGTTATGTGGCGGCCAACGTTTTAATCGCCGCGTTAAGGCGCAACGGGCCTGACCTCGATACTGAAAAGCTCGTTCAAACTCTCGAAAATCTACGCGACCTGGACCTTGGACTCGGGGTACCCGTGACCTTCGGCCGATCCGAGCACCAGGGCGTGCACAAGGTGTGGGCTACACAGCTCGACGAGAACGGCCGTTATCAATCCATTGACCTGCAGTAACCGGCGCAGTCTCGGGGCGAGCGACCTATGGCGTTGAAATCAGACCCGTGCTGGTTGCAACTATCCAACGATTGCCCCAGCGAACGATAGAATCAACTCTTCCTACTCCCGGTACGTTATCGCCGCGCGTCACCCGCCAGACGCCATTGGGTCCCTGGATGACCGCCGTGCCGTTAACAACTTCAAGAAGCGCCCATCCTGCAATTGTTGTTGGTTTCGTCTCCGGAAACGGAGTGAGATTTGCCCGGCTCTGCGGCTCCGTTGATGACAATTTCGGTTTGTTGTCTTGCTCGGACGCCTGTGGCGTCACGGTATTGTGGCTGCTCCGTTCTTGCTTGGCGGTGAATTGCTCAACGTGACTTCGTATATCGGCGAGATCGCGAGTCAGAGTGTCGAGCTGCTGCGGCAGCTCAGCAGAGGTCGCGGCTGCGGCCGATGCTGGTGCGGAAGGCGTTTTCTCTGTCGAGGTCGAGGCGGATAACAACCGGCTAAACGGCGAGACCAATGTCCTGATCATCTCCATTGCTTCGTCACTATAGGACCGCCAGGCAACTGTGGCGCCGAAACTGATCAACGCCACTATGAACACACGTCGAAGGCTGCGGGACGCTCGACCCCCGGTCACAGACTTCTCGTGCCCGATTTGATCATCCGGAGATACATGAATCGAGGGCTTCGTCCGCAACGCGGCAGAAATGCCGGAAGCTTCCTGAGCCATCCCGATGTGCTCGTCGGATGGACCGTGTCCTATAACACTCGGCGGCGCTCCTTCAGTCGCCGGTTGATCTAACACTAAGGATATCACATCGCGTTCGTGGAGCTCGTCATTCCGTATTGCGGAATTCGTTGGTCTTTGCGGTTGGGCTCTGGGCCAATCCCTCTGCGCAAGGGAGGCGAGATTTAGATTATGGTGCTGGTATTCCGCCGCTTTCATCTCTTTTGCGATGGAGGCGAGCCGCTCTTTAAGCGCTTCGACTTCGGTTTTGAGCGCAAAGGTCTCGACATTCTGCGCCTCGCGCTCAATCTTAAGCCGGTTTATGACGTCGCCCTTTCTGCCGAGTTCGGCAAGCTGACTGGTCGTCTGCTCCTTAAGTTGTTCAACGTCGATCTCGAGGCGTCGCGCGGACATCGCGAATTCCGCTCGCAGCAGATCCTTGTCGGCCTGTATTTCAGCCATCGACTGCGGGATGGAATTTTCCAAGCGCCGCATGGTGAGCCGCACTGCGCGATCATGGATGAGAGGAGCGACCGCTACCCCGATGAGGGCCGCAAATAGGAAGCCAGTCCCGAAATACATAATCGTTTCGATCATTTGAGCGGCAACTCGGTTGCGGCGCGCCCGCGCGAAAAGAGCGATGGAGGCACCGTACATTCATCCTTGGCCGGCATCTTAATACCGCAAAATACTGTCACGCTCAAATAGTCGTCTGCCGTCGCGATTTTTTTCCAACTGCAGCGTGTGTGAAAGTTGTGTTTGAAAAACGGCGCGCTGCTCAACCGTCGAGCGTCGAACTGTGACTACAAGTTACGCTCATACTCACGACGACACCTAGGTGTTTCGGCCACAGACGCCGGGGCTTTTTGTGCAATTTGAGCGGCGAGTTCGCTCAGTTTGCCCGACCTCTGCTCATTTCGAATTGCCAGAGTTTGATAACTTCAGCCGGGAATGCACGTTCTCCGGCGCCAACGCGCCGGCAGGCCTCGGGCCACATTTGTAGCAAGACTTGGTCGCGCCGGAATAATTCGCTTTGCGACACCTCGCCGGGTTCTGAACTTGGCCATTGGTCGGCTGCCATTTTCAGCAGCTCGATCAGAGGAGGTATATCTTTCGCAGTTGTCATGGTTAGCCCCCATCGTTTTTCAGCGATGTTGAGGATACGGACGCGGCACGGATCCGCAGTGCTAGCCGTCACAAAAAGGCGTATTTCAAAGACGCAGCTGCTAACAACTTCTGTCGGGTCGCAACGGTAAAACCGGTATTAAACTACCTAATCATGGTGGAAAAAATGGGCCTGCGTCTTTCACAAAACTCAAGGCTTGCCGATCCGCTTTAGTCCTTTTGCGTACCGTTTCCAGCGCCACATGTAGATCTCGGCACCCTCGCGGATCAGCGATACAGCCTTCTCGTCGAGCAGGCGGATAGCGCGCGCAGGCGCGCCCACGATCAATGAATTGTCCGGAAAGCTCTTGCCTTCGATGACGACACTACCTGCACCCACGAGCGAGTTTTTCCCGATCTTGACGCCGTTGAGCATGATGGCACCCATGCCAATCAATGAATTGTCGCCAACGGTGCAACCGTGCAGGATGACATTGTGGCCAATCACGCAATCGCGGCCGATCGTCGTGGGAAATCCCGGATCGGTGTGCAGTGTTGCATTGTCCTGGATCTGCGACCGCTCACCGAGCTCGATCCACTCATTGTCGCCACGCAAGACCGCTCCGAACCAGACGCTCGTCTCGGCCTGAAGCCGCACGCGGCCTATCACCACAGCGGTTTCGGCAATGTAGTATTGGCCCTCGCCAGGTAATTCCGGTGCTTGTCCGTCAAGCTCATAGATCGCCATTCCCGCCTCCGTTCAAGGCGCGCGAACTTGCCTCAATGGAATGCTCGAGGAAAGCGTCTCAGGCGTGCAAGGAAACCGCAAGCCGGCAAGGTCATCACAAGCACGAAGCCCCGACTTCAAGGTCCAGAAGCTGGCGATCATCTCTGGTAAGCGTACCCGGAGAGGCCACCTATCTTTAATAGAGCGCGTACAAGCCATCCGGGTCCGCCCGGTATTACGTTTCGCGGCTTTCGTAGCGACACACCCTATCGGCCAGGATCTCGTGTTCGAATCGAACACGCCCGAGCATTTTCTGGCGCGGTGATCGTTCAAGGGCATCACGAATTTAGGTGCCTGTCTGCTCGAGCGACGTGTCGGCAATGCAGACATTACCTCTTCCGCGCAAGTAGCTGAACAAATTGGCAAGACATCGCAAGTAATATCGATAAGCTGTGTAAGATTGCCCCGGACTAATCGAACGCCCAACCGCGTCCAGCGGACGCGGGGACCAAACGCGAAACTTTCTAAATCCGTGGATATACCTGGATTCCGCTTAGCAGAAACGAGCGGAGGTGACGCTTCAGTCCACCAGATCGACGTCGAGGATAGGCAATTCGAGTATGTACGACCGGCGGCCTTTTTCGATTTCCAGAAACAACACGGCGATGAATTCTTCGCCGATATAAACTTCGAGTGAGTCTGTTTTCTTCGGCCGCGGGACGACGCGAATTTTCTCGTTGTCGAATTTATCTCGCAGGTAAGCATTGAGAGTTGGCACAGGCTGAATACTGGGATCGTTACCGACCTGAATGACCATTCGGAAATTGTACGAGCGTTCGCCCTCCTCGTCGTCGACGGTAAGTTCCCCAAGATCGTCTGCTCCGACGAAAACCTCGGCGGTATCGGAGGCTTTCGGCACCACGCGAATGTGCGCGTTGCCGAAGAGCTTTTTCAGATAACCGTCGATCTTTCGGACTTCCTGGACGTCCACGATCCGCTCCTTTTTTAAGGCAATGTCCTTGCCCGATCGAACGGCGCGGTGCAAGCGTTCTCCACTTTCAGCCGTCCAGCATGATACCGTAAAGCATCTGGTCCATGGCGCGCGACGGCTCCGGACAACCAGCTTCACCCACGACCTTTGCGGGTACACCGGCGACGGTGACATTGTTTGGCACCGATTTAATGACGACCGACCCCGCGGCGACACGTGCGCAATGACCAACCTCGATATTGCCGAGAATCTTTGCACCAGCGCCGATCATGACGCCGCGTCGGATTTTCGGATGGCGATCCTCATGCTCCTTTCCGGTCCCGCCGAGCGTCACATCGTGCAGGATCGATACGTCATCCTCAATCACCGCAGTCTCACCGACCACAAGCCCGGTAGCATGGTCCAGGAAAATACCGCGGCCAATTTTTGCCGCCGGATTAATGTCGCATTGGAATACTGATGACGCGCGGGATTGCAGATAAAGCGCGAAATCCTTGCGTCCTTTTCCATTGAGCCAGTGTGCGAGGCGATGAGTCTGGATAGCGTGGAAGCCCTTGTAATAAAGCACAGGCTCTATGAAGCGGCTGGTGGCCGGATCACGGTCGACAGTAGCGACAATATCCGCACGAAAGGCTTCGCCAAGCGACGCGCGTTGGTCCTCAAGCGCGTCGTCATAAGCTTGGCGAATCAGGTCGGCCGACACATCGGCATGTGCAAGCCGCTGGCTGACCCGATGCACGATCGCAGCTTCCAATGTATCGTGATGAAGAATGTTTTCGTAGATAAACGTGGCGAGCTCCGGCTCCTTACGCGCCACATCCTCAGCCTCGCCGCGGATGCGCGCCCAGACTGGATCGACTTTATCGAGGCCCCGAGCGGGCCGTGTCTGATATTGAGCCATGGACCAGTTTCTCCCAACGCCTCTCGGTCCCCCGTGCTCTTTTACCACAATTTCGCACCTGCCAAGAGAGCCCAACGAGGCGCTTTGCGCATGGCTCATGCGCGTTGGTTAAGGAAGTCGATAGCGCCTGCCTTATAAATCTTGTCCCCAACGGCAAGCATGTGGTCACGATTTCGAATATCGAGTGCGCGCGCCCCCGGGATGAGCGCGGCCAATTCCTGGGCACTGCCCGCTACCAGATCTCTGGTCCCGACCGCAACCAATACCGGCACGTTGATTTTAGCCACCTCAACACGACTCAAGGTTTGCCGTGAGCCCCGAATGCAGGCTGCGAGCGCGCGCAAGTCCGATCTCGTCTGTTCGGCAAAAATACGAAACATGCGCCCCGTCGGGTCGTGCACATCGGCAAGAGCGGGCGCCTCCAGCGCCACGGCAATGCTATCCGGTAGGTCAACACCTTCCACCAATCGAATGCCGAGTCCACCGAAAATCGCCGAACGTACGCGCGCGGGGTGATTGATTGCGAGAAACGCCGTGATGCGCGCGCCCATCGAATAACCCATGACGTCGGCGCGTTCGATTTTCAGGTGATCGAGTAGCGCGTGAACATCCTTGGCCATTGTCGCACTGTGATACGCGGCAGGATCATAGAGCTTGCTCGAGGCGCCATGGCCGCGGTTGTCGAGCGCGATCACGCGCCGGCCGCTGCCCCCGAGCGTGGTAACCCAGCCGGGCTGCACCCAGTTCACTTCCTTGGTAGAAGCAAATCCGTGGACAAGCACAATCGGCTCGCCATCTCCCTCGTCGAGATAGGCAATCTCGACCTCGCCATTCCTGAAACCCGGCATGCGTGATTTTTAGCTGCGAGCCGGTGCTGCAGCAATCAGTTGCACTTGTTTCAGCTTGTGCCGTTCCTTGCGCCGACGCAGAATACGCAAGGCCATGCGCTCGGTAGCGCTCTTGAGTGCGGATATAAAACCAAAAACGGCAAATAACGCACCCAGGAGCCAGAGGCTTGCATCGAGGGCAAACACCGCAAGCATAATTGCGCCCCGTCCGGCGAGTTTCAGTATAGCGCGGGTACGGCTACCTTCCTTCTCGGCGAGTTTGGCGACGCGTCTCATGTCGCGCGGCTCTTTTGAGATCTTCGCGTGCAAAATTCGGCAATCCGCTGGCGCGCTCGACCTTCGTGGCTTGGTGCCCTGCGCGCACTGCCATCGCAGGTTCCGACAAACCCGCCTGGCGGACCATGCGGCCGAGACTCTCTGCGAGTTCGGCCCCAAGACTTCTGGTCTTGCGTGCGATTTTCATAAGTGAAAACCCGGCGCGGACAGGGCCGACAGCGCCAAAAGTCACATAGGTAGCTGCCGTGATCGCGATCCCGGCGGAGGCCAAGCCCAACACTAGCTCATCGGCTTTTTGTCCCACCGCCAGTCGCGTCCCTTCGCGCAGCGTGTCACGGATATCGCCTAACACGAGCAGATCGCCGATGACGGTTCCTGCAAGCGCGGCCATGTCGTCGGATTCGCCGGTAATCAGACCGCGAGCGAAGCTTTTTGCCGTGTGGCGGGTGGTGGCGGCATCGGCCGTCGCAATGTTCACCTTCTCCACCAGCGACGGATTGAGTGTCACCTGGCAGTCGCTAGAAAGGTCGGCAAAGCTCTGGGCGAGATCGGCATCATTTGCGGCAAGAGCCGCCTCGATCTCGCGTTCGGCAGCGCTGTTATTGAGCCAATGGTGGGCAATGCGCGAGAGGTCGTCGAGGCCAAGAAGCATCTCTGTTGCCCGCGGCACCGCATACGCGGCGGCCAAAGCGAGCAACGTTGCTGCCACTAACGCAGGCCCAACACGCGGGACGCGTATTAGGCTTCGCGGCAACGGCTCCAAACTGCGCTTCATGAATACTGATCTGGCACGCCCCTATGAACGGCAACCAAGACGTTTTAGCGGCAATCGGTGCGTCGCGTTCGCAATTAGCTAGGCATTGCGAGCCAGCCTCGCTATGGTGCGGCAGAAAATTCAGCCACCCGAGCGACGTAGCAAAGGGTTTGCCTATGGCAGAACACGTTGTCCCCCACTTTCATAATGATCCGGGCGTGCCGGTGATCGACATTGGCGCCAAGGAGTTCATGTGCGTGGGCGCGACACCTCCCCACGATCACCCGCACGTGTTCCTCGACATGGGCGAGGACAAGGAAATTATTTGCCCCTATTGCTCAACGCTCTACCGCTTCGATCCGGCGCTTGATTCGCGCTCGGCACGCCCACCGCAATGCGCGTTGCCGAATTCCGCAGGTGCCTGACGTTGTCGGGATATTGTGACGGTGGCGCCCGCGCGTCATGTCATTGTAGCTGGCGCCGGCATTGCCGGATTGACGGCCGCAATAGCCCTGGCGCGCGCGGGGATTCGCGTGACGGTGTTCGAGCAAGCCGAAAAACTTGAAGAGACCGGCGCTGGGCTCCAGCTTTCGCCCAATGGGAGCCGCGTGTTGATCGCTCTCGGCCTCCAAGAGCGTCTTTCATCGGTGGTGGTCAGGCCGCAGGCAATTCGAGTCATGGCAGGTGGCTCCGCCCGAGAGATCGTACGTATCCCACTAGGCGACGAGGTGGAACGCCGTTACGGCGCACCTTACTGGTCGATTCATCGCGGGGACTTGCAATGGGCGCTCGCGGACGCCGCCCGGAGCCAACTCGACGTGGCGGTGGAACTTGGCGTCCGGGTCGAAGACTTCGCCGCCCATGTCAGAGGCGTCAGTGTTCTCGGCAAGCGCGGCACCCAGGTGCTTGACGAGCGCGGCGTCGCACTGATCGGCGCCGACGGAATATGGTCGAACATCGCCGCCCATTTGCGCCGGCAGGCTCAGCCGAAATTCCGGCACCGCACCGCCTGGCGTGCTCTTGTTTCCGCCGATGCCGTGCCGGCAGAATTTCGCCAGCCGCTGGTGCACCTCTGGCTCGGTCAGGATGCGCACCTTGTGCATTATCCGGTCAGAGCCGGCAAATTGATTAACATTGTCGGGATCGTACACGACGAATGGAATGAAACCGGATGGACGGCAGCCGGCGAACGCGCTGAAATCCTCCAGCATTTCGCGCGCTGGGCGTGGTCGGAGAAGGCCCGAGCACTTATCGCGACTCCGGATCGCTGGCTGAAATGGGCGTTGTATGACCGTAAGGTCCCATTCCGTGGCGCCAAGGTCCCAGTTACGGTGATCGGGGACGCTGCCCATCCGATGGTCCCCTTTCTTGCCCAAGGCGCCAGCATGGCAATCGAGGACGCCGCCGTAGTAGCCGACATGCTGGCGAAATATCTCGACGACCCTGCCGACGCACTGCGCGCTTATGAGGGCGCGCGTTGGCACCGCACCGCGCGTGTCCAGCAATTTTCCCGGCGCCAGAACCGCATTTATGGGCTGACAGGACCGGAAGCGCTCGTTCGCAATCTGACGATGCGGGCAATGGGCGGAGAAAGACTGCGCGCCCGCTACGATTGGCTTTATAGTTGGCGACCACCACAACGTTACGAGACTCTTCAAGCATGATGTTTCCATCGACCGTCGCCGGCAGCCTCCCAAAACCCTCCTGGCTCGCCGAGCCGACCAAGCTATGGCCGCAATGGCGGCAACAAGGCGGTGAACTGGCGGCGGCCAAGCTCGACGCCACATTGCTCGCGATCAAGTGGCAAGAGGATGCTGGCATCGATATTGTCAGCGACGGCGAGATGTCACGCCAGCATTTCGTCCACGGCTTTCTCGAATTTGTCGATGGGATCGACTTCTCGCACAAGGTCGAGATGGGAATCCGCGCTGATCGTTACAAAGCCATGGTACCCGTGGTACGCGGAGATCTGACACTGAAGGGCCGCGTGCATCAGGCGGAAGCACGCCACGCCCGCGCGCACACCGAACGTAAACTAAAGATCACGCTGCCGGGGCCGATGACCATTTCCGACACGATCGCTGATGCGCATTACCGAGACAGAATAAAAATGGCGATGGCATTTGCCGGCCTGCTCAACAGGGAAGCGCGTGCACTGGAAGCCGACGGTGTCGACGTCATCCAGTTCGACGAACCGGCCTTTAACGTATTTATGGGCGAGGTCGCCGACTGGGGGATCGAGGCGCTGCATCGTGCCGTAGACGGGCTCAAATGCACCACCGCTGTGCACATCTGCTATGGCTATGGCATCAAGGCTAACATCGACTGGAAGAATTCGCTTGGGGACGAATGGCGTCAATACGAGGAGATTTTTCCGGCGCTCGCAAAAAGCCGCATTGGCCAGGTCTCGATTGAATGCATCAATTCGCGCGTTCCGCTAAAACTTCTTTCGCTGCTCGATGGCAAGGATGTGTTGGTCGGCGTCATCGATGTAGCAACTGACGAAGTAGAAACTCCGCAACGTGTCGCACAGGTGATCGGAGACGTGATGAAATTCGTGCCCCGGGAGAAAATAGTCGCGTGTACCAATTGCGGCATGGCGCCGATGCGACGCGACATTGCCGAGGCGAAGCTTACGGCGTTGGGCCAAGGTGCAGCACTGGCGCGGAAGAAATACGCATAGATCTCTCCGCGGGGGCATGCAGAGAGATTTTACACATTCGCTCATCATCCCCAGGCTTGTCCCGATGATGACGTTTGTAGTGCATTGGCTTCCTGAGCGAGATGGCCGGGACAAGCCCGGCCGTGACAGTCGAAAGCTTCGCAGAAAGCGTCATTCGGTCGCTCGCTAGCGCGCCGCCCTTCCCATCACGTCCATCAACTCAGCCACCTTGCGTCGCTGGTCGGCCTTGTTTCCGCTCTTGATCGCGTGATCCACGCAATGGGCCACGTGATCGCGCAGGATTTCTTCCTCGGCCCGCCGTAGCGCGGCGCGCACAGCGCCGATCTGGGTCACAATATCGATGCAATAACGGTCGTCCTCGACCATGCGGGCGAGTCCCCTTACCTGCCCTTCAATGCGGTTGAGCCGCTTGAGCGTTGCAGCCTTGCTGTCCTTTGCCATAGCTGATATATACCCCCGGGGGGTATTAAACGCAAGACGTGCGTGCGTGCTGTCAGAGTATCACCATCACCACGAAGTGCCCTCAGGCGCTGCGCTCGACCCCGTCTGCGGCATGCCGGTCGATCCGCGTGCCGCTAAAAACCGCGCCGACTATTGCGGTCACACTTATTATTTTTGCTCGGCGGGCTGCCGCGCCAAATTCCTCAACGATCCGCAAAAATATCTGGAGCGGCGCGAACCCGAACCTGTCGCCGAGGGAACGACCTACACCTGCCCAATGCATCCGCAGATCCGGCGAGTCGGCCCCGGGTTGTGTCCGATCTGCGGCATGGCGCTCGAGCCTGAAATCGCCGGCACCGAAACCGGACCCAATCCCGAACTTGGGGACATGACGTGCCGATTCTGGATCGGCCTGGTGCTGACGCTGCCGGTCTTCATCCTGGAAATGGGCGCTCACGTCGCCGGCGCGCATACTTGGGTCGATCCGAGGCTGTCGAACTACGTGCAATTCGCCTTCGCGACGCCGGTGGTGCTGTGGGCTGGCTGGCCGTTCTTTGTTCGCGGTTGGCAATCCTTGATCACGCGCAATCTCAACATGTTCACGCTGATCGCAATGGGCACCGGTGTGGCCTTTGTCTACAGCCTGGCCGCCACCTTCGCGCCGGGAATTTTCCCGCAAGCCTTTCGTGATCGTGGCGGAGCGCCGGCCACGTATTTTGAAGCGGCCAGCGTCATCACTGTTCTGGTGCTGATGGGCCAGGTTCTGGAGCTTCGTGCGCGCGAGGCAACGTCGGGGGCAATCCGGGCGCTGCTCGATCTTGCCCCCAAAACTGCACGCCGCGTAAAAGATGACGGCAGCGAAGAAGACATTTCTCTCGAGGCAGTACAGGTCGGCGACCGTTTGCGCGTTCGTCCCGGCGAAAAGGTGCCGGTGGACGGGATCCTGTTCGACGGCCGGTCAACGCTCGACGAGTCCATGGTTACCGGCGAGTCCATGCCGGTTGCCAAGGAAAAAGAGTCGCGCGTCATTGGCGGCACGATCAACAAGAGCGGAACCTTCACAATGCGTGCGGACCGGATTGGCCGCGATACCCTGTTGTCTCAGATCGTTCAGATGGTCGCCAGCGCGCAGCGCAGCCGCGCACCGATACAGCGCCTCGCTGACCAGGTTTCCGCATGGTTCGTGCCGGCAGTGATTGCAGTCGCACTTATCGCATTCGCCACCTGGGCGGCAGTCGGCCCCGAGCCACGTTTCGCGTATGGCCTGGTAGCGGCAGTGAGCGTGCTGATCATTGCCTGCCCTTGCGCGCTGGGGCTCGCCACGCCGATGTCGATCATGGTCGGTGTCGGCCGTGGCGCACAGGCCGGCGTATTGATCAAAAATGCCGAGGCCCTGGAACGCTTGGAAAAGATCGACACCCTCGTTGTCGACAAGACCGGCACGCTCACCGAGGGCAAGCCAAAGGTGGTCGCCGTTGTGCCGACATCCGGTTTCGACGAAGCACAGGTGCTGCAGCTTGCTGCCAGCGTCGAACGCGCCAGCGAACATCCGCTGGCATCAGCCGTCGTCGCGGCCGCAGCGGAGCGCAAACTGAAGCTTTCAGCGGTGGGCGATTTCGATGCCCCTGCAGGAAAAGGCGCAATTGGAAAGGTCGAAGGCAAACGGATCGCGCTTGGCAATGCGCGTTTCCTCTCAACATTGAATATCGATGTAACCGCTCTTGCCGCGCAAGCCGAGCGACTGCGCAGCGACGGTGCGACTGCCATTTTCCTCGCCGTCGACGGCAAGGCTACTGGTGTCATTGCTGTCGCCGATCCCATCAAAGAAACCACCCCCGACGCCTTGAAGGCCCTCGCCGCGGACGGCATCCGGGTGGTCATGCTCACCGGCGACAACCGCACCAC
>Ga0126375_10000142_pt1 | contig 15985 bp, 22 predicted proteins | sample PanSoiMetPlot_14_FD_109577 | JGI IMG/M metagenome (GOLD analysis project Ga0126375, IMG submission 109577) | Tropical forest soil microbial communities from Panama - MetaG Plot_14 | ecosystem: Environmental > Terrestrial > Soil > Tropical forest | place: Panama | collected 2016-02-17 | reverse complement strand
CTGGAAGACATTCAGATAATGGAGCGCATACGAGACTCTCTATCAGTGATGAGAAAACAACATGAGACAAATAAGAAAGGAGATAAAAAAGTGTATACTCTGCGGCACGGATGCTGAGTTCACTTGGCCATTCAAATGGAATGACGGTTTACTTACATTATGTTATCTTCACAACGAATTGTTCTCAGAGCAATATGCTGAGCAAGTGCTAAGACCAACATTTGAAGAACAAGAAGAGCAACAACAACAATAGTAAACACACCGGCAAACTCCACTATATCTGCGGCTACCGATATTGCTCATACTGCAACTCCTGGCAAAAGGCCATATCCTTCAACGACAAACAATCATGCGTCTATTGTCACAGACGAATACGCTCAAAGCCAAGGTCCCGTGGTGGTAGTCGAGGTGGCCAAGAATGGTGGAATGAGTTCAAAGACGCGCACAGAATCTCCTAAATGCTGATATTGTACAAAATCTTGGTGTGAAGTTTTCATTTAACAACTGTAAATTTGAAGACGCATTTGACAGAGTAATGTTACAATTAGAATTTACGCGCAAGTCATACGGCGATACTGTCTGCCATGGATTTAATATGTTTGACGCGGGCTATATAGCAGGTTTAGCGTTTTCGGCCAATGTAGTTAACAAGCATTTAGGAGAGTTTGCAAAATCAAAGCAGAGGCCAATCATTAGCAATGAGACGAACAATCTCCAATAGGTATAGCGATGCTCAACGTTCTGAAAGGAACAAGCAAGTGTCCTTCATTGACAATAAGGGCTGCATCTTCTGGGACTGCTCAAATGAGCCTACATTCAGGATAGTAGCCGAGCATCCAACCTTTGGCAAAGACAACAACCTGTTGTTCAGGGTTTGCTTTGAGCACGTGGCCAGAGTAAAGAAGGTATGTGAGAGAGACGGTTAATCAATTAGTTTGAGTCAAGCTCTTTCTTGATAGCAGAGTTCAACAAATTTGTTACCGGCACATCCAAGTCTATTGACTTTTTTCTCAAATTTTTCCATAGCTGAACATCGACTTTGGCAACAACTGTCTTCATCATGCTACTTGTCATACTAACACAATTATTATTGTATTACAATATTTATGTATTGATTAATTATATTCTACTTACAAGTTATAATACTATCCTTGTAATAAAACATTTGTACAGTTATAAAATTTATTCTATCTATAGTCTTTTATAATTGCCTAGGTGGTGGAAAATGAATGATAAGATTAGTACAAGATTATAGAGATAGAGAGAGACAGACAGTACGAGCGCGTAGTACACTACACTACAACTGTAGTACGACGTACTACAACTGTAGTACACTACAAGGAACGACCGGAGATGACCTAACCTAATGACCAAAACTGACCCAATATCGGTAAGATTGTGGCCGAGTAACGAAGAGCTTGTCAGAAGATGGCAACGAGCAAGAGGAATGACTAGAAGTCAGGCAATCAACGATTTAGTTCGATTAGGAAAAGAGGCAATTAAGGATAAGGTATTAGTTGCCAGTATGTTAAGTCATTCTAACGATCTAGAACGAAAAAGGATAGAATGGGTGATTAAAAATGAGGACGCGATGTTGCAAGCAGCAACACCGGTCTCTGAACAAGAAGTAACTGCTACTACTAGTGACGATGTATTAGGTGATTTGTTTTCGAATGAAAAAAAGGATTGATGCATCAACTTGGTCGAAGAATTATCAAAGGAAGAGTGGTCCAAGTGGGCCGATTATTGGTATTACACAATCGGCGTAAATCCAATACCTGTTGTTTCAAAAGCCAAGGTAACAAAGAAAGGCTATGACTGGAAGGAATGGCAGACAAATCCACTGCCAGAAGAGACATTCAAGTTTTGGAAAGCACAGGGTGCATATTGTGATGGTATCGGCGTTGTGGTAGGCAAAGTCTGGCGCGGAGAAAACAAGGACAAATATTTGATATTCGTCGACTGCGACAACAAAAAATCGATAGAAGAGATCTGCACTCGCAAGGGCGAGCGCATCACACTACAGAGATTTGCTGAAAAAATGCTAGTTGAACAACACAAAGACAATCCCGATAAAGCTCATATTTATTTTTATTCAGACATTCCATTTCCTAAAAAATCCTCAGACGTCTTGGAAAAGGCAGCAACTGACAGCAATAAACCTGTTGATATCCCACTGTTTGAAGTAAAGGGCAAGGGCTCACACGGCATGTCATTTTGCACACCGTCGACACATCAGAACGGCCATAGATACGAGATTATTGGGACGTCCGATTCGATTACGTTTAGCAAGGGAATGTCTCGCGAAATGATGCAGCATCTTGATTCTATCTGTAGAAAATATGGTTTGCATTATCTTGACAATCAAAGTGACAGTCCAGATAACAATAAGAACCTCGTTCCTATGGAGTCCTTGTATAGTGAGGAATTTCGTATCCATAAGGGCAACAACCGACATGAGGCCTTGCTCCGTTTCATGGAATCTGTCATCAAGAATAACAAAAAGACATGGAAACTGCCCTTTCATTTGGTTAAGGAAATCTGCAAAGCCTGGAACAATACTCAATGTGTTCCGCCATTAGATGATAGAGAATTCGAAAAGCAATGGAAGTCAGCAAATGAGTTCATTGCCAGAGTCGTTGATGCCCCTGAAGCCGAAAATAAGCGCAGAAAGGAGGAAGAATCAAACACCAGAGAGCAGGAAGTACCTAAATTAATTGAGCAGTTCAGACAACCAAATCACGGTTTTGCCACTTTTAGAATGGCTGATCTCGGAGTAGAATCTTCAGAGCAATGTGTTGTGACTACTGGCAATGTGATCGGAGTCTCTGAATTACTACCATCTTGGAAAACAACAAAGTGGGAATGCAAAGCGTGCTTTTTCAGAAACGAGCCTGATCTTTATTCTCGCACCAAGCCACCAAAGCATTGTGAGAATTGTGGAGCCATGTATACGTTCTTTCCACGACATGATGCAACATTGAATGAGCAGACTATCTTGATTCAAGATGAAGACAAGAGTCTGTCGTGTCTTATTGATGGTCCTCGTCTCAACCTACCAAAGGTCAAGGCAGGTCAGAAAGTTAAGGTATTGGGTTTTCAGAGATACAAGAGTAGATTCAACAAAAGACTTGGTGAGAATGAATGGATTCGGTATTTCGAAGCTTTAGACGTTCTACAGATGGACGGGCTTGGCATCAGATACGACGAGAAAGACGTGAGTTATTTCAAAGAGTTAGCATCGATACCAAATTTTATAGAGCAGATTTTAGTCCCAAGTTTTGCGCCTCATGTTAGGGGCAAGATGGATGACTGCAAGCTTGTTTGCATATACACACTGGCCAGTCAAGGGTTAGAGAGGCCTTTCAATGCCATACTTCTAGGTCCTCCAGCCAGGGGCAAGACCCAGTTGGTAGAATACACCTCTGATATGTCACATCATGGCAATCTCACAACATTTGTAAACACATCCGTCGCAGGGTTAACAACAGAGACCGTTGTTGATCCGATATCAAACGCGAGAATGGCAAAGCCAGGAATTTTAGCAACTTATTCCTTGGCAGCATTTACAGATCTTAACGGAGTCATGCATCATAAGGAAGGACAGAAGCTTATGTTGGCACTTAATGATGCATTAGAAAGGAAGGTAGTGACTTCAGCAAAAGCCGGTGGAGCATATAATTTTGAAGGCAGATGTGCAGTGTTGATGGACTCAAATAACTTCCAGGCAAAATGGTTCTATGACGAACCAGTTGAGCATAACTTACAGTTTGCACCAAAGTCTTTCATTAGTAGAATAGATTTGATTGGTCTAGTTCCTGAGGGAGTATCAGAAGAGCATCATCAAGAAGTCGGTCAGGCAAATTATAGATCGTATAGAAAGAAACAAAATCCTATACAACTTCACGAAGACGACTGGATAGATGAGGCAACCGGTTCGCCGAGGCTTGGCTTTGAATCATTGAAAAAATTCTTCTTCTATGTTTTGCAGCAGGAATTGCCTGAGCTGCCTGATGATTTGGAACTTGAGAGATATTTTGGGAAGAACTACGTTACTGTGTTAAAGTACGATCAAGAATATCTCGTTGATGGTAGATACAATAGGACTGTATTGATATTAGCGAGAGTCAGGGCAAGGCTGATGCTAAAAACCACAGCAGACAAGTCAGACATTGATTATGCTATTAATTTCGTGAACAAGTGCAAGAATATTGAAACTGTAGACCCAAAGACAGGAACTCTTGATGCAAATTACATATTAGGTTCGGTCTCAAAGTCCGAGATAATCAGGCAGGACGACATGAATAAAATCAAGCAATGGGTCTTTGCGTGTAAGATTGCATCCGAGCGAACAGATGATGGATTCTTTACTCAGCAACAGCTCATTGATGTGTTACTTGCATTGCCTGATACTAAATGGACAGATCTCTATAACATTACAAGCCATCTTGAGCGATTCCAGCACGAGGGCAAGATGATGCAAAAAGAACCTGGGCGCTATGGATGGATTGATTGATTAGATTGAAATGCGCTAGTTGCGGAACCGAAGGATTTGATGCCTTAATCAATGTGCATGGCCCTGGCCCTGCCGAGATCCAATGGACCACCGATTACTGTCTAGATTGTGTGAACAAATGGTCTTATGCAAACAAGCGGATCGTTGTAAGCAAACCAAAGATAGAATATCATTGCGCGGTGTGCAAGAAACAACTGTTTCCACAAAATGGTGTTACATATGTTTATCGTGATATATTCGATGTCACGACCTTTTATTGCAGAGACGATGGCGAAGTAAGATATGACACTCCAAAGGTCCATGTGCAACGATACACAAGACAAATGCATCTAGACGCATTGGCAAAACTTGACAAGAACCAGAAAGTGGAAGTATTATGACCGACCTTGTCAGTTGACAATAAAAAAGAGGAGCTGAGACTTAAAATCCAATCCCTAGACTTTGACATACAGTCCAACGAGGCATTAAGAGACCAGGCAGAAAGAGACCGTGAGCATTACGTAGGCCTACTCATTCAATTGCATAGAGAACGTGAGAAATACGTAGACGAACTGCTAACTATAGGCATTGAAGAGGAGAAAGAAGCCGAGGAAGATCGTCCAGAGGATGCTCTTTGACTCCGACTTTTGGCCACTCTAAACGGGGCAACGGCAATCCATTTCGAATCCGCTACGACACATTTGACCTTGCCATCACCTATCCTTTCAAGAAATGCGAATATTGCAACTTCACATACATACAAAACGATACATACTATGAACATCTGGTAACGATGCATAACGAGATATGAGAATAGTTGTTAACGATATCCCAGTGTTAGGAATAGAGACGGAGTTACTGCAGTGCATACTAGCGAGCAAATGCAGCCGGTGCCTCCACCGTTCGTACTCACACACTGACACCGGCTGCAAAATTGAATCCTGTAACTGCAAACATGGCTTTACAACACACCTGTTGCTCTCAGACCCGGAGATAACAGGCAAATTAATCGAACAGGGTCTTTTGCTTTAGTCAGTTCAGGTGGAATTTACACCAAAAACTGCCCAATTTCCACAAACTAGACAAATAACCTTTTATGCTATGGGTTTGGCTAATTTGGTTGACTAGGAACATAATCGGGGGATGGCGGGGAGATAGTCGAAATAGTCACGGAGGAAACGCTTAGTTCAGGTGTGGTTAGTGACGCGGGGTCGTCATATATTGCCGATGACCTCGAGGTAACCCGCCTGCAAAGGGAGAACAATAACATTTATGCAAACTTGGCTCAATTAGAATCAGAAGAGAAAGTAATCTGGGGAGCCAAGAGCGAGCAGATAAGGCAGTTAGCACGCAACTATGAGAAACTGCATTTCAAAGGATTCTACAAAGAGCCAGTGTCTCATATCTGCGCAACTATAAGGCATGAATTAGAAGCCAGGAATCTGATGTTTTCACGGTGGCTGACATACAAAGTTCTTGACGACCACTATAAACAGCAGGAACAGTATGCGCATCCGCCTGTTCAAAAACATGAAGATTCGAACTTAATCTCGACCTCAGGCACCACAACACCGGACCAGTTCCCGTTCTACTTTTCGAATGATTCTGCGCAGGGCGAGATGTTTCCCGTATATAATGAGCCAAACAGGGAAGTCCAGATTGATTACCTGCTAAAGCAGCAGCAAAAGGCCACAGACGAAATGTCAAGGGACGAGAAGCGTCGTGCTACTGAAGAACTCCTGGATAATCTCAAGAAAGTTACTGAAGTCCAGCGTGAGTTGCGTCGACGCTCAAAAGACATGGAGGATATGTGTCATAATGAGAAAATCCCATTATCACCTGAATACGAGCAGGAAGATACGGAGCATATCGGCACAAAGTACGGCGAGACCGGCATCAGCGTCGCGTGGGAGGCAGTCGAGCGCTATATCAAGATGCTTCGAAAAGTGCAGGACAAACTCTACTATTTCAAGCCACCAATGAAGATTGCGCGCAAGATGTCAGATGCATTAGATGAAGAGATAGAATTCTGGCGCCCAATGTGCGATGAGAAGTTTAGAAAATCAACGATGTCATGGTGGGTGGTGCAGATGGACAATCTTGCGTATGGCAAGCACGCCGCAGCTCAAATGAATGCCACCATACTTGACGATAAAACGAAAAGGGCGCTGACTCGTGAACAAGTAGGAGACAAGGCTGAGGCCTGTTACCATCAAGCATTATCCTGGGCAGCTGCTCAAAAATACCGTATTGAATTTCAGAACTGGTACATAGGACAGGTAGAGCCAAGAATAGGAAGGAGAGCCAAAGAGCTGAATCCCACACTTTCGGAAAAGTCGTTCACGTGAGAAGACTCTCTTCATATTTTTGTTCTATAAGTAATTATCAAGAGTTCCAGTTTTACCTGTATGATGATACCATCTAAAGTAACACTTACGACAAATGACTTCACCTTCTTTGAGAATTGACTGCAATCCTTTGGCTTTGGAGTACCAGCGTCGTTCTCCGCTCTCTTCGAAAGTCAGTAAGCACCAGATACAGATGCGGCCTGTCATGTCCATCTTCCTAGAATAGAAACCATTCTTTGTGACCTGGTGACAGCGCATGCAGAGTTCAATCGTGTCTTCCAAAACATTGTCGTCATGATATTCAAGATGATGCATGTTCGTTCTTTGACAAGGCATTCCGACTTGAGCATCAATCTCTCCAACAATGGCCCTGCATAGATTGCAAACACCAATCCTGCGCTCTTCCTTGAGCATCACAACTTTGCCTTTGTATGTCAGTCTTCGAGGATTGTATTTTGCATGAGCAATTGGATTCCATTTCACATTGCTAACTAGATTCTGATGGCAGTCATGACAATGCCATCCGCCTTTGCCGTCTTTGTACCAATGATCATAAGGTGGAGCAACAGTGCCATCAATTCTTACTCTAGTGTTCTGATGTGTCTTTGTCGTCTTGCTTTTACAGTTGGAACAAATTCTTTCTATCTTGGGCCTTGCATAATGTCCCTTGGCGTATTTGTTAGGCTGTCCATTCTTTTTGTACTTTGGAATAAGTAAATTGCAGTATCCACATTCGCAAGGCTTTTTACCTCTGAGAAACGCCTCTTCATCCGGCATCACTAATCATAATGCCAGAGGTGAGGGCGAAGTTTATACTTTGTCCTTGCCTCTTTGTTTAGGCTACTCTTCTTTTTCTACGACTAATTTTTCATGAGTCACGTCAACAGGCACAGTCTCTGTTATTCGCTCTTTCTTTACTACTCCTTCCGAAGTATCTGCTGTTTTGGCAACTCGCTCCTTAATCAATGGAATCCTAGTCTCCAAGTCTTCTGGGAATTGGTCTTCGCCTTTCACGCTTGCGCTTTCTCGGTATTTTGTATAGTACTCGTCTGCCTGTGCTTCCTCGCCCTGCCATCCTCTCAAGTCACTCTCTGTTGCGTTAAAGTATAGAGTGTGGCCATCAAACCCTTCCACACAGTATTTCGGGATGAAGAACCTCTCCTTATTCACGACACCTTTCTGTGTCACTACGTAGTGATTTCCAATATCCTGAACTTCACCAAAATCAGAATCGTCAGTACCTCGAGCCTCTTTCTTTATCGTCTCTTTCCAATCGGATGCTGTATCTGGCATATTACAAATGGCACAATTTCGTATTTAAATCGGCAAAAACAAAAAATAAAGGGGAAACTTTACCATCTATGCGCTACTACGATATTTCTTGCCAGCATGTCGTCATGCATCAGATACCCTACGACATGACAATTGCCCTGTGGTATTGAATAACTGCCCTCAATCACATCAGCACTTGGATTCATGTTTGACAACCTCGACGTTACAAACGACACGCCATTATCAAAACTCCATGAACCATATAACTCGACTCTCTTTGTTTGTGGATTTTGTTCTGTCCATGCCGATGTCGCTAATCCGTTGTCCATGCACGTGGCTGACTGTATCTCCGGTGTCTGTGCGTATGCTTCCTGGATTATTGGATTATAGTTTATTGATGTAGTTGGCCTTCTGTCCATAACTTCGCTGTATGTCTTGCCACCGTCATGACTGGTTGCCATATACCAGTGATGATTAGTGCCATCGATTGTTTCCCATGTCATTAAAACGTCATTGCCTGTCGCTGCAACCTCTACCTTAGTCACACTGCCAACATAGGATGTGGGATCAAAGATGTGGTTCATTATCCCTTCGTTTGATAATGCTTGCTGTGTTTCCTCTTCTGTCATTAGTCTTGAACTCGGTAGTGCCATGTTGTTGTTCTGACCAATGTAATATCCTGCGACCGAACCTGCCGTACCGACTGTCGCAATTATTAATATCGTATAGAATGCTGATGTTGTACGACTACCACTCTTTACGTTCTGCACTCTTTTTTCTATTCGCCTCCTCTTCCGCGTGTTTCCCGTTTGGACAACTCTAAAAGCAAAAGCATCTTCTGATGTTCCATTTCTTTTATCTTATCCAGTCTATGAGGTTCAAACTCATACAATTCTTTCAGTAATTCTGAATTCAAATCATAGGCTTCTCGCCATTTATCGAACCAAGTGCTAGCGGTAATAGTATAGGCCCCCCTTGTTTTTGAAATAGCACCTGTCGCACACCTTTCTATAATCGATGTTTTCTAAAGCAGTTCCTTCGTCTTCCTTCAATATTCCGTCGCAGAAGTAGCATTTGGCGGACTTTGGTCTCTGTCGTCCCTGTCTTCGGTGGTTGCGCCTCTGCTCGGCGATTTCCAGTGGAGTCAGGTGTGACTCTCCTCCTCTCTGTACTTTATCAAATCATCTAGGTCGACCTCTTTGTATTCTGTTTTGCCGTTTGTGACAGTTCTAACACGAATCCGTCTATTGTTATTGTTAGTGCCATGGCCATAATCTCTACTCATAAAATCCGGGTCGGATGCGACTATCTTCATTTTATTTTTCTAATACCCTCTTTCTTTCTTTATGACGACGCTGCCATAGTAAATCAACGATAGCAGCGAAGGCAAAGCCGGCAAAAGCAAAGAGCACGTTCTCAATTATTTCATTACTCATAATCATCATCATCATCATCATCACCATCATCATTTCTTCTCCAGCTTGTCCTCTTTGTCCTTTATCCACTTCTTGTTGTCGTATACCCTTACAGCGGCTCCACATACGCTGCAGCTGGCCCATTTCGTTTTATGTCCTTTGTAATTCCATTCATGCTGGCACCTGGCACAGACAAGTGAAAGGGTCAATCTTTGACACAGCTCCAAAAATCGTGGTCCCAGTCAAACGAAGAGTGCCATCCTTGACGACACTGTATATGCTCTGGTGGGTGACTCCATGCCTGAACTAATGTGTAGATTCTGTGATACAGCACTGGAAAGATTAGGAAATATCCAACAAGGCCCACAAAGATAGAGAGCATGATTATGTTGCGCAGTCGCATCATTTGCTTTCTTCCTCCTTAATTGTCAAACCAGAACACTATCCTTATTTCATCAGGAGTACAGTCTATGCATAGACTTGGCAGGAACTTCATCACTTTATCATTAAAGTCTTGAAGCAGTATTTTCCGAGGTATCTGCCATTCGTGATATGATGATGTTTCAGGGTCACCACCTGCTGCCCAATGCGGATACAATAGATTGTAATCTGGCTTGCCTGCTTTAACAGTCTCTTCAAACTTGGGCCATTGCTCATTGGGCATTATTCCTTCTTGGTCCATCATGAAAGTCTCGTCATCCCAGTTTACTGTCTGCAACTCTCGCAGTGTAAGGTAGGAATGAGAGTGCCCATCTGATCCATATTCCCAACACTCCTCTTTGACTTGTTGGCTGGCATCCTCTGGGAATCCTTTGCGTGCAAAATGCTGCCCATCCCCTCTCACACCGGCTAGAAAAGCAAAGAGGTCATAGTTTCTATTCACATCAATCTCTCCCATACTCATCCACTCGCTGCCAATCTTTTTCTCAATGAACATGTGAATATCACATCCCATCTTTTTTTCCTCCATTCTACGGGTTTACGTCCAGAGTCCTGTTGGTCAGCGACACAACGAATGGTTTGAGATTGGTATCGACTGGTTTGCCATCTATGTTTATGATGCCAGAGTTTTGAATGGTCACAGTATTGTTGCCTTCTGCACCCCTTATCTCTCCGAGCTTGAATGTCTCGCCATCAAGCAGCATCTGTGAATTCTTTGTCATAAAGTACTGGTAGGATAGGTTTTTGCTAATAGTGTTGTTTGCCACGATGTTGGGGTTCTCATTCTCTGTCACGTTAGAAAACACAATGGCACGCTTGCTCTGGGTTATGTTGTTGTTTGATATTTCATTCCCGGTGGCTGTGGGTTCTTTGACATAGACGCCATACATATTATTCTTCAATGTATTGTTATGCACTAGATTGTCAGATGATTGCGATACGAATACCCCGTAGGCCGAGGGCTGGTCATAGACGTTATTGTTAATCACTTGAGACTCTGTGGTATTGCGAGAAAGCATAATGCCAGCCCTATGATTGCGATACACCGTGTTGCCGTCGATTGTTACGTCGGTGCAATCCAATGAACAAATAATGCCAAAGCCAGCGTTATCATAGACTTTGTTGTTTGTTATCTGCATGTCCTGGCTCCCGGTGTGTGGGTCCAGAGCATAGAGCAGATTGTCATAGTATTCGTTGCCGTCTATAGTGATATTTGATACGTCATTGGAATAGAATGCAAAGTAATTGTCATGGAACGTGCTGTTTGATATCTCAAAGTCATTGACATCGTCGAGTTGTACTCCGCCTCTGCCATTTTCCTCGGATTCATACCCAAGATGAGAGAGTTCCGAGTTCTTTATGTGGCCGCCTGTGCTATCGTCTATCAATATCCATGCTCTAGGTATAGTGGCGTTTGCATTCTCTTCCACCTCGGTGTGGGATGTTGTGTTCCACGAACTAATCTTTATCCCGTCAACCATAAGCACTCCTTCCTCTATGTCAATGGCATGCTCACCGACAATCTTGAGCCACTTTAATTGTTGTTCCTCAGACGATAAGGCAAGACTAGCATTATTTTCCACAAACAATCCGCCGTCCAGAACATAACTGCCGTTGCCTTCAGATGTTATCACGTTGTTTCCGCCGTTGGGTGCTTGTGTTATCGCAGAACTGTCAACGATATCGGTCCACGTCGTATCACAGGTGATGACAATGGTTCTGCTTCCGGCATCGTACTGGATGCAGCCAGTCGTTGGCGTCGCAGTTGTTGTCGTTGCAAACCATACCACCGGAAGCAGCAAGATAATGGCAGTCGCAAAAAAGGTAATGAATGCCAGTTTCATTTCTTGTTCTTCGCCTCCCCTCTCACCCATTGTTTATTCTCGTATATTCTAACGGCAGACTGGCACATCCCACAGGTTGCCCATTTTGTTTTATGGCCCCGGTAATCCCATTCATGTCGGCACTTGGCGCAAATCAAGTTAATCATTTGTTATTTTTCTGCCTCCAATAGTTTCTGATTTCTTCAAGTGTTTTCTTGCGACGTAAATCTGCATGTTCTAGAATAGTCTTAATGACTTGTTCATCGCTTTGCTCATCATGGCGATCCATGAATGAGTTGTAAGCGGCCTCATTCAGTCTCTGTTTCTTTCTCGAAGGATGAGTCATTTGTTATTGTTGCGCCTCCTGTCTTCCTCGGCATATCTGCCTTTGTCAGTCAGAGTATAAGGCAACAGAATCATAATCCCCTGGTCATATGTTGGGATAAACATGCATGACGGCGTCCCAACAGCTGCAATGTCTTCCTGGAATTTCGAGAGCCAGCCATTAATCTGCCCCTGCAGGTTGTCCACGTCGGTTGCCGTGAATATCTTTACTCTATGATCGCTCATTTCAGAAAGTCCAAACGTTCTGCTTGCTTTCCGCGCATGAGTTTTGCAATGTTGTAAGCCGTAAACAAATGTCCGTTTAGCTCTTCTTCTCCCTCTCTCCCGTGCCTCAGTTCGTCTTCCAGAGATTGTTTTGCTTCTGCCAGTCGTCTTTCGTACTTTGTAAGGAGTATCTCGATATCGCTATTCATTTCTCAAGCAGTCACCTTCTTGACTGACGTTGTCTTTAGCAATATCAGTCCAAACACTGAAAAGCCCATGCCAATCCACGGGACAATTGCAGGCCCATGAACCATCGGGCTTCCAAACGCAAGGACAATGCCTAACATTATAAACAAATAGCCAAATGCCCTTGCGACTTTCTTTCCATTGCTTCGTTCGTTCGTCATTATTATTTTTGCCATTTTCTTTTGTTTTTCCTCACCTATTGTATAATGTAGCGTCTATATATACTTTGTTACATTTAGTAACGTTTAATAGCATCAGGTTACTATAGATAGGCGTAGAAGGATAAAGATGATGAAGCAAGACGAACAACAAGAAGGCGAATACGAGCTCAAACTCATGAGGGTTTTTAACAAAAGTCGCAGACTCATCGAGCAACTGGGTAGCAGACAGGAAACACAGGCCGAGATTTTAGACCGAATACTTGACGAGTATGTTCAACTGAAAAAGGTGAAACTGTAGAATGAAAATCACCCTAGATATCTCGGAAGATTATATGTTCAAGTTGGCGGAACTCATGAACAAAAACGGGTTCTTGGATCCTAACCTGTTCGTGAAGGCGTTGATTTTCAAGGCATATCATGAAGAGATCCTCCCTAAACGGAATCGCAATGAACAAGAACGTATTTCTGGTGCCCGGGGGCTTTAACATTTGACAGCACAATTGACAATCTCACCAGATAACAGCAAAAAGCCGAGTTACAGCTTTGTCTGTGGCGGAGACGCCAAATTCGGACCTGGCTGTGGCAGATCTTTAACCCTTGATGAGCGGTTCAAAAACAAGGACGGCACAAAGAAAGTCCCATTAGAATATAGTTATGACAACGTGGGCCAGATTCATCTTGAGCCCCACAAGTGCCCCGTGAAGGAACAGGCCAGAAAGGAGCAGAGTCAGAAAATGCTTGAGGAGATTCAATCAATGCGAACAGACATTACCGAACTCAAATACGAGATAAGTCAGTTGCGCGAGACAATCAAGGGATTCTTTACACCGCATCCATTGTCGGGCGAGTAAGTGTTGACATCAGATACTGAGGATTTGGCGAGGCAGATAGTGCACTGCCCTTCTTGCAACTCTGCTTTCACAATAGACCAGTTAGACGAATACAACGCACCTAATGATCTAATCGAGAAAACGAAATCGTATACCGAATGTCCGGACTGTCACGTTTCTCATGTAACCAAGACATGGCTAGAAGAAGAAGAATATACAACTTGACTGCCGACGAATTCATTGAATGGCAACTCTGTCCGAGATGTGGAGAGCCTTCAAGCACCAAAGACCTGATTAAATTTAATGGCATAGAATATGCATCTTCGTTGCTTAGTTGCCCAATATGCGAGCAGCAGTCGTTAGCAGTTGATTGGCAGGTCGGACCCCAGAACAATGGCCTCCCAGAATAAGAATAATGACTTTCAGAAACTGGTCAGCGACTTATTCTCGCAGCACCAGGAGATGATCAAAGAATTGTACGCCAGACAGGACATGATAATGCAGAACCAGCGAGACTTGAAAGAGAGTCAGAATGGCATGGCTGCAAGGCTGGATGAGTTGGCAAAGAAAGTGAATGAATTGATTGATGCTCAGAAAACTTAATCTTCCCTGTTAACTTGCAATCTATCTGATTCTACAGTTTTGGCATCCCAATCGATATAGATTGTATGGATGCATGGAATTGTCTGATCCCTAAATTCTAAATCACATTCTAATTTGAATTTCTTGAAGGTCTCTTCCTTCTTGTTTGTTATCGGTAAATGAGCGGGTACTGTTGTTTTGAGATTATCAGGTCGTAGTGGCGGTTCAAGTTCTTGTCTATTGCCTGCAGTTACTGTGATTAATTGTTTCTTTGTTTTCTCCAAATGTTTTGCCTCCTCTGGAATGTGGCGTTGAATTGTGCGTCTACTAAATATATCCACTAAATCTTTCTCGATCCTGTCTCTTGCACTAAATGGATCAAGACCTTCTGACAGCAAAGCCTGATAAGCTCTTGGAATGTAATCGCCAGCTTGTTTAGAATGCAATTCTCTCAGTCTCCTTATGATGTCGTCGTATTCGCTCATATCTTCTATGGCCGATTCATCATGTCATATGTCATGATAAAGTTAACTATGATCATGTCCCGTGTCATCATCAGCGTTTCTTAATTTTGTAGTGCTGCAGATTGAGTCTCGTCGCATCGATTAAATCGAGTGAGTATTGGCTCTTGTCAAGACGTCCTTCTGTTGCTGTGGCAATTCTCATTTGAACCACAAGTTCTTTGAATTGTTCTGGCACTGCCAAATACCCAGAGCTTACCAATCTCTGCATATGCGTCAACATCTCCGCAGCCCTTTCTCTTGTAAAGACGATAGGAATGACCTTCATGTAGTCTCTAGGATTGGCACCGATTTTCTTTGCCTTTAACAAATCGCGTTCCCAGGATTCCTTTCGAAAGTCTTCGCCCATCCTTTCCTTAAGGTCAGATATTACACCTGGATTTGAACCGTCAACAAAGATGGTATCAACTCTGAACTGAGAGCACAGCTCAGTCGCGACTTCTAACATTCGAGTAGGCCTTGAAGTTTCAAACTCTTGGGCATAGACAATCTCTATCCTACTATGATAGGCCTGGGAGATTACAATTCCAAACTTGGAGGAGCCAAAGCCAGGATCTATCCCCATTGCTAAATCTTGAGTTGATGGATTGTAAGTGTCGACGGTCTTGCCCATTTCGACGGCTTTATCCAAGTCTTCTGGTGCAAAGCAATTGCCAAGCTCTCCTGAAAATTGGCAGCAAAATTCACGCTGCCAAGATGGGGATTGTTTCGCCCTAGCAATGTCTTGGTCAGTGTAAATTTTATTCAGTCCTACAGTGTATGGCAATCGAACTCTATGATAGATGGATTGCTGTTCCTCACCAATGAGGGCAAAGGCGTCAAAAGGTGTGTTAGGGGTGGAACAAAGCACAATGTATGGGTTTGATTTGCCAATATAGCGCTCAGTCACCACCCTGACGTTTTCCTGCTCTTGTAAGGGAAAGAACGCACATTCGTCCGCAAAGATAAAGCTGACATTTGGCAGACCTCTCATCGCGTCTAAGTGATGGCTTGGGAATGCCTCAATGACTACATCGTTGAGAATCACCACTGTACTTTTTGAATCAAACGTTACATGCTCTGGAAATATCTTTTTGATTCTTTCGATAAGTGTGGTTGCGAGATCGATCCTTGGACCAGTTACTATACAAACCTGCGATCCTTTGAGGTCGTCATTCCGTGTAGCCAACCAACAAATGATTCTCAGAATTAGCTCCGTGATACCTAAACCCGCAGCCTTCAGAATCCATATGTGTTTGTCCTTATCGTCTCCGTTTTTTTTCATTAGTAAATCGTAGATCTGTTTTTCATAATCAAACATGG
>Ga0126375_10000140_pt1 | contig 15997 bp, 5 predicted proteins | sample PanSoiMetPlot_14_FD_109577 | JGI IMG/M metagenome (GOLD analysis project Ga0126375, IMG submission 109577) | Tropical forest soil microbial communities from Panama - MetaG Plot_14 | ecosystem: Environmental > Terrestrial > Soil > Tropical forest | place: Panama | collected 2016-02-17 | reverse complement strand
AGCGCCTCCAGCAGCCGGGTCAGGACAAATGCTCCTGCCAGTCCGGCGACCATTCCGGCGGCGGTCAGAATCATTCCGTTTCGCAGGACCAGAGCCAGAACATCTCCAGCGCCCGCGCCGAGGGCCATGCGAATTCCGATTTCCTGCGTGCGTTGGGTCACGGTGTACGACATCACGCCATAAATTCCGATGACCGCGAGCGCCAATGCCAACGATGCAAAGATGATTAGGAGCAGCATGAAAAATGACCGCATGAGAATCGAATTGGATTGCAGCTCCTGCAAAGTCGCGACGTTGTACACGGCCTGCTCGTTATCGACCGAAAGGATTGCGCCGCGAACGGCGGTGGTCATCACTTCCGGATCGTTGGTGGTCTTTACCACGATCGTGTTGAACGAAGTGGGGAATTGTTCGTGTGGCAGATAAATCTGCATCGGCGGCTTCTTGTCCAGGGCGTATTGCGAAACGTCGCTGACGATGCCCACGATGGTCGACCACGAGTTCTTCTCATTACCCACAAGTCTTATGCGCTTGCCAATCGGATCCTGGTTCCCCCAAAACCGATCGGCCGTCGACCGGTTAACCAACGCAACTTTCATTGCTTCCGCAGTGTCCTGTTCGCTAATCGCGCGGCCCTTTTGCAGCGGGATTTCCATGGCGCGCAGATAACCTGGCGTGACCACATAAAGATCCACGTTGTAGGCTTCGCCCGGAGGCGTCGGATGGTCTTCGACCTCGAGTCCCCGGCCATCAAAGTTATCGCTCAAGGGCAGCACGCTGGTTATTCCGGCGGCCTTGACGCCGGGTATCGCCGCGATTCGTTCGGTCGACTGCTTATAAAACGCGATCACGTTTTCCGGCTTGGGATATTTAAGGCTGGGCAATCCTATGTTCATCGTCAGGACGTTCCGAGAATTGAAGCCTTTATCAACCTGATTCAGCCGCAGAACCGTGCGCACCAATAATCCGGCGGCGATCAGCAACACGAGCGTCATCGCGACTTCGCTAATTACGAGAACACCTCGAAGGCGATTGCTCTTCGCTGATCCACTCGAGCTTCGGCCACTTTCTTTGAGCGATTCAGACAAATTTGGACGGGACATCTGCAAAGCAGGAGCGAGTCCAAAAATCAGGCCGGTAAGAATCGACACTCCGAAGGTAAACGCCAGACAACGTAAGTCGATCCGAAATCCGTTGAACACCGGATTAATTTTGGAACCAATTCGCTCGATTAGTCCGGTGCCCCAGAATGCGATCAACAGGCCTAGTCCGCCGCCAAGAAACGCCAGCACCAGACTTTCGGTGAGAAGCTGTCTAATCAGTTGACCTCGCGCGGCTCCGATTGCCGAGCGAATAGTCATCTCTTTTTGTCGCGCGGTCGAACGCGCGAGCAGAAGATTTGCGACGTTGGCGCAAGCAACCAGCAAGACGAAACCAACCGCGCCGAAGATCATCCACAGCGCCCGGCTCGCGCTACCGATTGTGTCCTCGGTAATGGAAGCAACGTGCACGCCTCGCCCTTTGTTGGTCAGAGGATGTGCTTGCTCGAGACGTTGAGCGAGCATCGTCATCTCGGCCTGGGCCTGGCCGATCGTTACACCCGGTTTGAGTCGAGCGATGGCGCGCAGGTGACGCTCATCACGTTTGGAATCGTCATAGCCTTCGGCCACGGGCCGATAGAATTGTCCCTCAGGGAAAACCAGGGTGGAGGGCAGCGCGCGAAATTCAGGCCCCATGACACCGACAATCACATAAGGCCGGCTGCTGAGCAGGACCTTCTTGCCGACGATTTCGGGATCACCGCCAAAGCGTCGCTGCCATAAACCGTAGCCCAGCACGATTACAAAGTCTTTTCCGTCTTGCTGTTCTTCCGGCGTAAAGACGCGGCCGAGAATCGGCGTACCTTTCATAATCTTAAAGAACCCGTCGCCGACCTGAATTCCGGGCACGCGCTCAGCCGGACCGCTGCCGGTCATAATCGGATTCCACCCTGCATAAGTGGCCACATCCTCGAAGCTGGTGCTCTGGCTACGGAAATCTGCGACGTCCGTCGCCGAAACCTGGCTTCGATTTTCCAGCGCTACACCGGTGTCACCGGTTCCCCAAAGCAGCATCAGGTTTTGGGGTTCGTTGTACGGCAGCGATTTCAAAAGGACGGCATTGATGACACTGAACACGGCAGTATTCGCCCCGACTCCGAGCGCGATTGAAAGCACTGCGACTGTCGTGAAGCCCGGACTCTTGACCAACATGCGAACGGAATAGCGCAGATCGCGAAAAAACTTCGACATGAAACTTCTCCTGGACTAAAAGCTGTGGACCATGGGACCGATGGGACGTATAGGTCGTATTCGTCCCATTGGTCGTATCGGTCCTATTCGTATCTAAGCGCCACCAGCGGATCGACTTTCGCGGCTCGGCGCGCTGGAAAATAACTCGCGACAATCGTGATACCCGCAAGCAAAGCCGCCACAGCAAACAACGTCATCGGATCAGTTGGCCCCACTCCGTAGATAAGGTCTCTCATCAACCGCGTGAGTGCCACCGACGCCAGCAGACCCAAACCAACTCCGACGAGCGACAGTAGCATCGCCTTCCCGAGGACCAGGCCCAACACATTTTTAGTTTGCGCGCCCAGGGCCATGCGAATGCCAAACTCATGCGTGCGTTGCGTAACCAGAAAAGACACGACGCCATAGATGCCAATCACCGCGAGCAACAACCCGAGCGCAGCAAACGATCCCAGCAACAAGGTATTGAAGCGCGGTTCCGAAAGTCTCCGGGCCAGGAGTTCGTCACCCGTCCTGACCTGCGCTACGGGCTGATCGGCATCGAGGCGACGAACAATGTCGCGGATAGTTGCCACATAGGCTGACGGTGCCGCGGTCGTGCGCACCATCAGCGACATCGGAGTCCATCCCTCACGTTCAGACTGATAGTAGGGAACATAAACAGTTGGCCTCGGCTGCTGATTGAGAGGCCCATCCTTAACATCACGAGCGACGCCCACAATCACTCGGCGCTTGAAGGGCTGCGACGGTTGACCTGGTGGGGGAGCCGGCAGCAGACTCTCCGGTGGTCCCATCCAGATTCGTTTGCCAACAGGTTCTTCATTGGTCAGAAACCGATGTGCAACGGTTTCACTTATGATCGCCACCTGCTGAGCGTTTTCAGTATCCTCTGCGGTGAACTCACGCCCGCTAAGCAGCTTGATGCCGGCCGTCCGGAAGTAGTCGGGACTAACCAGCAGGAATTCAACATTCGGGACCTGTGACAGGGAGGTGGCAAGCGGATGGCCTTCGACGCTGAAGTTCTTCCCCCAACCGCCACCAAAGCCGAGGGGCAGACCCGACCCGGCCGCGGCGCTTTGCACTCCGGCAACGCCACGCACCTGTTCCAGCAACCGTTCGTAGAAATCCCGGGCCTTAGCATCGTCCGAATATCTTGCTCCGGATAACGGCAAACGCATCGTCAGGAGATTATTCGGCTCAAAGCCGGCATCCGTGCGATTGAGATTGATAAGAGTTCTGATCATCAAGCCGGCGCCTGTGAGCAGCACCAGCGCTAAAGCGATCTCAGCGGTTACCAGCACGCTGCGGATCCTGTTTCGCCTTCTGCCGGCGGTGAGGCCGCGCCCGCCTTCGGTCAATTGGTCGCGCATCTCCTCATGGCGAACACCCAGCGCCGGCAGGATGCCGAAAAACAACACACTCAGAAGTGAAAGAGCCGCGGCGAAGATCAACACGTGCCAGTCAAGGACGATCGGATTTTGTCTTGGCAGAGTTGGCGGCAGCAGCGATTTGATCAAACTCAAGATCCAATTCGCAAGTGCGACTCCGGCAACTCCGCCGATCAGGCCAAGCGGCAAAGTTTCCATGACCAACTGACGCATCAAACGGAACCGGCCGGCGCCGAGACTCGCACGAATCGCCAACTCTCTTTCCCGCGTTGCCATGCGCGCCAGCAGCAGGTTCGCGATGTTTGCGCAGGCGACCAGCAGCACGAAACCAACACCCGCCAACAGCACGAGCAAGGCTCTACGCGAGTTCCCGACAAGCTGTTCCTGGAGCGAAACTGTGACCGCTTTTTGGCCCTGATTTTCTTTGAACTGACTTTCCAGCGCCTCGTTAATCCGATTCATGTCGGCCCGCGCCTGATCGATCGTAACTCCGGGTTTAAGTCGGCCGACCAATTGGACGAAGTGATTGTTGCGACTGTCCATGACATCGTCGGGCGGGAACGAGATTGGGGTCCACAAATCAGGCTCGGGCCGGTTATCAAAGAAAGGCATACCCTGCGGCATGACTCCTCGAACGAGGGACGGTCTCCCATTAATATTGATTTGTCGACCCGCTATGTTTGGATCCCCGCCGAATAGCCTTTGCCACAGGCCATAGCTCAACAGCACTACGCGGTGTTGGCCCCACTTTTCGTCTTCCGGAAGGAAGTTCTGGCCGAGGACCGGCGCGACGTGCAGGACTGAAAACAAATTCGGAGTTATGCGTGCGCCCTGGACCCGCTCGGGCATCTGATTGCTGCTACCTGAAAGATTGACGTCGCCGTAGTAATACCCGGCGAGGCCCTCGAGGGTTTGGTTCTGATCGCGATACACGCGATAGTCTGGCAGAGCGCTGCCGGCGAACGGAATTCCCTGGCCCGGCCAGGCCGAGAAGAGCATAATCAGCCGATCCGATTGCGGATAAGGAAGCGGACGGAGCAGCACCGCGTTGACGACGGAAAAGATCGCAGTGTTGGCGCCAATGCCAAGCGCCAGCGTTAGAACAACGATGAGAGAAAATACGGGTTTTCTAATAGCAAGCCGGAAACCATAACTAATGTCCTGCCAGAACGTCGCCATATTTTCACCTCCGGTTCGTAGCGTTCCTCGCGAACCTTATTTCACTCGTAACGCAAGGCCACCAGCGGATCGACTTTCGTCGCGCGCCGCGCCGGCAGCCAGCAGGCCAGCAACGCAACCAGTGTGAGCAACAGCGCAACCACGACAGACGTGGCCGCGTCGGTCGCGCTCACTTCATACAGCAAACTTTTCATCAGGCGCGTCAACGCAAACGCGGCTGCCAATCCAATCACGACGCCTGTCAAAGCCAGCTTCATTCCGTGCCCGATAATCAGCTTGAAGACGTCTGCCCTTTGCGCGCCCAGCGCCAGACGGATGCCGATCTCGGAGAAGCGCTGCGCCACTACGTAAGAGAGAACGCCGTAAATGCCAATGGCTGCGAGCAACGCCGCAGCGCCAGCAAAGATTGCGAGTAACTGCATGCTCGCACGGCGCGGTGCGACTGAGCGTGCGAGCAGGCTGGTCATCGTGTTGATGTTGGCTACGGCCAGGTCTTTGTCTACCGCTTTGATCTGGCTGCGAATTGCGCCGATGAGCGCCACCGGGTCGCCCTGGGTGCGCACATTCAGCGCCATCGCGCGCCAGGTGTTCTGCGTATGCGGCACGTAGACCAACCCGCGCAGTTCGTCGTCGCGCCCAAAGTAACGGACGTCTGCGACGACGCCGACGATCTCGCGCAGTTTGTTTTCGTCACGCCACGAGCGGATGCGTTTGCCCAGCGGGTCTTCGTTCGGGAAGAGCTTCCGCGCCAGCGATTCATTGATGATGATCACCGGATTGCTGGCGGCAGTATCGCGCTCGTCGAAGTCGCGCCCTTTCACAAACCTTGTCCCCGTGGTCTTGAAGTAACTGGGGCTGATGACGTTCCACTGACCTTCGGCGTCGCTGCCAACTGGCGGCTCTGGCCTCCCTTCGGCGAGGAAGACTCGACCCAGATAGAAGCCACCGCCGCCCAATGGCAGTGCCGAGCTTACTGCCGCCGACTCGATGCCTGGCGCAGTCTTCACGTGTTCGACCAGTTCACGATAGAAAGTGAGCACGCGTACCTCATCGGGGTAGCGCACGCGCGGCGCATTGATCTCCATCGTGATTAAGCCCTCGACCTTTAAGCCAGGATCAATCTGCTGCACGCGCGCGAAGCTGCGAATCATCAACCCCGCGCCGACCAACAGCACCAGTGACAACGCCACTTCGGCCACCACCAGCGCGTTGCGTGAACGCCGCCCGCGCACGCCACCCAGAGCGTGACGAGCGGTCTCTTTGAGCGCGTGGTTGAGTTCGGATCTGGCAGCTTGTAAGGCTGGCATCAGCCCGCAGAGAATGGCCGTCAATACCGTTGCGGCCAGCGCGAAGACAAACACGCCGCTGCTGATTTTGATCTCGGCCAATCTGGGCGTGTCTTCAGCGACGATGGTTTTCAGCAGGTCTACGCCCCACAGCGCGAGCAAGAAACCGAGTCCGCCGCCGAGCAGCGCCAGTAACGAGCTTTCGGTCAACAATTGCCGGATCAGACGCAGCCGCCGAGCGCCGAGCGCCAATCGAATCGTCATCTCGTGTTCGCGCGTCGCCGCGTGGGCCAACAGTAGGTTGGCGACGTTGACGCAGGTGATCAGCAATACCAGGCCGACGGCGGCCAGCAGCACGAGCAGCGAAGTGCGCAGTTGGTTGCCAACGATGTAGTCGAGCAGCGGCTTGGCCTGATTGCTCCAACCTTTGCGCGATTCGGGATAGTCTTGTTCAAGTCGCCGTGCGATGACTGCTAATGCCGCATTCGCCTGTTCCAATGGCGCGCCCGGTTTCAACCGCGCCAGCCCCATGAAAAGCAAATTATCGCGGCGCAACAAATCAGCGTCCGGATTCGCTCCGGATGCAAAGGGGAAGATCACATCCCGATCATTCGGCCAAAGCGCGTCACGCGGCACCACACCCACGACCGGATAAGGGCGGCCATTCAGATAGATGTTCTTCCCCACAATCTGCGGATCGCTGCCGTATCGCCGCTGCCAGAGCGTGTTGCTGATGACGAGCGAGCGCGCTGGCCCCGGCGTGCTGTAATCATCCGGCTGGAGCGTGCGACCAAGCAGCGGCGTTGCACCCAACACCGCGAAGTAATCTTCGGAAACTACTGCCAGGCGCACGCGCTCCGGCTCGCCCACGCCGCCGCTCAGGTCGGCGTGGTCCTCCGTGCCATCAATCACCGCGACCTGCTCGAAGATGCCCGCTTTCTTCCAGTCCAGGTAATCCGCATAGGAGACACTGGAGTTGTCAAAGCCGCGCGACGGGTTGACCGAGACCGGTACGACCAACCGCCCTGCTTCGTGATAAGGCAGCGGTCGCAGCAGCACGGCGTTCACCACACTGAAGATCGCGGTGTTGGCGCCGATGCCCAACGCCAGCGTTAGCACGGCAATCAAAGTGAAGCCGGGTTTCTTCAACAACATTCGCACGCCGTAGCGCAGGTCTTGCCAGAGTGTTTTCATAAGCTCTTCTGAAAAGTAGACAGTAGTTTGCGGCAGAGCCTACTCTTCTATCTTTTGTCCTCTATTCGTATCGCAACGCCACCAACGGATCGACCTTGGTTGCGCGTCGCGCGGGAATCAGGCACGCGACAAGGGCAATCAAGGTCATCAACACAGCAATCGCGACGAACGTCATCGGGTCGGTCACGCTGACACTGAAAAGCAAGCCCTTCATTAGTCGTGTCAATGCCCACGAGGCGAGTAATCCAATCCCCACGCCTCCCAACGCCAACACCATCGCATGTCGTACAACCAGCTTGAGCACGTCACGCGGCTTAGCGCCAAGCGCCATCCGAATTCCCATCTCATGAGTCCGCTGGGTGACGCCATAACTGATCACGCCGTAGATACCTACGGCGGCGAGCAGCAACGCGACGCCGCCGAATACGCTTAACAAAATCAGGTTGAAGCGGCGGCGCAAAAGCGAGTCGTGCAGGTATTCGGTCATTGGCTTAAGCGCGTATACCGGCAGACTTTTGTCGACCGAGGTCACCACCGCCCTCAACGGCGCCGCTATGGCGCCCGGGTCTGATTTCGATCGGGCCACGATCGTCATTGCCCGATAGTTCAGGCTCAAGGGATCTTGCAAAAGAGGCACGTAGACTTCCGGCGTCGGTTGTTGATCCAGCCCCAGTTGCCTCGCGTTACCGACCACTCCGATTATTAGCAGCGGATCCCGCTCCTGGCCTTGAAGCTTTAAGCGATGGCCAAGCGGATTCTCGCCGGCGAAGTGCCGGCGCGCGAAGGTTTCATTGATCACGACCACGTTCGGAGACTGCCGCGTGTCTGTTTGGGCAACATCACGTCCCGACAACAGCGGGATGCCCATTGATTCGAAGTAGCGCGGCGTAACTATGTGATACTCAGTCGAAGGCTCCGCTTCTTTCGCGATGGGCGGGCGGCCTTCGATTGTGAAGGAATCGCTGATGTTACTTCCCGTGAGCGGCAAATCCGAGATCGCCGCCGCTGATACAACGCCGGGCGCGGACGCCGCACGTTCGAGGATTTGCGAATAGATTTGCGCAACCTGCCAGTCCTCCGGGTACTGTTTGGGCAGCACCGCCACACCCATCGTCATCACCTCCGCCGACTTGACGCCCGGATCGACCTGGTTGAGTTTTGTGAAGCTTCTGATCATCAGTCCCGCGCCGACGAGGAGTACCAGGGAAAGGGCAACCTCGCTCACGACCAGTGCGCTGCGGAGCCGATTTCTGCGAAGACCGGCAGTACTTCTGCCACTCTCTTTCAATGCATCATTGAGGTCTGGTCTGGAGACTTGGAGCGCGGGGGCAAGACCGAAAAGCACACCGGTGACCACGGAAATCAACAACGTGAATCCGGCCACTCGCGGGTCGACGCTTAACTCGTGAACGCGCGGAATGGTGTCGGCACTCAGCGACACGATCCACCTCACAGCCCAGATGGCGAGCAACAACCCGGCGCCGCCGCCAACCACCGCCAGCATGACGCTTTCCGTTAGCAACTGCCGCACGATGCGCAGACGGCTGGCGCCCAGCGCCGTGCGAACGGCGATCTCTTTTTGTCGCGTGCCGACCCGAGCGAGCATGAGATTAGCGAGATTTGCGCACGCTATCAGGAGCACAAACCCAACCGCACCCAACAGAACGTAGAGCGCCAACCCAACGTCACCGACGACAACATTCGTCAGAGGTTCGAGCTTTACTCCGTGCCCGGCGTTCTTCTCCTTGTACTGCTGCGACAGTCGCGCGGCAATAGTGGACATGTCGGCTTGCGCTTGACCGAGCCTTACCCCTGGTTTCAACCGGCCGACCACGTTCAGGTAGTGAGGCCCCGGATCCAATTTTGCCGGATCAATAGGTAAGGGCCGCCAAAGCTCGGCGCGACCCGGGAATGAGAAGCCAGGGGGCATCACGCCAATTATTGTGTAAGCGGCGCCGTTAAGTTGTATCGTCCGGCCCGAGACATTCGGGTCTGATCCAAAGCGGCTTTGCCACATTGAGTGGCTTAACACTGCCACGCGAAATCGTCCGGGCTGGGTTTCCTCATTGGTAAAGGTGCGCCCCAGGATCGGGCTCACGTGAAAGACTGAAAACAGCTCCGGCGTCACCAGCCCGACCGGCGTATCCGTTGAGCCGTCGCCGGCATCAACAAACATGTTTCCGCCTTGAAAAGCCGCGAGGTGGTCGAATGATCGGTTCTGCTCTTTCCAACCTAGAAAGTCAGGAAGCGAAGTCGGAGCGATCGAGAGCTGTGGTTGAGTGTCCCACAGCCACACAATGCGTTCCGGCTTGTCGAAGGGTAACGGGCGAAGCAACACCGCATTGACCACACTGAAAATCGCTGTGTTTGCTCCGATGCCCAGGGCGAGCGTTATCACCGCAATAGCGGTGAAACCCGGATGCTTGCCAAGACTTCTAATCCCATAGCGAATGTCTTTGAATATTGTTTCCATACTCAACTCCAGGCATTACCTTCACTCGTATCTCAGGGCCACCAACGGATCGACTCTCGTCGCGCGGCGCGCGGGAATGTAGCAGGCGACAAACGCCACCAAACCCAACAACAGCGGCACGCCCACAAAAGTCAATGGGTCAGTTGGTGCGACCCCATACAGAAAGCCGGCAATCACCCGCGTCGCTGCAAACGCCAGCAGTAGTCCAAATGCCAATCCGAGCGCGATGACGAAGAACCCTTCGCCAAGCACAAGTCTCAGGACATCACTTTCCTTTGCTCCCAGCGCCCTGCGCACACCGATCTCCCGCGTGCGCTGCGCGACGGAATACGAAACGACTCCGTAGATTCCGATAGCGGCCAGCAGCAGCGCCAGCACACCAAAGCCGCCCAGCGTCCAGGCCGCCACGCGCGAAGGGAATAACGACAGATCCACCTGGTCGCGCAGCGTCTTTACGTTTGTGATCGGAAGGTTTGAATCGAGCGCGCGGATCTGTTCACGCACTGAGGCGACGACAGTCTGCGGTTCGCCCGTGGTGCGAACCACGAGCGTCATTTTCGGATCGTAAGACTGAAGCACGGGCTGATAGATGTATGGATGAGGCGTCTCGCCGAGCGAGCGGTACTTGCCGTCGCGGGCCACACCGACGACTTCAAGAAACGGCCCCTCGGGACCACTGACGCTAACGCGTTTACCCAGAGCGTTTTCATTCGGCCAAAGATTGGCGGCCAGCGTCTCGTTGATTACCACAACACCCGGCGCACCTTTACGATCGGCTTCGGTAAAATCGCGCCCGCGCAAAAGAGCGGTCCCCATCGTTTTGAAATAGTTTGGGCCCACCACGTTGAAGCCGGTGCTAAAGCCATCGTCCGCCTTTTTGTCGCCGTCACCTTCCGTGAAAACCTGGAACTGCGCGTATGAAAAACCAAGTTGCGCAAACCTCACCAGGCTCGCGTGCTCGACGCCTGGCTGGGCCTGAACGCGAGCGAGCAAATTGCGGTAGAAGTTTTCTCCTTCCGATTCCTGGTACCGCAACAGGCCCAGGTTGATTGGCACAGTGAGGGCGCGGTCGATACGGAATCCAGGATCGATCGCGTTCGCGCTCTGCAGCGAACGGATAAAGAGGGCAGCGCCAACCAGCAGAACGACCGACAATGTCACCTGTGCCGTCACAAACGCGGCCCGCAAGCGCGAACGCTGAGAGCCCGCGCGCTGGGCGTCTTCGCTCTTGAGCGCCATGACGATGTCCAGCCGCGAAGCCTGGAGCGCCGGTGCGAGTCCGAACACGATGCCGGTAACAACTGAAACGAGTAATGTGAAGGCGAGGACGCGCCAGTCCAATCCGAGCTCGAGCGAAGCAAGCGGCGTAGTTTGCAGATAGGAGATCAGTAATTGATTCGCCCACAGCGCCAGTAACAGGCCGAGGGCGCCGCCAGCCACGCCCAGCAGAATGCTCTCAGTCAGCCATTGACGGGCCAGGCGCAGCCGAGTTGCCCCGAGCGCCTGGCGAATCGCAGTTTCACGCCGACGCATCGCCGCGCGAGCCAGGAGCAGGCTGGCGATATTTGCACACGCGATCAAAAGCACGAGCGCAACCACGACCATCACAATTCCTGCCAGCGGTAGCGCCTCTTTTTGATCGCGCGGGTCCATACCACCGCTCATGCGCAAGAGCTGAACGCTGCGCAGCGTTTCTGGGGTGACTTTGCCGGTGTACGTTTCGGCCACATGTCGCGCGACGTTATTCAACTCGGTGCCTGCCTGTTCACGCGAGACGCCAGGTTTCAGCCGCGCCAAGACCGCCAGCCAGTGACTATCACGCGACAGGAATCTGCTCGACACTGGGTCTGCGGCTCTGGCGGCCTCGGGCGGGTTGAGCACCGGCTGCATTCGCAGCGGCACCCACAACTCGCGGTTAAGACCTACTTCGGTTCCGATGAAGTTTTTAGGAGCAACGCCGACGACCGTAAAGCTGAGACCGTTTAGCGAAATCTGCCGGCCAATAACATTTGCGTCCGAATCGAAGCGTGTGCGCCAGACGTGTTCGCTCAAGACAACCACCGGCGCAGGCGTTTGACCTTCGTCTTTGACGAACGTGCGGCCTTTCAGAGCGCCAACCTTCAGCACGTCAAAATAATTCTCGGTGACGTATTCGCCCGTGATGAGTTCCGGCCCGCCCGTTCTTCCAAGACTGAACTCGCTCGTACCGGTGGCGGCCGCCATCCCTTCGAAGCTTTGCGTTTCATTTCTGTAATCAAGATAGTCCGGGTAGGAGATCGGCGCGCTCAGCCATACGACGCGGCTCTGGTCCGTGACTCCCGGCACGGGACGAATCAGGATCACGTTGACGATGCTGAAGATTGCCGTGTTGAGACCGATTCCGAGAGCCAATGACACCACGGCTACGATCGTGAAGCCTGGAGTCTTCCCAAGCATTCGCACCCCGTAACGCACGTCTTGCAATATTGTCTTCATGGAATTAATCGGCTCCTCATTCGTAACGCAGCGCGACCAATGGATCGACCCTGGTAGCCCGCCGCGCCGGAATCCAGCATGCCAACATGGCGACCGCCATTGGCAACATTGCGATCACGAAAAACGTCAACGGATCCGTCGCGCTTACGCCATACAACAAACTTGTCAACCAGCGCGTCACACTAACCGCGCCGATCAATCCCAAAAATACGCCCAGCGCCGCCAGCTTCATTCCCTGCCCCAGCACCAGGGTCATGATATTTCCCGGTTGTGCCCCGAGGGCGATGCGCAACCCCAGCTCACTAGTGCGCTGCGCCACGGCATAAGTCATGACGCCAAAAATTCCCAGGGCCGCCAGCAACATCGCCAGACCAGCGAGCCAATTCAGCAACACGGCATTGAAGCGCGGACGCGCTAATTGTGCGGCAGCGAGTTCGTCCATCGTCGCTACGCGGCTAACGGCTTGATTCGGATCCAGTAACGCTACCTCGCGGCGAACAACCGCCAGAGCCTGTGCAGGCTCCATCGCGCTACGCACGGCGAAGTGGTTAAGGGCCGGTGTGCTCTGCGCGTGGGGGACATAAAGATCGAACCTCGAACTCTGCAACTCGCGATAGCGCACGTCACCCGCGACACCCACGATCTCGTGCCAGGGCTCACCAGGATCAGTGGGATTAATCCTGAGACGTTTGCCGACCGCCGCGGCCGGAGAGCCAAAGAACCGAACAGCCATGCTTTCACTAATGATTACCACGCGCGGATTGTCGGCGTTGTCCTGCGCTTCGAATCCACGGCCCGCTTTAAGAGGAATGCCAAAGGTGCTGAAGTAATTCGGTGTGATGCTCTCGTAGTTGGCGATCGCGTTCCGGCGCGCATCGTCGAGCGACTGGCCTTCAATGGCGTAGTCGAGATCCCAACCAACCGTGCCTTCGAGCGGGCGAATAAGCACGCCGCTGGCCGCAATCACCTCCGGCTGGGCTTCGAGGTGCTCGACCAATTGCCGAAAAAATTCGCGCCTTGCTTCGACCGCTCGGTACTTCTCGCCGTTCAATCGCAATTGCATCGACAATACCTGGTGCGGATCAAAACCAGGCGCCACCTGCAACAAATTGACGAAGCTGCGTAGTACGAGGGTCGCACCCGCCAACAAGATGATCGTCATGGCCACCTCAGCCACCACCAGCGCGCCGCGCAAACGATTGCCAGCGCGCAAATTGGTCAGCCTGGCACCGGCTTCACTGACTGTTTCGTTGAGATTGAACCGGGAGGCCGTCAACGCAGGCAGTAAACCAAAGATGACGATGGTGACCAGCGTGCAAAGCAGACTTACGAGCAGTACCGCGCCGTTGATACGCACGTCTTCCAGGCGCGGAATGTCAGAGGGCGCAATCGCCTTGAGCAGTTCAACCAGCCAATACGCCACCAGCACTCCGGTTAAGCCGCCACAGATTGCGAGCGCGAAACTTTCGGCCAGCAACTGTCGAATGAGTTGCCAGCGGCTCGCACCAAGCGCCGAGCGCACAGCCAACTCTTTGCGTCGCGACGTAGCGCGGGCCAGTAAGAGATTCGCGACGTTGGCGGATGCGATTAGCAGCAGGAAACCCGTGGCCGCGAACAGCGCCCACAGCGCGGGTTTTGCGTTGCCAAACAGATAATCAGTTAGTGGCGTGAGTACGGCGCGGTATCCGTCTGCTTTGGTTTCCGGATGCTGGGCTGCGACGCGCTCGATGATTGTATTCAGTTCCGCTTCGGCTTGTGAGTGCGTGATGCCGGGTTTGAGCCGCCCGATTACTTGCAGATAGACCGCGCCTCGATTCTCAATTAAGCGCGGATCCATTGAAGCCAGTAACGGCTTCCAAAGATCAACGCCCCTGGGAAATTGGAAGTTCGCCGGCATGACGCCGATGACTGTGAAGCCTCGCTGATTCAAGGTAATCGTCTGGCCGACGATCCGCGCATCAGAGTTGAATCGTTCACGCCAAAGTCGATTACTCAACACCACGACGTTGGGTCCGCCTACTTGATCGTCGTGTTCATCAAACACTCGGCCGAGCGCAGCGTGCGCACCCAATATCGAAAAGAAGCTCCCCGAGACTGGAGCGGTTTCGAGTTGTACCGGATCGCCACGGCCGGTAAGCACATGACCATAGCCATAGACTGTTGTGGGCATCGCCGCCAGACCGGTGAAGCTGTGGTTTTGCGCTTGCCAGTCGCGGATCTCAGCCATTGAAAGCTCGACAAACGGCGTGTTCGCGGCCGTGTCTTTCTCCCACGCAACGACCAATCGTTCCTGTTCTGGGAATGGCAGCGGGCGTAACAGCACCGCGTTCACGATGCTGAAAATCGCGGAGTTCGCGCCGATGCCCAAAGCCAAAGTGAGAACCACCACCGCCGCAAAACCCGGCCGTTTAAGTAAACCGCAAAGTCCGAAGCGAAAGTCCTTGATTAACGTCGCCATGATCTCATTCTGTCTATCTGCTACTCGTATCTAAGCGCTACTAACGGATCGACTTTCGTCGCGCGGCGCGCCGGGATGTAACAAGCCATGAACGCCACTAAGGCAAGCAGCTGAAAAACTGCCACGAAAATCATTGGTTCCGTCGGCGTCACTCCGAAAAGCAGTCCTCTGAGTAATCGTGTTGAAGCGAATGCGGCAGCCAGGCCGATCGCTTCGCCCAGCAACGCGAGCCCCATTCCCTGCTTCAATACCAGTTTCAGGACATCTTTGACTTGAGCACCTAGCGCGATGCGAATGCCCAGTTCCTGTGTCCTTTGCGTCACGGCATATGACAAGAGTCCGTAGATTCCAACTGCGGCGAGCAACAACGCGAGTCCGCTGAACACTGCCATCAGAATCATGTTCAGACGGGATTGACTCACATTATCCGAAACGACTTGCGTCATCGTCTTGATCTCGGCGATGGGTTGATTCGGATCGATGGTCCAAACGGCTTTGCGTAATGATGGAACCAAAGCCAGCGTGTCGCCCTGCGTTCGCACCAAAACCAGCATGTCGACCAACGGAGCCTGAGGCGCCGGTACGTAATAGGCGGGCTCCGTTTCAGCTTTTAGCCCGGCAGATTTCACGTTACCCGCAATACCAACGATCTCGAACGAGTCAAACTTCTGGTTTCTCCAGATACGAGCTGGTGCGCTCAATTTAAGTCGTTGGCCGAGCGCTCTTTCGTTGGGGAAGTAGCGGCGCGCAAACGCTTCATTAATAATCGCCACACCGGGATGATTTTCATCATCCTGCAGAGTGAAATCGCGGCCTTCAACGACTCTTCCACCGACAGTGCGAAAGTAATCCGAACTTACAGGGTTGAAACCGGCGCTGACTGGTTCCTGGCGCTGAGGCCGGCCCTCGATGGCGAATGCATCAGTCCAGTTTGTTTCAAGCGGATGGTCATAACCAATCGATGCGGCTTGTACACCGGGAACATTTGAAAGCTGCTCGATGAGCTGATTGTAGAAACCGTTGACGCGAGCATTGTCACCGTACTTCGACTGCGGCAAAGTCAGGCTGAATGAAATCACATGATCCGGTTTGAAGCCGGGATCGACTTGCTGTAAGCGCCAGAAGCTCATAATCAGCAATCCCGCGCTGATAACCAGCAGCACGGCGAGTGAAACCTGAAACACGACCAGGCCCTGTCGCAGCCGATTGCGACCGAAGGCCGGCCGCGAAGCGCGGTTGCCCTGCTCGAGTGT
>Ga0126375_10000139_pt1 | contig 16069 bp, 14 predicted proteins | sample PanSoiMetPlot_14_FD_109577 | JGI IMG/M metagenome (GOLD analysis project Ga0126375, IMG submission 109577) | Tropical forest soil microbial communities from Panama - MetaG Plot_14 | ecosystem: Environmental > Terrestrial > Soil > Tropical forest | place: Panama | collected 2016-02-17 | reverse complement strand
TTCATAATGCCCTGTAATAAGGTCATTGCCTCGGCCAGCATATCCGTCCTTTCCCTTTCAGCCCCAGCGACGTTGTACAGGCATTCAGCGGCTGTAATCAATCTACCTGCCTTCTTTATAGTATTCCATTCCGGATCTGTAGGAACCCAGGGACTATTCAGTCGGTTTGTAAACATGTTAATCTCGGATTCAGCACCGTCACTTGCCAGAACGATAACAGCCGTATCTATCTGATTTTTCAGATTGCCCAATAACGGCCTGACTTCGGCCTCAGAAGCGTAAAGTCCGCACATGTCTTAATCTTGCGTGCTCCTTTCTATGGCAACTAACACATAACTCAATTGTATAAGCCGATGGATCATTATCATCATACTTTAAGTGATGCATATCCGTTTTTCTAATTTCGTTATTCTGTATACTCTTATCACATAATGAGCATTTTCCGGTAAGTAATCTATTCTTTACATAGACAACTTTGTCTTTGTAAGTTAAATGGAGTAAATTCTTTTTATCATTATATTTTTTAACATATGATACAGTATTTCGTCTCATTCTACGATAGCATTTACTGCATGTATAACCATTTTCACACCTATACCATATTCTATGACCCTTCTTATTCCAACTGTTGCTAACTATTGAATTGCATATTGAACAAATCCTTTTATCCGTAAAGTGTTTTTCTTCCATCTGCCTGATTGACCGTTAGGCATTGGGTTAGTCTAAGGTTAAATACCTTCTGACTGCCCAAAAAATTAGTTCATTAGACCAAATTCAGACGTTCTGAATTTCAGGTGAAATAGAACATTTCCTATATTCCGACTGCTGCCGCAGATATAATAAAACAGCCGCAGTATACCGAGGAAACAGTGGACGGAACGCTGCCGGTCACGGTAACGGGTGGTACTAAATTTGTATCATGTGGTTTTGTCGAATCATTAGGCGAGGATATTGCCGAGAATAATAATCAGATTAGACCGCTAGGCTCTTTTGATGTACAGAAGAAAATTAGGCTAGGTGAGGAAATTACCGGAGAAATAGTTTTCCAGCCTTTCGATTTTAAATTAATGAAATACGGTATCAATAATCCTATCGCACCTTCAGCCACACCGGCCGACCCGACGATGGTCGCCCCGAACGGAACTAACGGCGTTTCACTTTCCATACTATATACAGCCCTGATAAACGGTGTTGAGAAATGGAAAGTATACAAAGGTGTTCGTTTTGATGGCTGCAGCGCAACCATTGAGAGGGAATCCGGTTTTAAAGTGACGATGCCTTTTCACTGCAAAGATGTCACCGACTGGGTTGTAACTCCAACTTTCACACCGGCTGCGACGTATGCATCAGCCCCAGCTCTAACACCCTGGAGTGGGATTACGTCTGGGGCCGATCCATTGGATATCAATGGCGTCAAGCTCGATACTACCTCATTCAAGTTTGATATAGGCTGGACAATAGCAAGACCGTCTTTCAATGGCTTGACTACGTATAAGCTCAGCAAGCCCATAAAAAGAGAGATTAAGGTATCCTTCAACACGGTAACAATAGGCGGGGCAACAGTAGGCGATCTGAGAGGCTATACTCCTCGAGATATAGAATATACCATCGTAGCAGGTGGAACCAACAAAATAAAGTTTAACGCTTGCAACTTTGATACATATTCAAAGCCTGTCGAGGGAGATTCTGACGATATCTGGATGGAAGAATACGAGGCTCAAGCCACAAATGGAGTAACTTTTACAGGCGTCTAGATCTCTTTACTTTCCTTTTTTTCTCTTTTAGCATTGTCGGATTTAGAACAACAGGACAAGAAGGATAATTCTACAAAACTCATCAAAAAATCAAGTGAGGGTGAGGAGGAGGACGATTTACTTTTACTCAACGAGGAGGCAACTAATGAGCCACAAAGCGATAAGCCTTCCGTAAACGAAATACCAACCGATCTAAAGGATACCGATTTTGATATCAAGGAATATCAGGGCTTTCCGATGGATGATTGGATTAGATACCAGGGCTCAATTAACGACAACAAGCAAAAGCGACGCGTCTCAATAGCCAATCTGGAAAAATTCACAATGCGTTTTAACAAGTCAGGGGATGACGATATGCCTGAATGGGATGTAATCACTTTACAATACTATCCTATTACCGTAAAAGCCTGGCAGAAACGTCAATCAGACATAGCACTAGTCGAGGATAAACAGCGGGAAGTCGGTGCCATTGAGCTACAACTCTCAGAAATGCAAAGCAGTATGAGGGAGCGATATATGATGAGGACCGGCGGCAATAGCAGAAGCTCAGATATTTCAAAGCTTAACCTCGAAGACCTTCAAAAAAATGTAAACATCCTTACTAACCTGCAAAAAAATATGAAACAGGAATTTCAACGGGTAAAAAATGAGGCTGACCGCTATGCCTTTAAGATATACTTCCACAAGCCAGAGGAATTTGATAAGATAAGAGCAGATGATTTAGACGACGTGATAGGAGCCTGTGATTGGAAGCAGGTTAACGGTCCAGCAAATTTAAAGCCCTCAAAGAGCTCGCCTACACAAAAAGCACCAGGCGTTTCCTAAGCCGTATAGAATGGCGATGTCTAGAACATTACAAGCTAAAAGTTTTGTATAATATCTGGTGGTGGGAGCTTGACGAGGACGGTCCTAAATCAATCGTACAGGAAGACCTTGTTATATACCAGCAATTTGAAAACTGGATCGCAGATCGTGAGAGAATGAAACAGGAAATAGAGCAAAGGAAAGCAAAGAGAGGAAATGCCCGCTAGTGGTTTTACAATTACAGTGGATATGGGTGGTACTGAGAAATTAGGACCGTGGGCTAAGCAGCTCCAAAAGCAAGTAGTAGCGGCAATGCAGCAATCCTTTACCAAGGCCTTACCAGCTGTTAAGCAACGCGAGCGAGTCAAAACAGGAAACATGAGAAATTCAACAACAGCCGGCTCTAGCGGTCAGGGTGCTGAAATTATAGCAGAAGCAGGTTATTCGGGCTATCAAAATTATGGGACCAGGTACATGTCAGGGACTCATTTCATGGAGGCCGGTGTTAGTGCAATAGTCAGCGACCTACCGGCGGCAATGGCTAACGCCATAAAGATCATTTAGTTATTATTCATTGCCTAGGGCTGTATGTAAAATTATAAATAAATGGCTGGCGGCGACTTTCAAGTCTCGATCACCGGAAGGGTAACCGGTTTTGATGTAGGGCCCATAAACGCTTTTGCTACTTCTTTAACAAAAATACCGACTGCGGCCAATCAGGTAAGTAGTGCCGGCAATAACATGGCTGGCTCACTGCAAAAAACCGGTACTGCTGCCACAGGTGTCGTTTCTCCAGTAAATCAGATGTCTAACAGCGTTACGACCAGCGCTAAATCATTTCAGACAACAGGACAATCGGCTACCGGTCTTGTAAATCCACTCACCCAGCTAAAGACACAAACAACGGCAACCGGTCAGGGCTTTCAGGCTACCGGTGCACTAGCTAACGCCTTTGGTCAGAATCTTAGTACAACAGGAAATAGCGCCAATCAATTAGTCGTACCCCTTACAAACGTAAAAACAAGAACGGGTGAAACAGGTACACAATTCCAGGCTACAGGTGCATTAACCCGGGCCTTTGGGGCAGACGTAGAAGGTGCCGGAACGCAAGCCGGAACGTTTACCGGAGCATTGGACAATCTCAACACTCAAGGTCTAACTCCAACACAGGGGGGCCTAACTACTACCAACACCCTCATAGAAGATTCAGGCACAAAGACAGAAGAGGCAAGTGGCAAATTCTCAAACTGGTCTACGGTATTGGTTGGTGGAGTTGCCTCCATTACAAACGTAGCCACATCAATCTTTGGTCTAATTAGCAGTTATGAACGGATGGAAAATGCTCAGATAAAGGCCGAGACTGCTGATAAGAAACTACAAAGTGCTAATCTTGCATTAGAAAACGCTCACAAGAATCTTACCTTGGCAATAACCAAATATGGCGAGGGCTCAGCACAGGCCCAACAAGCAGCAGAAAAACTATCCATAGCCGAACAGGGTGCAGGAATAGCAGCAGATAGGGCACAGCAAGCCCATGATAAACTAAACCTGACAGTAGCCGAATTCTATACCGACCTAGTACCAAATGTCATTCAAGTAGTCTCCTCACTGGTAACAACTATAACATTCTTCAAACAGGCGTTAGACACCGCTAATGACTCAGCAGGTGCTGCCGGCGACGGTATGGGTATTCTGGATAAGGCTGTTGGTGGAGTATCTCTTAGATTCATTACAATAGCCGGGCCTATTATTGCGGCCATAGCACTATTCGCTTTAATAGAAACAAATACCTTTGGCCTGGGTGATGCTTTCCGATCTACTACTGGAGTAATTGGTACGGCGATAGGTACAATCGTCGACGGATTTTTTACTATGCGTAATGCGTTTGTAGGATTAGCCAATCAGATAGAGGCCGGCAGAGCTAGTATGAGTAATGCGTTTATCGGTATGCACGATGCCCTCGCTAATGCAATAAATCAGATGGTTTCAGCAGTAAGGGTTTTCGTTGCTGATTTCATGCGTGTTATGGGTGAGATTTATAATTTCTTTGTCAAAAGTGTAGTAAATCCTGTTATTCTGGCCTGGAATGGAATGATGAAGGGAATAACTACCGCAGTCAATCAGGTAATCGGTCCATTAAAGGCCGCCTTTGCTTCAGCGTTTAGCGGTATAGTTAGTGCCGCTGAATTACTTGTCGGTAACCTGAATAATGCGTTTAAGACACTTGGTAACAAATCGCTTGAACCACTAGCCCAGGCGCTAGCCAAGGCAAAAACAGAGATGGAAAATGCAGGTAAAGCCGGTAAGGATTCAGCCGGAACTATAGATACATCATTTGGTCAGGTCAAGACAATAGAACCACTTACAATAAAGACAGTCGATCTAGGCACTACAACACTCGGCCTTATCGACAAATATGAAAATGTAAATTCCGCACTCCATGCATACGATGACGAACTCGTAGCAACGAATGGAACAACAGGCACAGCGATAACCAATACTCTAAACTTTGCTAGCCATGGAAAAAACCTGGCAAATGTCTTCAAAACCGAGATAGCACCAGGACTCAGCCAGGCATTAACGAATGTTAAAGAATTCACTACCGGTATGCTGGGCGCTATATTTCCTACAGATAACCTAGGTAAGGCTTCTGAGGATACATCGGCTAAAGTAAAACAGCAGGGTGATGCACTTGCAAGGGCAAAACTTGAGGCAAAACAACACGCCTCGGCACTGGAAAAACTAACCGAAGAAGTTAACAATACAACGGCGGCGATGGAAAATGGTTCCTTTGCCACTGATGCAGCAGCAAAAGGTCACCTCGAATTAACAAAGGACATCTCACAATCGATAGAAAAAAGCATAGAGCTCAATTCGCAAACCGAAGACCTATCAACAACAATAGGCCGAACTACACAGCAACTAGCCGGATATGCCGAAGGCTATACTAAAGCGGCCAATGATATGGCTAAACTCACCGGTGAGAACTTTAAGGCATTAGGTGCCCTTAATGCTACTAACGCGGCGCTAGGCTCACAGCGTGGAATACTCGACCAGCTAGATGCCGGATTTCTAGAAGGTGCCAAAGCCGCACAGACATGGTGGACAGAGCAACTAAAGGCATCTGAAACCGCAAATGGATTTTATCTCGAATTAACCAAACTAGATCCACAACTAGCAAATGAAATACCAAATGCAGCCAAGTTATCAACAGAACAACTAAAACTTATGGTAGGTGTTCTTAAGGGCTTTCCAGATGCAATCAAAGAAGTAAATGACTGGTTTAATAAATTAGTTGACGCAGTTGGTAACCAACTAGCAGATGCAGCCGGTAAGGGGCATAAAGAGTTTAAAAAAGCACTTAAAGACATAGAAAAAGACCTTGGTGATTTCAAACTACCAAAAGATCAGGTCTGGAAATTAGAAGCACAATCAAACTTTGATGATTTCATTCATAACAAAGTGCCTGAATTTATCGGACTACTTGGCAGCCTTCTAAAAAGTGGTGTTAGCAAAATAGACTTGCAGCAAGATATCGACAAGGTAATGTCGGGTATGAGAGAAGATATGGATAAGTGGCCTCCACAGATGCGGGCCTCAGCCGATGCAATATTTGCAGACATCAAAAACGTGTTTGCCCAGGACCCAGGAACTCCAGGCTGGAATAATGCACTGGCCACACTGAAAACAGCTTTGGAACAGGCCGGCGTTCCGGCTGCACAAGTAGCGCAAATAATGACTAAAGTAAGTGGTGGATTAGCAAATGTCGCGCCTGCTGCCGACAGCGCAATCAACCCCTTAAACGATTTCAATGGAGCAATGAATCAATCTCAACAATTTGGTCTTACATGGATAGGTATCCTCAAGGACATAGCCATTGCCTTTAATCTTGCATTTGGTAGAGGTATCGACGATGCCATTGGCCTATTAAATAACCTGGCAGCAGCAGCAACTGTTACTTTTACCAATATGATTACTGCCCTGGCTCAAGTAGCACAGGGAATTAACGACGCCTTTGCTAGGGGTGTAGCAGATGCACAGGGAGCACTTACAAACCTGGAAACAATAGCGGCTAGTACTTTTACTAACATAATAACAGCCTTGGCCCAGGTAGCCGCCGGATTTAACCAGGCCTTCCAGAGAGGTACAAACGATGCAGCCGGCTACATGAATGCTCTGCTTGTAAACGCAAAGGCAAATCTAGGAGCCATCATAGTCGCAGTCGATGCAATAGCACCAGCCTTTACAAAATCGTTTAACACGGGAGCACAGAACGCGGCAGGGTCAATGAACGCCTTAGCTAAAAACGTCCAGGGTAATGTCGTTAACATGATCTCGGCAACGACTGCGTTTGCTTCTGCTATTACCAGGAATTTCAATACCGGAGCTCAGAATGCGGCCGGTTCTATGAACGCCCTGACCAAGAACGTTACCAGTAACAGTAGTACAATGATAAGCCATATCAACGCCGTAGCCAGTGCAATGCAAAAGATAGGAAGCGCTGCGGCAAGTGCCAGGTCTCAAGTCCAATCATTAATCTCGTCTATCAATAGCATTCCAACCAACAAAACAGTAACTATCAATATCATTAGACATGAAACAGTAGTTAGAAAAGTTGTAGCGGCACCAGGCACCTTGACAACTGCCGCAGGTACGCAAGCAGCAACAACGACAGTACTGCCGGCAATAGGCGGCGGCACACGTAAAGTAACAGTCGAGGTCAAAGAGCCAACTGTGATAAAAGTCGACGGCCGTGAGCTAGTCAAACTGATAAACCGTAAGATAATGGAATTAGACTTAGGTGCCCTAGCCTAATGGCAGCAGCGCAGTATATCGACGGCGTTCCGCAATTTACAAATCTAGCCGATTATATCGAACCAGCACGTTGTTCTATCGAATTCTGGGACTTGGCCAACCTAGAACAACGCTATACCTATGATTCCTTTGATCCGCCATCATCAGGGGCCCTAGTAACACAGTGTCGTGTGTCACCCCCTGGCATTGCTAGCGCTGGCAGTTTTGATATTGTCATTGAGGATACTGAAAAGAGTTTAGATTTTGAAATTACAAGACGGGCCAATATTGTAATAATAAAGGCCAAAAAATACCCCAATCAAGATTATGTCAACCTGTTATATGGTCAATCAAAAAAATCCAAGGCACTAAGACCAGGGGGCAACCAACTACAGTACATAATCTCGGGAATAGGAAGCGGCGGCATCCTAGACGAGCGAATAGTCAATATTGAAAAAATAGCTAATCCTTCAGGCAACCCCAACACTACGATACCCGACCCCTACCTAAACGATGTGGACATGCAAACCAATAACCTATTCAAGTCCTTATTACAAGACCCAACCTCTTACGCGGTTGGCGATGTTACGATAGCCAGCCAACTAAACATGAGTGAGGATATTGTTAGTATCTTAGACGCCTCCCCGGTGAAAGCCAAAATCTTGGCAATCAACGAGAAATATGTCACGGCATCCGCGGCGCTGACCTCGATGCTTGAAGCAGTCGGGGCAGATGGCGGCATCAATTCCTATAATGAGCCCTATCTGAAATGGCCCAATTCTCAACTCTCCGGTATCGTGCTAAAAACCTGGTCTGACGATATAGCAGGACAGGGCCTAGAACTAGCCAACAGGAATTCATATTTTGTCGATGCATTTGACTGGGAGCTGAGCTGGCTAAAGCAGGATGGTTTTACTAATCGGTATATAACTCAAGCTCAACAAACTCAGGTAGTAGGCGGCAACGCTACTGATACATCAGGCGCGTTTAATACGAATGGTTTTGTCTCCTTGGATTACAAGGATTATGCCCTGCAAATCGACCCTCAACAAACACGCATACAAAACCTTGCTATTGTGGTGGAAAAAAAGGGCGATGGCACGAACGACCCGCAAAACGTAACGACCATGCATGGTCACATAATAGAAGATATCGACAATAGCCCAATAGGCCAACAAATCGCAGTCTGGGATATACCCCTAGCTAAAATACCAAAGAACACCCCCACGCCGATGTTTTTGACAAACATTGCCTTTACCGGTAGTCAGACAATAAACTCGGCCAAGAAATACTGGATAACAGCGTATAACAGAGGTAACAATCTTGACAATACAATAAACTGGTATACAGTACCAGCTCCACAAGACAGCGAGCTAAATATAGCCAGCCGTGTCGCAGAAAAGGGCCTACCCTGGGCAATAGATCATAATTCAAACAACGGCTGGGAGGTAACCGTAGCCTCACCCAACACGCTAGCATTCGCATTATTTGATAATTTAAAACACGACATTGTAGCCGAAGATATCGAATCACAACAGGAATACGGATTAGTAGAGGATATCATTAGTACGCCCTTTGAGCAGTCCCCGATTGCCGCACAGCGTTACCTGGATGCACTATTACAGTACTCAGCATTGCCAAAGATGACCACCACACCAGGTGTGGTGTCCATACCAAACGACTTATTTATGCCCGGTATTCTGATAAATATCGAGGATACTGTTTCCGGTATAGGACCTGCCAAGAATTTCCAGGCAGAGCTAGGAGATCTAGAATATACTTTTGGTGCAGATGATACCGCCCTGGGTTGTCAGTTTTTAAAAATCAACCCCGTCGGTTATTACAACTTTAGATTAGAGAGTCCCGGATTCTGATATAACATGATAGCCCAGCAAAAACTTTTAGTTTCGCTAGACCATCATAGTCTTGTGTTAAGAGACGATAGTGGTAAGTTTGTCAGCGATAAAAGTATTTCAGATAGGATATGTTATGCGTGTGGATCAGACAAGACACGAATAATAAAATCTAGAAATAAAGACGTAGCACACTGGTATCTAAATCATGATTTTGATAATAATGTTTTATGTACGGATTGTTTTGTAAAGATTATACATTATCCATCTAGGAGAGATATAGTCTTAAACGAACATAGAAAATACATAAGATTCAAAAATAGAAAAGTGAAACTATTTTCAAATCCCAGGAGTGGTATTTGTTCTAAATGCCAGCGTAGTAGATTTACGCATATGCATCACTGGTTTTATCTAGTAATAATGCCCTGGTCCTGTACCACCGAGCTATGTAATCAATGTCATCCTAAGGAAAGGGTCGTACTACGGAATCCTATAGATGGAAGGTTTCAAAGTGTATAATATTATAACATCCTTGGATTTTCTGGATGTAACCCAGGGCGTAAGTTGGGATGTGGTAGATTATCCAGCCATTAGAAAAATATATGATAAAATAAGATTCTATCAGAAAACTCGCAAATCGATCGAGAAATATTTATGTATAAACGAATTTGAGCAACAAATAGACCGCCATTGGAATGACCAGTCGGTCCAGGGCATACCAGAGCCTCTTTCGATCTCAATCAAATTCGATAGAGTGCTTAATACCGGTCGGACCTTGGCGGCCTCGTTGATAACCGGGGAAAGAAAAGACCGATTCAATTATCTAGCTTTAGGTACAGCCCAAACACCGGTAAGCGATGCCGATTACAAATTGTATAATGAAGTTTTAAGGGTCAACGTAGTACAGAACGGTGGTTTTATCTCCGCAGCCGGGGCCATAATAAAACACAGTGGATTGATAAGCCCCGGCGAGATATCGATGCTAGTCTACGAGATTGGTTTTGTAAACATGCCTGCCTACGATCCAGAACAAATGCTCTGGAATCGCACGGTATTTCCATATGGTAAAGCCATAGACCATTTCCAGAACCAGGACTTTTTTCATTGCACCCATTCAGTGTATACGAGTAGTTCGGAATGAGCAGCGCGTCATTTCGGCAGATAGGAAAAGCTAGCAGTCTAACCACTATCGTCCGTTCACTAGCAGCAGAGTATCAACGCTTTGCAGCCAAGTCAATAACCATTGAGACGACGGATTTTAAAAGCCGACATAGAACAGCTCAATCCTTATTAAAATATAACGAGCTAGCCCTGCAAGCAAAGAAAAAGCCGATAACGACCCAATTTTATTCTCCATTAGAGCCGGATTTTAAAAACGTTGTTCTAATGCTCAACTTAGACCAGATGGGTCGTTACGCTGTAGATAGCAGTGGTTGGGGTAATCGTGGCAAGATCGCTGGCGCTGGGTATGCACCTCAGATAGTTAGAGACGATGGTATTGATGTGGGATATGGCATAAATTCCGAGTATCTATTTTTTGATGGATATTACACGTTTGTATACGTTGAAGATGCCCCTAACATACGGGCTAGACAGATAAACACATCGATGTGTTTTACCTTCAGGATATATCTTTATCCCGGAAGCTGGATGCCCTCAGACCCCGACGATATATCAAAGCCCCGATACATATTTGCTAAGGCTGACGATGCCCAGCAGCAAAGCGGCTATGCCTGTGCCCTCACACCGGATGGAAGGATAAAATTTACCTGGCGTAGTGGTGGCGTCTCAAACACAATTCAAACCGACGATAATACCATTACATTACATCATCCAGGTTTTGATATTGCCGGCTATACTTCTACGGGATATAATACGGATGGAATAGAAGGATTTGATCCCGGTGGGTTTGATTATGGCTATCAAATTGGCGTAGAGGATTTAGCAATGTTTTCCGATAAGGCCGTGGGAGTTTTTAACGTCGTTATAACGGCCAGCGTGTCGGAATCCTATGACGCAGATGGATACGATTCCGATTCATTCCTAACCGGGGCAGATGGCGGCTTAACAATAGCAATCGATAGCGCCTTTCTGACCGGCTCGACTAGCCCGGTGATTACCTATTATACCCAGCAAACAGGCGAACACCTCGACTTATTCATAGGAAACCAGCAAGAACAGGGAGCCGATGATATCGACGACCCGCTAGCGACAAAGCAATTACCCAACCATCCAGAATATTTTAGGTTGAGGATAGGTGCCGCTTATCCATTTTCAGGGGATAAACAGACGTGGTACAAGTACCTGGGCGGCATCCAGGATTTTAAAATATATCGAGATAGGCTATTAACTGCTGAAGAAATACAATTTCTATTTCTAAACAAATTAACAATTTCGCCTATTCCTTTCGGACAGGTCGCTAAAGCAGGTTACGTACTAATCTTGCCTAGCGCGACTGGTTGTTGTGGCTACTCTGCAGAGGGGTACGATTCTGTCGGCTTTGATACCGGCCTGTAGTAACGTATTGACCTATCGTATTGTCCTTGTTTGCCGCCAAACAGAACTTTGTTATTAGATAATTCGGCCAATCTATGATCCCTATTGTGTTTACTTGAGGTCTTTAACTCAAGGTTTTCAATGCGATTATCAAGTCTAATTCCATTGATATGATGTACAAACACGTCTGGCATAATACAACACTTATGGAACAGTTCATAAATCAACCTGTGTTCCCTTACCTTTTTACCATTTGTGACATACCTTTTGTATCCGTAGTCATCTATTCTATTTCTCGCACGATTATGACCATGTATATAGCGGCTAGTCAACTTTTGCCGGTCTTTATAGTAATAGGCTATCTGTCTTTGTTGTCCACACCCACATTGACAGTAAACCCTTTTATTTTCTAACGTAGAAGTTTCCATCGACCTAGTACAACCGTAATAAATAGATGGTAGTTTGTAAAGATTACCATTTCTTTATTACGATATTATAATGAGCGCGGTGGACATTGGGCATGATCTCGACGTTAATACAGCCAATCTAAGCCCGGCCAAAATAAACGCAAAAACTTTTGCAATCGGTACATGTCAGTACATAAACAGCCTTGACCTCTCAACGTTAAACCCCGGTAAGCCGTTTAGAACGATAGGAGACAGCCCGAATGGAGGATTAAAGCCTGACCGTACATATTTTCTCAGCGCTGACCAGAGCCGTTTAATCCCTGACAGCGGTATCTTCCACCTTCACAATACCGATGCCAGTGATGACGGCGGTCTATACCGCAAGATTAGGCTAGCCAATTTCAACAACTGGGTAAACTTTGATATGCTCTTCCCAAGGTCTGGCGCGTTTAAGGTTACCAGTCAGGGGACCAGCAACGTAGCAGATGTGGGCGACAACATGACGTTAACGACGGGTTCAGTCACCGGTGACTATGTCCATATTCGCAGTCAAGGCGGAACCCTAGACTTGTCAAAGCAGTCGGCTTTTGCCGTCTATGGATACACCCCTTCCAATACGAAAATAACTCTCAAGATAGGCATTGGGATGGAATATGTCAATGTACAAGAAGGGCTCGACAAACGATATGGGCTCGAAAGTTGCGACACCGCTGGAACACCTAGACAGTACACTGTCGTCTCTTCAAACGGTGTGGGATGGGATGCCGATCCAACGACGGAAGAAATCTTACAAAGCAGTGCAAAAGGTCTTACTCTCGTACACAATCCGAATGTTAGCGTTAACTTTAGCCGATACGTCTCCGGCCTCGAGACAGTCAGCGTTAAAACTACTAATATACCAAATAGCGGAACAGTTAAGCCCGGAGCCGTCGTTTCGGCTGGATTTAAAACAAATGAATCCGTGCAAAAATTCTATTACATCAACTCCCTCAAATTAGAGGGCTCACTACCAGACCAATATATCAGCCCGGTGACGGTCCTCTCCTAATGACAGCGATGTATACAAGGACAGTAACACTTTGCAAGGCTAGACATCTTAGAAATTACATAGCCCAGGAAGTCGGCTATAACGTGGATTTTACATTTGACTACGATAAGGATGAGGTAAAAGCCACCTTTACATGTTCAGACGACTTTGCCGACCCTCACATACGGCATAATCGTGAGGATCTCGAAACTTATATAATAAAGCGGTATGGGGCCTTTCTGGTAAAGGAAGACCAGCCCAAGCCCAACAACTTTGCCATGGACATGAAAAAAATATGTGAAATACTAACCAATCCTAATCTGCAGGCAAGTCAAAAGGATTCCTATCAAGTCGAATATGAGAAAATACTAGATAAATCCGACTATTTGCAATTAAAAAAAGATATCCCCAATTTACCACCGCTCCACGCAGAGGACGTGATAATAAGACCGGATTGGCAGCCAAATGCATACCGGATAAGGCTAGGGTTGTGGCACGGCTAAAAAATGGTTGATTATTCAGCGATTTTAGACCAGCTCGAGTTTAGAATCAGTGGAGGGGAGACCAATATCAATCCCTTTCTCAGCCTAGGAGGAGAAATGTCCAATGCGATACCTGACTGCCTCATAATATCAGGAATATTTGATAATATCTGGGATGATATTACTGTACAGGAAAGATTATCCGGTGATACTTCCTTTCGGTGGATCTATTTCTACAACAACAGTGTTGAAACAATCTACAACCTCCATATGTATATGCAACAAATTGATGCATTTGTTTCCGCAACGTGGCACCACGGCGGGGCAATGGTCACACCCACGTTGCAGCCAGACGAGGTCACAACACCACCCGTTGACGAAATAGGTGCGGCAACTGATTTGGTCCCACCATTTACCGGCATCACCGATAGTTTCGATACTACAAAGGAAACCATCTCAGTACTCGGTCCGCTGCAATGGCAAGCCATCTGTCTGAGAAGAGTCATACCGGCCGGTACTGATTCTCACATAGCCGCTGAATACCGTCTGATTATAGAGTCGAGGACATAGAGAAAGAATGCCAATCCCCTCATCCGATATGGTACTATGTTACTCAGGCGGAGCCTCAAAAGCAACGCCTGATGGCAATCAGGGCGGTACGATCAGCTCTATTCAACTACCTGACCAAGACCTGACAAGCCCTACCCTTATCGCCCAGACAATGTGGAAAAATGTAACCTATACAGAAAGAATGAACGGAGTTAAAAAATATCATTGCTTTTATCTGTTAAATAAAAATATTTCATTAACAGCAACGGGAATAAAAATCTGGCAATCAGCCTATACTCCGGGCCCTGATAAAATTCGGATTGGTTATGCTGGAACACTTCCTAATACGCCGGAACAAAGTATAGGCGGAGCATCAATTGAGCCCAAGTATGATGTCCCACTCAATGCAAGCGAGGCACGAATGGATAGTGATAGAACAAGGGCAGGACAGTCTGTCGATTCAAGCCGTGCAAAATTGGCCGGCGTCGTACCTGTTCAGATCGATGCCTGGTTGATAAAACATGGTAATGCTTCCGATTCCAGTCCGGTCAAGTGCTTCATAAAGGATTTTGGCGGCGGCAGTGTAAAGGCCTCATTCGGCCAGGTCACCGCCTCAACAATACCCACAACCTCAACGTTAACAACATTTCAAAATCTTTCTAACACATACAAACTCAAGACTGACGATATAATATGGTTTGAATATGCATCAGGTACTTCAAACGATTACATCGCCGTTAACCGCATAGGCACTGACCCAGTTGCCTATTCTCACCAGGTCAATTTTGATGGCGACCAAATACGAAATGTATCAGATTTTGATCTGTCCATGAAAGTATCGCAAGCGATATCAACTGGTGGAGTTGACACGACTCCTCCTGTAGGTATAAACTTTGCCGACCCAAATACAAGGGAGACGGCAATTCAGCTCCCAGATTTAGCCCCCGGCGCCTGGGTCGGGTTCTGGCTGCGGCTAGAAGTTCCAGTCCGCTGCGCTTACTGGCTTAACGACAAGAGCGAGATAACTATCGAATATAATTCGTAAGGTTTTCCTTACGATCTAGCTCTTTAAAATGTCGTGTGTCTCCGCAAAGCGTTTGGTGGTAGTTACCAACCCCCCGCCTGGAGGTGGAGGGGGAGGGGTAGGATCTGGAGGTATAACCGATTCACATGTTTGTTTTGCCGCTATGCCTATCCTGTAAACATGTGTTGAGCTAACCAGCACTTTACCAGGCACAGGAACAGGATCACCGAATGAACCACCAGGATTAACCGTCCTGACACTCATTAATCTAAATCTCAGATTTTGAGCCGAATCCCATGACCAGCCAACTAGGGGACCACCCCACGTAATTATCTGGTCAGTCTTACCGAAGCATGCGACATCACTTCCACCCCAACCACCAGAATCGGTATACTCACCAATCTTAGCCCATGCATTAGTAGAACCAGGATCCAAGTAAAACTGTAATTTAACGCCCTGTTTACCATCCCCAATATCAATATTAAATATACAAAATTTAACACCAAACCACCCATTGGTCGTCAAGGGGTCGAACAAGTCAGGCACATCAACCCAACCAGAGTCAGGACCAGGCCAGGGTGTAGCTTGCAAAAAATACTGTTGTTTTACAAAACGAAACTTGCCATCCTTTCTTATCTGGAGTTTGTAAGCGCTGCCTGGGCAGAAGGGCATCGGTGTCCCGAATTCGGCACCTCTTCCATATACCTGCAGGACAAGATCCTGATCGGCCTGTACTACATTAAAGTACGAAGTAATTTCTATCTGCTCCCAGTCGTTTTCTTTCCACATGTATCCACGTGAAGCAATCTCACCATGATTCAGGTTGGGCGGCAGTGATCGCAGCGAGTAGCCCGTGCTCGTCTCGATATAGACATGAGG
>Ga0126375_10000137_pt1 | contig 16091 bp, 18 predicted proteins | sample PanSoiMetPlot_14_FD_109577 | JGI IMG/M metagenome (GOLD analysis project Ga0126375, IMG submission 109577) | Tropical forest soil microbial communities from Panama - MetaG Plot_14 | ecosystem: Environmental > Terrestrial > Soil > Tropical forest | place: Panama | collected 2016-02-17 | reverse complement strand
CGGCTTTTACGCACTACCTCATTGAATGGCCGGAAATGAGTTCCCACCCATGAGAGTTCACGGAAGGCCAAAAACAATGAAAGGAAAATAGATTATGAAAAATCGAAACACCAAAATAACAGCCGTATTGTTCGTGCTCGCCTTTGCGCTTGCGCCAATCGTCCAAGCGGCCCTGCCTGAGGGTGAGAACCTCCCGGTGATCACAATTCATAGCACTGATAACGTGACCCGGGGAAAGACAGGTTCATTCGTGCTGAACATGAACCCTCGACTCATGTTCGGTGGAATGTTCGTAAACTTCAAGGTCAGCGGCACCGCAATCCCAGGAGTTGATTACGTTGCGCTTGTCTCCCCCGCCCACATCGGACAATCAGGCTACGGAACAATCCTGGTCCAAACCCTGCCTGACCCGAGGGCATCATCCATCCGCCAATCGTACAGCGTGGTGGCGACCCTAGAATCTGGCGCAGGGTATGCAATGGGAGTACCTAGCTCAGCCACAATGTGGATTAAGCCTTGAAGGGGAGGCTTCGACACATTGCAGGAACGACGCGCTGCGCTGCCCGGTAAAACTTTCGGGGCGGCGCAGTGTCGTTAGGGAGTCGCATCTCTGGCTTTCCACTGTGTTCATCCGTTACGTGACTTTTGGTCAGAATCATCTCGTTGATCGGTGTGTTTATGAATTGCGCCACGGCGGTCAGAGACCGCCGCTAGAGTCATTCGCCGATCGTGGTGATGAAGACTTTTCGCCGATGCGGTGCGCGGCGATGTTCAAAAAGGAAAATGCCCTGCCATGTGCCTAGCTGGATTTTTCCGTCGGCAATCGGCACCGTTTCGCTCGTGCGGGTCAGGACCATGCGGATATGTGATGGCATGTCGTCGCTGCCCTCGGAATGGTGCGTGAAATAATCGGCGTCCTCAGGCACGAGGCGCTCGAAAAATTCTTCCAAGTCGCGTTGCGCGCTCGGGTCGGCATTTTCCATGACGATAAGGCTGCAGCTCGTGTGCTGAACAAAAGCGGTGACTGTTCCGTTTCGGACGCCGCGCTTGCCGATCTTCGACTGCACGTCATCGGTGATTTCATAAAGACCTTTGCCATGCGTGCGGACTTCGAGTTGGTCGTGGTGGATATTCATTCGTGAATGCCTCTCTTCTGTCGTGTCGAGCGAAGTCGAGACATCTGTAATCAAATCGACCGCGGTGAACTTAGACAGCCAGAGATTCCTCCACTTCGGTCGGAATGACAAACATCATGGAACAAGAGCGGAAGCGTTCGCAGCTTGTTGATTCCGCGCCGCCTGATGGCCTATTAAGTGATGCAGTCAGAAATCGAGCGCGTGCTGTTCGATGAGGCGGCAATTCACAAGCGGCTGGATGAAATGGCCGCGCAAATCACGGGTGATTACCGCGGCTGCGAGCTGACGGTGATCGCGGTGCTTACCGGCAGCCTGATGTTTGTGTCAGATCTGCTCCGCCGAATTCCGCTTCCGGTGAAATTAGATTGCTTGAGCGTCGTGAGTTACCACGGGAAAGCGCAAACGAACGGCCAGGTAATTTTCAAACATGAACGTCTTCCGGATGTCGCCGGTCGCGATGTCTTGATTTTTGATGACATCCTCGATAGCGGCCACACGCTGGCTGCCGTTCGCGAAAAAATCCAAACACGCCAACCGCGCAGCATTCGGGTTTGTGTGCTGTTAAGCAAGAGGAAGCAGCGCGCCCGCGAAGTTGATTCAGATTATGTCGGCTTCGAAATCGAGGATGAATTTGTCGTCGGTTACGGTCTCGATTTTACGGAGCAGTATCGCAATCTTCCCTACATCGGCGTGCTCACAAGGGAATTGCTGGAGCAACCAAACGGATGAAAGTGCGAGTGCAATTTTATGCGCAGTTGCGCGATCTGGTTGGAATTCGCCAGTTGGACCTTGAGTTTCCAAACGGCGCGACTGTTCGCGATTTGCTCGAGCAAGTATATGTGCAACAACCTGCGCTTCGCGGGCATGACAAAAGCGTTTTGATTGGCGCAGGCTTGGAATTTGTCGATCGCAATTACAAGCTGAAGCCCGGTGAAGAAATTTCAATCATGCCGCCGGTGCAGGGCGGGTGAGGCTGGGGCCGCGGCATTCTGTTGTTCGTTAGGCCGACGCATCTTCGCCGGTGCCGCGTTTCAACGGGCAGATGCCGCGCTTCTTTGAAGCGTCGACGAAATCCAGAAACTCGCGGGCTGGCGTGCCAAGTGTCATCGTCGCTGCTTTTTCGAGGGCCTGCGAAATGTTTAGCCCGCTCAGGTAAAGAAGTTTGAAGGCGGCTTTGATTTCGTCGCGGTCCTTTGTGCTGAATCCGGCACGACGCAGTCCGACGACGTTTAATCCGAAAACAGCGTTGCGCTCCGCTGCGATGACGAACGGAGGCAGATCCTTTCCAAACGCAGAGCTGCCCTGCACCATCACTAATCGTCCAACGTGCATGAACTGATGAAACGTTGATCCGCCACCGAGAAACGTACCGTCATCGACGCGCACGTGTCCGGCCAGCAAACAATTGTTCGCGATGATCACATTATTCCCGATGACGCAATTGTGACCGATGTGTGCGCCAGCCATGAGAAAGTTTTTGTCACCGATTTTCGTGGCGCTGCCATCAGCGCTGCCGCGATGGATCGTGCAGTATTCGCGGATAATGTTGTCATCCCCGATTTCGACTTTCGTCTTTCGGTCCGGCGAAAACGAAACGTCCTGCGGCGGCGCGCCGATAATCGCGCCGTGCCCGATGAAATTTCCGCAGCCGATTTCAACGTGGCCTTCGATCACCACATGCGATTGCACAATGGTGTTCTTGCTGATTGTCACATGCCGGCCAATGATCGAGAAAGGGCCGATCTCCACATCGGCGCCGATTTTCGCATTCGGATCGACAATTGCTGTCGGATGAACCTTCGTGTCCGTCATATTTCGGATTTCGGCATTCGGATTTCTATTTCCGCCTACAACACGCCTGCCTCTTTGAAACTGAAATACCCGGGACTGGTGTCCGATGGCGCGCCGATGATGATGTGATCGAGCAATTTGATTTGTAGAAGCTCTGCGCCCTCAGCCAGGCGTCGGGTCAAGCTATGGTCAGTCTGGCTGGGCGATGCGTCGCCGGACGGATGATTGTGCACCACAATTACTGCGTAAGCAGAATATGTAATCGCCGGCCGAAAAATTTCGCGCGGATGCGCGATGCTCTCGTTCATGCTTCCTATCGACACTGATTCCACGCGCAGCAAACGATACCGGGTGTCGAGCAGGACAACGCGCAGCGATTCCGTGCGGAGCATCCGCATTTCGTCACCCAGTAGTTTGTAAATCAATTCCGGCGAATCGAGTTTTTGCTGAGACAATGGTTCCTGTGCGAAGCGCTTGCCCAGGTTGAACGCCGCCACAAGTTCCAGCGCCTTGGCCGGGCCGATCCCCTTGATTGCCCTGAGTTCCTTCACGGAGCAGCGGCTCAACTCGGCGAATGATTTGTATTTTTCGAGCAACTCACGAGCGACATCCACAACGTTCATGCCCCGTCGGCCGGTGCGAAGTAGGATTGCAATCAATTCCGCGTTGCTGAGAGCGTCAGCCCCTCGCGCGAGCAACTTTTCGCGCGGCCGTTCGTCCTGCGGCATTTCGCGGATTTTGAGCTGCGGCATATAAAAGTGGGAGTGGCCTTAGCGCCGCGATGGGACGTTGCTCAGAGTCGGGACTTCAAAGTCCCTCCCACATTTCATCACACGCGAAGCTGATCGAACATGTCGCACAGCGCATCACCAAGCGAGAACAATGCGTCTGCGTAACGATTCGGCGCGACGCCGTCCAGCGTGCATTGCGCTTGCCGAATGAGATCGCTGCCAGCCGTAATTGATTCATATAAAGCGCCGTTGTTCGCGCCGTTCTTGAGGAGCTCAATCATTTCTTCGATTTTTTCATCCAGCACAAGCTGGCAACATCGTTCGCGCTCAAACTCCGAAGCGGAACGGAGGAAAATCAAAACCGGCAGTGTAAATTTACCCTTGCGCAGATCTGTCCCGAGCGTTTTGCCCGTCACACTCTCTGTGCCAGCGAGATCGACGCAATCATCGTAAATCTGATAGGCCGTCCCGATTTGAAATCCAAAGTTTTTGAACGTTTCGATCACGTTTGGATCGGCTTCGCTGATCACGGCAGCCAACTCGGCTGCAGCGGAGAAAAGCGATCCGGTTTTCATTTGCACGATCCGCAAATAATCATCGACCGTCAGGTTGAGATCGAACCGGCGCTGCGTCTGAATCATTTCACCCGAGCAAACCGTCGCAGCCGTGCGCGCGATGGCGCGCCCGATGTCGGAGTTTTCGAAATTCGTCGATAGCGTCAGTGCGTGCGCGAAAAGGCAGTCACCGAGCAAAACGCTCAGCGAATTTCCCCATCGCGCGTTTGCCGTAGGCTGTGACCGGCGTTGCTCTGCTTCGTCCATCACGTCGTCGTGCACGAGTGTGGCGATATGAATGAGCTCCACGATCACGGCGAGATCGACGTGTCCGGGGTCGATTCTGCCCGTTGCGCCCCCTGCGAGCAGAGCGAGCAGCGGCCGAAGACGTTTGCCACGGCTGCCGATTGCATAAACGACGTAGCCTTCAATCGCTGGATCGAATGCCGCGGCCTGTTGCGCAATTCGCGTCTCGACTTGCTCAAGATGCGGTTGAACTAATTTCGCCACTTCGGTGAGACAAAGTGTCGGAGAACCGCTCGCCCTCGCAATTGCGCGGCGACTCGTGCTCCGATGGGTCCGGGCGAAGAGTTCCACGTGGCGAGAATAACGGGACGGCCATAGTAGAGCAAGCTCGTTAGCTCGCTTTATGCAAATTTTGCGAGCGAAACGGGAGTACTACCGCTTACGCAGCCAGGAATCAGTTCCGTATTTTTGCTGAGCTAATTCTCGCGCGCGCTTCAAAATTTCTTCGTTGATCTCGAATTCACTGCAATCGACCGACAAAGCCTGCGCAAATTCTTGGGCGAGGTCAGTTCTCACGGTGATGCCTTGAATGCTGCCTTGCTGCAACAATCCGCGGCGCGTGCGGCGTTGTGCTCCGCCAGCGATCTTGCGACTCTCGATCATCACGTCAGCCCGGACGGGATTTGCAAAGCAGTTGTTGGTAGGGACAGCGCGCTGCGCTGTCCAGACGCCGCAGCGCAGCGTCCCTACCAGCTCTGGGACCCCACCATGGCGGGCCAACACCGCGCACAAAGCTCGATGAATTCTCTCGTAAATTGTCATCGATGATTCGCGAAAAGCCGGATCAGTTGCCGGAATGACAATCGAGTAGGTGAGATCGTCTCCGTGAAAAACAGTTCCGCCGCCGGTCCAACGCCGAACTAAATCACGCTCGCCGGCGTAAATCGCTACATCGGCAAATTTTCCAAAATAGCCAAACGAGAGGGCAGGTAATTGCCAGCGATAAAAGCGGATAGATGGAACGGCTGCGTACTCAAGTAGCACCTGATCGATCGCCATGTTCATCGCTGCCGAATGCGGGGTCGCGCCGTGGTAGAGATGAAGCTTAGCGAATAGCCGGGTTGTCATGTCGAGCGAGGTCGAGACATCTCTAGCTCTTTCAGAAGCATCGAGAGATGCCAGGCTCCGCTCGGGATGACAGGCATCAGCTCAGTTCCTTGAGAATCCTTGCCAACGCTTCACGCGGCCGCGCATGCGCCGTGATGGGCCTGCCGATGCCGATGTAGTCTGCGCCTGCTTTAATTGCGTCGTGCGGCGTCATGAATCGTTTTTGATCGCCCGGTCCTGCCCAAGTCGGTCGAATTCCCTGGACGGCGATTTTGATTCTGTCGCGGAACTCGCGCCGAAGGGTTCTGATTTCATGCGGGCTGGCCACGATTCCGCGAATTCCTGCTTCGATCCCTAATTTGGCAAGCCGAAGGACCTGATCCTCCACTCTGTCTGTGATTCCAATTTCGCGCAGCGTTTGTTCGGTCGCGCTTGTTAACACAGTCACTCCCAGAAGCAGCATGTTGTTTCCGCGAACGGCAGTCGCAGCGCGGATCATTTCGCTGCCGCCGCTCAAATGGATCGTGAGCATCTGCACACCGAGAGTGCTCGCCGACTCCACTGCTCGCGCGACGGTGTTCGGGATATCGTAAAGCTTGAGATCGAGCCAGACCTTCGCGCCCTTGGACAAAACGGCGCGCACAATTTCGGGACCTTCGGTCGTGTAAAGTTGCAGGCCGATTTTGAAAAAAGAGATTTCGCCGCAAAGCTGCTCAACGAGTTCGAGCGCCTTTTCCGTTGTCGCGACGTCCAGCGCCACGATGATTTTGTCAGCGGCGTTTATCATTCACACTTCCTCGTTGTCATGTCGAGCGGAGTCGCCTGCCAAGCTGTAGCTTTATGCGAAGGCTGGAGAAATCTCAGTATTCAAGAGCAAGAGATTCCTCGACTTCGCTCCGAATGACAGAACAAATTGCAGGGTATGCAAGTCCTTGCACCCGCGAAGGTCAACCTTTCGCTGAGAATTCTTGGCCGACGCAGCGATGGCTTCCATGAGATCGAGACACTCATCTCACCGATTTCACTTTGCGACGAGATCACGATTGAGAGGCGCAGCCGAAAAAAAGGAATCGCGTTTCGCTGCGATGACCCTTCGGTGCCTAAAGGCGAAGAAAATCTCGTCGTACGCGCGGCAAAGGTGTTTTTAGAGGCAATTAAGCTTGACGTTGGTATTTCGATCGGGCTGAAGAAAAAAATTCCACACGGCGCGGGTCTGGGCGGCGGAAGTAGCGACGCAGCTTCCACTCTGCTCGCGCTCAACGAGTTATTTGAGACGAATTTGTCGCTGGAAACGCTGGCGAAAATGGCGGCGACGATCGGATCGGACGTTACGTTCTTCATTTTTGAATCTGCAGCAATGTGCAAAGGACGCGGCGAACTGGTGAGCCCGATCAGATTGCACGAACGGTTATCGATCTTGTTGCTGAAACCTGAGTTCAGCGTGCCTACGCAATGGGCGTACTCGCGCTGGCGAGATTCACGCGCAATCGCACGCGTCTCTTACGCTTCGCAAGAATTCGCCGACCAAACGTTCGTGAATGACCTTGAGCGCCCTGTTTTCGAAAAGTTTGTTTTTCTGGCGCAACTGAAAATGTGGTTGCTCAAGCAAGCAGAAGTCGGCGCTGCGCTCATGTCCGGCTCGGGCTCCACAGTTTTCGCGGTGCTGCGAGAGAATGCAGGTCACGACCTTTTGGTGAGGCGCGGGAAAGGTGAGCTTGATCCGAACCTGTGGACCTGTGTGTGCGAAACAATTGGGTAGCGTACGCCTCTGGCGTGCTGGTTTCGGCGTTCACGCCGAAACGATCTTTCCTTTCGAATTCTGCACCCAGTAAGGGATGAACTAGTTAAAGAAAAGTCCGCGACTGCGAGGACGCACGCGCGCGAATTTATTCGCCCATGCGTTGGCGGAATTGAGCGCGCGCGTATTCGCGATTGAGTTTTGCGATGAAACTGGCACTGATCTCGGCAGGACACACCGCTTCGCATTCGTAAGTGTTGGTGCAGTTACCAAATCCTTCTGAGTCCATAGCGTGCACCATTTTCAAGACGCGCCGTTCGCGTTCCGGCCGACCCTGCGGCAAAAATGATAAGTGCGAAACTTTTGCAGCCGCAAACAGCATTGCCGATCCGTTCGGGCACGCCGCCGCGCACGCGCCACAGCCAATGCAGGCCGCTGCTTCCATCGCCAGATCGGCGTCGTGTTTGGGAACTGGAATTGAGTTGGCCTCAGGTGCTGAGCCTGCGCGCGCGGAAATAAATCCGCCGGCTTGCACGATCCGGTCGAGCGCGCTGCGATCGATGACCAAGTCTTTGACGATTGGGAAAGCGCCGACGCGAAACGGCTCGATTGTAATCGTCGCACCATCGCGAAATTTTCGCATGTACAGCTCGCACACTGCGCCCGGATGATCTGGACCGTGAGCTTCGCCATTGACCGTGAGCGAACAGGTGCCGCAGATCCCTTCGCGGCAATCTGAGTCGAACGCGACGGGTTCCTCACCGCCTTGAAGCAGATTTTCGTTCAGAATATCGAGCATCTCGAGAAACGAAGTGTCAGGCGAAATGTCGCGCACTGCGTAATCGACAAGTTTCCCGCGGGATTGCCGATTCTTTTGCCGCCAGACTCTCAACTGAAACTTCATAGTTGAGAGTTGAGAGTTGAGAGCAACGATCTTCGCAAGCCCCTGAGCATTCGGCTCAATTCTTCGGCATCGGCGTAGATTTTCCGAAACTGATTTTCACCCAAAAAGCTTTGACGCCGCGCAATAAAGGCCTGCGAGACTACTTCGAAAACCGAGCCAGCAGCGATCTCGGCAAACCGTGCAAAGTCATTTTTCGAGGAACGGGATGAACCTTCAGCGATGTTCGATGAAATAGAAACGGCTGCTCTCCGCAGCTGATTGGTTAAGCCAAACCGCTCTTCCGATGGGAATCTTCGGGCTTCGTGGTAAATGAGATCAGCGAAATCGATCGCCTTTTGCCAAACATCCAGTTTTTCGAAGTTAAACATGTTTTGTCTCTCAACTCTCAACCAACGTCTCTCAACTTCACTTATAGCTTCTTTGCGCCAGATGCACTGTCTCGAACTGCAAGGGTTCGCGATGGAGTCTTGGCGGTTGACCGTGGCCTTGAAATTCCCACGCGAAGACAGCGGCGTGGTTCTCGTCGTCGCGGAGCGCTTCGCCATCGGGAGTTTGATGCTCCTCGCGGAAATGCGCGCCCGCAGATTCGTTCCGCTCCAGTGCATCGATGCACATCAGCTCGGCGAATTCGAGAAAATCCGCGACGCGCCCGGCGCGTTCCAGTGATTGGTTGTAGTCTTCTTCGTCGCCCGGAACGCGCACGTCGTGCCAGAATTCTTCGCGCAGTTCAGGAATTTTTCGGAGCGCTTCCCGCAGTCCTTTTTCGTGACGTGACATCCCGCATTTGTCCCAGAGAAGCAGGCCGAGTTCGCGATGGAACGAATCGAGCGAGCGCGTGCCATTGACGTTTAGCAGTTTCTCACTCCTAGCGCGGACACTCTGCTCAGCTTGTTGAAACTCCGCAGACTCCGGAGACGGCCGTTTTCCCATCTGGCCGGCGAGATAATTCGGCAGCGTGTTGGGCAGAACAAAGTAACCGTCTGCCAGGCCTTGCATGAGCGCGCTAGCCCCGAGTCGGTTTGCGCCGTGATCGGAAAAATTCGCTTCACCGATCACGAACAGACCGGGCACATTGCTCATCAGATCGTAATCCACCCAAAGGCCGCCCATCGTGTAATGCACAGCCGGGTAAATGCGCATCGGCACCTTGTAAGCGTCCTCTCCGGTGATCTTCTCATAGACTTCAAACAAGTTTCCGTAGCGTTCGCGAATCGTTTGTACTCCCAGCCTTTTGATCGCGTCGGCAAAGTCGAGATAGACGCCGCGCCCGCCCAGGCCGACGCCGCGGCCTTCATCGCAAACTTCCTTCGCTGCGCGTGATGAAATGTCGCGCGGCGCAAGGTTCCCGTAGCTGGGATATTTTCGCTCGAGATAATAATCGCGGTCGGCTTCAGAAATTTCGCTTGGTGGTTTGAAGCGATGTTCCTTGCTTTTCGGAACCCACACCCGTCCGTCATTCCGCAGCGACTCGGACATTAACGTAAGCTTGGACTGATAGTCCCCGCTGACGGGTATGCATGTGGGATGAATCTGTGTGAACGATGGATTGGCAAACAGCGCGCCCCGTTTGTAAGCGCGATACGTGGCTGTGACGTTGCTGCCGCGCGCATTGGTCGAGAGATAGAACACGTTGCCGTAGCCGCCGCTGGCGAGCACGACGGCGTCGGCTGCGTGCCTGTCCATTTTTCCCGTGCGCAAATTTCGAGTGATAATCCCCTTGGCCTGTCCATCGACGATTACTAGATCGAGCATCTCAGTCTGCGGGAGCATTTGCACCGTGCCGGCGGCGATTTGGTGGCACAGCGCCTGATAACAGCCTAACAACAGCTGCTGACCGGTCTGGCCGCGTGCGTAAAAAGTCCGTGAAACCTGCGCGCCGCCAAAGGAGCGATTGGCCAGATAACCGCTGTATTCGCGCGCGAACGGCACGCCCTGCGCCACGCATTGATCGATGATGTTGTTCGCGATCTCAGCGAGGCGATAAACGTTCGCTTCGCGTGAGCGAAAATCCCCGCCCTTGATCGTGTCATAAAATAAACGGTAAACGCTGTCCCCGTCGTTTTGATAATTTTTCGCAGCATTAATGCCGCCTTGCGCTGCAATCGAGTGCGCGCGACGCGGCGAATCCTGAAAACAAAAACATTTCACCCGGTAACCGAGTTCGCCGAGCGTCGCCGCGGCCGATCCGCCCGCCAGGCCGGTCCCGACCACAATGACCTCAAACTTTCGTCGATTGTTCGGACTCACCAATCGGGAATAGTCTCTGTGACTGCGCCATTTTTGATCCAGAGGCCCTGGGGGAATTTTCGGATCCAGTGTTCCAATCATGCGATCAAATCGAATCAAAAAGCGGGGGCTACTGCGGCACAAGCTATTGTTCGCCGCCCCACTTCTCTTTTTTAAATGACACCCGACCTGATCCTTCCTCAAATGCTTCGAAATGCCCCGGGTTCTGCCGGTAATATTTCTGGTGATAATCTTCGGCCGGCCAGAACTTCATCGCCGGCAGGATTTCGGTCACGATCGGCTTTTTGAATTTTCCGGAGCGCGCAAGCTTCTCTTTTGAAGCCTCAGCGATTTTCTTTTCCTCGCCGGTGCCATAGAAAATTGCGGCGCGATAACTCGGGCCAATGTCGGTGAATTGTCCGTCGGCTTGGGTGGGATCGATTTGGCGCCAATAAATGTCCAAAAGCTGTTCGTAGGAAATTTTCGCCGGGTCGTAAGTGATCTCGATTGACTCGCGATAGTTTGTTTCTTCCGATGTGACGAGCTTGTAAGTCGGGTTTGGCTCGGTTCCGCCGCAATAACCCACCACGGTTTTGATAACGCCTGGCGTTTTGTCGAATGCGGGCTGAATGCACCAAAAGCAGCCGCCGGCGAAAACGGCGGTCTTGCTTTGCGGCGGGGCCGGATTTTGCGCCGTTGCAAGAACTGCAATCGAAAACAATATGGTGCCTACCACCAGCGATTTCATAGAAGCACTGATCTTACACTTACTCGCTCAACTCCAAAAATATTCGTGAGTTGAAGCGCGCTGGGACGCCGACAATTTTCTGGGTGAACCGTTTGGTTTCAGCGTTGCCCCTCGCGCGTCTCGATGTTGCGCAACTTTTCGGACGCAGTGCGCCGGTGCATGTCGATCTTGGTTGCGGCGATGGATCATTTCTTTGCGAACTGGCGCAACTTATCCCGGAGAAAAATTTTCTAGGCATCGAGCGCTTGACCAAGCGCGTGGAGAAAGTTCGCCGGAAAGCGAGCAAGATCGAAAACGTGCGAGTGCTCCGGGCGGACACATTCTTCGCCGTGCGCTATCTCTTGCCGGAAAATTCAGTGGAAACTTTTTACCTCTTGTTTCCGGATCCGTGGCCAAAACGGCGGCATCAGCAGCGCCGGATTTTCACGCGCGACTTTTTGGATGCGATTGCCGTCGCGTTGGAAAAACACGGTTTCCTGCGCGTTGCGACGGATCAGCTCGATTATTTTCATCACATCGATCGGCTCAGCCGCGCAAATTCACAATTCGAAGTTGTCGATTGCAACGAAGTTCTTCCGCTAACCAAATTCGAACGAACATTCCGTGAGCAGGGTTTGCCGGTTTACCGGCTGACGCTTCGAAAAATTTCGCCGGTTAAATAGGCGCGCGCGGTGGATTCGTTTCCGCGAAATTCCAACTCAACCGCGCCGGTTTCGTCCTGCCGAAAAAGTTTGATGCCGCGAGCGCGAACCTGGTCAGCCCACTCATCGCTGATCCGTTCGCGTTCCGGAAATTGCGTTGAGCTTGCGATGATCAACTGCTGCCGCACCGAATCTAGGAACGGAGCAGAACCTGAAAGGCCGGAGTAATGTTGACCCTTTACGAGGATGTCACTCTGTAAGTCCGGAGCATTGCTCAACAACGCGCGCTCGGTTTCTGCGCCATTATCCGACATGAACAAAACAAACGTCTCGGGCGCGATGGATAATCGGATAACCAACGCTTGATCGTCTGCTGTTGCTCCGGCAAAACCGCGCGCCGGAGACAAAACATGTGCGATGACGTCGCGCGACAAACGGAAATTGTCTCCCGCAGCAAGCTCCACAGATTTGAGTCCGCGCTTTTTCAATGCCGGAAGCATTCTGGACAATCGTCGATGAATCACGGAGCGGTCGGGCGCAGGATTATCGATCAGACGGACCTGCGGGAAATCGGCTAACAATTGCGTGATGCCACCGATGTGCTGCGAATCGCCATGGCTGAGGACCAAACCAGTGAGCCGATTTACGCCGGCCCAATGCAAATACTCGCGCACGATGCGCTCGTAAGTGCGTTCGCTTCCGCAATCAAACAGCCAATCGCCGCCTTTTGTTCGCAAATGAACCGCTGCGCCAGCACCGAGATCCAGCACCGTGATTTTCGCTGAGAACCGTTCAGTCCACTCAAACGGATTAACATAAAAGTGCCCGCCAGGAACTCGCGCGAACAGCTGAACGATGCTGATGACCAGTGTGGCCAGCGCCCAGTTGGCGTTATTGAAAACAGCTGCGACCGATGGAAGCAGCGGAGTGGCCAATAGCGAGAGCAGCGCAACAGCCAGAACAAAGAATGCAATCGGAACAACCACAAGATTTGCAAGCAAAGATATCGGTGCAACCAGGTGGAAGTACCAAAGAATGAGTGGCAAGGAACCAAGCCACGCGGCAAGCGAGACCGAAGCTCCGCCGCAAAGCCATTCATATCCGGAATGCGCCCACCGTCGCGGACCGCGCAGCAGACTTTGCGGCAGAAAAGGATCGGTTGCCCCGCGGCGTTGCAAAATTTTGAAGAACGGATCCGCGAACAACACAATTGCGCCAACGACCGCGAACGAAAGCTGGAACCCGGTGGAAAACAGCTCATTCGTATTCCAGCAGAGGATGAAAAAAGCTGCAGCGGCGAGGCTATTCGCAAGAGAGACCTTTCGCTCAAAAAACAATCCGCCAACCAGGATCGAAGCCATTGTCGCTGCGCGCACACTGGAGACGTGTAGTCCGGTTACCGCCGCGTAGAAGAAAAGCAGCGGGATGATAATTGCGGCCGCTGTTTTGCGGGACAGACGTGCGATCGTCGCCAGCATCCAAAGGAGAGTCGCAACAATGCCTACGTGCAGTCCTGCGACTGCGAACAGATGCAGAGTGCCAGTCTGCTGAAACGGTTCTTCGATATCCTCAGGCGCCTGGTGTCTCAATCCGAGCACGATTCCGCTGAGAAAAGTTTGTACTTCGGGCGCGTTCTCCAACCCGCGGCATAGCGCGGTTTGCATCCATGTTCGCGATTTTTGCGCAGCGAGCAGGATTGGATTGCCGCCGCTGTGGCGAATCAGCGTGCCGTCCTCCGGATAGCGCACGAACATCGTTCGTCGGACATCGTGCCGTGCGAGGTAAGCGCGCATATCAAACTCGCCGGGGTTTCTCGGCGGCGCGATCGGCTCGGCGTTTCCGAAAAGCTTCAGTTCATCGCCAAATTCCGACATGCCTTTCCAACGCACCTGCCAGACTGCCTCAGTGGATTCCTTTTTTCCTTCAAATTCAATTGACTTAAGCTTGAGCAGGAAGGTTGCGAACCCGCTCGGGGCAATCTTCGGCTCAGTGATTACGTATCCGACTGCTGTGACGACGCGCGGACGCTCGCCAAGTTTGGCTACGAGTTGCTGCCCTGCGGTGTTCGTTGTGGCGAATTTGTGCAGCAGAAAAAAACCAGCCGCGACGATGAGATAAGTCGCAGCTAATTTCGGCCAGCAGAGCGCAACGAGAATGCAGATTGCGAGAAGGATCGCTACCAAAATCAATACGGTAGATCGCAACGGAACGAGCTCGGCCACGATAATTCCGACCGCAGCCATCAACGCCAAACCAACAAATGGCTGACGCGGCGCGCTCAGCAATTTCATTCACCGATTTTTCGCTGATCGAGCGGTGGCAAAGCAAGACGTAATCGCGGTTAGCATGGCGAAAACCGCATCTGCTCTGCAAACAGATCACTGGGGCAAGGCCGGTACACTGGATGAGCTTCGGGCAGCTGCGAACTTTGAGAAGTAGCTACGGTTCTCTGAGCGCCAGTCGACTTCTGGCACATCAGTTTTCCACCAACGATCTTTGTAGATCGTCAAGAGGATCGCAAGCGCGATGGTCGCAAGCCGAGCCGCGTTAGCGATCCAGCCACCCAGCGCAGTCTCCGCAACGCCGAATATCTCCCACCAAAGATTCATCAACGCATGAAGACAGAACACGAACCAAAGACTGCCGTTCCAACGCAAATAGAGCCAGCAACCGAACAACCCACCAGTTCCAGTGACAGCAAGAATTCCAAGCAGTTCCAGAGGATCACGGCTTTGGTAGGCATGTCCGAGCGCAAACAATGCTGAAGGAACGATTGCTGAAAACCAAAAACCCCATCGCGCTCTCCGGTACAATTGGCCGAACACGTAACCACGGAATAAAACCTCTTCGGCGAATGGGCCGAGGAAACATCCGACGGCGACAGAAAGTACAGTCATCTGGTGATTCAGAGGCGACGAAAGCCAAAACGCCAGGAGCATCGGAAGCGAAGCAACGAACGAGAACGTTGCAGCACGGCGGAAGCTGCCACGTAGTCCCAATTCCTCGAACGCTGTACGCAGTCCTACGCGATGAGCTCCGATTACGGCTGCAATGCACAATGCGATTTGCAGAACATTATACAGGCCAACAAACAGCCAACCGTCTAGCAATCGGCGCAAGCCGACCAACCGCATCAAGTCGTCGATATGTATGCAGACCAGAAAAACCACGCAGGCGATCGCTGCGTACCCACTTCTCGAACGTTTACGCTTCATCTTGAATGGATGTAGTCTGGCGGACGTTCGGATGCGACAAAATCTATAACGACCGCTGGCTGATCTCGAGATCGCCATCCCGGGTCACTCTACCAAAATTGCCTGCATCGGGAGCGCGCCGTAATTTCTCACGTGCAGGACCTATTCGAGGAAGCGCAGGAGATTGAAACTGCAAACACCGCTGGGCCGCTCGCCACGCGGATGCGGCCGCGCTCGCTTGATGGAATTGTCGGCCAGGAACACATTCTTGCGCCGGGCAAACTGTTGCGCCGCGCAATCGAAGCCGATCGCCTGCCCTCGGTGATTTTCTATGGTCCGCCCGGCAGCGGCAAGACTACGCTGGCGCGCGTCATTGCGGAGATGACCCATGCGAAATTCGTCCGGATCAGCGGCGTTGAAAGCAATGTCGCCGAAATGCGTCGCGTACTCGCCGCGGCCACGAATCGTCTCCGCACATCGGGGCAAAAAACGATCCTGTTCGTCGATGAGATCCATCATTTTAACAAGGCGCAACAGGACATTCTTTTGCCTGACGTCGAAGCTGGAAATCTCCGCCTCATCGGTGCCACCACTTACAATCCGTTCTTTTACGTAAACAGCGCGCTCGTGTCGCGCTCGCAGGTCTTCCGACTCGAGCCGCTCAGCGTCGAGCAACTGGAGCAACTGATCGATCGAGCGTTAGCTGACAAAGAGCGGGGCCTTGGAAATTACAATGTGGTGATGGACAAGGACGCGCGCCGTCATCTGGCGAAGCTCAGCGATGGCGACGCGCGCAAATGTTTAAGTGCGCTTGAGATCGGCGTCCTGACGACGCCGCCGGCTGTAGCGGCGGTCTATGACCACCGGCGCAAAAGAATCGGCGCTGACACAGCGCCGCTACAGCAACCCGTAATTCACTTCACGCTCACAGTCGCCGAGGAAAGCATCCAGCAGAAGGCTGTCGTTTACGATCGCGTCGGTGACGCGCACTACGACACGATCAGCGCGTTCATCAAGAGCATGCGCGCTTCGGATGAAAAGGGCGCGATGTACTGGCTGGCGAAAATGCTCCATG
>Ga0126375_10000135_pt1 | contig 16185 bp, 14 predicted proteins | sample PanSoiMetPlot_14_FD_109577 | JGI IMG/M metagenome (GOLD analysis project Ga0126375, IMG submission 109577) | Tropical forest soil microbial communities from Panama - MetaG Plot_14 | ecosystem: Environmental > Terrestrial > Soil > Tropical forest | place: Panama | collected 2016-02-17 | reverse complement strand
TCAACAGCGCGCCCAAGATCGATCGCCCAAACTTCCGCGCCATACTTCGCCGCATAGTAAGCGAAGCGACCGTTACCACAGCCGGCATCCAGCACTTTTTTGCCGCGAAAAAATTCCGGGCCGTGAGGGTACATATAATCCAAAAAGCTTTGCTGCCATTCGGCATACATTTCGGGGAAGCGCTTCCACTCGTATCCGAAGCTCTGAGCAGTTCTAACCTGGTGGACATCGTTTTTCGAAGCTGACCCAGCGCCGGCCAGAGCTTCCCGCATCGGCGTGAGCAGCACGCGGGGAATGTCATCCAGCACCGGAAAGGTTTCGTTACATTGAATGCACTCAAAACTAATTGTCGCACCGCTCGTCGTTGTTCCAACCAATGACAAGCGACCATGGCAGCCCGGGCACCGAAGCGTTTCAAGGAGTTTTTCGATCGCGAAGGACATTTTGTGATAGCTAATTCAATTATTGCTTTCCAGCACGCGTGCATACAATCGCGCATATTGCTCGACGCCGGTTTGGCGCAAATCGAAGAGTTTTTCGGCAAGCGCACGCGTTCGCCTGCGAATCTGTTCCGGTGCGGCCGCAAAGTCCGCGATCGCGAGGGCAGCCTTCGCGTATTCTGCGTCCTGGAAATCCTGCACTACGACTCCAATCTTCTCTGGGCCAATGAGCGCATCCGAATCACCCACACCGGCGTTGACGACGACTGGCAAACCGCAGGCAAGATATTCGCTTACCTTGACCGGTGAGGTTCCCAGACGCGAGATGCCCGGGCGGTAAAATGCGATCCCCGCGTCACTTGCGCTTAACCACGTGGGAACTGTGCGAGGGGTAACGGAGCGCACTCCGTAGTCGTCGCGACTCAGGCCCGCTACAGACATCGCATTGTCAACGGGCGACTGGTCGCCCTGAGTTAGCCAAAGAAAGAATGCGTCTGGTCGCTGCCGTTTGAGCTCGGCAAAGAAGGCCGCCATTTCATTCGTCATGTACCAGCCGCCAATCGAGCCGCTGTAAACCAGAACAAAGCGATCGCCAACGGCAAGTTCGGTTCGGCGCTCGATCCGGGCTTGCTCGTCAAAACGAAAAACTTCGAGGTCGATACAACAGGGGATCGTTTCATGGGCGACCTGACGCCGCGACTGCAAACAGGGCCATGCCTGCATCTCTGACCACAACGCGTCAGTTAAAGTAACCACTCCATCCGCGGCACTCAGGGCGCGCGCTTCCATCTGTTTCGTCAAGCGCGCGGGAGTCCCGTTCGATCGCCAATGTCCGGCGTCCACGTATTCTTCCGCCATCAATCCGCGCACATCGAAGATCATTTTGACCCCGAGACGGCGTTTTAGTCTGAGCGCGATGAGCGCAGGAATATGCGAACGCGCGTGGACCAACTCAATTTGCTTGCCTTTGATGAGACGACTAGCGAAGCGCACTCCAGCAGTAACGTCGAAGGCCGTGGCGGGAATCGATGGCCGTTTGTGGTACCGCAGCCAATGCCAATCGATACCGGATTCTCTCAGCTCGGTGCTCAAAACTGCGCAGCTCCGCCGCCCTTCTTCTGTATAGGCTTGCCCGCGCTCGTAACTTAACAGCGTAAACTGCGCACCCAGTTTGCTCAATTCTTTCAGATAGGGGATCACCTGACTTTGGCCCAAAGGTTCAAGCATCCCGTTATACGAGATGAATAGGACTTGTTTACCGGCGAGACTCATGTCCCTATTTGAACTTTATTAATTGCAGTTGGTCACGCAAAAGCCAGTTCGCAAAACCAACAAAAGCTGCTGCGTCGAGCGTCGCGATGATCGGGAACAGCAAAACCAGCCTTAGGACATTCCGCGCAAAACCTGCGGGATACGCCTGGCGATTTTGATACAAAGTTTTTGTCGCGCGCGCCATCAGGAGTAACAACCACGCCACCACGGGAACTATCAGTCCGCTGACACCCAAAGGAATCACGCTGAAGACCGTCGCGGCAATCAGAGCATAGTAAAGAAATATCGTGCGCTGCCACTCGTTAAAAAGCCCGGCCCGTATATTGTTTCGTGAGTACTCAACAAACCGCTTGAAAGTGCCCCAAAGGTTTGACTGAATTTGCCAATAAACTTTTGCTTGCGACGTGCGGGCGATCGTGAATCCGGCCTTCTCGACCCGATTCATGAAAAGCAGGTCTTCTGCCGAGCGCAAATCCTCGGGAAAACCTCCCACAGTTTCCCAGGCGCGACGTTGCATTAGCGCTGAGACGATCGAGCGGGGTCGCACGGGGCCGCCGTCGCTGTGAAAAGGTGGAGGTACATAGGCAATCGCCGAACACTCGGTGAAAAAACTATTAATGATCGGTTCATAGGTTCCGTAAACAACGTCGGCCGAACTTTGATGTGCCGTGGTAGTCAAAGCCTCAAGCCAGTCCGGCATCAGTGTAATGCCGGCATCGGTAAAAGCGATCCAATTGCCACGGCTGGCGGCAACGGCAAGGTTGCGGGCACGGCCCGGCATTGATTTTGTCGTTCGGATCAATCTCACGGGCGCTCCGGCCGTGATGAATTCTTCAATGATTTCTCTGGTGTGGTCGGTTGAACCACCGTCGGTAATCACGATCTCTGCCGGCTTGAGAGTTTGGCCCAGTACATCCTCCAGCAATCGCCGGATCGAATCCTCTTCGTTTAGCGCAGGGATAACAACGCTGATTTCGAGGTCGTTCGCCGATGAGGAATTATCAGAATGCTTCACCGATCGGAAATGCTAGCAGAAGTTGCTTGCCGTCAGAACTGCGCGATCTGATAGCCGAGTCACAGATGAATGCGGATTAACACAGGTAGGAACCAACCAAAAGCGAGATGGCCCAGCTCAACAGATTAACCTCCATCTGTGTCATCTGTTTTTATCTGTGGCTAATATCTACTTACCTGTCGCCATGGCGGGAATTAGGCTCTTTTTTAGTTCGCCCTGAATCCAGCGATAAGTAATAGCCAGCCCGTCCTCGAGCGACACTTGAGGTTCCCAATTGAGAACTTCGCGCAGACGGGTGTTGTCGCTATTGCGGCCGCGTACGCCCTGCGGCTTGGTCGTATCGTACCGTTTGTGTATGCGCTTTCCGGCGATATTTGCCACGATATCAACCAACTCATTGATCGAGATCATCCGATCCTGGCCCAGGTTTATCGGCTCGCGATGAGTGCTCTGCATCAACCGATAGATTCCTTCGACGCAGTCCTCAATGTAGCAGTACGAACGCGTCTGCAATCCATCGCCCCAAACTTCGATCTCGTCACCGTCATCCGCCAGAGCGATCTTGCGACAAATCGCCGCCGGTGATTTCTCGCGGCCTCCATCATAAGTTCCGAGTGGCCCGAAGATGTTGTGGAACCGCACGACGCGCGTATCCAATCCGAAATCTTCAGTGTAGTGACGGCAGACGCGCTCCATGTAAAGCTTTTCCCAACCATAACCATCTTCAGCATCGGCAGGATAGGCGTCTTCTTCTTTCAAAGGAGCGATGTCAGTCTCGTTTTGTTTGTAGCCCGGATAGATGCACGCGCTGGAAGTGTAAAGATAACGCTGCACGCCGTTTTGACGCGCCGCTTCAATGCTTTGCAAATTGATCAGAGTGTTGTCGCGAACGATCTCGGCCTTATGACTCTCGATAAATCCGATGCCGCCCATATTCGCTGCCAGGCCATAAACCTGATCAATTTCTTTCGTGGCCTCGGTACAGTTTTCCATTTTGCATAGGTCCAGCAACGCAAACTCGTGCGCCGCGCTGGCCTCGTATTCAGGCTCTTTCAAATCAACGCCGCGCACCCAATAGCCGCGCTCGACCAGGTATTTCGTTAAGTGATGCCCGATGAAACCACCGGCGCCGGTAACCAGTACCTTAGCTTGCTCTGCCATGGTGTCGTGTCTTTTCCTCAGCGAATAAGGTGATAGTGAAGGCTAATGTAAGCTGGTGGGCCAGCGAAAAGCAAACAACCGCAGACTGATAGACCTTGAGCCAGGAATGGCAAAGGTTGCCCTGGCTTTTGCTAACTTACCCATCAATCCAACCTGAACTCCGTCCGCCAATCGGTCCGTTCATCCCAGGCTGGTTGCTCCTGCTTATCCAGGACGAAATTCTCCAGCACGAGAAAATCCATTTCAGTGCGCATGAAGCAGCGATAGCTATCTTCCGGCGTGCAAACAATTGGCTCACCGCGCACATTGAAACTCGTATTGACGATAAGTGGGCAGCCGGTAAGCTCGCGAAACGCTTCAATAATTTCCCAGTACAGCGGATTGGTTTCGCGCCGCACCGTTTGAATTCGCGCCGAGTAATCGACGTGTGTCACCGCCGGAATTTCAGATCGCTTCACGTTGAGTTTATCGATGCCCCAAAGCTTTTCTTCATCCGGAGTCAATTTGTGGCGGTGGCTCTCGCACACGTCGGCGACGAGCAGCATGTAGGGACTGTCGTAATCCAGATCGAACCAATCGGCCACATTCTCGCGCAGCACGGTCGGTGCGAAGGGGCGAAAACTCTCGCGATACTTGATCTTGAGATTCATCACCGATTGCATCGAAGGTGATCGCGGATCGCCGATGATGCTGCGGCCACCCAGCGCGCGCGGACCGAACTCCATGCGTCCCTGATGCAGGCCGACAATTTTTCCTGCGGCCAGCAGCTCAGCAACCGCAGTAGGCAAAGCCTCGCGACAATACTCTTGGTAAGGAGCGTTCCGCTCTTTGAGAAAAGCCTCGATCTCTTCAGGGGTGTTTTGCGGCCCGAGATAAGATCCTTTCATTCCGTCCGCATACGGCGGTAGACGGTCGCGCTCAGGGTGATTCATGCTTGCGATGCCAGGGCCATTTCGGGCTTGCCATGCGCCAGACTTCTCCGCACTCATTCGATGCTTTCCGAGATAACGGTGCCAAATGGCCAGCGCAATGCCGACGGAGCCGCCGGCATCACCGGCAGCAGGCTGAATCCAAATGTCCTCATATGGTCCTTCGCGCAGCAGTCGTCCGTTCGCCACGCAATTCAAAGCAACGCCGCCGGCCATGCACAAACGCTTCATTCCCGTTTCTTTGTGCACAAACCGCGCCATCTTCATTATGGCTTCTTCCGTAATTATCTGAATGCTCCGAGCCAAATCCATTTCGCGTTGGGTGATTTTTGATTCCGGCGGCCGCGGCTTTCCGCCGAACAATCGATCAAAGGCGCTATTAGTCATGCGCAAACCCTGCGAGTAACTGAAGCATTCGTGATTCATGCGGATGCTGCCGTCATCGCGAACCTCAGCCAGATGATCTCTAATCAATCCGACGTACTTCGGTTCACCATAAGGCGCCAGTCCCATAACTTTGTATTCGCCGCTGTTGACTTTAAATCCAGTGTAATAGGTAAAGGCGCTGTAAAGCAGTCCCAGACTGTCGGGAAAACGAAGCTCTTTGAATAACTCAATCTCATTACCGTGGCCGGCACCGATCGAGCTGGTGGCCCACTCGCCGACGCCGTCGATAGTCAGGATTGCGGCGGCTTCGAATGGCGAAGGATAGAACGCACTGGCCGCATGACTTTCGTGATGGTCGCCAAAAAGAAGTTTCCAATCAAATTTCTTGCCCGCCTTCTTTGCCGCCCTTTGGTCCTCAATACCATTAGCTTTGGCCAGTTCAGTCCGGATGACGTCCGGCATCCAAAGCTTTTCTTTCATCCACAACGGCATTGCTTTCAGAAATGAAGGAAATCCTGAAGGCGCATAGTCGAGATACGTCTCGAGCAGACGGTCGAATTTCAGCAGCGGCTTGTCATAAAAACCTACGTAGTCCAATTCTTCGGCGCTAATGCCTGCTTCGCGCAAACAATACCTCGCCGCATGCACAGGGAAGTTGTAATCATGCTTTACGCGAGTGAATCGTTCTTCCTGTGCGGCGGCGATGATGTCGCCGTCAACTACGAGGCAAGCTGCGGAATCGTGGTAGAAGGCAGAAATGCCGAGAATCTTTGACACTATTGATACTGAGCAACCTGGTGCTGCTAAGAAATTTCGTCTTCTTTGAGAGAGCGCCGTTCACGCTTACCCACGGAGAAAACTAGATAGATTGTTTACGTTCTCCTTCACCGCACCCCGCTGAAGAGGCCCTGACTGCAAATTAGAAGAGGGTATAGATGAACGGTGCGATCGCCGAACTCTTTGCCAAAACCAACAGCACACCGAAGACGACCAGCGTGATTACGATTGGCGCCAGCCAATACTTCTTGTTTTCCTTCATGAACTGCCAGAGTTCGCTGACTACCTGGGCTTTGGACATCGATTAACCTCAAAACATCTTTTCATAATGACGCGGATCTCGCTGGCGATTTGAATAGGGTCGCCAGTAGCTTTCACTTGCCGGAGCGCGCCGACAAAGAGGATCCCACCCGAATAATCGCTTGACGAATCCAATCGGCGTCACAATCCCAAAAAAGACAACCGCGAGTATTATACGGGTCGATACAAACGACAAGGCTTCCGCCAGGGCCATCCATGCTTTGTTCGGAATCACGAGCGCACGAGGGAAAACGATGCCGAGAAGCACCAGGAGGCCTCCGAGAGGCAACGTCACCTGAGAAATCGAGTGAAACTTTCCCCGGTACATCCACCATCCGCTCAGAAGCACGAAGATGCCGCCGACAATGAGGCCAAACTCACGTTCGGCGCGGAAGGACTTTCTTCTGGGGTATTCAGAACGAGTCATTTGTGATTGTTGCTCACCCCATTTGCCGCCAGTTTGCGCAGGCATCCCCAAAAATTTCGGTGGCCCAGGCCTTCAGGGTAAGTCATGAGCGCGCGCATCAACCAGCGGGCGCCTTCGCGCTTATGACCGGCTTCGCTGGCCGCGTACGAACGTCGCAGGAAACGAGTCGAGCGACACCATCGTCGCCCCGCACCTTGAAGCTGATTCTCGTAAACTTCGGCGCTGCGTTCGAATTCCTCGATCTGCCGATGACCTTCCGCTACGGTTTTGCTTACCGCATGCAGGCGATAGGCGGCAAAAGGCAAAGAAATATGCTCGCACTTGTGGCCGGCCAGCAGCAGCCGCACGTACATATCATGATCGAAATCGTAGGCCCAGGCTTCGTCAAATCGTTTTTTCACCAGTGGTAATTTCCAAAAGTGTCCCGGCTGTGGCGCTGTGTAAGACCAGGACAGACAATGCGCCGCGGATTTTGGCACGTCGCTCTCGATAAACTCGGTGGCGCATCCTTCGCCAAACATTATCGTATCGCCACAGATCCATTCGCTCCCGGGATGATTCTCAAAGTGCTGCGCGACCGCTGCGAACGTTCCCGGCAGGTAAACGTCGTCGCTATTTATAAAACCGAAAATTTCGCCCGTGGCTCGTTCAATACCTTTGTTGATGGCGTGAACCTGGCCCCGATCCTTTTCGCTCACCCAGAACGCGAGTCGATCTTCGTAGCGCCGGATGATATTTACAGTTTCATCCGTACTGCCACCGTCAATAATTATGTACTCGAGATTCGTATAATTCTGATTGAGCACAGACAAGATAGTCTCTTCGAGGAATCTTCCCTGATTAAATGATGGTGTAACGATGGTGAGCTTTGGCGGTATCACGACTAACTAAGATGTTTCGTTAAACTGTGGCCGCGGCAATCGGTTGAGTCGTGGATTCGATCCGATTGAGTTCAAAAAAGTCCGTCACCGCTTGCACCACTCGCTCCTGTTGCTCATCAGTCAATTCCGGATAGACGGGTAAAGCCAGCGTTTCAGTTGAGGCTCGCTCCGCTACCGGCAGGTCGCCCTTCCGGTAATTTAGATAGGCGAAGCACTCCTGCAGATGAAGGGGCACTGGGTAATAAATATCGCACCCAATTTCCTGAGCCTGCAGATGCGAGCGCAAGTCATCACGACGGCCATCACGGACGCGAATCACGAATAGATGAAACACATGACGGCTGTCGCTACGGGCGTATGGCGTTTTAATCTTTTCAGTTAAGCCTGCGTCAGCAAAGAGCCGTTCGTATTTTGCGGCCTTATCCTGCCGGCCGCTGATCCAATCTTCCAGGTAAGGCAGTTTCACGCGCAGCACGACTGCTTGCAAAGCATCAAGCCGGCTGTTTATTCCGATTGACTGGTGATGATACTTGCGGTTTTCACCGTGCACGTGCAGCGTCTGTAAACGTTGCGCGAGTTCCGGATTATTAGTCACCAGCATGCCGCCATCACCGGCACCCCCAAGATTCTTCGAAGGATAAAAACTCAAGCAGCCTATCGCGCCCATCGATCCGGCGCGACGGCCACGGTCTTCTGCGCCGATGGCCTGGGCCGCATCCTCAATCAATGGAATGCCCGTCTGCCCCGAAATTTTTGACAGCGGTTCCATGTCGGCACACTGACCATACATGTGTACGGGGATGATCGCTTTAGTCCGCGGCGTGATTGCCTTTTCAACCAGTTTAGGATCGATATTGAATGTGCGTTCGTCGATGTCGACAAAAACCGGACGCGCGCCCAAACGTGTAACTGCGCTGGCAGTAGCAAAGAATGTGAACGGGGTCGTGACTACTTCGTCGCTCTCTCCAATGCCGAGCGTCATCAAGGCGAGTAAGAGCGCGTCCGAGCCCGAAGCGCAGCCAACGGCGAACTCAGTCTGACAGTAACGTGCAATTTCTTCTTCGAGCGCAGTGACTTCAGCGCTCAAGACAAAGTGCTGTGATTCAAAGACCCGGTTGACCGCGGCGCGCACGTCGTCACGGATGGTAGCGTACTGGGCCGGAAGATCTATCAGCGGAATTCTTGTCATGCAGGGACCGTAGAATGAGGGCTATGGGAAACGAGGTTAACGGCCACGCCGCCGTTCTTAATTGACTGTTGCGCCGCGGTCAGCAACCGCACGACTCGCAACCCCGATTGCCCGTCGGCCAATGGTTTGCGCTTCAGCCGAATCGAGTCCACAAAGTCGGCCACGACGTATCGCAACGCTTCGGTTGAGTCCAGCTTCGGGGCCCAGACGTCGCCTGTGCGGTAACTTACCAGCGTTTGATAATCCGCTTCCCGGTCGCCTATTCGATTGGCGGTCACGCCTTTGTCATAGACGCGAACCTTTTCAGTCGGCTCGATATCGTCATAAAGGATCATTTTGCTGCTGCCGGCGATTAGCGTGCGGCGAATCTTGACCGGCGCCAGCCAGTTGAAATGGAAGTGCGCAATGAAGTCATCCGGAAACAGCAAAACCAGGTAAGCAATGTTTTCAATCCCACTCTCGATGTGACAACTCCCGAGGGCAGTGATCCCCAGTGGCTGCCGTTCAATCAGATAGTCCATGATCGATAGATCGTGGGGCGCCAGATCCCAGAGCACATTAATGTCGCGTTGAAACAAACCCAGATTGATCCTGACAGAATCGAGATAAAGCAAGTCACCCAACTGGCCGCTGTCTATAAGTTCCTTCATCTTGCGGACTGCGCCGGTGTAAATGAAAGTATGATCCACCATCAGCGTCAGACCGTTTTGCTCGGCAAGCTCGATGAGCTCTCCGGCTTCGGTCACGGTGGCGGTCATAGGCTTCTCGACCAGCACGTGTTTTCCCGCGCGTAAAAATTGTTTCGCGATCTTGTAATGAGTCGCCACCGGCGTCACGATGGATACGGCTTTCAGCTCGTCATCATCGAGTAGCTGACGATAATTCAACGCAGTTTTGGCGAAAGGATAGCGGCGCGACATGCTTGCCAGGCGCGCCTGGTCCAAATCGCAAATCCAGCGCAACTGCGCCGTTTCGTTTTCCGCAAAGTTGCGCAAGAGATTCGGCCCCCAGTAGCCGCATCCAATGACGCCGACGCTCGTCGTTTCCATAAACGTTAAAGGATAGCGATCCTTTAATTAAAAGTGAATTGACAACGGGCGGCTGTACTGGTTCAGTTTGAGAAACCTTCTCATTCACGCCGCCGCTTCAGCGCGGCGCGGTGCCGTTGAGCTGAGGACTGGAAACCGTTTAAACGGTTTCAGCTTTTGTTGCTGTGTACGACACCGGGCTAAAGCCACGGTGTGAATAAGAACAATCAAACTGAAACAGTACCCGGGCGGCGGAGGCTTCCAAGCGAGGGACTCCCGGAGGAACTTGAAACTAATTACCGCCAGCGCACTAAAAGAAAACTGCCTTAAGTTTTGATGACTCGAGCGGGATTGCCCGCCACTGTCGTCCCCGCCGCGACGTCCCTGGTCACCACGGCCCCGGCTCCTACAATCGCATTCTCGCCGATGGTTAATCCGCACAGAATCGTGGCGCCGCTACCGATGCTTGCGCCTCGTTTTACCAGCGTGGGAATTGCTTGCCAATCGTCATCAGTTTGCAGACGCCCTGCCGATGTCGTCGCGCGCGGAACTTTATCGTTGATGAAAATCACGCCATGGCCGACAAAGACTTCATCTTCGATCGTCACGCCTTCGCAGATGAAACTGTGACTGGAGATTTTGCAGCGGCTGCCGATGCGGGCGCGCTTCTGAATTTCAACGAACGAGCCGATCCGGCTTTCGTCGCCGATTTCACAGCCGTAAAGGTTTACAAAGTTATGGATGACGACATCGCGACCGAGTATGACATCAGGCGCGATAACGCAAAATTGTCCCGGCATTTAAGTTTGATAAGAAAAAAGATCAGCCGCAGAGGCAGAGGTTTGAAAAGGAATTTTTACTCCCGATGTCGTCGCAACTTTCTTCGGTTTCTGATTAGCTTGATTGAACTAAGTCGACGCCGCTCGCGAGTTTCCCTCGGCAGACGCTTCTTCGTCCGAGTTGTAATAGTCGTAGTAGCCCGAATAGTATCCCGAGTAATAATATTTGCTCTTCGATTCGATCTTCACGTTGTTAAGCACGACTCCGAAAATATTTGCGCCAATATCGAGCAACTGTTGTTTGGCGCGTCGCACGACAGCGCGCGAACTGCGGCCACCATGGACCACCAGGATGACTCCATCTACGAACGTCGACAGAATCGAAGCGTCAGTAAATGAGATGGCCGGAGGCGAGTCCACAATCACATGTGTGAACTTCTGGCTCAGATTCTTTAGCAGTTTTCGCATCTCCTCTGAACCCAGCAATTCTGCCGGATTTGGCGGCATCGGACCGGAAGTCAGGACTTTCAAATTCGGCGCCTGATCACAAGTTTGCATCAGGTTGTCGATGTCATCAGCCTCGCCGGAAAGCGCGTTCGTTAAGCCGCGCCCGTTCGGCAAGCTGAAGTGAGCGTGTAGTCGCGGCCGCCGCAAATCGCAATCGATAATCAGCACCTCAGCTCCGGTCTGCGCCAGAATAAACGCGGTATTAATGGCCGTTGTAGTTTTGCCTTCCGAAGGCTGACTGGACGTAACCAGGATCGTTTTTGGGGGCGTGCCCGCAGACGACAGCAACAAGGAAGTACGCAAATGACGATAAGATTCCGCGATTGGCGAGCGTACGTCTTTCACCATTGCCAGAGCGGTCGTTTCGGACGGTGCTGACGTTGCCGAAGCGCCACGCAAACGCGGCTTTTCAGATCGAGCCGCAGGTATCAATGCCAGTGACGGCAGGTTGATGTAACGACTGATGTCGTCGACTGACTTGATAGTGTCGTCCAAAAAGTCGAGCAGGAAAGCGAGTCCGATCCCCGCAATCAACGAAAGCACCAGCGCGATCAAAATCGTGCGCAAACGATATGGTCCGACGGGTTCGTGCGGGAGCCGGCTGTAGTTTGAAACTGAGACATTGCTGCCGCTGGTGCCGGACACTGCGGTAAGTTCGCGCCGCTTCTGATACAGCGTATTCAAATATTGCTGGTCGCTGGCGAGATCGGCTCGCATGGAAGCGAGTTCGATCACGTTCTTGGTTTGCTGGGCAGTGAGACCGCTCTCTCGCGCATAAGCCGCCTGCAATCCGGCCAACTGAGTGGACGCCGCATCCGCTTTCGCCTTCATCGACGCGAGAATTTCGGTGGGGGCCTTTTTCAGTTCCTCTTCCAGCACTTTGATCTGCGCCTGAACTTGCTGAACCTCGGGCCATTCCTTGGTGTACTTTTGCAAGAGCGCCGATTCTTTGTCCTTCAAATCGCTGATCTTCTGCCGGAGGTGAATTACGCGCTCGTCCTTCTGCAATTCGGGATTGGCAAGGGGATCCGGTGAGTTCTTCGCCGCGTCGTAATTAGCCTGCAGGCTTCGTTTGTTGTTTTCAGCCTCCAGCAGTTGAGAGCTGTATTGTTCGACCCGCCGCTGTCTTAAATTGCTCCCCTGGGTGTCAGACAACGGCAGCTCATATTGCTTGGCATAGCCGAAGATGTCCGCTTGTTTCTTCTGAACGCTTTCCTGATACTTCGCGATCTCGCGGGCGAGATCCTGGGCCGCCTTACTGTTGCCACTCTCCTTTAGCTCGACGTTATTGAAAACGAAGACATCTGCCAGCGTGTCCGCGATCTTTTGCGCCAACTCAGGATCAGTGTGGTGATATCGAATGATGACGAGATTGGTCTGCGGCACAGGTTCGACAGTCAGGTTTGCGGCTATAGTGTCTTCATAGGGTTCAAGCGCCGCCAACTGGTCTGTCCCAATCTGTTTCTCTTTCAAAGTCTCTTCGTCAACCGGCGTGGTTGCGGGACCGGTTTGTACTGGGGACTGAACCGTCTTCTCGCGCGTAAAAATCCTCTTCAGTGAAGCGAAGATGCTGCTTTGTCCTTGCGGGCCAAAGAACTTCGGATTGTGCTGCAAGTCCAGGGTTAGGATTACCTGACGGGCCAGGGCGGGGTTCTGTAATAGCTTCAGCTGCGTGCCCCAAAAGTTTGGATCGTTCTGGCCGATAACGATGCCGCTGGCGCCTGACTGCAGGATGTTTTGAGTCTTGGGCTCGATCTTAAGGGTGGTGGCGCCTTCGTAAATTGAAGGTTCACGATAAGCCTGAATGGTTGCCAGCGAAGTGATCACCAGAACGATGCTCATGATGAGCCACTTGCGCTTCAAAATGACGTAGAGGTATTCCTTAAGGTTCACCTCGGCAGCCGTGTTGCCGTATCTGCCGTACGGTTTCGTCTGAGTTAAATCAGCGAGAGAGCGGTCCAAATCGCGCCCATCTCGCGCCGGAACTAAACGTTCGTCGTGGGTCATATCTTCAAGTCCTGGTTCTTACAACTCGCTGCTCGACTCAATCATCCAGGTGATTGAACATGATATCAGACCAGCGCTTACAGGCAAGCTAAACTGCGGTCAAGAAGCGGGATGCGGCGCATCAATCCGCGGCGATAAACTGTGATAGGGCGTCTTGCCAGAACGGCAGCGGTTCCAGGCCCAGCTTTTCCGAAACCAGACAACGAAGCCGTGAATTGCGTGGACGAGGCGCTGGTCGGCCTAACGATTCAAGCGTGATGGGGCGCAAGAGGTCTTCATCAAAGCCCGCTTTCTCAAGCATGCAGGCGGTAAAGTCCGCAAAACTCGCCCCGTCGCCCGCATTAACTACGTGGTAAATTTCCGGATGATTCAAACGTGCCAGATCCAAAATACGAGCGGCCAGATCCGGAGCGTAAGTTGGCGTACCCACCATGTCCGTAATTGCTTTCAGCGGCTCTCCCCGCTCTGCCCGGGTGATTAAAGTACTCAAAAAATTTCTGCCGCCAGCACCAAAAATGTACCCACTACGAACAACAATGGTGCGCGGCCAGGCGGCGCGGGCTCGCCGCTCACCTTCAAGTTTCGAAACACCGTAAACGCTCAGCGGCTTCGGTTCATCACATTGGGTATAGAAACCTTCTTTGGTGCCGTCGAATACGTAGTCAGTAGAGATAGTAATGAAGAGCGCGCCGGCTTTGGCGCACGCCAGGGCGAGCGTTTCAGGACCTTCTGCGTTCGCCGACGTTGCGCGATTGCGATTGGACTCGCAACCATCTACATCAGTCCAGGCGGCGCAGTTAACGACGACATCAGGGCGCTCAGTGGCAAAAGCGTTTTCAATCGCCGATCTATCCGTGATATCGAGGGCCGCGTGATCCAATCCGATCGCGCTTTCACCTTCTGCTGAAAGGTGCGAAACCATTGCCCGCCCTACCAAACCCGCTGAGCCTGTGACGATGACCTTCAAGATGCGCCTACCTTGTCGCCATATTGTTGCGCGTAAAACTCGCGATAGGCGCCGCTGCGCGCGCGATCAATCCAGGCTGTGTTCGTCTGATACCATTCGATTGTCTTGCTTAGGCCGGTTTCCCATGTCTCGCGCGGACGCCAGCCGAGTTCATTTTCAAACAGAGTTGGGTCGATCGCATAGCGACGATCATGTCCCGGCCGATCTTTTACAAACTTTATTAACGAATGGGGCTTCCCTAATTGATCGAGCACCGACTTTGCCACGTCCAGATTGCGTCTTTCGTTTCGCGCTCCGATGTTATAAGTCGCACCGGGCCTCCCCTTTTGCAGGGCGAGCAAAATGGCGCGACAGTGATCGTCAACGTAAATCCAATCTCTCACGTTGAGGCCGTCACCATAAACGGGAATTGGCTCGTCATTGATAGCGTTTGCCAGCATCAGCGGTAGAAACTTTTCCGGAAACTGGCGGGGCCCATAGTTGTTTCCGCAACGAGTAATAACCGTGTCCAGTCCGAACGTATGATGAGCTGCGCGCACCAGATGCTCAGCCGCCGCTTTGGATGCCGCGTACGGGCTGTTGGGCCGAAACGGTGAGTCTTCGCTAAAGAAGGCACGATCGTCTTCAGGTAAACTTCCCATCACCTCGTCGGTCGAAACCTGAACAAAGCGGCGCACCCGGCATTCGCGAGCACAATCGAGCAATACCTGCGTGCCCAGCACGTTTGTATGAATAAACTCGTCGGCTGAGAAGATGCTTCGATCTACGTGCGATTCAGCGGCAAAATTGACGATGGTATCGACGCCTTCGAGGTTGGCCAAAACCGCTTTGCGATCGGCAATATCGCCTTTGATAAAAAAGTAACGGCGGCTTTCAAGGCCTACCAGGTTATCGAGGTTTCCGGCATAGGTCAGCGCATCAAAGTTCACCACTTCACACTCGGCGTCTTCGCCGAGCACCATGCGCACAAAGGCCGAGCCGATAAATCCGGCGCCGCCTGTGATGAAAAGTTTTTTCATTCGCTGAAAGAAAAAGGATTACGACCACACCGTCAGCGTGTACTGTACCCTGAGACCAAACGCGGACCGCGACCACTTCCGGAGGTTGAAGTATACAAAGAAGATTTACGGGTTGCCAAAACCAGACAAACTGCGCCAAATGCCTCAATTGGCGATGGTTGTGTTACTTCAGAGTCTGCTGCTAGACTGCCACCTCAAGGTTCGTCTTGAGGAAAACTTCGGAAAATTTTGAGCTCGAATTTCTCAAATCCGGACATTTACAATTCTCCAGCAGTGACTTCTGACACGCTTTCCACCGGAACCGAAACTGAAACAGCACCTTCCCAACGGGTTTCTACAACTGCCGGTGACATTGTCATTACGATTGAACCCAGCAAGTCATGGGTGCCGCTAAAACTTGCTGATCTTTGGCAGTATCGCGAACTCCTTTATTTTCTCACCTGGCGCGACGTAAAGGTTCGCTACAAGCAAACACTTCTGGGAGCCGCCTGGGCCATTCTCCAGCCTTTACTGACAATGCTGGTCTTTACTTTGCTTTTTGGTCGCCTTGCTGGGATCAAGTCGGAGGGTGTTCCTTATCCGATCTTTGCGTTTGGCGGTCTGTTAATTTGGGTTTTCTTTTCAAATTCGGTGACCAATAGCGGCAACAGTCTGGTTGCCAGTCAAAATTTGATCACCAAGATTTACTTCCCGCGAATGATCATTCCCGCGGCCGCCGTGGCAGCAGGACTTGTGGATCTGCTGTTGGCGTGCGGGATTCAAGTTGTCCTAATGATTTTTTACCGGGTCCACCTGACCTGGGCGATTTTGATGACTCCGGTGTTGGTGCTGCTCGCAGCCCTGCTCGCTCTCGGGGTAGGAATGTGGTTGTCGGCGCTGAACGTCAAATATCGCGACATTCGTTATGCGATCCCGTTTCTGATTCAACTGTGGATGTTTGCCTCACCGATCATTTACCCGCTCAGTATGTTGCCGGCCAAATGGCAGTGGCTGCTGATGCTCAATCCGCTTACCGGCATAATTCAGAATTTTCGCATCGCGTTGTTTGGCAATCAGGCGTTTGAGTGGAAGTCGCTTGCTATCTCGGCCCTGATAAGTGT
>Ga0126375_10000134_pt1 | contig 16216 bp, 12 predicted proteins | sample PanSoiMetPlot_14_FD_109577 | JGI IMG/M metagenome (GOLD analysis project Ga0126375, IMG submission 109577) | Tropical forest soil microbial communities from Panama - MetaG Plot_14 | ecosystem: Environmental > Terrestrial > Soil > Tropical forest | place: Panama | collected 2016-02-17 | reverse complement strand
TTAACAAGACAAACCAGAGCGTACCCAGGTATAAGACCAGGGCTACAACTACACCAAGCAACTCTCTGAAATTGTCGTTCACAAATGTTGTTGAGTGCTCCTGGCGAACCGATAGAGCAACGCTAGTGCCGCTACGAAATGGAGAGAAGGAACTGCGCAGATTAGGACAGTCTTACTGAAAGGTGTCTAATATAACAGGTACGTGATGCCTCAGCTCTAATGGAGGGAAGTAGCAACGGGCGAATCAGCCCAGGATGCCGGGGTGCCAACACACCAATGGCCGATACCGTGTTTCTGACGGGCAGCACGCAGTGCGGAGATAGGAATTGGTCAGGCGCAACTTGAAAGCGTTAAGGGAATTGCAAGAGAAGGCTAAACGGAAAACAAAGTAGAAGAAACGAGCGGGCGCTACTCAAGGAACGGTCGCACCAGCATGGTCCATAGCTCGTAACCCTTGGGCGTCAGATGTAAACCGTCCTTTACAAACAAGTCTTTGCGTGGTGTCTTGTCCCACCCTAGCATTGGCCCCTCAACGTCAATATAGGCGAGGCGGTCGTTATTGCCACAATACGTTCGGATCAGCGCGTTCGCTTGCCGCATTGTCCCGGCCAGCTTCCACCACAGAATGCTCGGCTTCATACCAATGAATGCTATCCGAGTCGCTGGAAGCGCTGCGTGAACTTTAGCGACAAACGCCCTGAAGTCATCGGCCACTTGTTTAGCTGTCTTGCCCGCCGCCAAATCGTTTTCGCCCGCGTAGAACAGACCGTGCGCGGTTTATGCCTAAGGACCAGCAAATCGACATAATTGACGAAATCTATGATCTGCGACCCGCCCAACCCACGATTGACGACTGGCATATTCGGAAAGTATCTGGCAAGGTCCCACAACCTGATACTGGAGCTTCCGATGAATACTATACCCCCGGGCGAAGGCGGCATCTCGCGATCTTGTTGTTCGAACGCCGCCATCGCGTTCGCCCACTATTGGTCGGGGTACTGACGGCGCTTGTATCAATAATGGCCGCACCGTACCCGGCGAGAAGGGCAATGACAGCACAGGAGCCTGCGATGGCCAAAGTGAACCAGATGATGCCCCGAAGCGGCCAGCCAAACCGATTCTCCTTCCACATTGAGATCAAAGCGAAGACGACACAGGTTACGCCCAGGAATACAATTAGCCCCAGGCTTAAAGCTATTATTGTGAGGTAAAATTGCACTGCTTAAAGTCGCCTTTGGCTTTGCCGAGTCAAATGAACTTGTCGATCAATGTCTTGGCCAAGCCCAGAATGTGCTGTTCAGCCGCTTCCTTTGATTTAAACTTTCCAGCTGCCCCATGCACCTCAAAGCATCGGAGTGTCCTGCCGTCGTTGTATTGGACGTGAGCTTTTCCTATCCAGTAATTTTCGCCGGGCGTTCGCTCAGCTTTAAACTTAATCAGATGAGTCCCGTAGTTATGCTCGTTCATGTTGCCAGGCTTTCTCAACGTAAGGTTCTATTGCTCTTGCGCTATGGTGTCGTTGTTCTATTTGGTTTTGGAGGGCTTCGGGGAGCCTTCTGGCTGGTACGTTTGGCGGCGTCTTACCGGGTTCTTGGGCTGACGTGACTTCTTTTTCAGTCTCGCCGGGCAGCTGCTTTATGATTGTGCTACCTGGAGGAGGCTGCTTGTTCGAGATAACAAGCTCACCCTTGGTAGTTCGGTAAATGTAATAGTCCTCGGGCCAAGCCTTGAGTGACGACGGTGAGACCAAGAAAAAGGGCCAAACAAAATGCAAGCTTCAAAGTCACACCTCGCCTCCGTTGAGGGACCGGTTAGTATGTTCCTCGATGGTCCTTTTTAGCAGTTGGAGCGAGACCGGTTTGATCAAGTAGGTTGCAATACCCACTCTCAAGCCTTTTTCCTCCGCCAGTGCTGACATCCATGCGGTAAGCGCTACGACGGGAATGCGCGCGGTTTTCGGATTCTGTTTGAGCATTGCGGTTGTCTCGATCCCGTCAACATCCGGCAATTGCATGTCCATCAAAATGAGGTCCGGACCCTCGGCCTTGGCGAACGCGATCGCTTCATAGCTGTTCTTGGCCTTTATGGCCTGATACCCCATGTTTGTTATGAACAGATTCATGATCTCACGGTAATCACTGTTATCTTCCACGATGAGAATTTTCTTCTTCACTGGACCCCGTAAGGTTGTTGGTGATTGCATGATCCTACTCCGTGCTTGGGTCCGCCGGTTTTCCACCTTTAATTATAAGAAATGGCCCAGCAAGTCTTACATCGTAATGCTTGCTGAGGGCGAGATATTTCTCATAAAAGTCCAGTCGCCCGGCTATTGCATTAAAGCGGTTCAAAGCTTCAATGCCTCGACGACCTAGCTCTACAAGGTGTTTATCGATTGTTGCTTTTTTAGGTTTGTGAGCCATTAGTCATTTCTCGTTAACTGCACATTGTTTGCACTTGCCCGTAGAGGAGAGAATCTATGCCGTCTTGGAAAGTCTGATCGACGGATGCTTAATGCGACTCCTCGCCAGCTTCGGGCGACTTGCAGGACGCGCTTGAATAGAGGACATTTTGACCCGCGTTTCCTTCCAGCCCATCAACCCCTTTCGTATCTGATCGGGATTCAACGCGAGCGTCTCGCAGATACTCTCAAACGAGAAAAGTGCCTCGTTGTCTTTATCTAGGAACCACTCTTCCGCTTCGCGAAACAACTGCTTTCCACTCGGTTTCCGTGGAAGGACATACTTCTGGAAATGTTCAACGGCATTTTCCAGGACCGCCAGCATGACTCTTTCATCGCCTTCGCGGAGGGTCTTCTTGTAAACCGCTTCTATGAGGCCGATGTCGGCAGCGTCCAAAGCAACCCCACCGCGGGCTACCAGAGCTTGCTCGTAGATGAATTTTCTCGGCATTTACTCAACCCGTTTTCAGTTAAATTGTCCCGCCGCTCTTTTTCGCAAATGCTGTGCGATTTCTCGTTCAAAGCGACGACCTTTTCGAAGCCGGCCGATCCTGGCCGCAACGATCTTGATGAGCAAAAGACCGGTGAAGACGGAGAGAACAATAAGCAAATAGAAATCTTTTTCAGGCATTGTCCCTGCGTTTCGGCAAGAAGACAGAGCAATGCCGAGACCGTTAAGGAACGGGTAACGGATCGCAGAGAATGGCGGAGGCTTCCTGAAATGTCTTCAAGGCGGCAACATCAGGATGCCCTGGTTCTATAGGTGAGTTATGGCAACGGGCGATTTAGCCGAGTCACAGGTGAACAGATAGTGATGCTGTTTTTGGTAATTTCCTATAAGTCATCTTTATAATATAGAGACTCTAAAAATCTGCATCGCCTCGTGTCACCCGTCGCCTCATGTGAAACGTCTTGAAACATTGCGCCAAACCATACCTTGACCAAGGGTTAAATCGCCCGTTGCCACCTCTTCTCTCCAATAACCAAGGCATCGCGGGTCTCGCCATCTTTAGACTTTCCATCTAGCTTTCACTCATTTAGGAATTTTTGACTATTATTTGCAGCGGCCTCTGTCTTGCTCTTCGCCATCTACCGGAGGCCAATAACTTGGCTGAAAGAATCTATCATCTGCTCATTGGGTCGTGGCTCATCGTCGGATCGTTGCTTTTACCTTGTGTTACAGCCAGTGTTCAGCGGCCCAGGATATGAATCTCAGCCGGATTTTTGCCTCCAATATTCTTCGTTATCTCAATTTCATCTGGCACAGCAGTCCGAAATGGAGCATTCTCAGCATCCTGCTCGTGGTGCTTCAAGGGGTTCTGCCACTCATCACCCTATACCTAGTCAAATTGGCGGTGGATTCGGTAGCACTTCATGGCTACGACACGATCCTTGGCTTCAGCTCCGTCACTTTTTTTATCGTGCTTTTGGGGTTGGCCACTCTATTCGAAGCGGTATCCAGCTTGACGGATCGGCTCGTCAGTTTGATTCAAGGGAGCTTATTGATGGAGCGCATGTATGACATGCTGCACACCAAATCCGCTGAAGTGGACCTTGAATATTATGAAAGCTCGAACTATTACGATGCGCTCCACCGCGCGCAACAAGAGGTCCCCCTCAGGCCTACCCGGGTCCTCGCCAATCTGAGGCAGCTTGTTCAAAGTGGCATCTCGATCGTTGCCGTAGGTGGACTACTCCTATGGCTTCACTGGAGTGTCGTTTTTGTCTTGCTCGGCGCAGCCTTGCCCGCAGCGCTTGTGCGGATAATCTATGCGAAGAAACTCCATTACTGGGAGCGCCAAAGAACGCCGAAGGAACGAGAAGCCTCCTATCTCAACTGGATGCTCACCCGAGACGGCTATGCGAAGGAAATCCGGCTCTTTGACCTGGCATCTTTATTCAAGGAGCGGTTCCGCAATACCCAATCTCAAATTCTCCGAGAGAAAGTAAGTCTTCAGTCCAAAAGGAGCGTCTCTGAGCTGTTCACATTGAGTAGCGCCATCTGCGTTTCTTTCGGACTGTTGGGCTATCTCGCTTTGCGCACGGCACAGGGCCTCATGAGCCTGGGCGATCTGGTGATGTTCTATGCGGCGGTCCAGCGCGGGCAGATGTTGCTTCGTCAGGTGCTGTTCAGCATCGCAGACCTTTACGAGGACAATCTTTTTCTATCGAATCTGTATGAGTTTCTCGAGCTGAAACCTAAGTTGAAAGAGACTTCTCACCCCAAGCTACTAAATCAGCGACTGAAAACTGGCATTGTTTTCGACCAGGTAAGTTTTCAATACCCCGGTGATCTAAAGCCGGTCCTACAAGACATCAACCTCACGATTCGACCGGGAGAGCACATTGCGCTGGTGGGTGAAAACGGCGCTGGAAAAACCACACTCGTTAAGCTTTTATGCCGGCTTTACGATCCGACAAGTGGAGCGATAACTCTGGACGGAGTTGATATACGGGACTATTCGACAAAGCAGCTGCGACGCAATATCAGCGTGGTTTTCCAGGACTACGCGCGCTACCAGCTAAGCGCACGGGAAAACATCTGGCTTGGTAACATTGATGTCCCGCCGAACGGTAAACGTCTGGGTACGGCCGTCAGCAAAGCGGGCGCTGACGGAGTCATATCCCAGCTGGCCAACGGCTACGATACGATTTTGGGAAAATGGTTCGAAGGCGGTCAGGAGCTCAGCGCTGGCGAATGGCAGAAGATCGCGATCGCACGGGCGTTTTTGCATGACGGACAGATCATCGTCCTGGACGAACCGGGCAGTGCTCTCGATCCGAAGGCGGAATACGAAATTTTCGAACAGTTCCACCAACTGGTCAAAGGCAAAACAACCGTGCTCATCAGTCACCGCTTGGCAACGGTTAAAATGGCGAATCGAATCTACGTGCTGAAAACCGGAAGGATCGTGGAGTTCGGCACCCATAATGAATTGTTGAGGCAGAGCGGGACTTATGCCTGGATGTTTGAAACTCAAGCGCGAAGGTATCGCTGACGCTCCAAGTTCAGATGACCTGAGAAGGTTTAGACCATTGATTTGTTTCTTGCCAAAAATCGATGATTTGAAATGAAGAAACCCATATGGCACTCATCATTGAACCGCATCTTGACTCGGGCCAAGCCAACTGGCCTTCACCTCAGAGTATCTCGGCTGATTCCCGCGGAAATTTCGACGGGCAGACCAACGAACTGTTAACACTTGAACAGTCAAACTTGACCAGTCACCAACTGCAGGTTTGGATGGGACAAAGCCTCATTCCCGAGGTGCCCATCTATAACCTAGCGGTCGCTCTGAAGATTCACGGCGCTGTCGATTTGGTACATTTTGGAAAAGCATTTCAGGTTCTGATCAATTCCAGCGACGCGCTCCGCACCGTCATCGAGGAAATTGACGGAGTACCCATGCAGAGAATTCTCGCGACCCTAACTTACACGACGAGCTTCGTGGACTTGTCGAGCCTGCCCGACCCGCATGCGAGGGCACACAACTGGATGCTTGAACGTTGTAACACGCTTTTGGATCGGCAGCGTCGCTTGTTCGATTCTACGCTGATTAAGTTAGCTGAGACCGAATTCGTTTGGTGCCTAGTCGTTCACCATTTGATCAGCGACAGTTGGTCATTTGAGCTGATTTACTGCCATATGGCGGATTTATATCGGCGCTCGATGCAAGGGGAACTGCCGGATTCCCTAAAGTTATTTCCCTTCGCTAATTATGTGTCTCATGAGCGGGTTCAACGGAATTCACCGCGGCATCGGAGTTCCAAGGCGTACTGGAAAGAGTTCCTATCCGAAACTGGCGACGAAACGGTCTTTTATGGAAAGGCACGGGAAAAAGCGACTACCCGCGTCCGGCGGATCTCGCGCGATCTGGGTCCTGGGCGCACCAGACGTCTAAGATCCGTATTGGCTTCGGTGGGACAGCAGGCATCCGTCTTACAGATCTTTGCCGGGATTCTCGTGGGCTATCTACATTGCCTCAATGGGAAAGAAACCTATGTGATTGGGATACCTTTCCACAACCGCCGATCCAAAATATTTAAGGAGACGATCGGCTTTTTTTCCGAAGTTCTCCCTGTTCGTATCAGCCTCGGCGACGACGAAACGTTTGTTTCCCTTCTCCCCAAGCTCAAGGCAGCGGTGTTCCAGGCGGCTCGGCACGGCGGCTATGCGGTGGCCAGCCCCTATTTCAAGCGCCCCTATGACGTTGTCCTTAATTATCATACACATTCATTCTCCGATTTTGCCGGAATGGCGGCTTGGCAGCAGTGGATTCATAACGGACACGGCGATGAGAGTTTGACGATTCAAATCAGCGATTTCGGCTCGTCGAAGAGCCTAGCCGTAGACTTCGAGTTGCATGAAGCAATTTTCAGCGAGCAACAGTCGGAGCAGGCGGCGAGTCACTTTTTTCGGGTGTTGGATGCTTTTTTGGCTGACCCGCAGCAATTGCTGCGGCGCTTGAGTCTACTTTCGCCCGAGGAAGCGCAACGCGTCGCAATGGCTTGGAATCAGACCACGAGCGAACCGCTAGAGGAGCGGTATGCTCATAATCTTTTTGAGGATCAGGTCAGGCAGAGACCTGACGCGTTGGCCGTCGTTCTCGAAGAAGAAAAACTCTCTTACCGAGAGTTGAATGGTCGAGCTAATCAGCTTGCCCATCGGCTGCAAAGCTTTGGAGTGGGGCCGGAAACCCCTGTTGGTTTGTGCGTGGAGCGGTCGCCGGAGATGATCGTTGGAATTCTGGGAATCCTGAAGGCCGGTGCCGCCTACGTTCCCATAGATCCCGGCTACCCAACGGAGTGGGCGAATTTTATCGTGGCGGATACAAAAATACCAGTCTTGGTTACGCAAGAGAAATTGCTTGAACGCGTCGCTGGACAGCTCAAAACGATTTGTCTGGATGCCAATACTGACGATTTAAGCCAGGAGAGCGATGACGACATCGATTCGGCCGTTGCGGGGCATCATCTCGCGTATATCATCTACACGTCTGGATCGACGGGAAATCCGAAAGGCGTGGAGATCACGCACACAGCCCTGGCTAACTACGTCTGCCAAGCCGCAGGAATTTTTGGACTCAGTTCTGCCGACCGAGTTTTGCAATTTGCTTCGATCAGCTCCGACATGTCTGTAGAGGAAATATTCACTTGCCTCATTCGCGGCGCGGCGCTGGTTCTGCGAACCGACTCAATGCCGGATTCGGCTGCGGAGTTCTTGGAAAAATGCCGAGACTGGGGCATTACCGTTCTCGATCTACCAACTGCCTATTGGCACGAACTGACGGCGGCGCTCTTCTCGGAGCATTTGTCCATTCCGCCAGGGGTTCGGTTGGTAATCATCGGCGGAGAAAGAGCGATCCCGGAAAGATTAGCCTTGTGGCAGGCGTGTGTTAGTCGTCACGTCAAGTTATTGAATACGTATGGACCGGCGGAGACCACGGTTGTCGCTACCGTATACGACCTGACGGATTTTCCGACCGAGAACGGCTGTTTCGGCGAGCTCCCGATCGGACGCCCGATTCCCAATGTTAACACATATGTGTTGGACGAAAACTTGACCCCGGTTCCGGTCGGAGTGCCGGGCGAGCTATGCATCGGCGGTGTCGGGCTCGCGCGCGGCTATTTGAACCAGCTCGAATTGACGACAGAGAGATTTGTTCAGAATCCCTTCCTTGAAGGTGTCCGTCTTTACCGGACCGGGGATCTGGTTCGCTGCCGGGCGGACGGCAACCTTGAATTTGTCAGGCGCATCGATCGCCAAGTTAAGATTCGCGGTTTTCGCGTTGAGCTTGAAGGAATCGAAGCGGCTCTTCGGAAACATCCACTGGTTGCACACGCTGTCGTCGTTCACGACAATGCCTCCAGCCAGAGAGGCTTAATTGCCTACCTAATACCAAGAGAGGCTGCCGTATTGAACTTCGAGGATGTAAGACATTTCGTTAGCACGAAATTACCCGACTATATGATTCCGACGACCTGGGGGTTATTGGAATCCCTGCCACGGAGCATGAGCGGAAAGGTGAATCGGCGAGCCCTGCCCCTTCCCCAGAAGAGCCCTCTTCCCGGACCCACACTAGTCTCGCCTCGGACGCCAACGGAAACCAAAATTGCCGATCTCTGGTGTCATGTGCTGGGTCTAAGGCAAGTCGGTCGGTATGACCACTTTTTCGAGCTCGGCGGACACTCTTTACTGGCAGTCCAAGTCATCTCGCGGTTGCGCAAGGAGCTGCAGGTGGAGATTCCGTTACGGGTAATTTTTGACGCTCCGACGGTAACACAGCTGGCTAAACACGTCGATGCAGCTTTGCAGGCTAGCGAAAACCACGACGGGCCGGTACCGGCGCGGGCTTCGATGGATCGAAAGGAGGTATATCTTTCCTCCTCACAGTCGCGGATTTGGTACATGCATCAGCTTTCCCCCGAGAGTGCGGCATACAACATCACTGCCCCGATCCGTTTTACCGGACTGCTGAACAAGGAAGCGCTAAAGCGCAGCATTGAAGCGATGGCCCAACGGCACGAATCCCTGCGTACGACGTTTCGAAGCGTCGACGGTAAGCCGGTGCAGGTCATTGCTCCGGCAGTGACAATCGAACTGCCCGAAAAAGACCTTCGAGCCGTGCCGGAGGAGCTTCGGCTGTCGGAAGCCAAGCGTATGTTAGGCGAAGAGGCTCGGCGCCCCTTCGATTTAGAAAAAGGACCGCTGATTCGGCTGCTGTTTCTTCAGCTGGCCACCGACGATCATATTCTCCTGATCAACATGCACCACGTCATCTCCGATCAATGGTCCATGGGAATCATCGCGCGGGAAGTAACGACGCTTTACAATACTTTTTGCCAAGCATCGAAAGCGCCGATGGATGGGTCCATCGCTCAATACGCTGATTTCGCGACATGGCAAGATCAGTCGCTAACGCCGGACCAGTTGCAGGTGGAATTGTCTTACTGGAGATCGAAACTTGCCGATTCTGAACCGTTGACCCTCCCAACGGACTACCCACGGCCTGCCGCACAGACGTTCCACGGGGCCCATCAGTCCTTCAGCCTGCAAACAGGTTTGGTGGAAAGGTTAAAAAAGCTCGCTATCCAACACAACGCGACATTGTACATTCTGTTTTTAGCAGCTTTTAAGGCGCTCCTCGTTCGATATACGGGGCAACACGACGTCATCATTGGATCTCCGGTGGCCAACCGCAGTCGGCTGGAATGGGAAAATATTATCGGCACTTTCATCAATATTGTCGTCTTGCGAACGGACCTGTCAGACAATCCAACGTTTCGGCAAGTCGTCGAACGTGTCCGTGAAGTGGCTCTTGACGCGTTCGCGCACGCCGAGTTGCCGTTTGAGCGGCTCGTCCAAGAGCTGCAGCCCAATCGTGACTCAAGTCGCTCACCGCTTATTCAGGTGCTGTTCAATTTTCAAAGCGCTCCTGTTGGAAAAATCGAGCTATTGGGCCTGTCTTGGATGCCGTTCGAGATCGATCAGTCCGCGTCGCAGTTTGACCTCAGCGTCACCATCGATCCACAGCTTACGCGCAAGATCTTGGTTGCCTATAACACCGATCTCTACAATGCGGCCACGATCGCTCGCTTCCTGAGGCATTACGAGCGCCTGCTCGAGCTTGCGGCGGCCAATCCGGACCTACCGATTGGGAAGTTCCAGATTTTAAGCGATCACGAGCGGCGACAACTTCTTTATGATTGGAACGAGACGACGGTTTCTTTTCCGCAGTGTTGTATCCATGACCTTTTCGAGGCCCAGGCACGGCAAAACCCCGACTCCGTCGCCGTCGTCTTCAAGGAGCAGCAGATTACGTACCGGGATTTAGACCGCCGAGCCGATCAAGTCGCTCGCCAATTGCGAACAATGGACGTAAAGCCCGAAGTGGTTGTCGGAATTTGCCTGGAGCGCTCGCCGGAGCTTGTGATCGGACTACTAGGGATACTGAAGGCCGGGGGGGCGTACTTGCCGATCGATCCCGCGTATCCGTTGGAGCGAATCGGTTTCATGATTGAGGATAGCGGGATGCAGGTTTTATTGACCCAGGAAAAACTATTCCGCGATTTGCCGCTCAGCCGCTGCTCGGTCTTGTGCCTGGACAGATTGCCGGAGATACCGATGTTGTCAAATGTCCAGGTCACGGCTCAGCCATCCGACCTGGCCTATGTGATTTATACTTCGGGTTCCACCGGCAAGCCCAAGGGTGTCGAAATCCAGCATCGCGCTTTAGTCAATTTTCTCCATTCGCTGAGACAAAGGCCGGGACTGACGGAGCAAGATGTTTTTCTTTCAGTCACCACCATCTCCTTCGACATCGCCGCACTCGAGATTTTTTTGCCCCTGACGGTCGGCGCGCGCGTGGTACTCGCCAGCCGAGACATTGCCGCTGATGGCAGGCGGCTGAAGGATCTCATTGAAACAGCCGGCGCCACGGTCATGCAAGCAACGCCCTCCACTTGGCGCATGTTGATAGAAGCCGGATGGACGGGGTGCGAGAAGTTCAAGATCTTGTGTGGCGGTGAGGCGTTACCGTTGGATCTGGCGAAAGATTTGTTGAAGAGGGGCAATGCCGCTTGGAATCTCTACGGCCCTACCGAAACGACAGTTTGGTCTGCTGTTTGGCGGGTGGAGTCAGGCTGTGACACATTATCTGTTGGAAACCCTATTAACAATACGCAACTCTATATCCTCGATGCGAATCTGGAACCAGTGCCTTTCGGTGTTCGAGGAGAGCTTTATATCGGCGGAAAAGGCGTCGCCAGAGGTTACTTGAATCGCCCGGAACTCACCGCCGAGAAATTCATACGTAATCCGCACAGTGCTGATTCGGATGCGCGAATGTTCAGGACAGGAGACCTGGCGCGTCATCTTCCCGACGGAAACATCGAGTGGCTCGGTCGGATCGACGAACAGGTGAAAATTCGTGGACACCGGATCGAGTTGGGAGAAATTGAGGCCGCCTTGCACCTACATCCGGCGATTAGCCAAGCCGTTGTCGTGGGAAGGAAGGACGCCGTAGGAGAAACTAGTCTCGTAGCCTATGTAGTCGCCCACAAAAATGCGGTTTGCCAAGTCGAGGAGCTGCGCCAGTTTCTCGTGAGAAAACTAGTCGACCACATGATCCCCTCAGTCTTTGCTTTTCTCGAGACGCTGCCGCTGACACCCAGCGGCAAAGTCAACCGTCAAGCTCTCCCGCCGCCCGATCTAGTAGGCGCGGGGCAGGTAAAGACCATTGTGGCGCCGCGCGAAAGACTCGAGTTTCAGCTTGCGCGGATTTGGGAGCGGGTCTTGGGTGTAAAGCGCATCGGGATGGGTCACAATTTTTTTGAACTTGGGGGCCATTCGTTGAAGGCAGTTCGGTTGCTAGCTGAAATTGAAAAAGAACTCGGTGTTGATCTTCCTCTGAATGTCATCTTCAAAGCTCCGACCGTCGAGCGGCTAGCCTCTATCATTCGAGATAATGGCTGGCTGCCCCCACGCAACTGTCTGGTGGAGATGCGAGCCGGCGGGTTTAAACCTCCTCTGTTCTTAATTCATGGCGGCTACTCGGCTCTTGTAAAGTATCTTGGCGACGATCAACCAGTTTACTCCCTATCGTTGTTCGGGCTGTTCGAAAAAGACCTGATCTCAATCCGCTTAGAAGACATTGCGACTCGCTATATCCAATCCATTCGGACGCTCCAACCGAGGGGGCCATATTATATCGGGGGGTATTCGGCAGCAGGAATTATTGCTTTCGAGATGGCCAGGCAACTCCGCATGGAAGGTGAGAGTGTGGCTCTCTTGGCCTTGTTTGATACCCACGGCCCGGAGTCAAGAGCCTTGCCGATAGGTGACAGGATCGTCGCTTATCTCACCATCATGCGGCGAATCGGGTTGAGTGATGGTCTTCAGTACGGAATTGGAAAAATGTCGGCTTTGAAGGAGGACGTTGTGAGGAGTTTTTGGTACCTTATCCACCGGCATTCACTGAGGGCAAACCTGCCCATGGCTCTGACGCCTCGAAACATAAACATGATCTACTTGAAGGCTTTGCGGGAATATCTGCCGCAAGCGTACCCGGGCAGAGCGGTCCTCTTCCGTGCGCAGGATCGTAACATCGCATTCGAGGCAGACTCGCAGCTCGGATGGAGCGGAATGGCGACCGGCGGGTTCACCGTGCACGAGGTGCCTGGAAATCACTTCAGTATGCTCGCTGAACCACACGTCGACGCCGTCGTGGACGAATTGCAAGCATATCTTCGCGAGGCCCAGCCGGAACCGTAAAATCGCCGGCTCAACCTGTCCGCTTCACCCAGAAGCTTCAATTGCACGAGAGAAGGAAGCATTTTGAGCTGAGATGAGGAATCAAATATCCCACGAAGAGTTAATTGCTGGAGTGGGTGGCTTGCCGTTTGCCTCATCAACGTGTTCGCCGAAATATAAATTCCCACCCCATACTCGTTATTGCCATCGACCGCCGTTTGCGCATACGAATCGGGCATAGACACCACTCGCCCGTATCTGCTCATGGAAGTTTAATGTCATTTTAAGGAATGTGAGGTGACCATTTGGATTCTTAGTTGACTGGCCCCAACCTTGCCCTCATCCGGCTGAGCTTCCATGTTTCTGCGAGACATGATTCGCCGAGGAAGAGTATCGCCGAGGAAGAGTATAAGGTGGCAGGACTTCGTAAATCCGAAATTAATTTTCTCTGGATTAACTTACAGATGTCATCGAGCACGGCAAAAACAAGGATGCCAAAACGAGGCTTGAATTGATGCGAAGAATCTATCGGTTTTTGGCCAAAACGATGCCTAAGAGCCGGCCGGCAAAGAAGCGGTGAGTCAAACTAAACTTAGCTATCCTGAGAATCCCAGAAGTTGATTTAGCCTTCGCTTATTAATAATAAGTGTCCTTGACCTTATCGATGCGGTAAACTGATACTACCCAGTCTGTTATCGTTCTACTCCCGTACAATCTCCCTCACCTCTCTATACTTCCCTCAGCCCGACAAACTTTGAGTGCCTCAGGTGACCATCCGGCGTCCATTCGGTGAACTCGACCTATGACATCAGCCGGCAAGCCGAAAGCGCAAAAGAACGAAGCGAAAAGGGTTAATCAATGTCCTGGGCGAGACGAAAGCCTATGCAGTCGTGGCCAAGGTCGGCGATGTACCTCTCCCGGTTGGAGGCACGTAAGTACACCGGAGGGTGCAACCAGGAACCACCGCGGATCACGCGCTCGCCACAATCACCTCCGTTCGCTTCTAACCATGCCGACCCGTCTATAGGCGCACCTTTGTAGTTTTTCGTGCCAGCAGTCTTCGACCCACTCCCAAACATTGCCGCTCATATCGTAAAGTCCAAGACCGTTAGGTTTCTTACCCCCTACCGACTGGGTTTTGGGGCCGCTGTTAGTGTCGTACCACGCGTATGCGCCTAGTTCCTCTTGTAGTGACGTTCCTGACCACGTTTCTTCTTTTCCGCCGCTTCTCGCTGCGTACTCCCACTCAGCCTCGCTGAGTAAACGATAACGCTTGCCAGCTTGTGCAGAAAGCCATGAATCTTCCTTACCCGTGCTGGCATTTCTGCCAGTGAGAGATGGAAAGGGCCTTCTGCGGCGGATTGTAGGCGAGATCGCCCCAAAAGCGTCAAATGGCTTCTGGATCAACAAAGCGGTTGTACTGAGGATGGGAAAAAAGGTGCAAAGCGTACATCTGATCTGCCCAATAACACTCAGCAATGCGCTTGTGTGCCAGGCCGTGTATTTTGGCTATCTTTCTATCTTCTGCGGCCGAATTGAATTCGTTGATGGCAAGCAGCTCACCGGAATACTCACTGTGACACGCTTCATCGGGCCCAACGATGTCGTCAAGATAACAAAGCGTTCGAGGGAGAAACCGCTCGATGTGGGTCGTTTTGAGCATCTGAAGAGCCGAGACTGTCGATGAGTAGTAATCCATATCGAAACAAATGAACCCGATTGGCGGCGGGGAATAGGCGCTGAAGAAGCGTTCCACGGTATCTTGCACATCGCCGAGAATCAACGTCGCGTGTTTCAGTCGCTTTTGCAGAGTATCTTTTTCCATTCGGTAGAGCCCGCGCCTGAATAAATAGGGACAATCTCGAACGTCTTTGGGAGCAGGCAGACCATCGCCAAGATCAAAGCCAAAAACTCGCAGCGCAACGTCGAACTGACCAGTTATCTGCTCTTGAAGTGATTCAAGCTCAATAAGACCGCGACCTGTGCCCACACCGAACTCAATGACTGCGATTTCCTTAATGTCGAGCTTTTGTGCAAGGCGCGCAGCCTGAACGACACCGTATGCGTAATACGGACGAGGAAAGGCATCAAGCGCGCACTTCAGCGAAAACGGCATGAATGGTGTGATCTCCACCAGTTTGGATACTACTCTTCCAGGCGAATAGAGCGCCTGGAGTCCACGCCAAAGTAATGACCTTCTGACAATCCGTTTCATCTTCTAGTGAATATTTTGCTGCCTCAAACGACCAAACGGAGCGTTTCAGCCGTGATGAGAATGGAGTCCGGGGTCGCTAACTGTTCCATCCGCGCAGCCAAGTGTGTATGCGATAGGTAAGCGACGCGAGCAACTTTTTTCGGCTGCTGCCCTTGAGCGAGGACAAGTGAAATGTGAACTGAACTGACGAGTAAAACGACAATGATTCTTGCGAGCATTCCCGGCCTCCTTATTGAAGTCTATTGCCGGTGCGGACCCCTTTTTTTGTCGTTGTTGATCGAATGGATTGACCGTGGCATATCACGTCCTGGCAGTAGAGGCTACCTATGGGGCAAATCAGAGTACTCGCATGTGTTGCAGTTGTCACAGTTACCGTATTACCTATGCCCGCTTCGGCCAGGAACATACCCGCCCATATGCTCCCGGCAGCCATCGCTTAGCAAGTCCTTCAGCAAGAGAACGCACAGACCATCGAGAAAGTAAGAGCAGTTTTGGAGAAACATCCCTGGTATACGAACCAATTGCAGGCGAGGCTCCAGGATGTTTCGGCTGCTGACCACGACATGGTGTTGTTTATCCAGACGGCAAGGTGGGCCGATGAACTTCGTATCACGGACAAGCAACATCACCGGGCGCTGTGGCACTACATCAACTGGCCCTTCAAGCTCGATGGGCAACCACCAAGCGTACAAACCAAAGACCCCGAGCCAGTAAACATCCTTACCGCGATGGCGGAGAATCAACTTATAGTTAGTTAAGAACGAGACCGAGCCAAAGCAAAAGGCTATTACAGTTGCGTGGCTGTTTCATCTTGTGGGCGACATACACCAACCCCTAATCGCCGACGCGATTGACAAATAACTCACAATTCAGGTTCTCGGCGTTGCGGGATCGAAATGTGATTTAACATAACGGCGCTGAGTCGCGGTTCTCGAATCAACTACCTTGTGTGTCTGGCTGTGAGTGCTTGCCATGTCAAGGTCGTGATGACGGGAAAATGGTCTGAATCACCGTGTCGTTTTCCGACGCGGCTGTGAAGTGTCACGAGTTCTTTCGAATGGAAGAGCATGTCCAAACGCATGAATGGGAACGGTACCGGCAGACCGCGTAAACCTTTGCCGTGGGCGGGAAATGTGTGTCCAAATCCTTATCCAGTGGAGTGGTGTTTGTCGACTAACTGGGATGACAATCGGGCATAAACGGTGCTTTGTGGCGTGCAGTTGAAGTCGTTTATCACCACGACTGGTTGGTCTTGGCTGTCAATATCTCTGAGCAGGTCCTCGATGTGTCG
>Ga0126375_10000132_pt1 | contig 16394 bp, 26 predicted proteins | sample PanSoiMetPlot_14_FD_109577 | JGI IMG/M metagenome (GOLD analysis project Ga0126375, IMG submission 109577) | Tropical forest soil microbial communities from Panama - MetaG Plot_14 | ecosystem: Environmental > Terrestrial > Soil > Tropical forest | place: Panama | collected 2016-02-17 | reverse complement strand
GGCATGCGTAGCAGGTCGTCGATGCCCGTGTCCTCGGCGCCGGGTTGCCGGGCAGCCTACCGAACACCGCGCCAGGCACGACCGGGTAGGGTCGCGGCAGTGACGGGGAGCGAGCTGCCCTTCGGGAAGGCGTTGCGGGTGCTCATGGACGAGCGCGGTCTGACCTACCGCAGCCTCGCCGACATCACGCGCGAGCTGAACGGCAAAGGCATGACGCACGGGCACCTGAACCAGCTCGCCGCCGGGCGCGAGAAGCCATCGCTGCGTGCGATGGAGCTGCTGGCCCAGGCATGCGACGTGCCGCCCGAGCACTTCGCCGAGTACCGCCTGGCCGCAGCGATGCGCGAACTGGACCCGGAGGTGGTCGGTCTGGAGCAGGCGCTGGCGAACCTCAGCGCCCGGATGAGCCGTAAAAAATCCGCCGCGCAACGACTGCGACCGCGACGGCAAGCAGGATGATCTCATCCCACCACTCCGAGTCGGTGAGCGCGACAATCAACAGCAGCGCCCAGCACACCCAGGCCATGCGCACGCCGCGCCGCGTGATCTCCGGGTAGCGGCGGATCGCCCCGCTCAACCGGCCGGCGAAGTAGCCGAGCTCGTGGCGCTCGCCGAGCAGCGCCGTCGCCGTCGAGAGGGCGACCACCGCGAGCGCGAATGCAAGGTAACCGAAAGCGTGAATCACCGCTAAGGGCACACTCCACGCGCGCTGCGCAACCAGAGCAGCTGCCTTGCCCACCGGCCGAAGCCTACTGCACCTCCCTCGGATGGGTGAGGTTGGTGGGCAACCAGGCGCACCGCGCCGAAGATGTCTCATGATTGACCTCGCGGCGAGGTTCCGCCGCACCACCCAACGACCGAAGGAGATCACCGTGGCAAGCAAGACCACCAAGACCACCAAGAAGTCCGCCCCGACCTGGACCGCTGCCGGCACGCGCAAGGCGCTGCCGCAGCCGATCAACGGGCTGGCGAATGCCGCACTCAAGAAGGCAGCCAAGGCAGCCATCTACCCGAACCGCAACCGCGCGAGCGGGGCGACGATCGCGATCCTCGACAACCGCGAGGGCCAGGTCCGCAAGGGCGAGGCGCCGTGGCTGGTCGTGTGCCTGGAGCACGGCACGCTGCTGCCGGCGCAGACGCTGACGGCGGCGACGTTCTACCGCGCGCCGGCGGCGCAGTGGTGCCCTGGCTGCAAGGCCGCTGCCGCTGAGCGCGCGAAGGCCACCAAGAAGACGCCGGCGAAGCGGCCGGCCAAAGCCGCTGCCAAGAAGGCGCCGGCGAAGCCGGCGAAGACCAAGCCCGCGCAGGCGCCCAGCAAGGCGCAGGTCGAGGGCACCATCCGCGACATCCTCGCGTCATGAAGCGCCTCGTCCTCCTCACCCTCGCGCTCGCGCTCGCGCTGCTGGTCATCGTGACCAGCGCGCGGGCATCCACCGGCTCGGTTCCCGGGCACCGCTGCAAGGCAAGCGAGCCGCAGGTGCTGCGCCTGACGGCGTTCGGCACCAGCTGCTCGGTGGCACGCGCGCTTGAGCGCCTGCAGATGCACCACGACCCCGAGGAAGGGTTCACGGTCGGTGGGCGGCACTTCAGCTGGTACGTCTACAGCCGCGCGCATCGTCACACCTACGAGGTGTTCGTCGCGGTGCCGGGCGCGACCTACGTGCAGCTGGTGTGGGGCGGTGAAGCATCATGAGCAAGCCCAAACGCGAGATGCCCCCGCCCCATGCCGTCCCGCAGATCGTCAAGGGTCGGCTGGTCCGCGTCTGCCCCGAGTGCGGGGTCGAAGTCATCGAGCACACCGACGCGGACGGCATGGTGTCCAACGACTTCCGCGAGCATTACGAGGCCGAGCATCCCGTCGTCGTCGAGCCAGAGCACCTGCAGCGGTTTGTGCTGGTCAGCGAGTACGAGCGATTCGGTCCCGAGGCATCGCGCGAGCTGGCCGACATCGCCCTGGACACGATGCGCAAGGCGTGGCCATCGCTGGACAGCAAGCCCATTGACTGGACGCTCGCCGACCGCCTCGACGACCTGCCCGAAGGCGTGCCCGTGGCGATCGCGGCCGAGGTCAACGTATGGGCTCTCGGCGGCGACGACAGGGGTCCGCGCCCCAGGCTCTATCAGCGCCAGGGTAATGAGCTGGTCGCAGTGAAGCGCGACCGCGAGGAAGCCGAGCAGCGCACGCGCGAGTTTCTGGAGCGCAGCTACGAGTTGATGGAGCGGCATCTCGCGGCCCAGCGCGTGCTCGTCGCTCGCCGCGAGCATCGCCTGCCGCAGTTCAAGCCGCCCAAGGACGGGGACCCGGACGGCATTGCGTTATCTGCCGCATTCGACGCCTGGTGCGAGCGCCGCAAGCCGCTGGAAGCCAAGATCACCAGCAAACTCGATGAGGCCGACAAGCGTTCATGGTGGCGAGTGAAGAACGGGCGCGAGGACTGGCGGGAGCCGCTCGATGAGGCAATCGTCGCCGCCGGCATCAGCGAGGCCGAGATCGAGGCCGAGCGCAAGCGTTCGGAGGAACGGCTGCAGAAGGCCAGGGAGACCAAAGGCAAAACGAAACAGGCACACCCCGGACGCTGAGAACGGCCCCGCCTGGGCGGGGCCGTTTGCATTTCCTAGCGCGTCGAGGCGTAGTGCTTTCGACCCGGCGCCTGATTGACACGCAGGACCCGCCGCCCGTACTCACGCCACTTGGTCTTGTAGACCTTCGGCAGCTGCCGCCCTGGATGGCTGGTGATCGCCTGCGGCGCCCCGGCGCGCTGATATGTGGCGCGTGTGTCCGCCAGCTCACGCTCGGCCTCGGCAAGCTCCGTCGGCGCCTGTGCCAGCACCTCCTCGGCATGCTGCGTTTGCTTCACCGAGCGTTCCTCGCGCGGTTTCGCCAACGTCGCTTCCGCGCGCTGGACCCTCTGCTGAGCGCCCGTGACACGGTTTCGCTTGCGCTTCATATCGCGCCCGGCAGGTGTGATCGCCTGGCGTCGCACCTTGGTGGGATTGCGAAGCGTGAAGTTGAACGGCTCGATCTCGTCGCCGGCGTCATATGCGACGACGTAGCCTGCTGCGGTGTACGGCGTCAGGTAAACCAGGCGCTCATCGCCACGGGTGAACCGGATCGTCTGGAGGTCCACCTCGATCCTGCTCGCATCGGGAATCTGCCGCGCGAGCGCTGTCGCGATGACGCACCGGTAGGAGTTGTTCACATGGGCTCGGTCGATGTCGTCCTGGGTGACCTCGATCGTCCACCGGACGCGATCGCCACCACTGTTGGCTGCCGTCTGCTGCGCTGATTTAGACTTGGGCATGCGGTGCTCCTTCTGGGCTTGCGGTTTGGCAGGAGTGCCGCGCTGTTGCTACCGGGTGGGTAGCAACCAGGCGGGGCGGCAACTATACCGCCGTTAGACTGCCCTCGGCCAGCTCCACCGCACCGAGCCGACCGGCACCGCCGAGGCGGGCCGTAGGCTGCCCGGCCGTGTTCGCCATCACCTATGTCGCGGTGCTCACGCTGTTCGTGATCCTGCTCGCGGTGTTCCTGGTGTGGGACTCCGACCGCGACGTGCTGCTCAAAGGCGAGGTGACCGCCTGGCTCGCCCTGATGTGGGCATGGGCGCTGACGGCGCTGCTGCCATAGCCCGGCCGGGCCGAAAGGAGGACTCGGCCCGGCCAGTAACCCTCCATGCCCGACGCCGGCCGTCCGGTGTTCTGTGTGCCCGTATGTGCGGCTCCTGGCGCCGAGCGCTCGCAGCCTAGCGGGCCGGCCGGCCGCCATACTCGCCCCGATGGAACGCCGGCGCGGCAGCGACGAGACCGAGGTGCGGGCAGCGCTCTACGGCGGCGCCGACGAGGAGGAGGATGCGCCGGTCGCCGGCACCCTCGCCGCGCTGCTCGCGCGGCTCGGGGTGTTCCTGCTGCTCTGCGTCTTCGCCCTCGGTGCGAGCGTCATCATCTGGGCGATCGTCGAGGTCTGGGAGCTGATCCTCGCCTGACCGTATCGCGGTATCGCGGTATCGCGGTATCGCGTCGCGTAGGATTGGGAGATGGCCTGGACGATCGTCTACATCGACGACGATGGCCGGGCTGCCTGCTACGGCTACCTGCACAGTCGCAAGCGAGCCGACCGTCGCGCCGAGGAGATGGAACGCAACCTAGACCCAGCTCGCAACCAAGCCGGTGGTGGCGTCGGCGAGTGTCAGGTGGTCGAGATCGGGCCGCTGAGTGAGTGGTGGGAGGATTAGCGCCAATCTGAGGCGTTCTAAGCCCGGCCGGTGCCGAGGCGGTACAGATGGTCCGGCAAGCTGCCCGACGTGCCACAGGCGCCGCTAGGCGCCGCTCTAACGACACGTTTGCCGCCGGGTGGTGAGCTACCACCCACCCGGACGGGCCGGCGTAGATGCCCTCGGCGGCGCCGCGAAAGTTTCCCCGCCGGGGCGAAACATCAGGCAGGGTGCGGGGTTTCAGTAGTCCGTAAGCGCGCTACCCCGAACAGGAAAGCGCGGAACAGGACTAAAGTTCCGACACGAATCCGCCGATGACACCTCAGAACCCAACGAAACAGGAGCCCGACATGACCACCACCACCAAGCCCACCACCTGCACCGTAGGTCCCAGCGCCGTCACCGGCGAGCGCTGCGGCAAGCCGGCCGTGTCTTGGTTCACGGTCGCCGGCATCACCTACGCCGAGTGCGCCGACCACGCCGTCAAGCAGACCATCGCGGCACCGGCCGTCGGCGAGACCGTTCCGGTCCACCGCCACGGCAAGGTCTACACCGGCACCGTCGTGCGCGTCACACGCGGCGGCACGGTGTTTGCCCGGGTCACCTACGGCAACGGCGCCACGCGCGTCGTGGAGGTCTGAGCAATGACCACCAGGACCAACACCTCCAAACGCCTCATCGGCTACATCCGCGTGAGCCGCAAGAACGGGCGCAGCGGCGACTCGTTCATCAGCCCCGAGGTGCAGCGCGAGAGCATCCAAGCTTGGGCGCAGGCGCATGGCCACGACCCGAAGGCCATCAGCTGGGTTGAAGAGATCGACCGCCCCGCCGGCGAGGGCAAGCGGCGCCCGGAGTTTGAGGCGCTGCTGGCCGACGTGACCACCGGCGACGTGATCGTGGTGTGGAAGATCAGCCGCTTCGGGCGCTCGCTGATCGAGTCGGCGCTGCGCATCCAGAAGATCGAGCAGGCCGGCGGTGCGGTCGAGTCCGCCACCGAGGGCACGCAGTCGAAGCTGACACGCAACATCATGCTCGCGATCGCCGAGGACGAGCTGGAACGCCTGACCGAAACATGGGCGCTGGCGCAGGAGAAGGCGCTGGCTGCCGGCGTGTGGTTCGGCTTCCCGCCGTTCGGGTACGAGCGCAAGCAGCGGCGGTCGCCGCTGACCGAACACCCGAAATGGGGTCCGGTCGTGCGCGAGGCGTTCCGCATCGCCGGCATCGAAGACATCGGCGCAGCCGTCGCCTATCTGCGCGAGGTCGCCCCGCGCCGGCACTGGACCACCGACAGCGTCCGCAAGATGCTGCGCAGCCGGGTGTATCTCGGTGAGGTTTGGGTCGGCGGCGACAAGACCGAGCGCCGGGCCGTGACCGAGATCGACGGGAAGCCGCCGCATCCGCCGCTAACCACACCGGCCGATTTCGCTGCGGCGCAGACCACGCCGAAGGCACGGCGCGCGAATGGCGACTACCTGCTCAGCGGCATCGTCACCTGCGCCGCGTGCGCCTCTGGCGACCAGCCGGGCGCCGGCCTGGTCGGGCAGCTCCAGCACGTCAACGGGCGCATCTACCGCCGGCTGCGCTGCGCGAACCCGGCGTGCAAAGGCGGCAGCTCGATCAGCTCCGACAAGCTGACCGAGCTGGTACGAGCCGAACTCAAGGCGCTGCTGGCCGATGACTTCTGGCGCGGGCATTTCGTGCCGGGCGATCTGAGCGCGGCGCGCAAGGCGCTGGCGGCAGCTGAAGGAGCGATCGAACGGCACTGGAAGCGCGATGACACGCTGCCCGGTTGGAAAACCGCGATGGAGGACAAGGAACGCACGCTGCGCTGCGCAGAAGCGACGCACGACAGGGTCGCCGGTGAAGTCGCGCGTCACGTCGAGCTACCGACGCCCGAGGAGATCGACGATGACGTGACGTTCCTCGCCACGCTACTGGCCATCCGGCCGGACATCCGGGTCGCTCGCGGGCGCGGGGACATCGCTGACCGGGTCACTTGGAACTGGCTCGCGGCGTGCGCGTTCGAGGACCAGCCGGGGGTTGCGGCGGCGTAGCTGCTCCTCGATGGCGCGCAGGGCACGCTCGTGAATGTGGGCCGGCATCGGTGGGGCGATGCCGGCCCGCTTGCGCTCTGGACGCCCACGCGAGCTGCTCATGCCGTCACCCCGTGATCGACCAGCGCCATCGCATAGCGCCGGCTGGCCAGATCGGTGCCGGCCAGGCGCGCGCGGTCGAGCTCCAGCAGCTCGCCCAGCAGCTCGATCACGTCCTCGCGCACGCGAGCGGGGTGCAGTTCGCCGGTCAGCCGCGACCAGCCATGCTCGGCATCGTGGGTCCACACCGAGAAACGCGCGGCCTCGGCGTCGTCGGCGTGGCGCATCTCGACGCGCCAGCGGTCGGCGTAGGTGATCAGATCGTGCCAGGGCTCGCTCATGTGCTCCTCCGCTCGTGGGGCGGCTCGGAGAGCAGCGCCAGCCACCAGCGCACCAGCCGCCGCCGCGACACGGGCGGCGGCGTGAGCGTGACCGCCTCGATGGCGCTGGTGCTGGGACGTGGCGGATACAGCCGCACCTCGACCGCCAGCTCGTCCAGCTCGGCAACGAGTGGGCGCCGTAGACGCGGCCGATGCCCGCGCATCAGAACAGCACCCCGTTCGCCGCTGCCAGTTCAACCAGCGCAGCGTCCGTCAGGTAGAGGACATCGGCGTCGGCGCCTTTGGAGGTCGGGCGCGTGCCGCGCGGCACGACCCAGCCGCCCTGCTTGAGCTCGGCGGCCCGCGCCGAGCACGACTCGTAGGGCATCACCGTCGCCTGCGCGACCGCTTCGCAGGTCATGCCGGCGGGGTGAACGTGGTGCAGCGCGTCGAGGATGCGCCGCCGCTGGTTGGCGCCGCGCGGGAACGCGAGCTTCGCGGCCTCGCGGCTGGTGTCGGGTCCGCCGCGCTTGGCTTTGTGCTCGGGCGGCTCCACGTCGTCCAGCTCACGCAGCAGGGCACGCGGGTGGCACACCATGAACTCCTGGCCCGTCCCGATGCCGAGCCGGTCGAGCGCCGCTACGAGCGTGCGACGGGTCGCGCTGCCGCGTGTCATGCGCACGATCACGGCGCGCACCTCAGGTGGGTAGGGGTGGGTGTGCTGGGTAGGGGTGGGTATCGGCCCCTACGCGCGCGCGCGCGTCGGTTCTTGTAATAGAGAGAGAAGAGCCCTCGCACGCGCGCGCGCGCGTGCGCGCAAGGCAGCCGATACCCACCTACACCCAGCACACCCGGCGATACCCAGCTAAGTGTCATTCCGCACCTGCCAGGAAGCGGTAGAGGACGACGCGTGGTTCGCGCCGCCGGCCCGGATCGGTGTGCAGCCCCATCGGCTCGCGCGAGCCGTGCGACACACGCTCCAGACCGATGACCGCCATACGGCCTCGGAAGGCTTCGCTGGCGATACGCGCACCCTTGTAGCGGAACCAGTCCATCAGCTCGCCGGCGCGCAGGTAGCGCTGCGGCCCGCGCTCGTCCTGCTCGTCGTGGATTAGCGCGGGCGAGCCCAGCGTGTTGCGGTCGAACGGATCCCACTTCTCGCGTGCGCCCAGCGCCGCGATCAGCTCGTAGCGCGACGCCGGCGTGGCGAGCGTGTGACCCAGCACGGGTTCGGCCAGCGTCAGGAGCTCGCGCAGCTGCTCGTCGTGATCCTCGGCCTCGCGGTAGGCGCGCGGCGCGTGCGCGACCCGGCACAGCGAGCCCAGTAGCGCGACCAGGTGCGGATCCTTCAGCATCGGCGGCTGTGCGGCGCCCGAGGTCGCCAGCACGACCGCGCGCTGCCACGTCAACCGCTTCGCCGCGTCTTCCTGTTTGCCGAAGCGGATCAGCCCGCCATCGGTGAGGTGGATCTCCAGCGCATCGAGCGGGTTCAGTCCCCAGCGGCGCACCTCGGCGATCTCCAAGCCCTCGGGCAGCCCGGCGGACTTCGCGATGAACGCCAGGTGCTCGGCGTGCGAGGCACCGGCCGACGGGAAGACGATCGCAGGAGCCTCGACCTCGACCTCGCGTTCGGCACGCCGTCGGTTCTCGCGGCCGGCCAGTTTCGTGCTCGCCGCCCACTCGGCAAGCTTCTGAAACTCATCCGCGCGAGCCGGCGGGTGCGGGTCGCAGTTCTGCTCGTACTCGGCGCGCAGCATGCGCGCCAGCGTGGGCACGTCGGTGATGCCGGCGCGCAGCAGATGCACCGCCACGTCCTTGAGGTGATCGTGGCGCTCGCCGTGGCCGACCTTCTCCGCGCGCACCGGCAGCTCGCCGACGCCGGCGCTCTGCTTGTCGGCGACCAGCGACTCGGGCACCGGCGGCAGCACTCGGCTGCGCGGTTCGTTCAGCCACACGTATTCCTTGCCGCTCGGGTGAATCGACGGCGGCACCACGACGTAGCTGCCCTGGCAACGCAGCTCGCCGTAGCCGAGCGAGATTGTCCCCGTGGCGGTGCCGGCGTAGAACAGGTGGCGCCCGCGCGCCGTGGCCGACTCAGGCGTGCCGGCGTTCTCCAGGGCGGCGAGCCAGAACGCCGCCGCCTGCGGATCGTCGATGTCGAGCACGTCCGGGCCAGGGCTGCCGGTCGCCACGCCGACGTTCGCCTCGGGCCAGCGCTCCCAGTAGTGCAGGACCGTGCGCTCATCGGCGCTGGCGTCCTTGACGCCGTTGCGCGTCAGTGGCTCCTTGCCGTGCTCGCGCACCGGCAGCACGCGCCAGCCGAGATCGACGGCGAGGTGCTGCGCGGCGTCGGCGAACGGGGTCATGCGATCTCCAGCTGGCCGGGAATCGGCACGGGCACAACTTCCAGCTGCTCCACGCTCACCACCACGCGCTCGGGCTCATCGGGCTCGGCGTAGTGCTTGGACAGAACCTCCTGGCACACTTGCGCGTCATCGCGCCAGAGCACGCCGGTCAGCGCATCCTCGACGGCACGCGCGAGCTTGAGCACGTCCGGGCGCGTGATGTGCTCGGCCGGCGCCGCATCACGCAGGAGGTGCGCGTTGCGCCCCGTGCGGTAGTGAGCACGCGGGCGGTGAAAGTAGAAGGCGAGGTCGAGGCGCAGCGCACCGCACAGGCACGGCGTGCCCGTGTTGACAGCTGCGAGCGCGACGTGTGCCTTCCACGGCTGCGCGCGCCGGTCGCTGTCCACGACCACGGTGCGGCCGGTCAGCCGGCCGTCGCGGCGGATCGGAAACGAATCCTTGGAGCCGGCGGTGGCCGGGTGGCCGTAGACGATGAACTCGACCACCGCCGGTCCTCTCACTCCGCGTGCGGTGCGGTCGCTGCGTACTGCTCGGCGACCAGCTCGTTGAACGTCGCGAGGTCGGGCGCGTTCAGCAGCTCGTACCGCACCGACAACACCAGCTCCAGTTCCTGGACGACGGGCTCGGCATGCGGGATGCCGCGCGCCTTCTCCAGTTTCCGCAGCAGCGCCCGGCGCAGTCCTACAGCTGTCGCGGTGTTGTGCTCGCCCTCCTGAGTAAGCAACCCGTGCAGCGGTTTGCGGTCTACCGAATGCCAGCCGGTGACCGTTTCGCCGCTTACGGTCACGCGCCCGAAGGCGACCGGCTGGATACCCGAGTCGGGGTCATTGATGTGGTGGATGGCCACGCCAACCTGCGATGCGGTCAGCCCCGTCTTGGCGCCGATCTCGGGCTTGCCCGAGATGCCGGGGTTGCGGCGAATCGCGAGCAGCACGCGCATCATGCGCGTGGTCTGCTGCTCTGAGGCGCGGTGCTGCGTGATTGTCTCGCCAGGCTCCAGCACGACGCGCGTCATGGCTGCAGCTCCGCGAGCGCGGCGTCCCAGTTGCCCGAGCCCAGTGCGGCCTTGACGATCTCCAGCGCCTGGGCCATCTCCTCGACACGCCAACCAATGTCGCGGCGCTCGTCGGCGCTCAGCTCGACCTCGGCCAGCAGCTCGATCATGCGCCGCAGGCCGGCACGGCTGCGGTCGGCGGCGATGGTCACGTCGAGCACGGTCAGGCGGCGCCGGTTGCTGCGCTGCGCCGCTTCGCGTCGCTTGGCGACGCCGGCCGGTGTGAGCGTCGAGTCGGCTGCCTGCGCCGCATCCGACTGCTCCCAGCCCACGTCCTGCGCGGTCGTTGCGATGATGCCCACCTGGTCAGGCGGCAGGTCACGCAGCACGTCGTGAATCTGCTCCGGCGTGGACCTGCGCAGCATGTCCCGCGCCCGGCGCACCTCACGGTTCTCGCGATGCGGTTCCGCGAATGGCGTGGGCCCCAAGCCGCTTTCCCGCCACTTCACGAGCTGTTCGCACGCGCGGTGGCTACGGCCAACCCGATCAGCGATGGCGCGAAAGGTCAACCCGTCCCTCCGCGCGGCGATGATCTCGTCCGCCGCCTTGGCGTAGTAGCCGTCACCTTTGGCGAGGTAGTCCCTCGCCTTGGTGACGTGCTGGTTCTCGGTCATGTCTAACCTCCTGCTGTTCGGTTGGGATTTGCCGGCGGCAGCTCCACTGCCGCCGGCTCGATGGACAAGGTGGGTGTGCGTGCCTGCTCCCAGGAGAAGCACGCCGCGATCACGTCGCGCGAGGCACCGGTCAGGCGGTCGAGCAGCGCTGCCGCCACGCGGCCGTTGACCTTGATCTCGCGCCGGATGAGCTCGGTGACCTCGCCGGCCTGGACCACGCCGGCGTCCACCAGATCGCGCACGGCGCTTTCCAGCTCCTCGCCGTCCCACCGGCGCGAGCGCCCGGCACGGACCTCCAGTTGGTAGTCGCCCACGACCGCCTCGCGCCGGCCATCGTGCTCCAGGCGCCGGCGCAGCTCGTCCTCGACGGCGCTGCGCCACAGCTTGCGCTCGGCCTCGGCCTGGCGCAAGCGAAAGGCCAGCTCGGCGAGCCGGTCGCTTGGCAGCTCGGTCGGCGAGTCGTAGACCTCGCCGGTCATCGGGTCCACGACCACCGGCAGCGCGGCCGCGCGGCGGTCGTGGCGCACGACCAGCTCCTCGGATGCTTGCGGGCTCGCCTTCCCGGCAGCGCGGGCGGCGGCGTCGGCGAACGCATCCATGACCTAGAACGGGAGGTCGCTGTCGTCCACCGCCACCGGCTCGGCCGGCGCCGGGGATGGCGAGGGCGCAGCCTGCTGCTCGGTGAGCGGCAGCTGCGAGGTGTTGACCTTGACTTCGCGGAAGCCGCCGTTGGTGCTCAGGCTGACGTTCGCCTTGACGCCGATCAGCTCGCGGATGGCAGCCTGGAATGCCTCCCAGCTGTCCACCTCGCCGGTGTTCAGCCCGTAGACACTCAGCGCGTCCCGGGCGATCTCCAGGCCGACCCGGTTGGAGAGATTGAAGAAGTGATCGAACGCACGCCCGCGCTGCTCGCCGCGCTCGACCACCAGTTCCAGCTTGGCGAACTCAGCGCCATCGGAGCGGCGGTTGAAGGCGCTCGCATCGGCGACCGTGATGTCGTAGTTGCCGTCCGGCACCTCGGTGCCGTCGGCGGCGCTCCAGCGCTCGGCGAAGGTCATCACTCACCACCTCCGTTCCCACCCACCCACTGCTCGCGTGGCTGCTGCGCCGGCGCCGAGCCGAGCGCGTCGTGAATCTGGCCGATCGCGTAGACCACCGCCTTGGGGATGCCGCCGCCGCAGAACTCGCGGATGGCCCGCGCCCGAGGCGCGACACCCTTGTCGTCCGCACCGGCCGCTCGGACGATCTCGACGAACTGGTTGGCGGCCGCGATGACCGGCCCGCCGGCCTCCTCGCTGTCGTACTCGGCCCACGCCGGCAGCGCCGGCGCGCTCGCTCCGGCGCGCACGTCGGCGTCCACCTCCTCGGCGGATACCTGGCCGAAGCCGACCAGGTTGGAGATCGCGCGGTTGGTCGCGCGCGTGACCGCCGTGGCCGGCAGGTCGTGCTCGATCTTCTGGCGGCCGGTCGGGTTGCGAAAGCGCGGCTCGTCGATCCCGCAGCCGCCGTCCCCGTCGGCGAAGCGCCCCGTGCCGGTGGTCGCCCTCACCTTGGCGTGGGCACGCATGGGCTTCCCGTTGGTGTCCCGGTCGATCCTCTCCCCGAGGATCTCGGTCGACAGGCCGTAGGCGGTGGCGATCTTCGACCAGCCCGAGCGCTTGACGAACGATTCGTCGGCGCCGGGCTCGCCGATCCAGTCGGCCGTATCGAGCATGGCGCGCGTGGTCGCCTGGAAGCGGCGCATGGCGTCCTGCGCCTGGTCGGGGTCCATCGGCAGCAGTGGCTGGGCCACCACCATGTCTGTGGTGCTCATGAGACAGCCTCCTTCGCTGGGCTAGGGCGCGGACGCTGCTGCGGCGGTGGTCGCGTCTGAGCTGTGCTCGTCAAGGAACCAGCCGCGCGTGTGCCCCAGCTTGTCCGCTATGCGGGTAAGGAACTTCGCGCTCGGCTGTCGGCGCCCGCGCTCCCACATGCACACCTGGTTGCGCGACACTTTCAGCCGCTCACTCAGCTGCTCCTGAGTCAAGCCCGCCTCCAGGCGCGCCTGCATGATGTTGCGCCCGACCAGTTCCCGGATCAGCTGGTTCTCGTCAGGCTGGTGTTGCGTCAAGTCGAGAGCGGACAGTGGGGCAGCGTTCATCAGTCCACTGTTCCTGAACGTATCCTCTCGCACAAGTATCGCGGCGCGTTACGGTAACGCGGCGCGTTACGTGCGATCCCGCTCTTTGCGACGGAGGATCCGAACGAGGGTCAACGAATGTATGACTGGTGGGTTACCAACCCACCGCGATACCGTATCGCCAGGCGTTACGATCCCCGCCCAGGGCAGTAGGCTTGCTGGGCAACCACCCAACGCAAGGAGGTCCCACCATGCCATCCGAGGTCTCAAGCCCCGCCGCTGCGGCACACGCCGCCGCCAACGGCGGCACGACCGAGCTCGACTCCCAGCTGCTCACGCTGCTACGCGCCGAGGTCGCCCAGCGCCGCACGCGCGTGGACGAGCTGGCCGCTGAGCTGGAGGAGCTGCGCCCCGAACTGAAACGGTACGAGCGCATCCTGACGCAGCTGAGCGGCGAGCCGCTGCCGGCGCCACGCGCCGGCAAAAGGCGCGGTCGGCCACCCGGCGGCCGCAAGCCCGACAGCGGCAAACGCATCGGCGAGGAGCGTCTAGGCAAGATTCGCGCGGCCGTGCTCGACTACGCGCGCGAGCACGACGAGTTTTCGCAAGTCGACATTCGCGCATTTGCCGGCGACGAGATCACCGGCGGCGGCACGGGCATCATGACGCCGGCGTTTGAGGCGCTGCGCCAGGAAGGTCTGATTCGCCTCGCGCGCCAGCAAGGCAACCGCAAGATGTTTCGTCTGACGCGACCGGGCGCGCGTGAGATCGCATGAGCACCCGCGACAACGGCAAGGGCGACGCGCGCGGCATCGACCTGTCGATATGGGGCATCTCCGACACCGAGCTGCTGGGCATCGTTGACGACCTCGCCGACGAGAACGGTTGGAGCACCACGCTGGAGGTGCGCCTGCAACTCGGCGAGAACCCGGAGGAGGTCGGACACCACACCGGCGTCGGCCCGCGCCTCGGCTGGATGCGCCGCTACGGGTGGCTGGAACGCTCACCCGAAACCGGCGCCTGGCGCCTCACGGCGATGGGCCATGCGATCCTCGACAACCCGAAGCTGTCAGCCGCCATAGAGCGTGCGCTGGGTAACCTCAACCCTGCTCAGCGCGTGCGGCTGGCTCGCGAGATCGGGGAGTCCGGGGCCAGCGCCCCGACCGAGGTCCGGGCGGCGCTGCGCCGCCAGTGGCAGCGGTCGCTGGGTCGCTGAGGGAGAGGAGAACAGCGAGGGGCGGTCGCCCGCTCGGCGACCGCCCCTCTGCTCTCCACATCCATGAACGACTAGCGAACGTACCAGGTCAGCCGGCCACCTTCGCGCCCGCACAGATCGGTGCAGTCGATGGCGTCGCGGGCGCCGGGGTTGAGATCGAACAGCCGGCCGTCCACGAACGGGCCACGGTCCTCGACGTGGGCCACCTCGCAGCCGTGGTAGCAGAGATGCACCGCCTGGCCGCAGCCGAGCGTGCGCGACGCGAGCCCGCGCAGGTAGTGCATGCCGCAGGCGGTCGAACCGCTGTCATCGAACCAGCTGGCGACCGCCGTGCCCCACGGTTGGTGATGCGCGAGATACCACAGGCGCCATCGTTTGTGCAGCGCGTCGAGCCAGCGGTCGATGCGGTCATCGCAGGCGTTGGTGTTACAGCCACGGTCGTGCCCGTGCGGGCGGTGCCAGTTGTGCGCCGCGACGGACGCGGCCAGGATGAGACACGCCGCCACGATGACGGCGAGTGTGAGTAGCAGGCGCAAGGCCGGCCTCCCTTCGCTCGGTTCATTGGTTCCCGGGTTGGGGTGAGGTCAGGGTCTCGGGGTGCTGCGGTGCTGCTATTGCGCGGCTTCGATGGTGAAGCTCAGCGCCTCGGTCTCCTGCCCGTCCTGGCGCACGAACACGTCGAACGTGCCGTCGGCGAGGCTGGCGTCGATCTCGCAGGACAGCGCGGCGGCGGAGATGTAGGCGGTCGCCACCTCGGCGTCGTCGTAGACGATCCGCCCCGTTTCGGTGAAGCCCTGGCCGCTCAAGCGCAGCTCCACCCGCTGTTTGCCGATGCCTTCCTGCGTCACGGCGTCGGGCTCCAGGCCGAACAGCGCGAACACCGCGCCCTCGGCGTCAGCGTTGTGCTCGCGCGCGGCCGTGGCGGTGTTGTCCTCGCGCTCGGCCTCGGGCATCTCGTTGTCGTCGTGGTAATGCGCCAGCGCGTAGGCGTGGTCGATGTCGAACTGCGCGGCGGGCGACACCCAGTCGGGCGGCGCGTCGGGCGGCATCGTCTGGTTCTGCGCGTAGGCGTCCGCGCGCATCTGTTCTACGGCGTCGTTGTCGCCGGCCGTCAGCGCGTCGTAGATCGCTGTCTCTTGCGCGGTCGGTGTGTGCGGAGGTTCGATGGCACTCATCGCCGCTCCAATGCCGTGACGGTGAAGTCAAAGTTGACGTCGGCAAGAGTACCCGTCGTCGTGGTGTATATACCGACGCTCACCGTGCCTTCGCTGCCGATCGAATAGACCGTCGCGACAAAGTAAGTGGACGCCTCGGCGGTCGCGGTCGCGCTCAGTATGGCCCCCGTGCGGGGTTGCAGACGGATCGTGTATGCGCCCACCCCGGTTCGTTCTACGGTGAACCCCGTGCCCGCGATGATTGCACCGTTGGAGCCGGTCACGCGCCCCGCGACCGTGCGCGTGTAGTTCATGTCTCGCTGCGTTGTTCTCATCCGGTCACCGCCAGGTCGATGGTGTTCTGACTTTCGAGCGTGTCGAACGTCGCGTAGACGTTCGTGGCGTCGATCAGCTCGATGTGCGCGCCGGGTGACTTCACCGACGGCCCGAGCGCCTGCGAGCCCTTCGCGTAGAGCGTGGACACCTGTTCCTGCGTCAGCGCGTAGCCGCACACGAACGCGCCGTCGATCTCACCGTTCCAGAACCCTTCACCGCTCGGGTTCGCGCCGACGCGGAAGTGATTGGCGCCACCGAGCGTGATCGGGGTCAGGACGGTCGAAGCGCCGCTCAACACGCCGTCCATGTAGAACTTGCGCTTGAGTCCGTCGCCGGCTTCGTTGTTCTCCACCACGACGCACTGGCGCCAGGCGCCGTCGTTGACGTATGCGCCGCCCATGCTGTCGGTGCCGCTGTATGCGAGTAGCTGTCCGTTGACGACCACCAGCCGCGCGTCGGCGGTACTGACCGTGCCCCACGCGAGCAAGTTCCCGGTGAAGATGCCGGTGCATTTCAGCCAGCAGCCATAGCTACGCGTCGCCGTGGCGGCCGGCAGCCCCGCGTCGGTGGAAGACAGCGACTGCGATACCGACTGGACAAAGTTGAACGCACCGCCCAGCGCGCCGTCCGCGCCAGCCACCGACACCGCCGCGCCGTTGTTCACCAATGCCACGTTCCCGGAGCCTTCATCGCCGAGCGATCCGGCCGTGAAGTTATGCAGCCGCAGCGGCTGCGTCGGGAAGTCGGCAACGACGAGCGGCCCGCCCTTCTTACGCCGCCGCACGCCCAGCGTGACGGCGCTCGGCGTATAGCTCGCCCCGTGCGCCAGCTTGGCGCAGTAGAGACCGCGAATCTGCTCTGGTGAGAGCACGTCGGCCGTGACGAACGCCTCGTCCACGCGCCCGTAGTGC
>Ga0126375_10000130_pt1 | contig 16456 bp, 20 predicted proteins | sample PanSoiMetPlot_14_FD_109577 | JGI IMG/M metagenome (GOLD analysis project Ga0126375, IMG submission 109577) | Tropical forest soil microbial communities from Panama - MetaG Plot_14 | ecosystem: Environmental > Terrestrial > Soil > Tropical forest | place: Panama | collected 2016-02-17 | reverse complement strand
TTTTTCGCTGCTGGCATTAGTGATGGCGGCAATTGGAATTTACGGGGTCATGAACTACCTCGTGATTCAGCGGACGCGCGAGTTCGGGATCCGGCTAAGCCTGGGAGCAACCCCGACCGATGTGCTGCGGCTGGTGCTTCGCCGGGCCGCGGTGCTAATCGGCGCGGGCGCGTGTTTGGGTCTGGCTGGGTCTGCCCTACTGGTGCGGTTCATCGCAAACCTGCTTTTTGGCACCGCTCCACTCGATCCGCTTACGTTCGCGGCGGTTGCAATATTGCTCGCGGCAGTGGCGCTGGCAGCGAGTTATATTCCGGCGCGGCGAGCCACGCGGATCGATCCGATTGTGGCTCTACGATACGAGTGATGCGGGCTCTCCTCGCCGGCGGCCAGGACCGACGATGTTGGAGAATTGCTCATTATCAGCGCGCTACGATGCCGGCGCGAGATTCTAACTATTCAACCGTCACGGACTTTGCCAGATTTCTCGGCTGATCAACGTCACAGCCACGGCGGACTGCGATGTGATACGCCAGTAGTTGCAACGGAATAATCGAAAGAATCGGGGAGAGAAGATCGCTGGAAGAGGGAATCTCGATCACGTGATCGGAAACGACTGAAGACATCGAATCGCCTTCGGTCAACACCGAGATCACGATGCCTTCACGCGCTTTAACTTCGACAATATTCGAGTGAGTTTTTTCGTAGCGTAATTCTGATGCGCGGTTGCCGGCTTCGCGCGTGTTAATAAACAGGACCGGGAGTCGCTCGTCAATCAAAGCATTGGGTCCATGTTTCATTTCCCCGGCGGGATACCCTTCAGCGTGAATGTAAGACAGCTCCTTTAGCTTCAAAGCGCCTTCCAGCGCGATCGGGAAATTGATCCCGCGGCCCAGATAAAGAAAATCAGTCGAGCGGAAGAACTCTTTTGCCAGATCCTCAATGGCGTCGGCCGCGTTCAGCAGATGTTCCATCTTCACCGGCAATTCCGCGAGCTGCTTCGCGTGGGCCCGGCTCTGCTCGTCGCTCAGGGTTCCGCGCAATTGACCGAGGTACAAACCGAAAAGATAAAGCGCGACCATCTGGGCCGTGAAGGCTTTGGTTGAAGCCACGCCGATTTCGGGACCGGCGTGCGTGAGGATCGTGCCGTGGGCCTCGCGCGTGATCATCGACCCCTGCACATTACAAATCGAAAGGATCTTGCCGTCGCGCTCTTTGACTTCGCGCAGGGCTGCGATGGTATCGGCGGTTTCGCCGGACTGGCTTATTACCAGCAGGAGTGTCTTGTCATCCAGGACGGGATCGCGATAGCGAAACTCTGACGCGTAGTCGACATCAACGTTCACGCGAGCGAGTTGTTCGATCATGTACTTCCCGGCAATTCCTGCGTGCCATGATGTGCCGCAGGCAGCAATCTTGATCGAAGTGATATTTTTGAAATCAGCTTCGGTAAGCTCCTTCATGTGGTCGAGAAAAACGCGTCCACTATCGAGCGAGATCCGACCCTCAACCGTTTCGCGAACCGCGCGGGGCTGCTCGTAAATCTCCTTGAGCATGAAATGCTTGAAGCCACCTTTTTCCGCCTGGATCGGATCCCAGGTGATGCGCTGACGCTGCGGTTCGACCTGATTGCCGGCAAAGTCTGTAACCCGGACGCCGGCTTTAGTCATCACGGCTATTTCTTTGTCACCGAGAAAAAATATGTCGCGGGTATGCTCGAGAATCGCGGGAACATCCGAGGCTACAAAAAATTCGCCATCGCCGATGCCGATCACAACAGGCGGCCCAAGTCGCGCTGAGATAATTGTGTCCGCCTCGTCGGTGTAAAGCATCGACAGGGCAAAGATGCCCCGCAACTCCTGCACTGTTTTGCGGACGGCGTTCTCGAAATTACTGTCTTCCTTCAAATGCTCTTCGATCAGGTGGGCGATTATTTCCGTATCGGTTTCCGTGATGAAGGTATGATCTTTCTTTCTTAGAACCTCTTTGAGCTCCAAATAATTCTCGATGATTCCATTGTGGACAACGACAACGCGACCGGAACAATCGCGGTGAGGGTGGGCGTTCTCTTCTGTGGGGCGGCCATGCGTGGCCCAACGTGTATGGCCTACGCCGTAGGTGCCATCAAGTGGTTTGTGCCGCAAAACGTCTTCCAGGTTTCGCAGCTTCCCCTCAGCACGTTGGATCTTGAGAGTGTGATTCTCATCGACCACGGCAATGCCGGCCGAGTCGTAACCGCGATATTCCAATTTTCGCAGACCGTCAATAATCAAGGGCACTACTTGTTTGTTTCCTACGTAGCCAACTATTCCACACATGTCAGTAAGAGCTTTTAAACAAGCTGCAGGCAGTGCAGTCAATCATTCGTCAGTTTCTTTTTTACTTTTGCCGGAGCGCCGACTACCAGCGAGTTAGGTGGCACGTCCTCGGTGACGACTGAGCCGGCACCCGTCACGGAACCATGACCCACGCGCACGGGCGCGACCAGCATTGTGTCCGAACCGATCTTAACATTGTCTTCGATGACCGTCGGATGCTTTTGTTTACCATCGTAATTGCAGGTTACTGTGCCGGCGCCGATGTTTGTTTTGTCCCCGATGGTCGCGTCGCCAAGATAGGTTAAGTGCATCGATTTTGATCCACGACCGAGTGTCGATTTCTTGACTTCGACAAAGTTGCCGACGACGGCAGACTCCTGGAGATGTGCGTTCATGCGCAGATGCGCGAACGGACCAATTGCACAATCATCGGCAATTTCGGAATCCAGGATTACACAATGATCTTTCACGGTTACCCGAGCGCCAAGCCGCGAGTTAACAATGCGCGAGCCCTGGTGAAGCTCGCACGCTTCGCCGATTACACAGTTACCTTGGATGTGAACATCGGGATGAATTACGCAATCTCGTCCTATTTTCGCCTGGCTACTGACATAGGCGTGGGATGGATCAATAAAGGTGACGCCGTCCTCCAGCATTAGCCGGCGAATCGTGCCGCGTCGTAAGAGATTTTCGAATTCGGCGAGTTCCGCGCGCGTATTGACTCCGGAAACTTCGCGCGCGTCGTGGTGATGATAGAGTCCGACCCGCTTACCTTCAGATTGTAAGATGAAAGGCACATCCGTCAGATAGTATTCGCCCTGACTATTTGCCGGCCGTACCTGACTAAGCGCCTTTAATAATTTGGCGCTATCAAAGCAATAGATTCCTGAGTTGACTTCGCGAATCCTTCTTTCTTCTTCGCTGGCATCTTTCTGTTCTGTAATCCTAAGAAAGCTACCGCCTTCATCACGGACGATACGACCGTAGCCAGTCGGATTCTCAAGGCGGATTGTGAGGATCGTGCACGAAGAGTCTTTAGTGTTGTGTTCGGCAAGCAGACTGCGGAGCGTCTCAGCGCGAACCATTGGCACATCGCCGGAAAGAATCAGGACGGTCGAGCCGGCTTCGGCGAGTGCATCGCGTGCTGACAACACTGCGTCACCGGTACCTCGTTGTTCGGCTTGATAAATGAAGGAAGCCTGATCCTTTCCCAGTTCCTGTTCGACGGCGACCTGAACTTCGCTTGCCTGATGACCGACAACCACAAGGATTCGATTTGGTTTCAGGTCGGCAGCTGTGCGGCAAACATGCGCAATCAACGGGCGCGAGTCAAGCTTGTGCAACACTTTCGCCAGATTGGATTTCATGCGAGTGCCAAGTCCGGCAGCCAGCACAAGAACATCCAGCGATGAATTTTGGTTATTGACCGAGGTTGATGGCATCAAGGGGTCTATTTTGACTTAAACTTTCCGCCACAGCCAGACGTCGCGCACGATCATTAGCCGCGCAGACAATCACAACTTGCGCCAGACGCTTCGAATCGTGACGAACCATCTCACTCTTATCCAGCAAGTCGGCGCGAACAATCTCGATTCCACTCAAGTCTCGGGTGGTTGTGCCCTCGCCTTCCAAAAGGATCTGGGACGCTCCATCAGCTCGATATAATTCAGCTTGCTCGCTTGAAATTGCGCGGTCGTTCACTATCGCGTAATCGAATCGTATTTGTGGGGAGTAGGTGCGGACCGTATTCAAATGTTCCCAAAACCCGTAACCATCTGTCTCACCGGGTTGCGTCATCAGGTTTCCAATGAAGATCTTCGTGGCCCGAGCAGCGCCGATTGCGTCGGAAACCTTCTGCACCAGCAAATTCGGGACAATGCTGGTATAAAGCGAACCGGGGCCAAGAGTGATTACGTCTGCAGTCTTGATTGCGTCGAGAGCCTCAGGCAATGGCAGACATTCATCGGGAACCAGGCGCAAACGAACTATCCGTGAACGAGAAGCAGTTATTTGCGTTTCGCCGTGAACTTCCCGGCCGTCCTCAAGATCCGCAACGAGATGAACATCAGCAGTCGTCGCTGGAAAGATATGACCTTTGCTGGCAAGAACTTCTGAGGAGAGCCGAACCGCCTCCACAAAGTCCCCTGTGACTTCGGTCAGCGCTGCGAGAAAAAGGTTTCCAAAGCTGTGACCCGCAAGGTCGCCTGTGCCTCGGAACCGATAGCGAAACAAACGCGACAGGAGCGTCGAATCTTCCGACAAAGCAATCATGCAGTTGCGAATGTCGCCGGGCGGCAACATTTGCAGTTCCTCGCGCAGGCGCCCTGAACTTCCACCGTCATCAGAAACTGTGACAATCGCGGAAAGAGATTCGACCCAGAGTTCTTCACTGCGCGCGCCGACAAAACCTTTCAAGCCGGCGAGTAGCGAAGACAAACCGGTGCCGCCGCCGATAGCTACCAGCTTAAGACTGCCGTTGGCATTAGGTTCTTGCAAGAATGCTGCTCCGGAGATCAAGCACAGTGACGTGATTGAGAAATAATACTCGAAAGCGAATTGATTGAAAATCTGAGCTCAGCGAGTTAATGGAGGTGTCCGGGAGCTAATCGCGAGCGGCGAAAACCAATTGTTCGAAATCAGGATCGCTTCGCAACGGGTTCAGATCCTGATCCCGCTGGGCTCTGATACGAAGGCTGGGCTGTAAATCGAGAGCACGCTCAAGTGATTTCAAAGCCGTATCGATCGCCCCGAGTCGCGCACGCGTCGCTGCTAGTCCGTAATGAATATGGGCGGCTTCGGGCTCCCGCCGCAGAGCCCGTTCAAAAAGCTCCTGGGCCGCTACGTATTCGCCGCGGTTCAACTCAATCACGCCGCGGTCATAAAGCGAATCTGCGTCACGAGGCAAAGTCATGTCAGCTCGCAAACGAGATTCGGCCACAGCGAGATATGTTCGCGAGCGCGCCGTGACTTCAGAAACGGCTGGGTACCTTTCGACCAAAGTCCGAAAAAGGTTCCGGGCCTCTGCGAAATGTCCCCGTGAAAATTCTTTATGCGCAGCTTCGAACGCCTTCAATGCCGCAGCCTCGTCATGTGTGGGCTGAGGCGGCGGTTGAGGCGGGGCGGGTTTCTTTACAGCCAACGGTGGCTTAATCAGGCTCGCCTTTCTTCTGATGACCGCAGCTTTGCTCGGAGCAGCAGGCCGTGCCGAAGCCTTGGGTGACTTTTTCGGCGTAGAGGCAATTTTCCGGCTGGTCTTACCGCTCGTGCTCACCGAAGTCTTTGCTTTCGGTTTTGCGACCTTGGTTTTCAGCGCTTTCTGAGCGCGGGCTTTCCCAGCAGGCGAACGTTTGGTAGCCGGCTTAAGTCGCGTCGACTTTGCGACAGCCCGCTTCCGTGAAGAAGGGCGTCCGCTGCTTCGGCGAGACGAACGGGAAGAAAGTTTTTTCCCACCCTTTTCAATTGAACCTCTCATACGGAAAAGTCCTCACTATTCAGCAAATACGCTAAATGGCCGCAAAAAATAAGGGCAAATCTTAACATAGCTCGTACTGCTAAATCAACGAAACGGTAGGGTTTGCGGCTGCCCTTGCACGCAGTGTTGAACGATTGAAGTCCTTGACTAGCAAAGAAAAACACTTGAAGGCTAAAAACAGCCGTGTTAATGTGACTCGTTAGCATCGGCGGACGTTCCTGGCCCTCGATGTTCAAGAACAACGTTATTTGAGGTTGACTCAGTCGCTGCCGAAAGGCGCTGGAAGTTGTCTCTTTCCTGCCTCCGCTCACGTTTCTGCCTACTTAGTTAAATGTCAAACGGTCCCATCCTGATGCGGGAAAACCGCTATCACGAAATAAAGGCGGTGTTGGCCCGTCTGCGCCTGGATTCGTCTGCCCGGTTGGTAGTTCTGGTGGATAAAGACGGTCAGCAGATAGCCGTGCACGGGGAATTGGGCGATCTGGACACGACAAGTTTGGCCTCGTTGGTCGCCGGAAATGTCGCTGCGACGGGAGGAATGGCGAAACTGATTGGTGAAAACGAGTTTCCCACCCTTTCGCACGAGGGTGAAAAGGAGAGCATACATATTTGCGTGATTGGGAGGGTTCTGCTGGTTGTGGTGTTTGATGACCGGTCGAGCTTAGGCTTGGTTAAACTTCGGTCCAAGCAGATTTCTCAGGAATTAGCCAACACCTTCGCTGAAATTGAAAGAGAGTCGGCGACCCCCGGCGCGAAGAACTCGCTTCCGTTTTCGGAAATTACTGATGAAGAGATCGATAGCCTCTTTTCTCCCGCGTAAGGCCTCTGATCCACAGGTTGAATACAAGGCTCTATGACGTTCATCAACTACGCATCACGCGAAATCAACTGCAAGATCGTCTATTACGGCCCCGGATTGTGCGGTAAGACGACGAATCTGCAGTACATTTATGACTCGACTGCCGCGCAGGCGAAAGGAAAGCTCATCAGTCTGGCTACTGAAACTGATCGAACCCTGTTCTTTGACTTTATGCCTCTCGAGTTGGGAACAGTGCGCGGTTTCAAGACAAGATTTCATCTCTACACCGTCCCTGGCCAGGTTTTTTACGAAGCTTCGCGAAAACTGATCCTCAAAGGCGTGGATGGGGTAGTTTTCGTCGCCGATTCCCAGGAAGAGCGGATGGATGCAAACATTGAATCGCTCTACAATTTAGAAGAAAACCTGCAGGCTTACGGGTATGATTTGATGAAGTTGCCTTACGTGCTGCAATTAAACAAACGCGATCTACCCAACGTGATTTCGTCGTGTGATTTGACGTCAGAGCTTCAACGTAAAGGCGAACCCGTGATCGAAGCTGTGGCGTCAACCGGAGCCGGTGTTTTCGACACGTTGAAAGCAGTAGCGAAGCAGGTCCTTACCGAACTGCGGAAGAGTTAAGCGCTCAGACGGACTTGATCATCAACAAGCCGTCCCCACCATTTGAGTAGTATTTCGGAAGTTTTTGAGTTATGGAATACCCCAGACTCGAATAGAGTTTCTGGGCGGATACATTGCTTGAACGAACCTCCAACCTCACGATTCGCACATCCCGCCGGCGAAATCCCGCTTCAATCGTTTCCATTAAACAACTTGCCAGCCGGCGCCGACGATGTTCCGGGGCAATTCCGATCGTAGTGATGTGGCCCGTGTGGTCAGGTTCCAACAAACCGATCACAAACCCCGCCATAACTCCATTCTGCATCACGACACGATACGAAACCGACTCGGGAGCCGTCAGCAAATACTCGAAGGTGTCCCGGCTGTAAGCCTCGCCATCTACAAAACAACGCTGGTCGAGGCGCCAGCACTCATCAATCTGCGAGATTGTCAGCGGGCGGACGTCGTATCGGGCATTAACCGGCGGGACCAGCGCAATATTCGCCCGTCCTTCGGGTTCCGCCGATTGTCGGCCGTTAAGCCACCATTTGGGTCTAAACTTCTTGAGAACTGCCATAACCCTGAATAGTAGTCTGCGGAATCGAAATGAGGCGCAGATTATAGCCTGTTTCTGCTACATGTTTACAAGCCTGAATTTGCCGGGTGTTTTACAGTCTACAGAATTAACATGCAATCGCCATAGCTGTAAACGCGATAACGCGCTTGCATGGCATGGCGGTAGGCCTCAAGCATGAATTCCGCGCCCGCAAAGGCGCATACCAATACGAGCAAAGATGATCGCGGCAGGTGAAAATTGGTTAGAAGTGCGTCGACGACTTGAAAATTATATCCGGGAAAGATGGTTAGGGCCGCAAAACCAGACTGGGGGTTCAGCCGGCCGTCAGCACCAGCTGCGGATTCCAATGCCCGAGCTGTCGTTGTGCCCACCGCTATGACACGACCACCAGCCTTACGCGCCTCGTTGATCGTCCCGGCAACTTCCTCACTGATCGAAAACCATTCTGCAGCTACCCGATGTTCGAGAACGTTTTGCACTCGAATTGGTTCAAACGTGCCGTAGCCAACATGCAGCGTCAACTCAACGAGCCGCACTCCTTTTTCCGCGAGCTGTTTGAGAATAGTTGAGGTGAAGTGTAATCCAGCCGTGGGCGCTGCGATCGACCCCCGCTGTTTGGCGTAGATCGTTTGGTAGCGATCGGCGTCACGTTTTGATTCCCCGGCCTGACGCTTGATGTATGGCGGTAAGGGCGGTTCGCCAATCCTGTCGATTAAATCCTCAAGCCGCTCGGCCGATCGAAACTTGATGGTGCGTATACCGTTCTGCTGCGACGCGATGACGCGGGCACTCAGGCCGGCATCATCGAACTCGATTTCGGAACCTGTCCTTAAACGACGCCCCGGTCGGGTCAACGCTTCCCAGGTATTGTCTTCTACCTCGCGCAATAACAGCAGTTCGACCGAGCCACCCGAAGGTACGCGGCGGCCATTGAGCCGGGCCGGAAATACCCGAGTGTTGTTCAGCACCAATACATCCTCGCTGGTCAACTCGTCGGGTAACAATTTGAAATAAGAATCCCGCCACGATCGCGACGACCGATTGACAATTAACATCCGCGATGCGTCTCGTTCCGTTAGCGGATGCTGCGCGATAAGCTCTTCCGGAAGTTCGTAATCAAAATCCGAGATCTGCATAGGCGCTGCAGACGAATGGCAGTCGATAATTATCAGGAGTATGAAGCGGAGGGAACATTAATTCCAGGCGCAGGAATGGCGTGTTCCATGTGTTCGCGATGGAAGACGCCGGTTAGTTGAGCCCCGAAAAGTAAAATCAGACTCGAGACATAGCCCCACGTTAAGACCGCGACCACTGCGCCGACGGAACCGTAAACCTGATCGTAGTGAAAATAGTTAAGACTCCAGGCAAACGCATACTTTGCTGCTTCCCAGAGTATTCCTCCAATGATTGCGCCGGGAATCGTGTCTCTAAGTGTAACGTGAGCGTTGGGCATGAATCGATAAACAATCGCGAACAAAGCGCAAGTCACGAGAAAGCTAACGAGAGCAAAGACCGTCTGCCAAAAAACGCTGCCGACCGTCGAGAGCAGGCGGTAGCGCTCCAACTGTCTCGGGGACATTCGACCCGCGACTTCCTGGAGATAAACGAGGACAGAAGTTCCGAATACGGATACAACCAAAAGCAAACCAACGATCCCGATCATTCCCAGAGTCAGCAAACGACCATGCAGAAAGGTTCGATGAGTTGTACCCCAAACGCGATTCAGTGCGCGTTCGACTACGGCAAAGACCCATGAGCCGGCCCACAAAACAATTACGGCGCAGGTGATGATTATGCCGGTGCTGATATTGGATAGCGAGAGAATCGTATCGTGAAGAAACTTGCTTGATCCGGGATAGACGTCGACGATGTGCTGGATCATCTGATTGCCGCTTGTGATTCGGTTGCTCAGCACCAGCAACAACAGCAAGGCCGGAAACAAAGTCATCAGCCCGAAATAACTCATCGCCGCCGCGGAAGTGAAAAGATCATTTTCGTGAAACTGATGGAGAGCGTGCGCGAGCATGCGTCGCCACGGCGATCGATTTCTGACTCCGAAGGAATGGCGAGAGATCCGTCGTGGCATTGTGTAACGCAGATTGTTAATCTACGCCTCGGAACGAACCTGCTAGTCAAACAGGCTCGGTCGTCGCTGGCCGGCCCGTATCCCAAAATGCTGATACGCGAGTTGCGTTGCCATCCGGCCGCGGGGAGTTCTATTAAGAAATCCAATTTGGATTAAGTATGGCTCGATAATTTCTTCGATCGAATCCTTTTCCTCATGAATCGCGGCTGAAAGCGTGCCCACTCCAACTGGTCCGCCTTCAAACTTCTCGATAATCGCCAACAAGAGTCTGCGGTCCATTTCGTCGAGACCGAAGGTGTCAACTTCCATCCGATTAAGTGCATCTCTCGCCACGTCCAGAGTAATCCGGCCTTCGTAATCGACGTCGGCATAATCACGGACGCGGCGAAGTAATCGGTTCACGATCCGGGGTGTCCCTCGCGACCGGCGTGCTATCTCATGCGCGCCGCCGTCATCAAGTTCGACGTTTAGAATAGCCGCTGAACGTTTGCAAATTGTCTCCAGATCTTCGTGTGGATAAAAATCCAAATGGAAATTGATTCCAAAGCGGCCTCGCAACGGAGCAGTAATCAGACCTGCTCGAGTAGTTGCTCCTACCAGAGTGAACTTCGGCAGGTCGAGCTTGATTGAACGGGCTCCTGGACCCTGGCCAATCAAAAGGTCGAGGCTGAAGTCCTCCATCGCGGGATAAAGCTTTTCTTCCAGGGCCGGCAACAATCGATGGATCTCATCAATAAAAAGCACGTCGCCTTCCTGCAGATTTGTCAGCAGGGCGGCGATGTCGCCCGTCTTTTCAATCGCCGGTCCGGCGGTCGAACGCAATTGCGCACCCATTTCATTTGCGATGATGTGGGCGAGCGTGGTCTTCCCTAATCCTGGCGGGCCGGTCAGCAGCACATGGTCGAGAGCTTCACGACGTTTCACTGCTGCCTTAATGTAAACGCGCAAATTTTCTTTTGCTTTCGTTTGACCGATGTATTCCGCCAGGCGGGTTGGCCGTAAAGACAGATCGTACTTGCGATCTTCCTCGGTCGGTGTTGCGCTCAGGGCTTCCGCTGCTCTGCTTGCTTTCGCCATATTGAAATCAAATTGTGAATCCAGCGAGAACCAGGGTCAAATGCTCTTCGTGGTTGCTTCGTCTCCGTTGACAGCGGCACGGAATTTTAAGCCTTGGCAAGCGATCGCAAACTACGTCTCAGAATCGCCTCAACTGATAACTCGCCGCCTTGGTCAATCGCGTTCTTCACAGCCTTTTCGGCGGCGGCGCGCTGGTAACCAAGATTTGTCAGCGCCGACATTGCATCATCGCGCATACCGTCGGGCGAAGATGACGCCCCCGCCGCCGCGGCTTTGGCAGCGAACTCCTCTTCCAGGGCAGGAGAAGACAATGCGGCTATCTTGTCCCGCAGATCGACCACCAGACGTTCGGCAGTCTTGCGTCCGACGCCGGGAATGGCAACCAACCGCACAAGATTATTGGTCCGAATCGACGCGATCATTTCCTCGGCATTCATTCCTGACAACAACTTGATCGCTAATCCCGGCCCGACGCCGTTCACTGAAATCAATTGGAGAAATAACTCGCGCTCGCGCGCGGTCTTGAATCCGTAAAGCCGAATTGCATCTTGACTAACGTGCGTATAGACGCGCAGTTGCACTGGCGCGCCCGCTTCGCCAAGTTCGTAAAAAGTAGAAACGGGAATCGCTACTTCGTAGCCCACGCCGCCAACATCGATGATTGCCGCCGTCGGCTGCTTCGAAAGTAACGTGCCTGAAAGATGTGCGATCATGCTGACAGAGGGCGGGCATCTGCCCGCATCTCATTTTGCGCCCTCCTCACTGCCAGGCTTCGGTCGCGCAATTCTATCACTTCTCGCTGCGTCGCATCGGCGTTATACTTTTCACGCTCGCCATGAAGAGAGAAAAGATTTCGGAACTCACGACGAATCGTTTAAGCGTTTATCTGCGTTGTCTGAATGAGCTCGCTGCAGCCGGAATAAAAACCGTCTCGTCCCAGGAACTGGCCGAACAATTCAACCTTAATTCGGCGCAGATCAGAAAAGACCTGGGTTACTTTGGCGAATTCGGAATTCGCGGCACCGGTTACTTCATCGAGGATCTGCGGACGCACTTGACGGAAATACTCGGACTCGACAAGCCACACCGTGTGGGCATCGTAGGCGCCGGCCGGCTGGGAACAGCGTTGGCGAACTATAACGGACTGGAAAAGTCGAGTTTCACTGTGGCGGTGCTGTTCGATAACGATCAGGAAAAGATCGGAAAGTATGTCGGTCCGAATCGAATTCCCATCCAGGATGTCGGGAAGATTGCTAAAATCGTGAGGGACGAAGCGATAGATGTGGCGGTGATCGCGGTCCCCGCGCGCGTAGCTCAGAGAGTTCTAAACCAGGTCATGGCTGCCGGCGTGAAAGCTGTCTTGAATTTTGCTCCGGCCGCATTAAAAGGGCGTCTGGGCGTAAAGGTGAAAACAGTTGATTTGACCACCTCGCTCGAATCGCTTTCTTATTTTCTGGCGCAACCATTAAAACCGCGTCTTACGAATCCAAGGACTCAAAAAACCGAGCAAGCTGAAAACCAACGTGCTGAAGAAAGACTGTCCTGACGGATGGACGAACAAGCTGCCAGACGCGATCTGATTGAGATCTGCCATTTGATGTACGAGCGCAGCTATGTCGTCTCGTCCGATGGCAATGTGAGTGTCCAGCTCGAAGATGGGCGTGTGCTGGCCACGCCGACGATGACCTGCAAAGGCCGGATGAGCGAGGATCTCATTGCAATTACAGACCTCGAAGGCCGTGCTCTGAACGATCGAAGAGCGTCAAGCGAGCTGGCTATGCACCTGTTGATTTATCGGGAACGGCCCGATGTCAGAGCGGTTTGTCATGCGCATCCACCGCACGGTACCGCCTTCGCGGTCGCCGGACTTCCCATTGACCAGCCGATTCTTTCGGAAGTAATCCTCACGCTTGGCTGTGTCCCGTTGGCGGAATATGGGACGCCTTCGACGGAAGAATTAAGTGACGCGATGCGACCGCTGGTGAAACATCACAATGCGTTGTTGATGGCTAATCATGGGGCTGTCGCTTACGGAAATGATCTTTGGCAGGCATGGGATCGGCTGGAGACGCTCGAGCACACGGCGAAGATTGCCATACTTTCGCGGGTGCTCGGCGGGTCGCGAAATCTTCCGCCTGACGCGATCGAGAAGTTAATCAATGTCCGCGAGTCGGCTGGTTATCTTGATCAAAACGCGCGCTGCCAGGCATGTGGTTATTTGCACGAAACGAATCTTGCTTGTCCGACTGGCGACCGTCCGGTGTCTAAGCAATCGACAGCAAATGGCGCCGGAAAGATTTCACTTACGCGAGACGAATTGGTTGAGCTGCTGGCTCGCGCCGTTAGCGGACGCGAGTAGGACGAAACGGTGGCTGCTCAACGGTCTGACTTTTGGGGTTTGTCTTGCTCTTGCCGGCATCGTCACGTTTCCAGACCGTCGGAAGAGTCCGATTTCGCTCTGTGAGATAACAGCAAACCCGGAAAGGTATGCAGGCAAAGTTGTTCGGGTTAGGGCCGTGATTTCACGAGATGTCGTGGTCGGGGCACCTCAGGATTTTGGTATTCCGGAAGTTTCCGCGTTTGCGGCGTGCACAGCCAGGAATGATTGGGCAACGGCTTTTGTCAGTCTGAATCAAGCGTCCAGGCTAGTCTTCCCCCCAACACGGGGATCTGGAGAGACCGGACGGATGTTGCCAGTTGTAATTTGAGTGAGGGCATCATCGTGGGTCGATTCGAGCTGCACGAGGATGGGATCACTCGTTGTTTTACTGGGCGATACGAGTTCGCAGATGCTGCGCTTGAAAGTCTGATTTCTACCACGACCGTGAGTCCGGAGAGAGCCTTTGCGTGGGTGGAATCCAAATCTCAATGAGCATCGCCAATGAACCACGTAGCTGCGTCATTCGGTTTGCGGATGCTGAGAGCCAGCTTCCGACGACAGAAGGCGAACATGCGCTGACTCTGCTTGAACGCGGCACGCTCAAGTTAAAACTTTCTCAACCTGTTCCACCCAATCGACAGACACCTCACGAACAAGACGAACTTTATGTTGTTGTCCGCGGCCGTGGTGAGCTCATTCATGATGGCCGGCGCGACCGTTTCGAAACCGGGGACGTGATGTTTATTGCTGCGGGAATAGAGCATCATATTGAGAATTTCAGCGAAGACCTGAGTGTTTGGGTTGTGTTTTACGGGCCTCAGGGTGGTGAGACGCCGGTTGGTGCGGGAGGGTCTCGCTGACCAGAGAAAATTTGCTTGACCAGTTGACGCAGGCGGCGTGGTTGGTAGAATCATTGCCCGCAGATTAGAGGTAAATACAAATGACTAATCTCGAGGTCTATCAGAGTAAATTCGCACACAGCGGCTGGCGAGTATTCGAATACGCGGTCGAGGAGTCTCGACGGCGAGAACAGAATTACGTTTCTTTGGGACATATTCTGGTGGCGCTTGGAGCCGAAGAGAACAAAGCGCTTAGACTAGAATTGCCGAGAATGAGGGCTGCTTACACTCGGCCAGGGGAACCGATTGCCGCCGAAATCTCTGCTGACAAGTTACTGGAATACAGTCCGAGACATAACGGACGAGGGATACGAATCGGGCCGGATGCCAAACAGTTCTTGCGCCGCGCCTTGAGCATTGCCCATGCCAACGGGCGCCGGAAGATCGCGGCCGCTGATTTAGTGTCAACGCTTTTGCAGATTGCGCCGATTGTTTACGCGGGACTGGAGCGGCCCGCGGACGGGTAGCGCGCTCGCGCGTTTCGATTTCTTATTGCAGACTACAGAGGAGAAAATGAATGCAAGAAGCCCTCGGAATGGTTGAAACAAAAGGCCTGGTGGCGATGATCGAAGCCGCTGATGCCATGGTCAAAGCCGCCAACGTCACTCTGGTAGGTTACGAAAAGATTGGCGCTGGATTCGTCACGGCGATTGTGCGCGGCGATGTTGCGGCAGTAAAAGCGGCCACCGATGCCGGCGCGGCTGCGGCGCGACGCGTCGGGGAGCTGGTCAGCGTACACGTGATTCCGCGTCCGCACGGCAGCGTGGATGATGCCATGCCGGTAACTGCACAATCACGGGGATGATTATCGCGCGAATTTTGGGAACAGTTGTCTCGACTCAAAAGGACGAGCGACTGCTAGGCAAAAAGCTCCTGATCGTGCGGCCAATTAACGTCGACGGAACAGACACCACGGGCTACGTCGTCGCCGTCGACACCGTCGGAGCCGGCTTTCATGAACGCGTGCTGGTCGTCGCCGGTTCGAGCGCACGCCTGGCGCAGGGAATGAAAGATACGCCGGTTGATGCGGCGATAGTGGGTGTGATTGACACGGTTGATGTGACTCAATAGGACGTCGATTCATGCAACTCGCGCGAGTCATAGGCACGGTAGTCGCGACTGTAAAGAACGAGTCGCTGGAGGGGCGGAAGCTCTTGGTTATTCAATCTCTCAACAAGGATCTTGCGCCTCAGGGTAAGCCTCTGGTTGCGATTGACGCTGCCGGCGCCGGCGTGGGTGAGTTGGTATTCTGGTGCCGGGGAAAGGAAGCGAGCTTTCCTTTCAAGCGTGAAGATACGCCGACGGATTGCACGATCGTTGGGATTGTAGATTCGGATGAACATGTGTGTTGTGGATAATCTGTACTTTGTACTTTGATCTTTGTACTTGGTCGTGTTGCCGACGGCGTCATCTTTGATTCGACGTCCAAGTACAAAGCACAAAGAACAAAGACCGTTTTCTAAGAAATGATTCTCGCAAAAGTTCTTGGCAACGTTGTCGCAACGCAAAAGAACGCACGCTATGAAAATGCGCGCGTAATGTTATGCGAGCAAATTAGTCCCGAAGGCGAGCCCTCTGGAACCACTGTACTGGCGCTCGATTCAGTCGACGCCGGCGTGGGTGACACGGTCTTGATCGTCCAGGAAGGCTGGAGCGCTTCAACTACCGCTACCGGCAAGGCAGGAGCCGCAATCGACTCGGCCATCGTAGGCGTCGTCGATCGCATCGATCTTTTGTAAAGCAAGCTCTTAGCTTGCGGCGCAAACTGAGAGTTTGCGTTACAGATATGAGCAGTAATCAGGATCCAGCACGTTTAATTGCCGAGCGCGTCTCGCGTCGACTTGCGGCCGATGCGACCTCTCCGGAGTCCCAGGGACCAACCATTAGTAACGGTACTCAACGCCCTCCCGAGAATCGGCGCGCGCGCGTAGTTGATTTCATTTCTACAGCACCACCACCGCACACGCAGTCGTCAATCGGTTCTCAGCAGCAAATGAAAATCGACAGCCCGCCATCAGCCAACCCCTATGCTCCGCAGGTCGCGCAATCGCCGTGGCTTGCTCCCTTTGCAACCAATTTGGGGACAACTGTCCGATCACAGTCTCCATCGCAAATCGCTTCCCACCCCAGCGAGGAACGGTTCGGCGTTGAAGAAGCAGCTGTTTCAGAACTAGTCGAGTTCTTCGAGAACGAGAAGCAGTGCTCAGTCGATCCCAGCGGGAAACCCTGCGAC
>Ga0126375_10000129_pt1 | contig 16457 bp, 15 predicted proteins | sample PanSoiMetPlot_14_FD_109577 | JGI IMG/M metagenome (GOLD analysis project Ga0126375, IMG submission 109577) | Tropical forest soil microbial communities from Panama - MetaG Plot_14 | ecosystem: Environmental > Terrestrial > Soil > Tropical forest | place: Panama | collected 2016-02-17 | reverse complement strand
GTCGCACCGTTGGCATCCTTTACCGACACCACCATTGGTTTTGAAGGCGCAGTCAACGATACTTCGCCGGCCCGATCAGCCGTTTGCCGAAACGATTGAGCACTCGTGGTACTGAAATCTGAAACTCGTGGCACCGGCGGCGTCCCCGTTATGGTCTTTGCGACGTTTCGCGGCGACTCATTCAAAGGCTTTTGTTTTCGCGGAGAAGTGCCAGTCGCAACAACGGGTTCCTTTGCTTGCACACCGGTTACAGGAACTGTTGACGAGGAATTCGGGACTGTCGCGTTCTCATTCTTCTGAGACAAGGATGCAGTTGGCTGATTAGTTGTCCTACTTCTTTGACTGATCCAAACGATCGACGCCACTGCAATTACCAGCAATGCTGCGAACGCGATCGCCGGCGTCGTCAAAACGACACGAAAAATAAACGGCCGGCGTGCCTGGACATCTCGATCGCGAGCAATCCGCGCACGCAGGCGCATATCGAAATCAGCGGGAGCAGCAACCGGTTTGAGGCTGCCCACCAGGTCACGCAGCTCTGCTCGCTCAGTTCGGAATTTAGCGCACGCAGCGCACGTCGCCACGTGCATCTCCACAGGCTGACTCAAACGCTGGCCTAATTCCGAAGTGTCAATTTCTCGCCGCACGGTGCGGCAATCTTTCGCATTCATGATTCACCACCTAGACATAATTACGCATCTTGTCGCGCAGAAAATTTCTGGCGCGATTGATGCGCGATTTCACAGTTCCCTCGCTGGTGCTCAGTATCTCAGCGATCTCGTCGTAGCTCTTCCCTTCCACGTCGCGCAGCACCAGTGGCGCGCGGTATTTTTCGGGCAGTGTGCTGATGGCTCGCTTCACTACTCGGCGCCTTTCAGTATCAACCAGGTTTGTGTCCTGCAAAGGCTTCTCATCGGGCGCATCAAAGTCCCTGGTTTCTTCGCCGTCTGGCGTCGTCAATAAACCCGTTAGTGAAACCAGCCGTCGCCGCTTACGTTTGCGCAGTTCGGTAATCGCCAGGTTTGTAGCGATCCGATAAATGTAAGTCGAGAATGCATGCGTCGTCTGGTAACGTCCCGCCGCGCGGTACACCCTCATGAAAGTTTCCTGGGCCAAATCCACCGCGCCATCGTAATCATTCGTCATCCGATAAATGTAACTCGTGATCTGATTTCGATAACGGCTGACCAGCTCAGCGAACGCATCCTCGTCCCCAGCCAGTGTTTCCTCGAGCAACGCATGATCCGAGGCCTTCTGAACCATGACGCGCGTGGGCATGGCCGCCGCGAAATTCAGATCCTCAATCGAGCTAAGCGTTCTCATCGGGCAGGTAGGGCTCTCGGGCTATCAAGCGCAAGTGGTCAGCTCGCGCCGGGTCGCTGTCGCAAGCTAAAAGCCTGCGGTACTAATTCGCGGAAAATTATACATCGGCCCGCGACCGCCTCAGCATTAACCACGCAATTTTTGGGGAGAAGTTCCGAAAAGTATGGGAAGTCAGAGCTAATAGAAGAATCGATATGGCGGAGAACGGTAAATTCCCCGAGATCCTGATGGTTATTAAGTCGTTCAGCCCGCTCCGGGGCAGCCAGTCCGGGTTGACGCGCGCTTTTTTGACATGTCACGGATTCCCGCTGGCGGTGGCGGCTTCCGGATTCTTAAACAGGGCATTATCCATTTTCACGCCGTAAGTAATCGTCAGGATGTGCGTCTCGGTTGTCAGTTTGCCGTCTTCCATCGTGACGGTCCGATAAGGGACCTGAGTTCCCTGAGCTACTCGGTAGTCGTAGAACCGCTTGGTGTACTTGACCGCGATGCCACCACCGGGCGGAGTTTCTTCATACTCCAACGAGAGGACACGAAACGACTTCGCGCTGATGAAGTAACGAGTCTTGCGATCGGCTTTATCGACCAGGTCGATCACGTAGAGATCGATTCCCTGCTGTTTATCTTTGCCGACCGAGGTGACCTTTGATTCGTTCTCCTTATACCTGAGCAGCGCATCGATGCTATGAGCCTGCTTCGAAATAAAATCCGCTGCCGCATCGGGTTTCGGAGTGAAAGTAGCTCCGTTGATAATGCCGAACAAACGTCCTTCACCGTAAACCAAAGTGTATTCGGCTTGCGGCGTCTTACTATCAATCCGGACTTTGTCCTGTTCGGGCTTCTCGCCATGAACAAAGCGCAGCTCGTAACGGGATTCCTCTGATTTCCCGTCCGGACGCGTACGCGTTTCCTTCCCAATCTCGAGACCGTTACGCCGGATTTGCGACAACACTGCGCGGCCAAATCCATTTCCCGCCATGGCGATGGCGGTTTCAGCAACTTGCTCGCCCGTCAGGTCTTTAACCTGTTGGGCACTTGAGGAAGCAACCAGATAAACACAGCTCAAGACTGCGAGGAGTGGGGCTAACAACGGGTGACGACGCACAAGGGGCTTTCTAAAACTCATAATTCAACTAACGACTGACACAACGATGGCAAAACAAATCTCCATATTTTGCTGGGATTGTAGCACAAGGAGTCGCAACAACTTAGCTCCGAACCTCCGTTGAGGGGACGGTAACCTTCCTGAATGATGCTCGATGGCTACCGTAGGATGCTTGGCCGCGCTCGTTTGACAACGTGAGCGTCGCCGCGTTAACTAAGAAACCACGAAAATAAACGTAAAACGAATGGGCGCGATGAGTTCGATCGACAGATGAAGGGGAGAATTTACTTATGAAACGAGTCGGCATCCTGGTCGGCCGGGAAAAAACTTTTCCTGAAGCGCTAATCAGGAATATCAATGAACGCGGGAAAGGCTCAGTGGTCGCTGAATACCTCTTGCTCGGCGGCGTCCGGCATGATACACCGCCGCAATACGATCTGATTGTCGACCGTATTTCACATGAGGTGCCGTTCTATCGCGCGACCCTAAAACGAATGGCGCTCGAAGGCACGTATATCATCAACAACCCGTTTTGGTGGTCGGCTGACGACAAGTTCTTCAATTATTCGCTTGCGCGAAAGCTCGGCGTCGCAGTCCCAAAAACTGTGTTGCTGCCGCAGAAGGACTACATCCCCGGCATAGTCAGTGAGAGTCTGCGCAATCTGCAATTTCCGCTCGACTGGCAAGCCATTGTCGATTACATCGGCTTCCCGGCTTTCATGAAACCTTTCGATGGTGGTGGTTGGAAAAATGTCTCGAAAGTAAATTCACTCGAAGAACTGATTCATGAGTACGATCAGACCGGAATACTTTGCATGACTTTGCAAGAGGCGGTCGAATTCGATCAGTTTGTCCGCTGTTATTGCATCGGACAGGAAGACGTAATGATCATGCCATACGATCCGCGCAAGCCTTACTTGTCGGGTGAACAGTACATCAACGATCCCGATTATCTTTCACCCGAACTGGCGGCGCGCGTGGTGCATGACGTGCGCACGCTCTGTTGGGCGCTCGGCTATGACATCAACACGGTCGAGTTTGCGATCAAAGATGGCGTGCCCTACGCGATTGATTTCATGAATCCAGCGCCGGACGCTGAACTACAGTCTGTTGGCGCGTTCTATCATGGCTGGGTGACTGAGGCTGTTACTAATCTGATCTTCAAGCGGCTGAGCGAAGGAATCGAAAAACCGAGATATCGCTGGGATGCTTTCCTGAATCCGGAACCGCGGCAAACGAATGCCGTCGCTTCCGCGGCCGAACAGGGGATGCGCAAAATTACCCCGAAAACGACCGGGGGCAAATCACGGGCTTCAGGGAAGAAGGACAAGGCCAGGGAAGCGACACCCTAACTAATTGAGTCGTAGTGGCGACCGGGGTGATCGCCGACGACGAATCTTCACACGTCGCTCGCCGCCGCACGGCCTCGGCTGCTTAGAAACTTTCGCGTAATTAAAGAACCTGACCACGCGATGATCGAGGAGCAGGCCATGGCCCAGCCTAAACCAGCCACAACCTGATCGACGGATGAACCTATCAGCGCCATTAGCAGCGCCGCGAAACTAACGCGCGCCGTGAGACGCTGAATCCGGCCTGCACCTTCCAGCCAGTTCATCCGGCGCAACTCAGCCGCCAAATAGTCTTCATCGCTGTGCAGACGCGAGTAATAGTCCGCCTCGCGCCGTGCCAGGCGCGCACTAGCCTTGTCGGGCGCACATCGCGCGGCGTCGTTGTAATGATGAATTACGTGCGCGAGTTTGCCATCGCCGAGCGCGACTTCAGCCAGGCCGAGGTGCGCGCGAAAAGCATCCTCGTCAACTTCTAAAGCACGGCGAAACGTTTTTGCGGCGCGGCCAGCGTCACAGTACTCAAGGAAGCTCTCGGCAACTCTCTCTAACAAACGCGCGTCGTTCCGGCCGCGCATCGCGGAAAGTCTCAAAGCCGCACACGCACGACCAAGCAGGCTTGCGTCCCCAAACGCGCTCGCCTGCGATTTAAGCAATCGCGCGTACTCATAAATCATCCAGGCATTTCGCGGGCTGATCAGCAACGCGCGCCGGAACGCCTCAGCCGACTGCTGCAGGCTGCCAATGATTCTCAAATCGTTACCGGCGCGGCGCAGCAAGGTGGCGCGATCCAATTCCTGCTCGGATACCGCATGTTTCTGTTCGCGGCGTTGTCTTTCAATTCGCTTCTCCGCTGCTTCCGCCACGTTTTCCAGCACAAGGGCGGGCGCGATACCTAAACGCTCCGCTTCTAACCGCGCAGCGCGCGCGTCCACCAGGTGGTCTCGGAGTTCGCAGGCTCGCGCGTCAAGTTTGTACTCCGGGATGCATGGTAACAAGGCTTGCATCATCCGCCTGAACTGCCGGCCGCCTGAAGCAAATGAAACAGTCGAATCATTTCCCGAAATTTCGACGCGATAGCGGTAGCGAACATTCCCACCCCTCCGCAGTGTACGCAGGCTTGCAACTTCGACTCTTTCGATGTCGGCAACAGCCATTCTCAGCGGATGGCGACGGAAAAGTTGGCGCATCAAAGCGCTGAATCCGCTTCGTCTCAACGTTGTGCCATTAAAGCTAAGCCGATCGGTCAAGATAAGCAGCGGAACGACTGTCCAGGTGCTCGAGACCAGAATTAAGGCAAGTAAGTCGCGCTGTGTTCGCAGGCAAACCAGAGCGGCAAACGTCATGATTGCAGCGACGGCGAAATAGCCTCCGGGCGAAGTGCGGACAGAGGCTGGTTTCTTGCGGCCTGCCATTGGTTTGAGCTTCTTCAATGTGGTTTCCTGATTCGGTGTATCGCTCAACAGTTAATTTCAACCGTTCATCGCGCCGGACAATCAACCGGAACATTTACCGAAAAATTCCCGCGCGAGGCCCCGGGTTCAGTGTAACGTAAATCCGCAAATTGAACGAGCGCCTGTCCGACGCAGTTGTCTGCACTTACGCGCCCGATTGGAAACCGGGCGAAGCCGAACAAAATTTGGGCGCGCCGATCCCTTTCGGCTGACGACACAAGCTGCGCGGTTTGTCCGGTCGGCTTTTCATAACGACGCCATGCGACGGACTTCGAAACGCCGTTCTTGTCACTTCCGACTTCGACTGTGAACCGGTACATCGCCAGATCCGTTTCCGCAACAGACTGCCATTCCAACGGAGTTGCAAGGGTCGGCATGGCTGCGATGCGAACCAGCGATTCGCCGCCTGTTGCAGCTACTTCATTCGCGACCAGGAAAGTATCGGCGAGTGCGGAACGGTGAGCAAACGCCAGAACTCCCCAATACACTACCAATATCACCAGAGCTGCAATTACTGCGGATCGTTTGACGTATTTGTGCGATCCGGATGCGCGTACGATTGCCAGGACCAGCATTACCAGAAGCCAGATCACGAACACAACGCGCAGCGGTCTGGCGTCAGCACGACTTCGCCAGGTGGCGAAACCGATAAACATTGCGATTCCGGATCCGAGAATTGCCCAGCTCCGCATCTGTGATCTCGAATTGCTCGTTAGGAGGAAGCAAACAGCGCCAAGCAACAACCAGATGTAGGGATCGACGATGAATACCAGGTCGCCATAAAACCAACGTGCACTCCAGGGCAAAAACGGCCGCAGCCCATAGTTGTTTGTCCAATCCAACAAGGGATGCGTGGCGGCGGTGACGAATGAAGCGATCAGCAAGCCTGGAAAACGGATACAGGCGGTCGTCTTCCGAGCTTTGACGATCAGTCGTTCGATCGCGACTGCAACCAGAGGAACCAGGAAACCTATGGCCAGCGTCCCAACAATTGAATGAGTAATGCCGCGATGGTGCTGCAAGAGCGTCCATCGATCACCGAAAAAGAGCGTAACAAAGTCAGCATCGGCGATATTGGCTGACACCAGACAGACAGGCGTCGCGTACGGCGACAATCGTTCCAGACCTGCTTTGGCAGAAGCGAGGCCTACCAACGAATGTGTGAGGTTATCCACGCTGATTGTCAGAAAAGACCGAGCGGCGCGGGTGGTGGAGGCAATTGCGCGTGACGCGTTGGATCGATTTTCAGGAGTTGTTGCGCGGCTTCACGAGATGCAGAGGATTCAGGAATCGGCTTTCCGTCTTTGTCTCGCGCCTTCCGCGATGCGTCGACTATGTTATAGAGAATGTCGGCTGCCTCTTTCTTCTTTCCTTGTTTGTCGTAAACGGCCGCCAGCCTCAAATTCGCGGTGTTCGTGGTAATCACAGGTGAGTTGGCCTGTGCGATTTCGCCATAGAGACGAGCAGCTTCGGACAGATTACCATCAGCCTCTTTTGCCTGGGCCAGAGCGAACTTTGCCAGGATAGCGGTGTCGCCGCTTGCCTGGCTAAGATTTTGCAAATCCGTCTCGGCCTTCAGGCGATCGGTCACAAGCTCGTTAGTTGCGATGAAATAGCGCGCTTCCGTCCGGTAAGGTTCGCCGTATTTTGCGGCTATCTTTTCAAACTCATGAATCGCGCGTTCAGAACGCTCTTGTTGACTCGCGAAAACGGGATCTTTTGAACCGGGAGGCGGCGCGGGATTGATGTCCGCACCGTTGATGGCGATGGCCCGGCCCATTGCGGCCTGGGCCTCTTCGGCGTGTTTGTGCCGCCAACGAACAAAAACGTAAATCCCAACGGCGATTACTACGAGCGCAATTAAGCCGTAAACTATCTGCTGCCGGCGCCCGGCCACTCGGTCGGCGAGCCGATCAGCCAACAGCATCGTAGCGTCGCGAAATCGGTCGTGCTTTAACTCGCGCGCGCGTTTCTTCTTGTATTTAGCCAAGTAATTTCCTCTTGCAAGATTGCACAGTGAAGTGCGTTCAATTTCGTGTATGATCGCAGAAACAGCGAATTTAACGGCGGGTCATAACGTTGTCAAGCCACGCTCTGGCGCGGGCTCTAGGTTGCCGATAAACTAACAGTTGGAGTTACGGGGCCCACAACGCAACACGGGGCTCAAATCATCAAAAAGAACGGAGTGAGAGTCCTTTTTATAGCATGACGCGGGAACAAAGCAGCAGAGCCTGCTGTCTAATCAGTCGTCTGTTCGGGAAGCAATGTCGGACGCCGCTTTCCAAGCTTCCCGTCAAAGGGAGTCCCGAATGAGCTACGGAGAGCAAATAGCCCTCCGCGGGCATGCGGACATCGAGTCAGTTGCTACGGCAACGGAGATTGAAGTCCGCCCGACCACAGACGACCAGTTCCTTGAAAGATTACGTCGCGGGGAAGCGGCTGCTTATGAGCGGTTGGTGGCTGAGCACTCCGGTGATGTTTACGCGTTGCTCTTCCGCCTTACCAGCGACGCCGAAGAGGCGCGGGATCTGACTCAGGAAACCTTCCTTCGCGCTTTTCAAAGCATCAATCGTTTTCGCGGTGACGCCAGTTTGAAGACCTGGATTTACCGCATCGCCATCAATCAGGCGCGCAATCGTTGGCGGTGGTGGCGCAGGCGCAGGCGCGATGTGACTGTTTCACTCGATGCCACTGACGATCACAACGAAAGGCCTTTGTCGGCAACATTGCCGACAGATAACTCGCTCAGTCCGGAGCAAGAAACGTTGGCGCGGGAACGAGAATCGCAATTGCGCGAGGCGCTACTCGGATTACGCAGCTCGTTTCGTGAAGCAGTGGTCCTGCGGGACGTGGAAGGTTTCAGCTATGAGGAGATCGCTGCGACATTGCAGATAAGTATTGGAACCGTGAAATCGAGAATCGCGCGCGGACGGCTGGAGCTGCGCCGACAGCTCGAAGGATCTTTGTAAACAAAATGTCTGGCCTGCCCCGGCGTCACCAAACTCGGTGCCAATTTGGGTCGGAGTGACGAGTCAAGCAGGGTCGGGCAATCAGCCAGATGGGAGCGATTTGAAACGGGCCAGCAACAAGCGCGTCACTTCGCTCCCTGGCTGAATTCGAAATGGCTGCTCGGAAAGAACGGCCGGGACCAGTAGTCATTCGAGGCATTTTTCGATTTTCAATGTCAGGTGCGCCGACTTGAAATTAGATTGACCGGACGAGTGGCAAACCGAAGCATTGAAAAATCGGGAATGGAAATCGCAATGAATTGTAACAACCTCCAACGATCGCTTTCGCTTTATGTTGATGATGGGTTGACTTCCGAAATGCGCCTGGCGTGCTACGAGCATCTGGAAATCTGTCCGGTGTGCCGTGAGCATGTGGTTGAACTGCGTAAAGTACGGAGCGGACTGGCGACGCTCACCAAAGCTCAGCCACCTGCGGACCTAATCTCTTCGATCAGCATGGCTCTGGCTGCCAAAGCAGCCGAGCAAAAAGCTCGTCGTCAGGAGTCGACAATGGATCGGCTGAATGACTGGGCGCTGAAATGGCTGCAACCGCGGCCCATGCGATACGCTTTCAGTTCATTCGCCTCGATAATCATTTTCAGTGCTGTGTTTGCAGCGTTGCGTCCTCACATGGTTGCTCTACATGAAGCGGCGGAGGCCTTTGAGCAGGTGCAACTTACTTCGACAGCGGATGAGTACTACATCCTCGGCTATGACATCACTAAACCGATTTCGCCGGAGAGCTATGCAGCGTTGCGGACCCCTTACAATTCAGAGTCGCCAAGTCTGAATCCGCGTGGCGCTCTGGCAAGTCTGGGCGCCAACGCCGGGCATCTGACCAATCGGCAGAGCGATGACGATATGGTTATTGTGGCCGACGTGTTTTTGAATGGTTCGGCCTCGCTCGCGAGCGTCATGCACGCTCCACGTGATCGCCACATGTTGGAGGACTTCCAGCAGGCGCTGCGAACAGACGCAGCCTTTGTTCCGGCGGCAATGGATCGTAGACCTGAAACGATGCGCGTTGTGTTCTCAGTCCAGCGGGTTGACGTGCGCGACAGAAACTACTGAGCCGTCAGAAGCCCGACCGGAACGGAGGGCAGCACTGGTTCAATCTCAAACTACTGTCCAACCCGTTTCCTCGCAGAGGTTTGGGTTTTCTTAAATCTCGCTTCAAAAATACCGTTTCGCTGTTTCCCGAGCCTGATCGTCAGACTCGGATAAGTCTCTATTTCCGCTGCCATTGTGTCCGCGCCTAGAGCTTTCTCAACTCGCCGAATCTCTTTCTCTGGCGCCTCGATCTCCATGAACAAGCCGAATGGAAGTTCGTCGATCACAACTTTTGCCTTGCCAAAATTCCAGCGCACTCTGCGCTTTTCATAGACAAGCCCCACACTGAAACCAAGCGCGGTGAGAATCGCATGCGCCGCTTCGGGACTGGCAACTGTCGTTTCATCTTCCTGTTGATACTTGATCGGAGACTTGCTGGGGAAGCGTTGTTTGAACGTCATAATCGCGCGGCCATTCACCCGACGCAGCCGGAGCGCGCATCCGCCAAGTTCCAGGCGCCCGCCACGATAGACGGAGTTCTCTTCAAACTCGACCTTACTCGGCACGATCTTGAGCTGGCGCAGTTTCTGTTCGATCGATTGCCTTTGACGGCTTGTCAGGCGATATTTTTTTTCAATTTCGATGGGCATTTTTGAGTTTGGCGCCTTACAACAGATTGAAGGCCGTCAGCGGCGTCAGAGACCGGCTGCGCTGACTTGCCTTACCGTCGTGCAACTTCTCTCAACGCTCGATCCGGAAAGATGAATAACTGCCGCTGGGATCGAGATTGATTTCCTCGATGTGAGCGACTGAAGAAAAACGTGGGCCGGTGGCCAATTCGTCCTTGAAGGCTTCAACGCTTTGCGCCGGCCCTTCGGCCAGAGCTTCTACGCGTCCGTCAGCAAGATTCTTCACGAAACCAACTACCTGATGGCGTGCGGCCGCGCGCTGCGCGAAAAATCGAAAGCCCACGCCTTGCACGTCACCACTAATGAAAAATCGTCGCGCGACCCTGTTATCCATCGAATCAATTCGCGGTCGATGTATGAGACCGGCGATCTGTCGGTTACACGATTAATACTAACGCCCTGGAATCAACTCAACAACCGCGATGCCGCCGGCCGCAATCTCCATCGACACCATATCAGACGATCCCCGTTGTCTCTTAACCGGCACTGATTGATCCGTTGTCCACTCACTGGCGCTGGAAATCGACATATCGCGCAGCGAAATCGTCGCCGTTACCTTAGCGCTGCGATCGACCTCGGCCAGACCCTGTTGCGGCTTGAAAACACCGCTGTCATTGAAGATGGTTACGACCCATCCACGTGAGTTCCGATTGATTAAGTATTCAACGTTGCCCTCAACTTTAACCGGCGTGGCTTCTGCCGTCAGATGAGCCAGCAAATGCGCCACGAAAGGCGTCAGCCGCTGATCCTCACCAAGAAAAAACGGCAGCGCTACTAACACCACCTTACCGCGGCCAACTTTGTGAATGGTCACCAGAGGATCGCCATCGCCGGTAGTCATCAGCACTTGGCTGTCCTTGGGGACTAGTCTTCGATAGCGAAAAATTTGGCCGTTCAAATTCTGGGGCGCTTCGCCCGCAGCCAGACACCGCGCGCTATCTGCTTCGCGCAGCGCGCCTTCATTTCCCACGCCCAGGAATTCTGAAGGAAGGCCGGTAGTGTGGGCCACATCCAGAACCAGGACGCCTCCATTGCGAACATATTCGGAAAGCGACTGCGCCCATTCTTTCGTCCATCGGGTATCCCGGCCCAGCTTGATATCTCCCCCAACGATAACGGCGCGATAATTTCTAATCGCGTCTTTGCGTGATTGCGAAGCAACCAGCACATCAAAAATATTTCCAAAGACTCCCGGAACAAATGCTTGTCGCTCGCCGCTCGCCGGTTCACCTTCGCGCACCAAGCCCGGGTAATAAGCCGCGCCGAACAATTCGCGCAACGCGCGATCCCCCACGTCGATTTGTGAAATTCCGAACGGCCATTGTGGGTAATCAGTCATGTCCCACCCGTGAGCCGGATCCAGCAGAAACGCGATCGGCGTGTAAGGTTCACCGCGATCGGGATGTTTTTCGGCAAAGCGCACAAACTCTTCCGTAATCCGCCCCAACGGATTCAATTGAAATGCGTGCTCACCGGGGCCAGGTTTGAAAAATTGATCGAATCCCTGCTCAAGGTAAATCGCCGAAGCACCCGACATGTAATAAAGGTAGTAACTCTTGCGGTACCAGGACAGCGATGGGCCCATCGTTGCCCCGTACCGTGAGTGGAAAAAGTTGTCCGGCCCGGCGAAGTTCTGCTGCTGGGTAAAAGTGGTCGCTGAGTCGCCGAAGTTCGGCGCGTGATAATAAAAGAATTCTCCGCCAAACTGGCGTGCCGCGCCGCGCGTGAAAGCGATGCGCATCGCTGTCATCGGCTGCACGGCGGCCGTTTCAATTCCGAGAAACCGCACGCCCCACTCAGCCAGAGCGTGAGCGAACGAGGTACTCGATGTCGACTGTGCCGGAATCATCTTGTCCCACATAGGGCCGGTCGCCGTCTTGAAAGTCGCACTCCATTTACGGGACAAAGCATCGGTGTAGAAGTCTCGATGAGCGATCAGCAACTGGTCTCTGGTCATCCCCGGCGAAATTTGCAGATACTTTGGTGCTTCGCCCCAAACAAACCCGACACTCTCTCCGGAAATCCAGCCAAGGAACCGATCGCGCAGCTCGCCATTCAATAATTTCCATGACGCTTGTGCCTCAGCGTCAGACGTGAAACTTGCACCACCGTAATTAATCAAAACGGCGAATGGAGATCTCGTGTCAGCAAGATAACGACGAAATCCGCTGCCTTCTTTCAAGAGCTCAGGCAGATCGTTGATGTAAACCACCGGCACGATCAGCTTCGAATCGAATATCGGAACTTCGCGTTTGCCGGCATACGTCTTTATGAATTCGTCAGCCGGCTCAGCATTGAAGGGATAGAGCGGCCGCTCAGCAGTAGCCTTGTTGTACAGTTGCCAGAATTCCTTTGTGACGTTCCACGGAATAAGAAAATCGCGGCCCGCAACCTTTGGCCGCCGCCACCCTACGGCGATTTCAGTAGTGGGTGATGAATCGATTAATTGTGCAAGTGCCTGCCTGCTTGCAGACCAGTCGCGCAGATAGCGCGTTGCGGCAAAATCAGGTTTGCGCCGACCTTCGGGTACGAAGGCCAGATCATTCGTCAGCAGAATGCAATCGATCTGGCGACGTGCCTGCGCGGATTTCGTAATCTCAATTGAAATTTTTGCGGGCCCTTTTGTGAGCGTCGCCTGCGTACTGTCCCAGGCAAAAGCCCATCCCCAATACATGCTGGTTTCATCGTGAGGATCGATTCGATCGCGCGCTCCAAATTCGTGTCGCAGAATTTCGCGTCCGTCCTGCGAGATGCTGACGACGAAAAATTCCGTCTTATTGGCAAAGTCGGCATAGCGCACCCAGATTTGATACTGCCCGGCGCGCGGGACCTCCAATTCCTGCCAAATGACGCCGCGTGTTTCGTCGGGGCTGGCGGCCACTGAATTCCATTCACTCTCTCCACCTTGCGACCATTCGGCTGACACGCCGGGTCCGCTGATGGCCCAACCCGGAGCTTTGGACGCGGGGAGTTCGAGATAAGAAGGATTGAGAAGAGGCTCGTGACGGGCATTTTGAGTTATGCCTCGCATGTTTTCGGCTTCGTACCAGAGGTATTCGGCTTTGGTAGGAGGCGGTACCTGGCACGGTGATGCCCAAACAGAAGCCAGCACCATCAACGTGGCCAACCCGTACGCAATGATATGAACTGGATATGCTTTCATGTTCCCAGTCGCCGGCTCTGCCGTCCGATGTGCGGAAGTGCTGTGCACTTCCGGCTGATCGCTCAATGCGTGCAGGCTACGCCTGCAAAAATCGGGCGTAGCCCCGATGTCAAGAGCAGCGCATCGTAAGGCCGGAGGCCTCCCGCACATCAGACGGCAGAGCCGCGGAGGCGGAACTTGTTGCCAGGCATTGGCGTCCCCCCGTCCATTTTAATGGCCCAGTTGCCACGTCTTAATCGCGTTCACGGGATGAATCAGCATGATGATTTCCAACAGCAAACTGTCTCGAATCCAAATCAACAAGACCGCCTCAACGGCGAGAAAAAGTATTATCGAACGGCGCCAGCCCAGCTTTCTCGCGACGATAAAGCCGATCGCGCAAGCAAAGATGTCTCCCAGCGAATTTACGATTGAGTCGCCTTGATAGCCGAGAGCCGCAGTCGCTACTCGGTATCTTTCGATCACCGTGTTCGTGTTTTCAATCACTTCCCAGGCAGACTCGAGTCCGATCGCGATAACAAAGCGCCAAACCGGAGGGACTTTCGGAAAGACCAAAACGAGTAGTCCCGCGAACATAAGGCCGTGAGCCACATGAGTCAGGCTGTAAGGATCGAGAAACAGTTGCGATGTTTGCGAACTCCAGGCATCGGCGGTGAGCAGAAATTTTGGACAGCTACAAGCCCACAATCGTCCCTGAAGCCGCAGCTCGATAATTGTGGCAACGAGGATCAGACCGACTACGGCAATCGGCCCGATATATTTTTTAGTTTGCACGTTGTTCGTCGACGGGCGGCGGGCTACCCGAGGGCGTCGAGGCATTCCGCCAGACTTCGCTTGCGGCAGGTGAACATAGGTGTGTCACGCAGGGTAAAACAACTGGCTTTTGTTTCGCGTAACTCCTGGAACAGATCAAGAAAATCGGCAGGTTTGTCAGTTTCGAAAGCGACCACAAACTCCTGATCGTCAAGCCCGAAAGAGTAAGTCGTGTGCAATTTCACCGAGCGATATTTTGAGCCGATGCGCAGGTTCTCTTCCATCATTTCGTGCCGCTGGTCCACCGGGCGCGCATACCACTCGCGTGTTCGTTGCAGCGGACAAACAAACAGGTATTCGGTTTCTCCTGGAACGATATGCGAACGGTCTTCGATCTGATCCGAGCAGTTCTTTTCGATGTACATTGAACGCTTGGTCATCGACAGCAACGAATGGGTCGGCTCAACATACTTAGCCATCGGCGTTTGATTCAAACGGGCGGTCATGTCCTGCATGGGATCGAGATCCGCACCAATGCGCCAAATCATAAAATCCGCGCTCGTGCGCAGTCCTACGGTCGAATAGCAATGAATCAGAAGCGCCTGCCGAAAATCATCGACGGCTGAGATGAAACTGCGCTTGCAATCGGCCTTCTCGGCTTCATCCAGCACGCGCCAGTCAGGAAGTGCGCGATAGAAAGTAAAATTGACGAACTGACGCGGAAGTTTGCGTTTGTGCTCCTCGAGTTCCTCAACATTGGGAGCGAGCCTCAGCGATCCTCGGGCCGGATTATTATTTTGATCTTGCTCGATGCTCATAACAATTTCCGATCCGAATGGAACTACGGCGCGTCTAATTCGCTGTGGGGGAATCGATGACGCTCACCTATTCTGCCTTGTGTTTTGGCCATTAGCAAACGCAGGGAGGTTAAGGATCGCCGTGGTATACTCCCCGGGTTTTTCAAAATGTCGCGGGCCTGTAACGGAGACTTTGATGAACAAAGGTTACGTCATCGTACTTAGTGCGACAGTTTTTTTTCTGTTCGGGGCTGGATGCAAAACCGGACCTACAACCAATTCCAATACGAACACGGCCCGCTCGACTCCTGGATCAACTCCAGATCAGTTCGCCGCGGTCAGAACGATTTTTGAAAAAGACTGCAAAGAATGTCACGGGCAAGATGGCCAGGGTGGCCGCGTCACGTTGAAGGATGGGACGAAGCTGAAAGTGCCGTCCCTGCGTGAGGGTCACGCGCTGCGCCACAAGGATGAGGAGTTCGTAAAGCAAATCACGAAGGGCGGAGACGGCATGCCCGCATTTGCCGACAAGTTGAAGCCTGCAGAGATCAACGAGCTAATTAAATTCATCCGGCGTGAGTTTCAAGGCGGGGCAACGACAGCGGCAAAATAAGTATTTGGGTCTTCGTACTTGATCTTTGTAATAACCTGAGCTTTGTGCTTTGATCTTTGTACTTTGACCTGGCGTCTACGGCGCACCTGGAAAACAAAGTACTAAATACAAAGATCAAAGTACAAAGTTCTTTTTTGTGCACCCATAGCTCAGTTGGATAGAGCGTTTGACTTCGAATCAAAAGGCCGGAGGTTCGAGTCCTCCTGGGTGCACCATTTATTTTCAACAAGTTACCGATGGTGAGTGAACGTGAGTTTTGGGCGTTTTGTGTGCGGGGAGTGCGCGAAAGTCTGAGAACCGAGATCTTCGGGAGGTGAAACCAGCATTTCACACGTTGGAAGACTTTCACACAGCTTTCAAGTGTGAAAAATTCTGTTTCTTGGGTCTACGACCTATAAAGCCCCAGAAAACCTGAAAGCGAAAGACTCTTTTTAGAGCTTTCGATCAGGATACGGATAAGGTTCTTCGGCAGGTTCTATTCCGATGGCCATTAAGTCTTTCAGCCAGTCGCGCCTTGTCTTGACCAACTTGGAAGATTCGGCCGTACATTCAGGCGTCTTAACTCTTATGACTATCCAGCCGGGGTCACTTGTTTTCCAATAAACCGAGCCGCTTGCGTGCTTCAGAGCTGGTAAAGCCCAATCGTCTACGCTTTCCAAGATGATCAATTCGCGGTCCTGTATCATGCTGAAATGATAAACGAAAAGCGGCAAGCCCGAAAGCCTGCCGCTGAAAGACGAAGTCGATTTCTGCCAAGTCCCCTTATCCGAACAAAACGTTCGAGCTTAGCGCTTGCGGCCTCTTGCTGGCGCGGTAGGACGTGACTGTAAACATCGAGGGTCAGAGTGACGGATGCGTGGCCTAGTCGTTCGCTGATAACCTTGACGTTCTCGCCGACCGCTAACAGCAATGTCGCGCTACTGTGTCGCAGGTCATAGACTCGCATCGTCGCGGGCAGTTCTGCGCGTTTGAGGGTAGATTTGAAGTGATAACGGTCTAAATATCTCAACCTAACAGGCGAACCGCTCGGCATGGCAAAAACAAAGCCGTGATTTTCATAAGCCTGTCCGGCCTTCAATCGCGCTTCGTTCTGCCTTCTGCGATGATCAGCAAGGTAACGACACATGCTCTCAGGCAAAGGGATTGTGCGGCGACT
>Ga0126375_10000128_pt1 | contig 16489 bp, 15 predicted proteins | sample PanSoiMetPlot_14_FD_109577 | JGI IMG/M metagenome (GOLD analysis project Ga0126375, IMG submission 109577) | Tropical forest soil microbial communities from Panama - MetaG Plot_14 | ecosystem: Environmental > Terrestrial > Soil > Tropical forest | place: Panama | collected 2016-02-17 | reverse complement strand
GCGAGGCTTCTCAGCTCGTGCCTGACCGCGGCGGGGTAATGCTCGAGCCCACGCTTGTTCGCCAGCAGAGCCGACACGTCAGTCTGCATGAAGAGGTAAATGAGCTCGGTGTGCCAGAATGCACGGTCCGTTCCGACGAAGTCCGTCGCAAGGTAAATGGTCGCGGGTACGTTGCGCCGCTGGAGGATCGGTAGCGCGAGGTCGTAGTTGTCGCGCCACCCGTCGTCGAACGTAATGACGCAACGCGGACGGCTCCGTTGACTCGTCCTGTCCTCGAGCAGCGTGCTCAGCGGCACGATGTCGAAATGCTGCATCAGGACGTCGATCTGACGCTCGAAGCCCGCGGCGGTTACGACCATGCCGGGCTGGGAATAGTCGAGCATCTCGTCCCATTTTTCGGCCACGCGGTGATACGTGACGACGATTGCGGCATTGCGCCGGGCCCACGAGCGCAAGCGGCGCTGCCAAAGGCCGCTGTGGACGAGGGCCTGGCCAAGCAAGGCTTTAGCGAAGCGCTTGGGACGCACGGCCCCGATCCCCTCGGATGGTTGTCACCATCGCTTCGATATCGCGTGTCGTGACGCCGGGATGCGACGGGAGTGTGACGATGCGCGCGGCGATTTCCCGGGCGCCTGTGCAGGCCTCTTGATTACGCGCCAGGTAGGGCTCGATTCCGGGGATATCTCGGATCGAAGTCGGATACGACGGACTCGCGCTGATTCCTGCCTCCCGGAGCTGGCGGAGCACATGTGTGCGATATGCCGCGTCCCTGACCAGAACGGGGAAGCGGAGATAGACGGGGTTGCTTCCTTCAATCGGCCGAGGAATCTCGACGCCCTCGACTCCCTCGATGCCGGCGCGCAGCTTCTCGGCGGTGCACCGACGAATGTCGTTGTAGGCCTCGACACGGGGAAGGAGCTGGGCCGCCAGCCGCGTCTGGTACGCCGAAAGGCGCGTGAGCGCGAAGTCCGGCTCGAAGCGCGAGACCCCGAGCTCGAGAAAAGGAACATGCTCGACGAGCCAGTAGCGCGACGGTCGGAGCATCGCGGAATACGCGAGTGAGCTCGCGATGGTCACGCCGGTCGCCAATGCCGACGGCTCGCGGAGCACGCGCGCGGCTCGCGCGACTCTGTCCGCGATGTCCTGCCGGCGGGTCACGAGGATTCCGCCACCCATCGTGGTGATGCCCTTGCCCCGCCCCAGGCTGTAGAAGCCCGCGTCGCCGAACGTCCCGCACGCCTTGCCGTCTCGCGTTGCCCCGAGACACTGCGCGGCATCATCGATCAGGAAGGCCCCCGCGGTGCGTGCGATGCTCTCCATCGCGACGAGATCGGCCGGTAGCCCGTACAGCCCGGAAGGGACGATAGCGAGAACCTTGCCCAGGTCCAGCCGCATGAGCGCGTTCAGATCCAAGTCGAGGGTCTTCGGGTCCACGTCGCAAAGCCTGATCGTGAGGCCGGTGCGCGCGACGGCGGACGGAACCGAGAAGCAGGTGTATGCCGGAATCACAACCTCTCGCCGGTCCGAGAGCTGTCGTAGCTCGTTGAGGAGGATCGCGAGAGCGGCCCGACCCGACGACACGAATACCGGATTCGCGAGGCCTAACTGCTCGGCCAGACGCTCGCCCAGGCCGTGATCGCGTCTCCCGCTTCGGAAGACCGCGGGCAGGACGCTTCGCGCCGGAAGTGGGGCGCCGGCCGGCGGGACAAGACGAAAGCGATTCACGGGATATTCCTGACGATCGAGGGGCCGATGAGGCGCGTGAGACTCACCGGCAGCCTCTTCCAGACTTGAATGGCGCGATCATATTGGGCGTTGGCCGGGCTGACGTCGGGCACCGGACGACCGTCCCGGGACCAGTGGTACCAGTAGAGCGGCACGGGGCGCGCGCCCCATTGCTCCTTGAATCGGTAGGTGCCGCTATGAGGTGTCGACCGTCCGAAGTCGAAGACCTCGTACCCCTCGCGACACGCGTAGTCGAGCGCGGAACTGTAGAGCAGCATGTTCGCCGAAAGCCGGTTGTAGCGGCGGTCGGACGAAGCCCAGGGAATTTCGAGCGTGTTCTGGAAGCCGTACAGAAGCCCGGCGGCCACCGGCTCCCGCCTCAGGTAGACCGCGCAGATGCGTGCGTCCTTGGGGAACACTTCCAGGATCGTCTCGAAGAAGCGCCTCCCGTAGACCGGCGTGCCCAGGTCTCGCATGTTGCGCGCGAAGACCCGGTAGAAATCGTCCAGAATCTCGACGCCCTCGATCCGAACCGTCAGATCTTCCTTCATGGCTCGCCGGATCTGACTGCGCAGCTTCGAGGGAAATCGCTTCATGAGCGTTTCTGGCTCGCGCGGCAGGTCGAGCCGCATCGACACCTTGTGCTGCTTCGACGTCCAGTCCAGCTGGAGCAAGTGCTGGTGGCGGAGCTCGATGTGCGTCGCCCGGAGCTTGGTCGCCAGCTCAACCGCAGCTGTCAGCAGAGCCCGCTGCGCGTCGAAGCTATCCGGCAGGACGCCGCCGTAATTGACGAAAGGCATCGAGACGAGGAAGCGCCCGACGAGCCGACTGGAGACGAACACCAGAGGCAGCACCCCGCGGACCTGCCCCTGCTCGTCGCGCGCCATGAGATAGAACGTCCGGTGTCCGAAAGCCCGCTCCATGACCCGTCGCCAGCCCATCAGCTGATAGCCCGTGCCCATGGGGTGATCGAGCACAAAACGGTCCCACGAGATGCCCTCTTCGTAGGCACAGACTTCCGTGACGGAGATCATGGCTGCACCTGGTTGCTCACCGTGCCGGAGCGATCCACCGCAACGTGTCGTCGAGCAGGTCCGCCGCCTGGAGCTTCTTGATCTGCTTGAGGCGCACGTATCGGGTGCTCAAGAACTCCTCGCTCGTCAGGCCGTGCTCTTTGAAGGCGGCATAGAGCTGCTCGATCCCGCGCCGCACAGTCCACTGCGGCTGGAACCCGGGAAGTGTTCGGGAGATTTTGTCGCAGTCGACCCGGTAGCAGCGTGGATCAGGGCCCCCGCCTGGGGCGTAGGTGACCCGGCTGCCGGGCACCACGTCCTTCACCATGTCGGCGACCTCTCGGATCCGGTAGTTTTCCTCCGTGCGACCCACGTTGAAGGCTTCGTTGTGCACGAGCTCACGCGGTGCTTCGAGCACCGCGAGGAACGCGCGCGAGATGTCCTCGATGTGCACCAGCGGACGCCACGGCGTGCCGTCGCTGGCAATGAGAACCTCGCCGGTCGTGCACGCATGACCGACCAGGTTGTTGACGACCAGGTCGGTGCGGAGCCGTGGCGATACGCCATAGGCGGTGGCATTGCGCAAGAAGGTCGGGCTGAACGTCGCATCGGCCAGGAGCGCCACGTCTTGCTCGACCCGAATCTTGGAGGCGCCGTATGCGGTCACGGGGTTGAACGGGGCGCCCTCTGCCAGCAGCCCATCGTCGCCGGCCAGGCCGTACAGGCTGCATGACGACGAGAAGAGGAAGCGCGGAACTCCCGCTGCCTTCGCCAGGCGTGCGAGCCGCACCGATGCTCGATGATTGATGTCGTAGGTGCAGTCGGGGTTGAGATCGCCCAGCGGATCATTGGACAGGGCGGCGAGATGGATGACCGCGTCGAAGCCGGTCAGGGCATCCTGCTCGACTTCACGAAGATCGACGCGGAGCGCAGCGACGTCGTCGAGCCCGGCACTGAAATCACAGCCCGCGAAGAACTCGGTATCGAGGCCGACCACGTCGTGGCCGGCGGACCGCAGAAGCGGGATGAGCACGGCGCCGATGTAACCGGTGTGACCGGTGACCAGAACTCTCATCGAGCCTCCATTCCCAACATCGCCTTGCGGCAGTAGAAACCCTCGGCCAGGGTCGTCGGCGAGTTCGCTTCCAGGCCTCGGAGACGAAGGATCGCGGTGAACACTTCGCGGGAGAACCACGACCGGTCACCCTGGCTCGGGAAGTGCTCCAGCACGTGATCGATCTTCCGCTGGCACGTGGCTTCCTCCAGCGGCACGAACACATTCGGCGCCCCGAGATCGCCGTCGTACTTCGGGATCTCGTATTCCAGGATCAGGTGTTTGCGGAACGTGTTCCACGTCAGCTCCGAGATCAGTCGGTGATCCTGGTGTAGGTCGGTCCGATAGTGCGTCAGGATCAAATCGGGCTCGCAGACGCCCTTGAGGCGCTCGAATTCCTCTTTGATCTGGCTGCCGAGGTACGGGAAGAAGCCGTCCCGGAAGGCGTGCACGACGACCGTCTTCTCCTTGGCCGCCCCGAGGAAGGCATCGGCACTGGCTCGAGCCTCGCGCTCGCGCTCGGGCGTCGCACTGAACACGACCCAGTCCACCGCGACGTTGTGGAGCTGTTCGGTCAGTGCCAGCATGGTTCCCCCGCAGCCGATCTCGATGTCGTCGGCATGAGCGCCCAGACACAGGATCCGCGCGGCGCGGTCGGACGGCAGATCAGGGATGAGGGCGATCATGCGGCATCCGGGTGTCGAGAATCGGTCTCGGAGGATCCGGGCGCGGTCACCTGGGGCATCGAGCCGGGAGTGCCGGTCCGCACGGCGGCTGACGGTGCCTGTTTCCACACCTCCCACGGAGCGTGTCCCCGGGCATACATCTCATCGAGGACTTGCTTGTCCTTGAACGTGTCCATGCACGTCCAAAAGCCGTCGTAGTGGTACGCGACGACTTGTCGGCTCTCGACCAGCCGTTGGAAGGGCTCGTGCAGCAGCTCCTCGCCATGCTTGATGTGATCGAAGATGTTTCGCCGGAAGGCAAAGTAGCCGCCGTTGATCCGCAGATTCGCTCGGTGGACGTCCGCGATGGACGTGACGAGCCCATCACTCCCGGCCGTCACGAAGTGACAGCTGATATTCGGCCTGACGGAAGCGAAGCTGGCGGTCTTGCCGCTACTGACGAATTCGCTCAGCTGAGCATCGAGCGGAAGGTCGGTGAGGCCGTCGGCATAGTTGGCCAGAAACACGTCGTCGTCGCCCAGGTGCCGCTCGACCGCTTTGAGGCGCTGCCCGATGTTGGCATTGGTGCCGGTGTCGACAAAGGTGATCCGCCAATCCTGGATGTCGCGGTGCAGAAGCTGAAGCTCCCGGCCACCGCCGGAGAGCACGAAGTCGTTGGACAGGCACTCGCTGTAAGTCAGGAAGTAGTTCTTGATCGCGTCGGCGCCGAAGCCGAGGCAAAGGATGAACTCGCTGTGCCCGTAGTGAGCGTAATATTTCATCACGTGCCACAGGATCGGCCGATAGCCGATCGGGACCATCGCCTTGGGAATATGCTCTGAAAAATCTCGAATGCGCATCCCGAGGCCGCCACAAAAGAGGACGACCTTCATCGCTCGCCTCTCCTCGTCATCAATACACTTTCACTTCGGGAATGGGGACGACGAACTGGCCGCCCCAGCTTCGGATGTGCGCCATTTGCTCAATGATTTCGTCGCGAAGGTTCCACGGCAGGATCAGGACATAGTCGGGCTTGGTTTCGCCGATCCGGTCGGGATGGCAAATCGGAATGTGGGTGCCCGGCAGGAACTTTCCCTGCTTGTGTGGGCTGCGGTCCACGGTGTAGTCGAGGAAGTCCGTCCGTATTCCACAGTAGTTCAGCAGCGTATTGCCCTTGCCCGGCGCGCCGTAACCGGCGATGGACTTGCCCTCGCGCTTGGCGGCGATCAAGAAGTCCAGGAGCTTGCGTTTGGTCTCCTTCACACGCTCGTCGAATGAGGCGTAGCGCTCGAGCCGTGTAAAGCCGGCGAGCTCCTCCCGCGCCCGCAGCTCGTCGACGCGAGGGCCGAGGGGCTTGCCGTCGTCTTCGACGTGCCGTGCGTAGATGCGGAGCGAGCCGCCGTGCGTCGGCAGCTCCTCGACGTCGAAGATCACGAGACCGTGGGCGGCGAAGATCCTCTCGGCCGTGATGAACGAGAAGTATGAAAAATGCTCGTGGTAGATCGTGTCGAATTGGTTCTCTTCCATCAAACGCATGAGATGCGGAAACTCGATGGTGATGACGCCGCGCGGCTTCAGGAGGATCTTGAGGCCTTCCACGAAATCGTTGAGGTTGCTCACCTGGGCCAGGACGTTGGCGCCGCAGAGGAGATCGGCTCGGACACCGCCGGCGGCCAGCTCCTGCGCGGTGGCCGTGCCGAACATCGCCGTCAACGTCGGCACTCCCCGCTCGACCGCCACCCGCGCCACGTTCGCCGCTGGGTCGACGCCCAGCACGGGGATCCCCCGAGCGACGAAGTACTGCAGGAGGTAACCATCGTTGCTGCCGACTTCGACAACCTGGCTCTGCGCGTCGAGTTGGAAGCGCTGCACCATCAGCTCGCAATAGCGCTCGGCATGTCGCAGCCAACTGTCCGAATACGACGAAAAGTACGCGTACTCGCTGAAGATGTGCTCTGGCCGAACATATTCCTGAACCTGGACCAGAAAGCACGCCTCGCACACCCAGGCGTGCAGCGGATAGAAGGGCTCCATCTCGTTGAGCCGCTGGGTCGCGACATAGCTCTCGCACAGCGGCGACATCCCGAGATCGACGAAGGTGTGGCGCAGCGGTGTCTTGCAGAACAGGCAGCCGGCGGTCATGGCTGCGTCAACCCTTCGCGTGGCGGCGGGACTCGTCGAGGATGTCGACGATTCGCTCGGCCGCGTGGCCGTCCCAGAGAGGCAGCGCCCGATTGGGTCGAGATGGATCGGCGAGCGTCTTGAGAGATTCGTCGACGAGCCGGTTGGGATCGCTGCCGATGATGCGATTTGTCCCGTGCGTGACGGTCACGGGCCGCTCGGTCGTGTTTCGGAGCGTCAGGCACGGAACCCCGAGAAAGGTGGCCTCTTCTTGAATTCCGCCGGAATCGGTCAGCACGAGACGGGCCCGGCTGACGAGCGCGACGAAGTCCAGGTACCCGAGCGGATCGACGTAGATGATGCCCTTGTCGCGGCCGCGATCACCAGAAGGTGCCGGCTCAGTGACGCCATGACGGTACCGGATGATCTGCTGCTTCACGCGCGGATGGACCGGAAACACGATAGGAATGTGACGTGCCAGCGTCTCGATGGCCTCGAGGAAGCTCGTCAATCGACCGGCATCGTCCACGTTGGACGGTCGGTGCAGCGTGAGCACGGCGTACGTCGCGCCCGGCGCCAGCCCCAGTGTCTGCAAGACGGACGATCGTTCCCAGCGATCGCGGGAGGCCTGCAGCGCATCGATCATCACGTTGCCGACGAAGTGAATCTTGGCCGGGTCGACGCCCTCCTTCAGCAGATTGGCACGCCCGCTCTCTTCGGTTACGAAGAGAAAGTCGGCGATGGCGTCGGTCAAAATCCGGTTGATCTCCTCGGGCATCGAGCGGTCGAAGCTCCTGAGGCCGGCTTCCACGTGGGCGACCGCGATGCCTCGCTTCACGGCCGTGATGGCGGCCGCCAGAGTCGAGTTCACGTCGCCGACCACCAGGACGAGATCGGGATTCAGCGATTCTAGGATCGGATCCAGGCGTTGCATCACCTGTGCGGTCTGGAGCGCGTGGGTCCCAGAGCCGACCTCCAGGTTGAAGTCCGGCGGGCGGATCTCCAGATCCTGGAAGAATTGCTCGGACATCGCCTGGTCATAGTGTTGGCCCGTATGGACGAGCGTTGGGCTGAATTCCGGCCGACGGGCCATCGCGTGAATCAACGGCGCCATCTTCACGAAGTTCGGCCGGGCACCGACGATGCTGACGATTCGCATAGCGCTCAACGCCGGACCGTCAGATCGCCAAGACTTCGCGGATCGTCGTGAAGCTGACGTCGCGAAAGAGTCGGGAAAGCTTCTGTTCCTCGCCGGCCATACCGATGTAATGGCGAATGCGATGGCGCCAGGGCATTGCCGGGCGCGGTTGACCGGGGTCCAGCTCCCAGGGGTGGAAATAGAAGAGGATCGGCCGGCGCTCGCGGGTGTTCACTCGCCTGATTCCGGCACGCGCTACCGCCAGGGGGAGGATCCGAAAGTACCCCCCGCCCCCGATGGGGAGGTTCACGCCGAGCAGCCGGGTGGTGCCGATCGGAAACTCGGTGAGCCGGTCGTCTCCGTTTCGCCGGACCTCGTAGGGAAACCGGGGGGCGTTGGGGTCGCCGTAGCTGTCGTGCAGAATCGGATAGACGCTGGAATCGTAGCGGAACCCCTCGCTCATCAGGATGTCGAACGCCCATGCCTGCGCGTGACCGATCGAGAAATTAGGGGCCCGATAACCCAACACGGGCTCGCCGGTGATGTCCTCGAGAACGGCTTTCGCCCGGTGAACATCGGCGCGGAACTGCTGCGGCGTTTGGCGCGAGACGAGCTCGTGGCCGTCACCGTGACTGGCGAGCTCGTGGCCCTCGCCGGCGATCTTGCGGACGAGGCTCGGATGAGCGGCCGCGACCTGTCCCAAGACGAAAAAGGTGGCCCGGGCACCGCGGGAGGCCAACAGCGCGAGCACCCGATCGGTGCTCGCTTCCACGCGGCTCTCGTGCCGGGTCCCCGTGCCGTTCGTACCCTCCTGGAAGACCCGGGCGTGGAAGTACTCTTCCACATCGACGCTGAGGGCGTTCGTGATCGCGGCTCTCGTCTCGACCGCCCGGGTCATAGCGCGACGACGTTTCCCAGCGGTGCGGGCATTCCCCAGGTGGCATTGCGAGTATCGACGACGAGCGGAGCGAGGTCGACGACCTGGCGGTAATCGAATTCTGGGTGATCGGTCAGGATCAGGACACAGTCGGCTGCCCCCAGCGCGTCAGCGCTCGGCTCGACCGCCTTGAAGGCGGTGTTGTCGACGACGACCGACGGCACGTGGGGATCCGCGTAGGAGACCTCGGCGCCCTTGTCCCGGAGCCGCTTGAGGATCTCGAGCGCCGGAGACTCTCGGATATCACCGACGCCGCGTTTGTAGGCGACTCCGAGCACGAGGATTCTCGCGCCGTTCAGGCAGCGACGCTGCTCGTTCAGCGCCTCGGCGGTCACCTCGACCACGTAGGACGGCATGGCCCGATTGATCTCGTCAGCCAAAGCAATGAAGCGTGACTCGTACCCATCGAGCCGAAGCTTCCACGACAGATAGAGAGGATCGACCGGGATGCAGTGGCCCCCGATGCCCGGGCCCGGATAGAACGGCATGAACCCGAATGGCTTGGTGGCCGCCGCGTCGATCACTTCCTTGGTACTCACCCCCATCCGCCGGCACATGAGGGCGAACTCGTTCGCGAGGGCGATGTTGACGTTGCGGAAGACGTTCTCGTAGAGCTTGGCCAGCTCGGCGACCTTCGGACTCGAGACCTGGTGGACACGGGGCACGATCTGGCCGTACAAGGTCGCGGCCAGGCGCGTGCACGCCGGCGTGACGCCTCCGACCACCTTCGGGATGTCCTTGACCTTGAAGGTCGGATTGGCTGGATCGATGCGCTCGGGCGAGAACGCCAAGAAGAAGTCTTCGCCGACCGTCGCGCCCTTGGCTCGGAAGATCGGGAGCAGCAGCTCCTCCGTGGTTTCTGGATACGTCGTGCTCTCGAGGATCACGAGCTGACCCGGGTGATAACGGGCGGCGACTTCGGTCCCGGCGGACACCACGAACGAGATGTCCGGGTCCTTCGACTTCCGGAGCGGCGTCGGCACGCAGATGATCACGACGTCGGAGTCCTCCAGCACGGCCGAGTCTGCGGTCGCCTCGTAGCGTCCCCCGCGGATCAACGCGAGCAGATCGTCGCTCTGCAGATCCGGGGTGCACGACTGGCCGGTCTGAAGGGCGCCGACCCGGTCGAGGTCCGTATCGACGCCGACGACGCGGTACCCGCGGCGGGCGAACTCGACCGCCAGCGGGAGCCCCACATAGCCCTGTCCGATGATGGCAATGCGCGCCGTGCGATCGCGAATGCTTGCCGCCAGACGTGACTCGCTCACTTTGCGACCTCCAGAGGACGTCTCGTTGAGATTTCGTTTGCCGTCTCGGCGGCCTGGGGCCGATCGACGTCGACCGACTCCGAGCCGAACAACACGGTCTTGACCGTATCGAAGAGGATGCGGAGATCGAACGAGAGCGAGAGGTGCTTGATGTAATAGAGGTCGTACCGCATCTTCTCGGTTTCTTCGTCGAGGTTGTTCGCGTACCCGTATCGAACCTGAGCCCAGCCGGTGATTCCGGGACGCACGACCGCGCGAAGCGAGTAGTACGGGATCTTCTCGATGAAGTGCTCGAAGTTAGACGCCGGGTGCGGTCGAGGGCCCACCAGATTCATGTCCCCGTTGATCACGTTGAAGAATTGGGGAAGCTCGTCCAGTCGAAACTTCCTGAGCCACTTTCCGACTCGAGTGATCCGCTCAGCGTTGTCGCAGGCCCACTCCGAAGGAGGCGCGTCGCTCACGTGCATGGTGCGGAACTTGATCAATTTGAAGCGCTTACCCGCCTTGCCGACCCGCTCCTGAACGAAGAACACCGGACCGGCGGAATCCATCCGGATCAGCAGCGCCACCAGTCCCAGCAGCGGCGACAGGACGATCACGCCGATGACCGCGATCAGCAAGCTGATCGCACGGCCGGCGGCGAGCTCGAGGCGTGACTTCCTGAAGTCTCCGGAGAAGATGAGGTTGCTCGGCGTGAGGGTCTCGATCGCGAGCTTTCCGGTGAGCCGTTCGTAGACGTTGACGCCGTCCTCGACGATGCATCCCGCGACCCGTGCCGCGAGCAGCTCACGCACCGGCAGACGCTCACGCCGCTCGGCCAGCGCCACGATCGTCCGTTGAGGTTGGAGATCCGTGAGGATCTTTCCCAGGCGGTCCAGCGGCCCAAAGAAGTGGTCGGCCAGGGGAAATCCCGCGGGCGCCGCCGTGTTGTCGGCGACGCCCACGATGGAATAACCCACAAATGGTCGGGAGATGATCTCCCGGATGATCGTCGCGGCCAGCGGTGTCGTGCCGAGAATCAGCACCCGCTCGAAAAACGGCTTGCGGCGGGCGATGGCGTAGAGCGCCGCGCGGAGTGGCAAGAGGATCGCGACGATGATGAGGACGCTCACCAGGAACGGCGCGTTCGAGATCCTGAGAGGCCGGAAGACCGCGTAGAGACCTGCGAGCAAGATGAAGGCAACCCCGAACGCATGGAGCAGGCGCGCCCCGAATGCGCCAAAATTCCGGACGATCCGGAGGTCGTAGAGGTCGTTGTAGTAGAACGACACCACGCAGCACACCGAGATGGCGAGCGCCCGGATCAAAACGATCGGGGCGTCCGCCCAGCGGACGGTGTCGGGTGGCGCCCACATCAGGCTCGCGCCACACACCGCGGCAAAGAGAAAGAATCCCTCGAGCAGGGCGAGCTTGAGGATCACGAAGAGGCCTCGTCGGTTCGTTCGGGGAGCGCAGTCATTCCAGGGTCACGCTTTTGGGGCGACCTTAGGCGGCTTCCAGCTGGGTGCAGTCGAGGTGAACGGCGACGCTGCGCCGAAGGAGTTCGACCGAGACGACCAGAAGTCCTTTCCTCGGATTGCTGCGGACCAGGATGCCTTCGATGTCCGCGAGCGGGCCGCGCGTGATGCGCACACGTTGCCCTTCCCGAAGATACGGATAGGGGAAGATCGGGACGTCGTGACGGACGAGCGTTTGAACGGCGCCGATCTCCGAATCGGGGACGATCTCGAGCTGGTCCCAACGCTCGCCCAGCATCCGGACCAGTCCGCGTGCCTTGCAGATTTCGAGATAGGTCGCTTTGTCCACGGCGTGACGCAGGAAGAGGTACCCTCGGAACAGCGGCACGCGCGTCCGTGCGCGGACCCCGCCACGTCTGGACCATGCCTCGGCCGTCGGGAGGAAGAGATCAAAGCCCTTCATGGCGAGCTGATCGTGGACGAGCTGCTCACAGTTGCTGCGCGTCCACAGCACTCGCCAGGGCGCCCTCGGCGACTCCGCGGTGACTTCAGGCAAGGCTTCGCCCCCTTTGGTCTCAAATGCCGCTTCCGGTTTTGGACCAATCATTTCGGCTCTGTCACGGGCCCCAGCACCGGGCCACGCGGTTCTCCACCTCCCCCGCCACCGTCATGTGTGGGTGGCAGGTGCTGCGCGTCCGAGGCGGTCTATGTCCGGCGCGTTCTACTTTGAAAGCTGCGACGCCGTTGCGATGTGTACGAGTCCTGCGACACGTGCCGATCGTCGTTGTTGAACACCAGACCCACAATCTTCTCGGGCTCGATGAGGCTCAAAGCCTCCTCGAAGAGCTTGCGAGGGGTCCGGTGGGCCGCGACGACGATGAGAAACCCATCGACCCACTTCGAGATGATCCGACTGTCTGGGACCGACACGATTGGCGCGGTGTCGACGATGATGTGGTCGTACTTCCGGCGAGCCTCGGCCAGCAAATCCCCTACACGGGGCGATCGCAGCACCTCGTAGGGTGCAGCCGGAAGCCGACCGGCTTCGATCACGGACAGGTTGAAGTACGGATGTGGTCGCGCCACGGCCTCCAGGGTGAGATTCGGATCCAAGATCGCATCGACGAGGCCGGGGCCTTCATGCTCGTCGAGGCCGAGATGAGCGGTGAGGTCGGCCCCCCGGAGATCGGCGTCGACGACCAGAACCCGCGCGTTCTGGGCCTGCGCGAAGGTGCCGGCGAGGTTGATGGCCGTCGTCGTCTTGCCGTCCGCGACGCTGGCGCTCGAGACGGCGATGACCGAGAGGGCGGCTGATCCCTGACGCTGTTCGATCAGGTGACGGAGCGCCCGATACTGTTCGGCCGCGAACGATGTCGGCGTGAGCAGACTCACGAGATGCTCCGCGATTCTGCCGCCGGCTTCCTCGAGCCCGGCCGCTCGTTCATACGGCGCGCCGTGTGACGTCGGGGGTGTGAACAGTGCCTCGACTCGGCGGATCGCCTTCGTGTCAGGGGGAGCGGCCGAGGCGCTCGTGCCCCTCGACGATGAAGCGTCGCGGAGGGCACGCTCTTGCTCGGCTCGTTCGAGGGCCTTGAAGAAGGTGCTCATGGGATCACCAGTTGGCGCAGGGATTGGAGAACCAGAGTCGTCGTATGAGATTTCCAGGCCAGAAACGCCACCGCGCCCGCGAGACACGACACGAGGGTTCCTAGGCTCCACCGGACGAAGATCCGCGCTCTGGAGCCCCCCATGTCTCGAGCCTTCGCCAGAGGCCGCGAGCCCTCCTCCAGATACTCGATCGCCCTGTTGACGGTGGCACGCTCGATGCGACGCTGCTGTTCCGCGTATCCAAAGAGGAGGCAGTGATCACACACGGTATTGATCAGGCGCGGAATTCCACCGGAATAGGCCGAGATTCGGTCGATCGCCCCGTCGGTGAATAGGCCCAGATCCCGTGCGCCTGCGATGCGCAGCCGGGTCCGGATGTAGGAGCGTGTCAGTTCCGAGGTCAGTGGCTGTATCTGGCAGCGCAGTCCGACACGCTGCTTGAGCTGATGCAACTCGGGCAAATTGAGATGTGTCTTGAGCTCCGGCTGCCCCACCAGCAGGATCTGCAGAAGCTTGCTGGTCGGCGTCTCGAAGTTCGAAAGCAGGCGTACCTGCTCCAGCGTCGCGACATCCAGATTCTGCGCCTCATCGATGATCAAAACGGTGTTCTGACCAGCCTGTTCACGCTCGATGAGGAAGTTGTTCAGCGCGATGAGCCGCTGGGCTCGGGAGTCTCCGGCCTTCGCCACTCCGAGGTCTTCCAGCACGTACTCGAGGAGTTCGTCGAAGCGCAGGCCAGAGTTCACGACGAACGAGATCGCGCACTGTCCGTTGAGTCGCTGACACAGGGCGTGAAGAAGCGTGGTCTTTCCCGTGCCCACCTTGCCGGTGAGAACGATGAAGCCTTTTCGCTCCTGGGTCCCGTAGAGCAGCTGCGAAAGCGCCTCTCGATGCCCGGGGCTCATGTAGAGAAATTTGGGGTCGGGAGTCGCGTTGAACGGCTTCTCCCGGAGCCCGTAGAACGTCAAATACATTCCGAGGTCCTCACGAGGCAATTCGCGCCAGAAGCAGAACGAGGCTCTCGTTCCCCTTGGCGGCGATATAGACGATGCCGACGATCATGGCGATACCAGCCACGGCTGCGCTGGCGGCGAGTCGCATCCGCCACCATCTGCGGGCCAGATCCGTTGATGTCACGATTTGCGGGATGCTGACCAGTACCGGCACGTTGGTGGCCGCTCGGAGGCTGTCCACCGTATGGAACGACGTGTCGAGCTGCTCGGCCACGAGCACGGCCGCCACGGCCAGGCCGATCGCACCGGCCAGGGTCATCAAGAGGAGACGCGGACGATTCGGCGCGGCCGGCTGGGCGTTCGGTACCGCCTTTTCGAGCACCCGGAATTGCTCCCCCTTCTTGCGTTGCTCCATGCTCTCGGACAGCTGCGCCTCCTCGTAGCGCTTCAGGAGTGAGCGATAGAGCTCCTGGGTGCTTTGGTAGTCTCGGGAGAGCTCGAAGAACTCCTGTTCTCGCCGAGGAACATTCTCGACACGCTTTTGGTACGTCGCGATCTCCTCCCGAATCCGGCCTTCCTCTGTCTTGAGGATCTTCAGCTCCGTCTGGACCTCACTCAGGGCCTCTTTCAGCCGGAGCACGTATGGCGAGACCGGGGCCGCCGGCAGCGGAGGTGCCGCTGGCGTTTCGCCGGTCGTCGAGTTCGGCGCCGACTTCGCGCGCGCCTGTGCCGCGACGAGCTCGCGTTCGAGGGCAGCCACTTCCCCTCTGAGCTGGACGACATCGGGGTATTGGTCGCTGAATTGCGTTCGAAGCCTCGCCAGCTCCTCTTTGCGTTGCGCGAGGCGAGTCGCGGCATCTCGGAACTCGGGCGCCATCAGAGCCGCCCCGGGGACGGTTGGAAGGCCGGTGACCGAATTGACGGGCGAGGACAGGAGCAATTCGGCTTCCGCCAGTTGGCTCGAGAACGCTTGCCGTCGCTCCGTCGCTCGCGTCTGACTGTCAGCATTCGCCCGGAGTTGCAACGTGAGCCGATCCAGCGTCGCGAGATTGGCGTCCATCTGTTGCGGTAATTCACCGAGGTGGCGACGCTTGAATGCGCTCACTTGAGTTTCCAGGGCGTCGAGCCGCGTCTTCGTCTCGCCGAGCTGGATCCTCAAGAACTCAGCGGTGCCACTGGCCTGACGCTCGCGTGCCTTTACGTTCTCCTCCGCATAGAACTCCGCGAGGGTGTTCGTGACACGCGCGATGGTCGCAGGGTTACTCCCCTGGTAGCTGATCGTGAAAGCCACCGTGGCCTCGCGCAGCCCTTTGAGCTGCGCGCTCTTGACCTCGAGCTTGATGTCCCGACGCATGTTCGCGACGGCCTCATCGAGGGAGGCCCGCTTTCCAGACTCGGAGTAGAGGTCGAGGCTCTGGATCAATTTTTCCAGGCGGGCCCGGCTCAGCACTTCCTGACTGATGGCCTGGAGGCGAATTTCGACGGCGCTGGTCACGGTCGACCGAACGAACGACTCTGGAACTTCCTGGTTGTCGACGATCACCGTGGCCGTGGACCGATAGATGTTCGGCAAGACACTGACGAGGCTCACCCCGGCGGCCAGGGGGCCAGCGAACACGAGGATCGCGAGCCATTTGCGGCGACCCCAGACTGCTGCCACCAGGTCGAGCGGCGAGGTGTTTCGCGTTTCGGCGGCCATGTGTTCCTTTGCCTAAAGGCGTGGGCCCTAGGGGACCAAAATGATGTCGCCGTTGCGGAGATAGAAGTTCTCCTGCTCGCCGGCGGCGACCTTGTTGTAGTTGATTGGGATTCGTTTCATCGTCTTTCCGTCGTAGTGGAGAATGACGATGCGCGAGCGCGAGGCGAACTGGGTGAAGCCACCGGCCAGTGCGAGCGCGTCGAGCACCGTCGCCCAGCCTTTTAGCTCGTAGCGGCCGGGTTTGGCGACCTCGCCCATGACCGAGATTTTGAAGCTGCGAATGTCGATGACGATGACCGAGACCTCCGGGCTGGGCATGTAGTTCGCCAGCTTCGTGGCCAAAAGCTCACGCAGCTCGTCCGGCGTGAGCCCCGCGGCGACGACGTCGTTGAGAAGCGGTAGAGAGATTTTTCCGTCCGGCCTGACGATGACCTGCTGAGTCAACGCGGGATTCTTCCACACGGAGACCAGCAGCAGGTCCTCGGGGCCGATCCGATACGTGTCCGGGGCGGAAGCCCGACTCGCCTCGCCGTTCGGTGACGACACGGCTGGCGTTTGGGCATGACCCGGGTGGATCAGCGACAACGCGAGAAGGATGCCCGCGACGAACGCGTAGATCGTGGAATGCCTCATGATTGGTTACTCACAGGGCCGTGCGGGTCGCCGAACGCTCCGCATCGAGCCCGGCCTGCTTGATTTTGTAGAGAAGGGCGCGGTAGCTGATCCGGAGCGCCCTCGCCGCCCGTACTCGATTCCAGCCCGTTTGCTCCAGCGTCTTGGCGATTGCCTCGCGCTCCGCCGCCTGAGAAGCACGTCGGCCGATCTCCTTGAGCGAGGGCTCCTGGGTCGTG
>Ga0126375_10000126_pt1 | contig 16666 bp, 23 predicted proteins | sample PanSoiMetPlot_14_FD_109577 | JGI IMG/M metagenome (GOLD analysis project Ga0126375, IMG submission 109577) | Tropical forest soil microbial communities from Panama - MetaG Plot_14 | ecosystem: Environmental > Terrestrial > Soil > Tropical forest | place: Panama | collected 2016-02-17 | reverse complement strand
GGGGTCGCTCCGTTTATCGCCGCACGTTAGCGGGGCGACCCCACCAAATCAGGAGAATAAAATGGATCCAGCATTTGAAAATCTACTGTGGTTCTCTGCGTCATTTGTGATGATGTTTCTAAGTTTCGGGCTCGGCTATTGGCTCGGACGACAACATGAAAAGAGAGTAAAGAACTCATGAGCCATCACGAAGCAAAGCACGCTGAAGTCGTAAAGCTGATTGAGGAGAATCAACTATGAAAGCTGTCATCCTAACTTTCAAAGCTGATGAGAATGTGCCTTCGGCACAAGAATATGACGCAATGCCACCAATAGATATCTTCAAAAATATCGTAGAGGGATATCTGGAGGCAGTGCCATATTTTACTCTAGTCAAGTTCCAAGGCAAATGGTGCCGCTGTGTTGCGTTCTGCAATGAGCATGGCAAGATGAAAGAGCTACGTGTCAACTGGCCTGCGACCGTGGCGTGGTATGCTGCGCTACGACAGCAGGGCATTGCACGGTTAAACGATCACCTCGTAGGCAATGTCGCCGTGGTTGTCGGTGATGCAGAATTCATGAGTGAGCTATGAGACCTTTATTCATCGATGATGAAGCCAGAGCAGAAGTCGCACGGGTGGTTTCACACGCAATGGATCACCCATTTTATCCCGGTAGATCAGCTACGCCGGGAGATGATCCACACTTCGTTGCCTTACTGAACACGTACCGAACCGTGTTCACTTTCACGCATATAGATGACAGAGTGTATCGGCACCTGACCATATCAGTGCCGGTCACCGGCAAATATGCGCATCCTGTCGCGGCCTTTACGATTGCTTCATTATTCGGCTTCACCGGTTATGATGATAGCAAGCCACTCAAACCAGGAAAAGATTGGCTCGTAGACACAAACGAAAATGAAAACAGCATTGTACTCGCGCAGGAGATTTGAGATGCCAAGAGTCAAAGCGTCTATGTGCTTGTCATGCGGCAAGCAACTTGATGGCGCAACCGTTGCCAAAGGCAATCTAAAAACCAAACCCAAGAAAGATGATGTTTCCGTATGCTTCTACTGCGGGCACGTCATGGTTTTTGGTTCCGGCATGAAGTTGCGCGATCCGACCAAAGAAGAAGCTTACGCTGTTGCTGGTGATCCTGTCATTCTTGCTATCCAGCGATTGCGCGTTAAAGAATCTGGCAAGAAGCCCAACTGAAGGAGAGAGAAGATGTCTACAGAAATGATCGATGCCTTGCGCCTAATGACGCGAGGAGCCTATGCACTACAAAAGGTCCGCATCCAAGAAGGCTTGCGGCTGTGTGCCAACTTCCGCGATAAACTCAAAGAGGATCCTGGCGAGCCAACGGAAGAAGGTGAACTCAGCGAAAAGGCCCAGAAGCTGATTGACAAGCTGAAGGATGAGTATCGCAGGCTCACGGATGGCATCGCCAAGAATCGCACCTTGCCCAAGCGCGAAGGCTTCACCGGCTCTGGAGTCATCAGTGATTTCACCGAGCTGGTGCTGGTGCATCAATATCTGGCACTCGAGAGGCAAGAGAGGGAGCACTTCCGGCATATTGGCGAGACGCTGGAAACCATACCAATCTGGCAGCACTGGCTCTCAGGTCAGCGCGGCATCGGGCCAGCCATGGGCGCAGTGCTGATTTCATACTTCGACGTTAATCGCGCCGAACGCCCGTCACAGTTTTTTGCTATTGCTGGATTGGATGTCGGTCCTGGTCTCGTCACTGACCCGGATAATAAGCTGGCGCGCAGCCGACGAAAGGAGCATCTCATCGAGCGTGAATATGTCAGCAAGTCCGGTGAAATCAAGACCAAATTGTCTACAACTTTTGATCCATGGTTGCAGTCACGATTGCTCGGCGTGCTAGGCAGTTCGCTCATGCGGCTTGGTAGTCCATACAAGAAGTATTACGACAACTATAAGCATCGCATCAGCACCGACCCGAAGCGCCGCAAAGGCACTCTTGCCGATAAGAAACAGGACCGTGACAATGGAATCATCAAGGAAGATATCTGGCACCCGCTCCGCATTCACAGAGCGAGCCAGCGATACATGGTCAAGCAATTTATCGGAGATTTTTGGAGAGCGTGGCGCACGCTGGAAGGCTTGCCCGCTGTGCCTACCTATCACGAGGCTGTGCTAGGCCATCAGCATCATGGTGAGAAAGGACCTGATCTCTCGCATCTGCGAGGGAAATAATGCCGGAGGCGACAATAGATCCGTTGTAATCGCACATAGCCGTGCCGCCAAGAGGGATAGATTTGTGGACCACGAGCGTGCCGCATGGAAGAATAGATCTGGCCTGAAGTAGCGTGCCGCGTCAGGCAATTGATCCGAACATGAATAGCGAGCCGTACAGCCTATGGACCTGACAGAGTGTAGCGTGCCGTCAACAGACATAGATCTGAAAGACAGTAGCGTGCCGGTAGCGCCAATAGATCTGGTATTGTGTAGCGTGCCGCATCATAGCATAGACCCGAGATGAAATTAGCGTGCCGATCAATGATATGGCCATGTGCCACGAGAGCGTGCCGGATCCTGGATATAGATCCGATCCTGGGTAGCGAGCCGAGTACCGCAATTAGACCCGTTTGGAGTTAGCGTGCCGCGTCCCTCTAATGATCCGATTATCAAAAGCGTGCCGTTCTCGGCAATAGACCTGAGTAAAGCTAGCGTGCCGACCTACGTAAATGGATCCGATACGTGATAGCGTGCCGTTCATGCGCAAAGTCCCGGCCGAACGGAAGCGTGCCGCACCAAACCTATAGATCCGGTTTGCCGGAGCGTGCCGAAATGCTGTATGGTCGTGTCATATCTCAGCGTGCCGGTCCCATGATTGTGCCGGAAATCGAAGCGTGCCGGATGAACGAATAGATAGGACTTCCATCAGCGTGCCGTCAGTACATATAGAATCGGTCGCCTGAAGCGTGCCGCCTCAATCATAGATCCGTAAGCTGTAGCGTGCCGAGAACTCTCCTCGGACTGCTACGCGATCCGACACTTAGCGAGCCGATGCTTAGTAAATGTCCCGCAGGGAGGAAGCGTGCCGAGTCGGCTAATTGGTACGACCAAGACTAGCGTGCCGACACTGAAAATAGATTTGAAAGGAGGAAGATTTGGAAGTAGTAAGCGTGCCGTGGAAAGGCATAGATTCGATGATCTTCAGCGTGCCGCGCCCTACAAAGACTTGGAATCGATAGCGTGCCGCAGCCATGAATAGACTTGGATTTCTATAGCGTGCCGCGCTAGAGAATAGATTCGCAGCCGCTAAAGCGTGCCGTAGCTCAGATAGCCCCGGTGATCATAGCGTGCCGTTAAGACGCATTGACTCGAAGACTGGAAGCGTGCCGGAAGATGAACCAGACCTGTTCGACGCAGCGTGCCGCATATTCAAAAAGACCCGAATGAGGGGAGCGTGCCGCAGACCTGTATGTAGATCCGTAAAAGCAGAGCGTGCCGGAGGAGGTGTTGGCCCGGAATAGAGCAGCGTGCCGTATTGACGAAGAGACCCGATGTCTAAAAGCGTGCCGAACATCTACATAGACTTGAAACGTGCAAGCGTGCCGTAACTTCCAGTGACTAATACCATTTATGTTTCCTATTCCATCGCTCTAGCGCAACCAACCATGAACGCTTGATCTTGCGTCGGTAAGCTAACTGCCACACGGTTGATGGTGTGACACTATAGCGTGGCGCAATCAAGCGAGCCGGAACACCAGCGCGATAAAGTTCCTCGATTTCCCGTTTCTCAGCTTCACTAAGCACCCATGCGCGTTGTTTCACGGCATCCTTTCAGGGTGTATCTCATACAGCTTTGCCAGCAGCGGATCCTCGAAGTCACCAACAGACGGCCGACCATCATATCCGCGGTCAGGCTGCCGATTGCCAGAGTCAGATATTTGTCGCGTCCTGTTCGGTAATTTTCCCTCCTGCCTCAAGCGACGCCATTGCGACAATAGCGTCCGATCCTCCATCGAATACAGATACGCTAGATTAACTGCCGTTTCATCGGTATGCCACAGCCGGACCAGAAAATCATCTGTAAGTTCTAGCTTTGTCATATCTTCATTTTGATGGCGTTTACAGGTCTAGGTTCTTGGCGCTTGAGCGGACGCATGGCTCGCACCGGCTTATACACGCGCGGCTTCGCCGGCGCACCAAGCGTAGGATCCACGTTGGATTTTCGCCGCGTTGGATTGAGAACGAAGTTCATTCGAAAATTGCTCATACCTCAACCTCATCCATATAATCCTGCACCGCCTGAAACATCTCATCAGCCTCCCGGCGGAGCTCTGTTTCGTGTCGGTTGATTGGTCCGTAGTGATTGCAGAGGTTGCGCAATGTAAGCGCGCAGCTTTCGGCAGAGAACGCAGGAGCGTTTTTGCACAACTCCTGAAACTCTAGTCCGCGACCTGATCCATAATTCTCCCAATCGCTGGCGCTGCATGATACACCCTCGCTGAATGCATCGAGATATCCAGGCGACAAGCCGCGTAGATATTCATCCATCAGGTTGTCGAACTCCGGGTTGCTGGCGTTGCTGGCATTGTAAGATGTTTGAAATGCGCCAGCTTCGCAAGTATCTGATTCCCAATTCTCAGCCGACATATCACGTCCGCAGCAGTGCTGCCCGCTAGATTCGCGCATTCCATGCCCTAGCATCAGCGCGTATAGGTGGCGCAACGTGTCGATGCCATCGGTTTCATTGCTCATACCAAGTCTGCTGAAATCATCCCTATATACATTCAATGCATCCTTATCAGAACTCGTGCGTGCCTTGGCCATCTCCACTGCGGCCGGATGATTCTGCCTCAGCTTCAGGTACGTCTGAGCGAAGCTTAATGCCATGCCTTGCGTCCATCCAGTCGGAGCCACGCCGCGGTCATCCCAGATATAATCAGCAATGTCAGATTCATTGGCAATCGACATGATAAGTGCTTGGTCATGCGGAGTCAATGCACCCGGCGGAGGTGGTGGCGGTGGCACCGGAAGCTTATGATCATAGAGTGCGCCCCATGTTTGCTGACCGCAGATGCCGTCAGCTTCGAGTCCTCGAGAGCGCTGATAGCGGACTACGTTATCATAAGTCGTTGGGCCAAAGTCACCGTCAAACTCGCCACTGAATCTAGGAATCATACGCTGCATATCCAGCACATGCTGGCCTTCATCACCTTGATGCAGCGTAGGCCGATCTTCGACAGGGATATTCTCCGGGCGATCTGGCCATTGTGGTCGTTGCGGCGGGCGTCCTGCGTCGGGCGGCGGTGCAACCTCAATGTTTTCACCAGAAACCGATTGGGCAATGGCTTGGCAGATATTCTCAAAATTTTCGTGATAAAGATTGCTGTCGCCAGTGTTGTCGCAGAAACAGGTTTCCAGCAATATCGCTGGCTCATCAGTGCCATTCAAAAATGCAAGATCACCACGATATTTCGCGCCGCGATTAGTGAAACCACCGGCGGCACAAATAGCATCGCAAACTTCGCGTGCTCTCATCTCTTGCGTTACATAGAGTACTTCTGATCCATGCGCGCTATGGTCATAAGCATTGAAGTGAACGCTGACATCCAGCTCGCGCGTTTGCCGGTTGTGCCAATCTACAATCGTATCCAAGTTCGTGCTTTGATCGTGCGACGTGTCGTCATGGAAAGTTTCCACAGTGACACCAGCGGTGCGCAAATAATCAGCCACTCGTTCTACGACTTTGCGCGCCTCGTCCACTTCATCTAGCTGCGGCGGCACTGGCTCGCCGCGTGCACCGCGAATGTATTTTCCATGCCCGGAACTGATTGCGATCTTCATCTTAACATCCCCTTGATGTAAGGCAATAGCGAATCATTGGGTCACTTACTCGCTTGCTCTCACGGATTTTGACATGAATTTTTAGAAGACCTCGCTCGAAAATGATCTTATCATCTTCTCGCCATTCAACACCGGCACCACTACATTTGAACGCAGCTACCCATCCTCGTTCCAACTTGGTTATAGTCTCAAGATGGCAACTAGTCTCTCGACTCTCAAACCCATCTTTGTTGATCATCATATCTGCCTTGGCCAAATCACAACGGCGATAAACAAATGCATCAAACATGCGATCAATAACGAGGCACCAGTTGCCCATGATTATTGCGGGTATGATCCAAGTCACTTCTTATCCGCACCTAAACCCCTCAGGGTCTCCAGATCTTTCTCGCGCTTCTCAAGTGCGTTCTGCATGTCAATATACTTCTTGCGCGCAGCCCGCACGCCAGTAAGGAAGCGTGCTGGTTGACCATGTTCTTCAAGAAACCAGACTCTTATCAAGTCCTCGGCTTTCTGGCGGTAGCCATTGTCGATCGCCTGCTTTTCCAATTCAAGCAGGCGGTCATCATATTTTGATGTGAATAGTGGCTCGTCTGCGGCAGCTATGTGGTATTCTCCATCCGGACCAGTCATAAATAGCTTGATAGAACCTCCAATGAGGCCGGATGCAATAAGAACGAGAACAATAATGAGTCTCATTTTGGGCTGCATTGTTGAAGCGTCGTCGTAAGCAGTGTCTGCCAGCGTTGACCGTTCGTATGTTGAACATAAGCCACAAAAGCCATGAATAGCAGATTGAAGATCACCAATGCAAGGATCGCTGGCGTTGTTTTTAACGCCTCTACAACCGTGCGTGCTGTTTCTCCCGCTTCGTGACCAACACCGGGATTCATGGCTGCACATCCCATCCGCCAGAGAAGTAGCCATAGGCAGCAAGCGCGAAAATGATGACCAATACGATCAGCATTATCAACGCGAAACGTTGACCAGTGCTCATGCGGGCTGCGGTGCAACCGGCGCGGCTTCGCCGACCGGAGAGATGGTGCCAGCAACCGCCTCACCTGCGACCACTGTCACATCCATCAATGTAATGATCTCACGAACTCCAGCACCAAGGTCAGCGTCGGCAGTCGCAGTAATCTGCGCTTGGCCAACTTTGCTTCTGGACACAAGTGTCGCCTTGGTTGAATCAGTATTGCTGACATCAACCAGTATGACATCCGTATCAGATGAAGCCCAAGTCACATCACCATCGACAACCGCAGGATTGCCACCAGCGTCAACGTACGCGATCTGGAGTCCAACGCTGTAAGCGATAGGAAGCGTATATGCCATTTTATCACCTCTTGCTGTTAAAGTGAAAGTTTGATGCTTGACAGTCACCATTGCGTAACCGTCTTCTTCGACTAGAAACTTGAGCGTGCCACCGAGTTTGAACTCTACCGTGGTCAAAAGTTTGCCTCAACCATAAGCACGGCCATGTCTGACACACCGCCCGCATACCATCCTGGAGTACTTCCAGTCGAAAACGCGGACTTATCAAGTTCGGCAGCATGGTCACCGCCAGCATATCGGCTATACCAATCTTGTTCTTGTCCTCGCGTTTGCAAATAGGCATAGCCGGTAGGACTGCCTGTGATGTAGCCGGAAATAATCAAGCCATTGGGCGCGTCGATGGCTTGATTCAGGGGATCAGAAGTCCTCGTGTAATACATTCCTGGTCCACCATCCTGATAACTTCCATCAACAGTGATGTTTGTATTCTGACCTCCGAAACTCAAGCGATAAAGCGCCGATGCGACAAATGGTTTGTTCGTTGCAGGACCGATGTAGATGCTGCCGAAGATTGCTTGTGCCGCAAGTGTCACTCGAATTTGGGATCCTGGACCATAACCCAATAATATCTTGCTTCCACCAATCTGCGTGACAAACGTATAGCCTGCCCATCCGGGACCAGACCATCCATTCATCTCGCTGATGCCTAAAGGATTAACACGCGCGATTGGTGTCCAACCACGCGGCGCTCCTTTCGGCGGAATAATGACCGGTGCTTTCCCGAAAGGAAATTTATCATAGAGAGACCAATAAGTCCAAGGATCTTGCGGTCCAATATCCTGTTGGCTTCGGTAATCCATGCACTCGGTAAAAGTATGAATATGATCTGGATGATTTTTGCTATCAACGGTATCGAGTAGACACAACAGTATGCTGGGACTTTGTGCCCGCTGCATTGATTTTGTGCGTGCCTCAGCATTGAATTGATCTTCAGTGAAATATGAATCTTCGGGATAAGTCGGGTTTTGCCAAAGTTCAAATAGTTCAGCAAGTTCTTCTGGATCGAGCGCTTCAGATACGCCCGAATGTACCATGATCGGGGGTGCCGAAAAGGTCGGCCCGACGAGAAAGTAATGCAGAACGTTCATGCTTGCGGACGCGTGCCGATAATGCGTCGCTCCCCTGCTTCGGCGGTCACCGGCGTTGGCGGCGTGGTGACCTTCCAACGCTGGCGTTGCTCTGGTCCCGGAGGTTGCGTGTTAAAGAAAGCATCCATTTCTGCTTCGGTATGCGTGCATGGCGGCGGCTCGCCAATACCGCGATTCCAAACCTTGCCATCGATTGTGCAAGTGCAAATATAGTGAATGCGCCCGGTAACAGGATCAGCCACAGGCTGTTGATCAGGCGGGAAAGTGACTCCATTGCTCATTTTGTTCTCCTAGTGGATGATGTAGCCATTAGCATTGAGATTATAGGAATTGAATGCAGGCGACCAACCTGTCCCCATGCCCGCACCAGTCGCATCGACCATGCCGCCCGATGTGGCGACAACGTCCCACTGACCATTTCCAAAGAACGACGAATTGTTGACCCACAGCGTTCCAGTGCCGTAGATGTAAGCGCCGAATGTCGCGTTGTTGTTGATGTATGAGCTTTCGAACAGAATCGCCGCCGGACCCGCGACAAGCATTCCCTGATAATTGACCTGTAACTGACTGCCCGCATTGCAAGCAATCAAACCGCCTTGCAAGCACTGGATCGCACCATTGCCGAGCGGTGGTCCATGACCAGCACCATAGAATTTCCCAAACCATTGCAAGCCGCCGAGATTGCTAAGACCACAGACAGCATTGCTGACGAGACAGGTATAAGCGACGCTCGAATATGCGCTGAAAGTTCCACCACTGTTGACAATGCCGCAACTGCCGCAATAAGAAACCGTCACTGTCAGCGAGCTTGAACATCGCACGTTTGATTCTTCGATGAAGATGCCATTCTGACCGAATCCCCAAATCGCTATGCCATCGAGCCAGAGATCATCCAATACATAAAGTCCATTGCCTTGCGCATATGGCGGCACGTCTGGTGCGGAAGTCTGGCTACCAGTGATCAACAGATAGCGCAGCGTTGCTCCTGGTCGCAACGCTAAGAACCCATTGACACCGCCGGTAAAGGAGAGTTCGGTTGCATAGACACTGCGCAGATAAATGATGTGATTGCTACCATCAGATGAAAGATGATAGCCGCCAATGGAGAAGTTTTGCGGTGTTGGTGAAGCCCCAAGCAATGCGCCGCCTTGGATTGCAACGCGATTGAGATTCGCGTGATTCAGTTCGACAGTCGTCGTGTAGGTCCATTTGCCCGGCGCGACCATGAACGTCACATAGCCAGACGGCAGAATTATATATTGGCCGAGCCACAGGAGTGCTTGATTGAGATCGGGGAAATCTGCTCCTGCGCCATGGACTGTTTTTGTGATATGACTCGATATATATTTTTGACTAAAGAGCGCCATCAGCGCTTGCCAAAGTTGAGTAAGATCGTTGTGTGTTGGAACAAGTCCAGCACGCATGATAACTTCAATGATCTCAACCTGAGATTCGTCGAATGCAGTCGCTGGCGGAATTGAACCTTCAGTGCCCGTTACTGGATTGCCGTTTACATAACGACTATAATTGCGCGTGCCGGGAGGCATCACAATCGGAACAGGAGGCGTACCGTATGGTTGTGAATAATCCATTGTTCTATTTCCTTCTGTTTATCGCCCAGATGCGATACCGTTTCCGCTTGCATGTGCAACCGCAGAACTACGATTGGTTCCGCTCGCCGCGCCATTACCGCTTGCATGTGCCGTTATGACAGCGATGATATTGCTTCGTCCAGTCGCAGCACCGTCACCGCTTGCGTTCACCGTTACAGTAGCATAAGTGCCTCGTCCCATCGCGACGCCGATGGTGCTTGACTTTGCTACTGAGACACCTGTTTGACCGAACGCTCCTAGCTTCTGCCAGCCTAGCATTCCTAAATCGTACGGCACCACCATTAACCGATAATTGGTACTTCCAGAATATGGCGGCGGCAACTGCGGTGGAGGCTTATAGATCGGCGGCGGTGGAATTGGCGATGGCGACACGACATTAAACGGTCGATCCGGCGTTACATCTTGATACCAAGATGTTGGAAAACTTGGATATGTTTGGCCGTCTAGCGGCGTCGTGCTCATGGCTGTATCGGTGGTGTATAAGATGGCGGTGTATAGAGTGGAGGTGGTGTCGTATATAGCATCGGAGGTGTCTGTCCCTCATATGGCGTGTGAGTAGAAGCATAGGGATCGCCGTAAGGCAAGACACCGCTGTAATCAAACAGAACGATTGTGTGCGCAGGGGACCAACGGCGAATGATGCATTCTAGATCTTCGGCATGTGCGATACGAAGATGTGGATCAGTGCCAGCTTGCCCTTTAGATGCACGAAACCAAGTCAGACGAACAAGTCCAACGCGAACAGTCCATACAAAACGCATTTCTGGCGAACCGATTTGCGCTGGCCATAATCCCAATGAACCATCTGCATTGATAACTCGGTTATCACCTACTCTATCTAATCCAGCCATGAAAGGTCGGTATTCACGAATTGAAATCGTATAGCCGATTTGTGCTGCTGCATTGATAAAGAATTCTCGCGACTGCGCGCCAAGAATGGTTATCCGCTGCACGAGCAGCATTTGCCGCTCGCCAATACTCCATTGATGCGGATACCAGCACGGATCAGGCAATCCCCATGCTCGCTCCCAGCTATCGAGCATCTCGACGGTTGAACGTGGATCACTTTCGCGTTCTAGCAAATCGGCAGCACGGCCATCAGCCCATCCCATGATGCCAGCAAGTCCATAGACTACTTTTTGCAGCACGCTGTCACGCCAACGTGGCCAAGCAATTCCCTGCGGAAGCAGGGCAGTCATAGCAAACCAATATTCTTCTTGACCTCGCCGAACATGACGGTCGCTCGGTGGCGGAGCAATTAAGCTCGCACCAGCAAGCGGTGCCAACTGGACAGGTTGCTGCGGAGGAGCCGGAACTGGAGAGAAAGGCGGCAGTGTACCGTTGGTCATGGAACTGGATAAGAGATTGTACCTAAAACCGCCAATGCACCGTTATGAGGCATCGGATGGTCGTCCATCGTGAGATCAAAATCCTGCGTGACGCGATTGATTGCTTCTGCGACCCATGCTGCCATGATCGTAGTGCCTGCCACGAGTTGACCATTGACCGCATGTGCTGGATTTGCTTTCTCTCGAATCATTGCATCAACTGAATCTGTGACCTGTTGTCGTAACGCCATAGAATCATTAGCAAGTGAGAGATGAAAATCAATGGGCTCTGGTACAGGTGCTAGAACAAAGAAATCACGTATGGCTACTGGACGTTTTTGATCGAGATATCCGTACACGACATTGATATCTTCTATGGTCGGATAACCGCCAGTATCAGCACGCAGCGCATCAACCATGAAACGCAGAGTCACAGTTCCCATCCCCATCTCACGAGGCGCACACCATGCACGAGTGACACTCGGGATCGACAAAGCCCATGCGACATAGTCGTCAGCGTCACCTCCCATTGGAGGCTCGCGAATACGCATGAGGACACGTGCGCGTAGTTGCTCATCTGTTTCGATTTCTCCACCACCACGCAGATCAATCACGATTACATCGGCATTAACACCAACAATCGGCACTGTCGGTGTTAACAACGTTCCAGCCGGTTGATTGCCGCTCTCTCCTGGATTAATCGCGCGAACAGCGATCTCCGTAGGTTGATCTGCTACAGCACCAAGCGTAACAAACTCAATTGTTTCATAAGAATCACCGGTCGGTGCAACCAAGCCGGTCCCAGCCGGAATAAGAATATCTGGATCACCGAAGAAACCAACTGTACCAGAAGATAGCGTTGCGTTCTTACGACCAAGCGAACCATCAGCATTTACGAGCCAGATATTACCATGACGATCAAGCCATTCTTTCTCGGCGGTGTCCGGCATGAGTTGGAGTGCCAACCAATCAAGATATTTGAGCGTGAGACGGCCAATGCCAGCCATCGCATCGGCCAGAACGCGCAACACTGTATTGCCAACAACAGCCGCACCAGCAAGTGACATAGTGACATCGTTCCGTACCATCTCACGGCACTGTCTCAGAGTCGGGGTTTGCCAAGGCATTTTTAGACCGACCCTCCATAAGGCGAGATAAACTCAACGATATTGAGACCACGCCAAAGATCTTGGAAAATAAGTTGTATCTCGAGTAGCGGGCCACGATAGATAACAATCCGAACATCAATTTGATCAATGCCTGTTCGCTGTGCTTGCACATCTATGGCACTGCAAAGTCCCATGTCAATAAGCGGCTGCAATGCGTTGCGCGTGTACATCTCCGCACGCACGACGGTATCACCCTCGAAGGATCTTGCATCACTGATCTTGGCGCGGCTCAAGAGCCAATTCTTGCACCCAATAGGCCAACCACGCCAGATAGCAAACGCATCTGTATCGCCCCACCATCCACGGCGATCAGTTGAATCTGGATCAGGCAATATCTCGCCTAGATCAGATAGCTGATCACTCATCAATGCAACTTTGACATAGTTGCAAATCTCTTCACTCTGGTCAAGCACACCGGATGGCAACAACGACCAATCCGCTATAGTACCACGCAGATCAGCCGTCGATACAATTCTAGGGTCCATAGGACAACACTCTCAATCTTGTCGGGACGAAAGCAGGATGAACGACACCATTCTCAGATTCGATTTCATCTGAATGTGTCGCATCACCATAGATGCGTTGTGAGAGATAAAGCGATGGCATCGGCCAGCGGCTTTCCCAAGAGACATAGCGTGGCAGTTTTAGTCCAGTCATTGCCAAATGATTCATGACTGAACCACCTAGATCATTGAGTGTTCGATAAATCAAAACATCAACTTCATCGATACCAATCATCTTAGCTGCTTCAAACATTGCCTGAACATGCCAGATCATATTCTGGCATTCTTCTTGATTGCTAAATTTTATCCGTGTAATAATTTTGGATTCAAGAGCAAGTGTCATAACCAATCCAGCACGGAAAACAATTTGACTGAAGATCGATGTTTTCGCAACTTGACTCATCAGGTATTGTCGTGCCATTTCAATGCCATCATAAGTCGCACCAGCTAGATCTGCGGCATTGTAGACTTGCAACAGTTGTGTCCCTAATGTCGTTCCGCGGATTGCCTCCTCAGCATGGTCACGCAATGTTGAAGCAAGCCGCCGCACATTGTTGGTTGCGGGGGTTATGCCAGGAGGAATGCTCATAAGAATATGGTTCAAAAGTTCTTTGAGGATGTTTGCTGCTTCTTCTGCTTGAGTGTAATAGCTTGGAGGTATCGGTGAGACAATGATTTGAACTCGCAAATGTGGAAAAGCGAAACTTAAAGGACCAAGTGAATATCCGCCTGTCTGAACAGCGAATGCCGTATTGATGACAATCGTGGCAGTCTGCGTAAAATCTAGAGACCCAAGCGAATAAGATATTGACCATAACTGGAAATTTCTTTCAAGCAGCGGAGTTGTAAACGATAAGCCTGACAGGCCCATTGCATTGGTGAAGAAATGATAATTTTCGCTTGGTGCCGGAGCAGCGAATATAGGCGAACCCAGCGAATAAGCATTGGCAGTAAGATTTCGATAGATGCGCGGCAATGGCGCTGCAAAAACAGGCGAACTAAGTGAATATGGATTCGCATGAAGCTGCGACATAGCCGTCGCGTGCGTGAATGGCGGAGTCGCAAAACTCGGTGAGCTAAGCGAATACACTGATGCAGAAAGAGCGTACTTATAAGTGATTGTTGGCTGTGCAAAGGCTGGCGATCCAACAGAATAGTTGGCTCCAACCAGCATGACGCCAGTTTGGAATGCGTTTACCTGAAATGAATTCGGGCTAGCTTGAAATCCTGGATTGCCCGACATTAATCATTCCTCACAACTTCATCATAATATTCCAACCAGCATAAGGCTGCATCACATTAAATGGAGTACCGCTTCCAAACACAGTAACACTAACACCTGTTTGAGGGCTAGCTCCATATGTAACGGGAACAATCCAACTCTGATCAGTACCTCCGCCTGTTTGCGCTTGTTGATAAGGATATGGATAAGTTGTTTGTGCAATGTGATTGTGACTTACTAATTCACCAGCAACTTGAGTATGTTTTTCCTCACCACCGTACTCACCTAATGCTCTACTCGTAAGACCTGCTCCTGCACCATGAATAATCAACGCCCGCCCGCATTGGCGTGTGAGCGTGATCTTTTTATGCGCAGCCCAATCGGTAGCGGCATTTGTGCCGCGCCCACCAACGACTGGAGCATAGGTATCGGTGATGTTGTTCCATAGCAAAACAAAAAGGTTCTGGCAATCGGCATTCGCGCGATTTGATGCGCCAGATGAAGCATCGCCGATGGTGCCATCATCCATTAAAATCCAGCCAACATCGGCAACAGTTTTGATTGTTAGCTTCGCGTCACCAGTTGTCCATGCGGCGGCAGCAGCGATAGGAGCTAAATGAGTAACCGCAGCAATATCATTCGCACCACTCGAATAGAGATCAGCAGCGTCGTTCTGATTAAGCGCAAGTGATGCTGCTCCATTGATAGTTGCACCACTCGTACCAGTGATGGTGACGACACCCGCACCGACATTGCGCACCGCACCACGGAAGCCCGCCGGAAGCGGCGCAACGCTCACCGCCACCGCAACTCCGCTATTATACGTAATCAACGAGTGCGTGTCGGTTGCTACGATCGTATCAGTGGCCGTCGTGACAGATCGATAACCATAGAGAAAATTATGATCATCGTTCCAACTCGACGGTCGCACGAGCGTCGCATCGGTTCCATCGCCGACCGCCGAAGTAAATTTATGAGTTAGACTTTTGGCCACCATTGTCTTATGATCCCGGTATCCCAAAATCGAAAGCGGGCAACGACCAGACGTTTCCGGCAGTGACAGCTTGCGCCGCAGCTAGATCATTATCAACGAGTAGGCGAGAGTTGACACTATCAACGATGGCCCATCGTGAAGCGTTGCCAGTGCCAGTGACCGAACCATTGGTGACGGCAACAGTGGTTACTTTTGAACCATTCGGTGAGCGTGCGCTCGGCCCGGTGATCGCTAGCCCCGCACCAAAGTTCATGCTGCCAAGCGCATAGGTTGTCGTCGCCGATGCATAGTCGGTCGGCTCTTGGCTGCAGATGTAGATATGAGTCGCTAGATTTTTGAGTTGGATGAGTCCATTATCGAGAACCCATGTGTTGCACTTTCCGGGCATAGTTTGACTCCTCTATTGATGTTGCGTACCTGGAACTTGGAACGTACTTCTAGGGATACTCAATCCAGAAGTGATAGCAACAGGATTACTCTGCTCTTGATTGGCTTGTGCTGCCGCCGCTGCCCCTGCTGCTGCCGCCGCGCCCATGACAGTGCTGGTCGTATTCCACATCGGCGACATATTGCCGGGGATGCCAGCTTCAACGAATGCCATTTCAACTTGGCAGAAGCCGCCCTTCTCTCGCGACTCAATGATGGTGTAACGCTCGCACATGAACATCAATGGATTAGTGCTGCCAAGAGCGCCACCATAGGCATAGATGCCACCAATCTGCAGACGAGGATTATACGGATCAAGCAAACGTCCCGGAGATTTCTCCATCAGCTTTGATTCAAGAAAATCACGCGCCTGATCATAGTCACGATCCATGCCATGATAGTTCATTTCTGATTGTTCACCGCTTTGCGGATCAGTCGGTGCTTGAATTAGATATCCAGTGATTTGATAGCGCAGTGCTTCCCGGCCCATGTCTTCGGCATACGGAAGGTCGCGCTTTGGGTATTGATGCAGAACCACTCGCCGGCCACTGCTTCGCCCCTGCTGCTCAACATAAAACGGCGCACCCTTGAATGATGCCAAGCGCAATCGTTGTCGCCACGCAAATAGATATGGATAAACTTCAGAATGTCTCTCACCTCTAGGCCTCGGTCCCAATCCTGGTAGCTCATATCCAGGCCGCAATAATCTTGGTTGTATTGGAACACGATTGCCAGATGGCGGCGGCACCACTTGATTCGTCGGTTTCGGCACTGGATATTGTGGACCGCCCGGTGCACCACGTTGCAACGTGCGCGGATAACGCTGCGGGAAGAACGGTTGCGGCGTGACTGTTATTGGCTTCGGGGCTGGATATTCTTGTCCCTTTGGCTGCGGCAGTTGCCGATACTGTTTCGGATATGTATGACTAATTCCCAGTGTAGGAACTTGCACCGGCTTGGGATAACTCAGCCCCGCCGAAGGTTGAGGAAGTTGATATTGCTTCGGATAAGTTTGAAGTGGACCTGTTGGTCCAGGCGTCGGTGTCGTGCTTGGATACGTTGAATAGTTTGACTGCTGTTGCCGCGCAGATGTGCTTGTTGGAACACTAGCCGATGCTTGCGGCTGTTGCGTCGCTGGAACCTTGGTCGGTACACTTCCCGAACTAGCAGGTTGTTGAATC
>Ga0126375_10000125_pt1 | contig 16680 bp, 13 predicted proteins | sample PanSoiMetPlot_14_FD_109577 | JGI IMG/M metagenome (GOLD analysis project Ga0126375, IMG submission 109577) | Tropical forest soil microbial communities from Panama - MetaG Plot_14 | ecosystem: Environmental > Terrestrial > Soil > Tropical forest | place: Panama | collected 2016-02-17 | reverse complement strand
GTCAATATTTGCATGAGCGGGCTCTCTTGGTGCTGGTCAAGTAACCATGCAATGCAGTTGAGTCGAAAGCGATACTCATGAATTGATTTGGCCCCACATTCTCCCTGCTGATCTTGGTCCTGAAGGCTCTAGAAGAACACTACTAACTTGAATAGGATTGTCGGAAAATATCCGCGTTTTTTAAGGGGTTCCGTCTCGCTCGTGCAATGGCGAAGGGAGTGGGCAATGACTGCGCAGGTCGCTGTGGGGTCAATTGGGAAAACCAAGCTAAGTCGGGCACAAACCACAGGTTTTCTGGCGGCGTGGTTTGGTTGGATTCTCGATGGGATGGACGCGTTCATTTACGCGTTGGTGTTGGCGCCGGCTTTGACCGAGCTGTTGCCGCTATCTGGATATGTCGCAAATACTGAGAATATCGGGTTCTTCGGCTCGATTATGTTCGCCCTGTTTCTCATTGGCTGGGGAATGGCTTTCCTCTGGGGACCCATTGGTGATCGCTTCGGCCGGACGCGCACATTAGCAGCGACAATTTTGGTTTATTCGATTTTCACAGCTGCGGCTGCTTTTGCGCAGGATGTTTGGCAGCTTGCGGTGTTTCGGCTGCTCGCGGGGCTCGGTGTCGGAGGGAATTGGGCCATTTCTGGAACCTACGTCGCTGAAATGTTGCCCGAAGATCGCCGTAAGTTTTTTGGCGGCGTACTCAATGCCGGATTTTACGTCGGTTTCTTCATTGCTTCAGCCCTAAATTTGACGCTTGGGGCGGCCTTCGGCTGGCGGGCTATGTTTCTTGCCGGCATTGCACCGGTCGTGATTGCACTTTTCACGCTCTATTACGTTAAAGAGCCCGAACGATGGACACGCCAAGCAGAAGGCGCGAAGCGCCTTAATCAACTGGCCGCGATATTCCGAGCCCCCTACTTAGGGCGAACGTTGGTGATGACGGGCCTGCTTTCGGCGTCAATCATCGGCTTGTGGGCAGGCTCAGTCTATGCGCCAACCGCCATCAGAATACTTAGCGTCAACAGTGGAATGAACGCTCTCGAAGCAACGCAAATGGCATCATATGGTGCCGCTTTATTTTCCCTTGTTACGATTGTAGGCAATTTGATCCTGCCATACTTCGCAGAACGACTTGGACGGCGGTACACGCAGGCGATGTATTTCTCCGGCATGTTGATAGGTATTGTGCTCGCCTTCGCCTGGGCATTCTATTTGCCGAATGGGCTAATCCCATTCCTTGTGATCCTTGTGCTTCTTGGCTTAGCCGGCGGTAATTTCGCCATGTATAATATTTGGCTTCCTGAACTTTATGAAACGAAGGTGCGTGCGACGGCATTTGCGTTTGCCGTCTCGTTCGGACGGTTCATTGCAGCGGGTGCGAACTTCCTTCTCGCTGCGCTTATCCGCAATATGGGGACACTCGGGATACCAATCGCGTTAACCGCTATAGCCTTAGCAATCGGGCTGCTCTTGCTTCCATTTTCGATCGAGACGAAAGGACAGAAGCTGCCCGAATGACCATGTGCTCAAAGCTTTGATAACGGAATCAGATTAATGTCCGGAAAAATTGTGATCACCAATATCGCACGACTTCAAGAAGGTTATTCGGCGGGTCGTTATACACCTTTGGACGTGATTGAAGAGGTTGTTCACCGAATCGAAGCTGCGGGTGATGATCACGTTTGGATCCTACGCCGTTCCAGGGAGGAGATGACGCAACGGGCGGCGGAACTCGATAAACAACACGCGGCCATGGCCAAGCTTCCGCTCTATGGTGTGCCGTTTGCGGTTAAGGACAATATGGACGTCGAAGGTCTGCCGACGACAGCTGGCTGCCCGAATTATTCCTATGTAGCGAAACGAACGGCCACGGTCGTGCAGCGTCTTTTGGATGCGGGCGGCATTCTCGTAGGAAAAACCAATCTCGATCAGTTTGCGACCGGCCTTACCGGTGCACGTTCACCCTACGGAGTTCCGAAAAATCCTTACGACAAAAGTTATATCCCCGGTGGATCGAGTTCTGGTTCTGCAGTGGCCGTGGCCTGCGGGTTAGTCACATTTGCACTCGGGACTGATACAGCGGGCTCCGGCCGGGTCCCTGCCGGTTTCAATAACGTCGTAGGTTTGAAGCCCACGCGTGGCCTCCTTAGTATTAGCGGGATCGTTCCGGCATGCCGCTCTCTGGATTGCGTCGCGATATTTGCAATGAACGTCAATTGCGCCAAAACGGTAATGGATGTCGCCACTTGGCCCGACGCAACCGACGCCTTCTCCCGTGAATTTCCACCGCAATCCAAGGCACCTGTAATTAGGAAAATTGGAATTCTACGCTCGGCAGACCGCCAGTTTTATGGCGACGATGGCGCTGCAGCGATTTATCAGAACGGCGTCGAGAGGCTGAAACGGCTGGGGTTCGATTGCCAGGATATAGACTTCGGCCCCTTCCGGGAGGCCGCAGAGATGCTTTACAACGGGCCATGGATGGCTGAACGCGACGTCGCTGTAGGAGACTTTATTAGACGCAAGCCCGAATCTGTTGTCGAAGTGACGCGCCATGCCATCATGAGTGCGTCTAAGTTTTCTGCAGCTGACGCTTTTAAGGCATTTTACCGAATTAAGGAGCTGCGCGTTGCCACCAACGCAACTTGGTCAAAAGTCGATGCGATGTTTGTCCCGACCACTCCGACAATCTACCGTGTCGATGAAGTACTTAAAGATCCCGCCGCCACGAATGGGCGGCTGAGTCACTACACCAATTTCGTCAATCTTCTGGATCTATGTGCGATCGCCGTTCCCTCCGCTTTTAGCACAAATGGACTTCCAGTCGGCGCGACATTGATTGCTCCCGCATTTTGCGATCAGGGCGTGATTGTAGCCGGCCAAACTTATATGGCGGCGGCGGAACATCAGGGGCGCGTTGTCGCTGCTGCGTGATAAGGAAAACAAAGGCAACCTTGCCGTGCGGCTATTGGAAAATCTCGTTCGGAAATCGCTCTGCACGTTCCGGCTTTCAAATTTCGCTGTTTCTCGCGTAACTGGGCTCGGAGAAGCGGAATGAGTGTTGTCGTCAACTCAGTTCCCGCTTTCGGAAGCAAGCTTATCCAGCGAGCAAAACACTCGCTCACCGTTCTCTAATCAACAATCGATCCGAATCATCTTTGAGCCGCACGCCCGAGAGGCGGCGTGCTCTCATGGCGCGCAGCATATATCCTAGTTTGAAGGCGGCGTCGGCGTATCCGATGCCTTCTGGCCGGATGTTGGAGATGCAGTTGCGGTCCGCGTCGGTGATCTGCGGGCGGGGCTGCCAAGTCAGATAAGCTCCCATGCTGTCGGGTGCCGATAAGCCGGGACGTTCGCCGATGAGAACCACTACGCAATCTGCGCGCAGAGCGCTGGCTATGGTATCGCCGATCGCAACCCGGCCCTGGCGGACGACGACCAGCGGCGCGATCCTCCAGCCTTCAGTGCGCAATGCAGGTAGCACGCCAGCCAGGACCGGCTCGGCATGCATCTGCGTTGCGCGTGCCGACAGGCCGTCGGTGACGACGAGCGCGACGTCAAAACCATTTGCATGCTGCGCAAACGTCGCCTCGGCGCCTGGGGCTAGGCGGCGGCCAAGGTCCGGACGCATCAGATACTGTTCCCGATCTTCGGACGCGCTCGCTACCGAAAGGACTGGAAATCCAAGCGCCGCGAGTTTGGCGATCAGCCGCGTTTCGTCGAGCCGTTCATGCACAGCATCGCGAGCGCGGGCATGAGCAAGCTGCAAGTCGAGCAGCGGTCCGGTTGCAAGTGACGCGCCCGCCCTTTTGAGCCCGATGCGTGCCACGGTCAGCCGGCGCAAGTCGTTCCACAGGTCGCCTTCAGTCGGTGCCGGTGGCAAACTACGATAAGGGAGTGCGGTGTCGTCGTCCGTCATGAATTCAAGCTGACAGCAGCGAGCGAAAGTGGTTCGGCATACTTCGTGGGCGGATACGGTTTGCGGCATCCATCAAGCCCTGCCGCTCCAGCCATGTCTCGAACTCCGGCGCCGGGCGGCGGCCCAACAGATCGCGCATGGCGAGCGCATCGTGGAATGAGGTGCTCTGGTAGCCCAGCATGATGTCGTCGGAACCTGGTACGCCCATTACAAAATTGACACCACTCGCGACTAACAGGCCGAGTAGCGTGTCGGCGTCGTCCTGATCCGCCTCGGCATGGTTCGTGTAACAGACGTCGACGCCCATCGGCACGCCCATAAGCTTGCCGCAGAAATGGTCCTCCAGTCCGGCGCGCGTGATTTGCTTACCATTGAACAGATATTCCGGGCCGATAAAGCCAACGACAGTGTTGACTAGCAGCGGCTTGAACCGGCGCGCAACCGCATAAGCGCGCGCTTCGAGCGTTTGTTGGTCGACGCCTTGATGCGCATTGGCTGAGAGCGCGCTGCCCTGTCCGGTCTCGAAATACATCACGTCGTTGCCGACCGTCCCGCGGCGAAGCGATATGGCGGCTTCATGAGCCTCCGCTAGGAGAGCGAGATTGATTCCGAAGCTGCTGTTGGCTGCCTCAGTCCCAGCGATTGATTGAAAGACGAGGTCAATTGGCAAGCCCTTGCGAATCAGGTCCAGCGTGGTTGTTACGTGCGTCAGCACGCAGCATTGCGTCGGAATCTCGAGCTTGATCCTGATTTCGTCGAGCATGAGTAGCAGCGCGTGCGCTCGTTCAGGGCTATCGGTCGCTGGATTGATGCCAATGACGGCATCCCCTGAGCCTAGGAGCAATCCATCGAGAATGCTGGCCGCGATTCCGCGTGTGTCATCAGTCGGATGATTTGGCTGTAGCCGCACGGACAGCCGGCCTGGCAGGCCGACCGTGTTGCGGAACCGGGTTACCACCGAGCACTTTGAAGCCACTACCATCAGGTCTTGCAGGCGACTGATTTTGCTCACCGCAGCCGCCATCTCCGGTGTGACGCCGGGCGCCAATGTGGCCAGCACGGGCGTTGTCGCTTCGTCCGACAAGAGCCAGTCACGAAAACCGCCAACGGTCAGATGCGCAACAGGTGCGAAAGCCGACCGATCATGCGTGTCGACGATGAGGCGAGTTATCTCGCAGGTCTCGTAGGAAACAACGTGCTCGTGAAGAAACGTCGTAAGCGGCAGGTCGGCCAGCACATATTGCGCGGCGACACGTTCCTCGCACGTGTCTGCGGAAAGGCCGGCCAGTTGATCGCCACTACGTAACGGTGATGCCTTAGCCAGTAAGGTCGCAAGGTCGCGGAATCTGTAACGGTGAGCTCCGATTGTCGCACCGTACATTGCGAGCCCCGAAGGTTGACTTGGCTGAAGACTATATATCGAGAGAGGCCGCTGGGAACACGGGCGAGACAGAATCCGTAGACGCCGACATGCGGCGTTGAGCTCCTCCTACCTCCGATAAAGAGGATTATCGGAGCCAACTAGACCCAGATTGTCATTGGCAGCCCAGTGCTATCCCGGGCGGTGGTTTCAGTTAGACTGCGACCTCTGCCCGCAACTAATCGTAACGCTGACCAGCAAGCGACTGCCGCGTCAAGAGTATCTTCTGTCGGCACGCGCTGTTCTCGACCATTCTTTTCCAAAGCGTCGAAATCCGGAAATACGGCAGCGAGCAATTCTCGCCGCTCTAGCCGTCCTAGGGCGGAAGTTTTTCGATGCACCATTGGTCTTCCGCCGAGCTCAGCAAAACAGACCTCGGGATGGACTTCGAACGTTAGGTTGCGGAGCTGTGGGCGGGCCTGGAGAAGAGCATCAACTTCACGAATTTTCGGAAATATTGCGAATGTCTGCTTGCTAATCCCTTTCGCTTGCGGGCCAGCGGCACATGAATTTGCGTATGCTTGGTGCCAGGACGCCGCCAAGAGGGCGGACCGAACTGGAGCAGGAAAAACGCTGCTGCCTCTCGTTCTACCAAGAAGGCTCCGTGCGACCCTATCGCAGGTACGCCCGCCTGGCTCATACACATCGAGAAGGCCTATTGGGATATCGATCGCGACAGCTCTAAGTTTGGGATGCTCATGAAAGAGGTCAGCAATACTCGCAAACTTTTTGACGACTGATTTTTTTGGGTCCTTAATAATAACTGCCCAGCCCCCAGGCGTACCGTCCACACCAGCAACGCAAACTGCCGGATCACCATGGGTATTTCTTGTCAGCTTACCCAATGCCATTCAGCTATTTCTGCATAGTTGTTTGTGTTCGCTGGTCAGCCTCCGACGAAGCGATAAGCCGAGTGAGAGTCTTTGCAACGGTCTGGTTGGAGGTTAACCGGTTTTAATGACCTCTGTCTGGCAGCTTAGCCCTGCGCATAAAGCTCTTCGAGTCTTTGGGCGAGCTGATTCAGCTCCCACTCTCGCGCTAGTGCGGCCGCTTTGTGCCATGTTGGTTTTTGGCTCCGGAGACTCGCCAACGCGGCTTTTCGGTTCATCGTGGCGAGGGATCTGAAAAGTCGCAAGCGATCCGCTATTGCAGAAAATCTGCCGGCACCAAGTGCGGCTTCGAGGCCGCCATATCTTTTTAGTAGTGCTGAAGCACCGGCCGCGCCAACGCCCGGTGCGCCCGGAATCTTGTCGGAGGGATCGCCACGCAAGGCGATGAAATCCGGGACCTGTGCGGGGTCGACCCCATACCGTGCGCGAACCTCAGCGGGGTCTATCCGCGCGATTTCGCCTGCGCGGAGGGGATAAAGGATTGTGGTGTAGTCCGATGCGAGCTGGAACGTGTCGCGGTCGCCACTCGCAACGAGGACAGTACCCCCACGCTTCTCTTCCGCCGCAGCGGCGGTCGCGAGAAAATCATCCGCCTCAAAGCCCGGCGCCTTCGCATTCTGAAATCCGCAGGCGGCAACAAATTGCGGCAGCACGTCAAGCTGCTCGAGCAGCGCATCGTCAAATTCGCGACCACTTTGATAAGCTGGAAATTTCTGATGCCTGTAGGTCGGGATCTCTAACGTATCCCAAGCGACTAAGACGGCGCGCGGCTGCTCATCGCGATATAAACGGAGCAGCATATTCGCAAAGCCGAGGATTGCGCCGGCGGGCTTACGGCCACGTCTGAGGATCGTTTTCGGAAGGGCGTGATAGGAACGATGCGCGAATGAATCCCCGTCGATAACTAGAAGCGGGCGGGGGGAAGGCAAGGCGGGATGGCGAGCGTTTCGCCCGCTCACTGGCCGCGTTCGCGTCTCTGGATCTGGGGACGGCTTCCGTCGCCGGGATGGTCTATCGCGAAGTACAATCCAGGCCGGGGCGTGATCGCTCGCGCCTTTCATCCCACGAACCTCGCGGTCGACACCCGCGCTGACAAGACGATCTGCAGCTTTCGGGTTTAGCAACAGGTGGTCGATGCGGAGGCCGGCGTCGCGTTCCCACCGGTTTCGTCTGTAATCCCAAAATGTGTACATCGGCTCATCGGGATGGATGGTGCGGATGGCATCGATCCATCCCTGATTAAGGATCCGACGAAACAGCGCCCGAGGTTCCGGCTGGACAAGCGCGTTGTCGACGTAAGATTTGGTTGGATAGATATCGTTATCGGCCGGCGCGACATTGAAATCTCCGGCAAGTACGACCGGCGCGTCTAGGCCGTAGAGTTCGGCAGCATGCGCCAAAAGCCATTTCATCCAGATGAGCTTGTATTTGAATTTCGGCCCCGGCTGGGGATTGCCGTTAGGCGCATAAACTGTCGCGATGAGGACGCCGTTGACGGCGGCCTCGATATAACGGCTCTGCGTATCTTCAGGATCCCCGGGAAGCTTAGTTCGCGTGACGACAGGCTCACAATCGCGACCTAAAATAGCGACGCCATTCCACGACTTCTGCCCGCGCCAGATTGCGCCATATCCGGCTTTTTTTATTGTCGAGATCGGAAATTCGGAGTCTGCCGCTTTCAATTCCTGGAGGCACGCAACATCCGGTTGGGCTCGGCGGAGCCAACCCAAAAGATTGGTGAGACGCTTTTTGACGTCATTTACATTGAAGGTAGCGATTTTCAAGCGGCCACCGTCGGTGCAGTACGATTGTTGCAACACTCACGCGAATATCTCCAGCCCATACTCAAAATTTATGTAGGGCCGTGAGCCGCATTGTGAGCTAGGATGAATCGGATCTAAAAATTTGGGGGCGAGACATGAGACTATTCTTGTCAAGGCGAGTCATTCTGATCTCGATAGGAGTGGTCTGGTCAGTTGCGTCGTTTGCTCAAACAGCTGATCTCATCCTTACCAATGGAAAAATAGTCACTGTCGATGATCAGTTTCATATAGTTCAATCGCTGGCCTCCAAAGGCCAACGTATTATGGCAATCGGCAGCAGCGCCGACCTTGAAAAGCTGAAAGGCCCTACAACGCAAGTAATTGATCTTCAGGGTCGAACCGTCATTCCCGGACTAATCGACAATCACGCCCATTATATGCGTGCCGCCGAGTATTGGCCTCGAGAGGTTCGGCTCGACGGGGTCACCTCACATCAACGTGCGCTTGAGCTCATTCGTGACAAAGTGCGCGAATCAAAACCGGGCGAATGGGTAGTCGTGTTGGGTGGCTGGTCGGAAGAACAGTTCACAGACCAGCCGCGCGGTTTCACGCGAAATGAATTAGACGAAATTGCTCCACAAAATCCGGTGGCGCTACAACTGTTCTATTTCCGTGTTTACGCAAACAGTCCGGCCCTGAAGGCGATGGACATTGATGCCAGCACGCCTGATCCACAAAACATAAAGATCGACAAGGATGCGCAAGGACAACTTACCGGAGCCCTGAATGGCGGTGCTTCCATTGGCTTGCTGCGCTCAAAACTGGGGCAGGTGGCCATGGAAAAAGCAATCGATAGTGCCCGTCTCATTATGGCGGATCTCAACAAAATGGGAATCACCGCGTTCCAGGATCAAGGTGGCACCGGCATTCATCCAAACCACATCAAAGCCTTTCAGTTGGCGCACGACCGCGGTCAGATGACCGTTCGATCATTCTACAACTACTACGAAGAGCCCAAGTCGGCCGCTGACGTGGATGATCTGCTTGCGCGGATGCCGAGCATCAAACCGTTTCAGGGTGATGACTGGTTTGACCTTACTGGTTATGGCGAAACGCTTTACTTTCCTCTGCACGATGCGCTGCTATCGAAGGCGACCAGTCCGTCGGCCGAAGCCGTTCAACTCTGGCAGCGGCTGGGGCTCGGTCTGGCAAAAAATGGCATCCATCTCAACGTCCACGCGCAGCTACGCGGCAGCATTGAAGCGTTTCTGACGGCCATGGAAACCATCAACAAGGAGAAGCCTATCAGAGGCCTTCGCTGGACCTTTTCTCATCTTGATCAAGCTCGGCCCGAGGATCTTGAAAGAATGAGGCGCCTGAATGTGTACGCACAAATCCACAGTCGACCGACTATACAAGGTGGTCTGATGTTCAAGGTGCACGGTGACCTTACCTACGACATGCCACCGTTGCGTATGGTTCAGGACAGCGGTGTACCTTGGGGACTGGGTTCTGACGCAACCGCAGTCACGCCAAGCAATCCCTTCTACACACTGTGGTGGGCGGTCACCGGCAAGATGGTAGGTGGCAAGGAGGTGCTGAAGCAGACCATCACCCGCGAGGAGGCATTGATTGCGCATACACGTGCAAATGCGTCATTTTTGTTTCAAGAGGGCAATCTTGGATCGCTTGCGCCGGGAAAGTATGCAGATCTGCTCGTTCTCGACCGTGATTATCTCATGGTCCCAGCTGACGAAATCAAGGACATAAAGCCCTTGCTCACGATGGTTGGTGGAAAAGTAGTTTACGAGGTCGGTAGCAAATAAATCGAAAAGGGAACGGACTTGTGCATGATTTTGAAGTACTCAAAACGACAAACTTTGATTTCTTAGGTCCTAAGAAAACAGGCAAAGTCCGCGATGTCTATGATCAAGGTGACACGCTCATTTTGATAACGGCAGATAGGCATTCATCGTTTGATCGCATCATCGCGCACGTTCCATGGAAGGGCCAGGTGCTCAATCAACTGAGCAACTGGTGGTTTGATAAGACCAGAGACATCATCGACAATCACGTACTCGCGATACCCGATCCGAATGTCACCGTCGCAAAGAAATTTAGAAAAGTGAGGATCGAGGCTGTTATGCGCGGTTATCTCACCGGTGTTACCGATACATCGATTTGGACGCGATATTCGGCAGGGACGCGCGACTTTGGAGGGCTAACTCTACCTGATGGGATGAAGAAAAATCAGCGATTGCCGCGCGCTATATTTGATCCGACCACGAAAGAAGACACGCACGACCGTGCGCTAACCCCAAGCGAGATGATAACCGAGGGCTTTGTTACGGCAGAGCTTTTCGAGCGAATAAAGAACGCCGCGCATGCGATATTTGCGCGCGGTCAGGAATTAGCAGCGCGCCAAGGGCTCATTCTTGTAGATACAAAATACGAATTCGGTGTGGATGCGGACAATGAGCTTATCATTATCGATGAGATTCACACGCCAGACTCATCCCGATTTTGGCAGCTTGCCTCCTATGAGGAACGTTTAATCAGAGGTGAGGAACCCGAGTACTTCGACAAAGAGTTCTTGCGTATGTGGTTTAAGGCGCACTGCGATCCGTACAAAGACGAAAAGCTTCCCGATGCTCCGACGAACTTAGTTGAGGAATTGTCGCGTCGTTATATCCTCATGTATGAGCAAATTACTGGAGAGAAATTCGTTCGCGGTGAAATACCAATTGAACGGCGTATTGAACGTAATGTCAGAGCTTATGGTATCTAAATTAGCATAATCGACCCCAACATTAGCGACGCAGGCGGGCCGGCGCTGGCCAGACTTCCGCAGGCTCACGGAGTAGAGAAGCAAAATCCGACATTTTCTCAGATACAGGCTTACTGTTTCCACGTTTACGAAGAGCGTGAAGGCGATTTAGTAAAGTTTCGGGGCTTCTCTCGCACCCAAGTTGCGAGTTTGCCTCCACTTTGAGCACGGCCGTTTCAAATTCGATCCGTTCACCTAGACCCGCTTGAGGTGATCTTCCTGGGATGCTTCGCTCTAATTCTGCAACAAGAACTTTTCGCGCGTACTCGTACAATTCTTGACGAGTCTGCGCGTGGTTGACTGTTAACCTCGAAACAGCGCGGGAAAGGAGAGGATAGTAATCAGCCAATGCGGACTGCCTCCGACTGAATGGCTTCTTATGATAGTGGTGAGGACGTAATGACTCGTTAACAGTTTGAAGCCTGCCAGAACCGCATTGTAAATCTACCATCCCGTGTCGCATTTTGTGGCAGTGGCAACCCATTCATTATCATCAACGTCATCAACGGAGAACTCGACATGCCACGTGACAAAAACTATCGAAAGCACCAGTCAATAAAGACGTCGTTCCAAATGAGCCCGTTGGGCATGGCAAACCATCGCTTCAGCAGTGCCAATTGAAGGTGGATGGACAAACCAAAGACTCGTTTGCGACCTTTGGAACGGCTGAAAAGGCTGGGCCTAAAATCAAAACATCACATCCAGTCGTGCATGTTTCTGTTTATGATTCTGTAAAGGGGCGTAATCCGAAGTCGCATCTCTGCGCTTGACAGAACGAGGAAAGCCTAGAGCGAATCCCTCCATATTCGCACGTGTTAGCTTCCTCCATTGGAATGAAGTACATGCCCAAAGCGACGCGACTAGCGGTACTGCATTCTACCCTAGTTGCTTGGCAGCCGCTGATGTCGTCTTCCACATAGACGCCAGGGGCTAGATATTCGGGGCATCGCGGTGACTCGTCATCGATCGCGCGATATGAACTTATTGCCGCTTATCTGGAAACAGTACCTTGCCCGTTGACTTGCTTCGTAATTGGGCAACGATTCGACCAATTGTATCCAGGAGGAGGGGCTAGGGAGGCTACAATGTCAACGCGAAAAAAAGCCACACGGAAAACCAAGGCCAAACGCAAGAAGGCCGCGGTCAAGACGTCCCCACGCAAAAAGACTGCTACCACCAGAAAAACCAGGACAATCAGCAAAAAGCCAAGGAAGAAGGCGCCGCTTCGCGGAGCATCACCTAAAAAAGCCAGGCCGACCGCCGTCAAACCGACTTCAATCAGGCCGACGCCGACCCCGCCCGCGGAACCGGTTACGTCGGAGGAGCGTATCGGCGTCGTGACTCACTATTACAGCCACGTCTCCGTCGCGACTATCCAGCTCGAGCGCGGTACGTTGCGGGTTGGCGACGTAATCCATATCTGCGGACACACCACCGATTTCCGCCAGAGGGTCGAGTCTCTCGAGGTAGACCATGCGCCGACGACCGAAGTGGGACCGAAAGACGATTTCGGCCTAAAGGTGGTCGACCACGCGCGTGAGCACGACGTCGTTTTCAAAGTGCGGTCGTAGCTCACTTGGCTGGACCGAGCGATGGAGGTGAGCATGACGGCTATCCAGAAACGGCGCGCTGACGAGGCGACGCTTGGCAAACGGCAAATGTTGATCGGTGGCAAGTGGGTCGACAGCGCTTCGGGCGAGGTGCTCGAGGTCGAGGACCCGGCGCACCGGTGCCCGATCGCCGAGGTCCCACGAGGTCGGGCCGAGGATGTCGAGCGCGCCGTGAAAGCTGCGGCCGATGCCTTCCCCGCCTGGTCGCGCACGGTTCCTCGCGAGCGCGGGCGACTGCTCGCCCGGATTGCCGATGCACTCGAAGCGCGGGTTGAGGAGCTTGCGCGCACGATCGCACTTGAGACCGGGAATGCGCTTCGCACCCAGGCACGCCCGGAGGCAAAGACGACAGTCGACATCATTCGCTATTTCGGCGGCTTGGGCGGGGAACTCAAGGGCGAGACGATTCCCTTAGGAGAACATGTCCTGAGCTACACGCGACGTGAACCGCTCGGCGTGGTCGGCGCCATCATTCCGTGGAATGCGCCGGTGCTGCTCGCGGCCTGCAAGATCGGCCCTGCGCTCTGCGCCGGCAATACGCTTGTTTTGAAAGCGGCGGAGGATGCGCCGCTCGGTGTGCTGCTGCTGGCCGAAGTGTGCCAGGAGTTCCTACCGCCCGGCGTGCTCAACGTACTGACTGGCCTCGGCGAGGAATGCGGTGCCCCGCTTGCCAACCACCCGACGGTGAGCAAGCTCTCGTTCACCGGTTCTACTGAGGTCGGCAAGCTCATCATGCGCGCGGCCTCTGACCGCATCGTCCCCGTCTCGCTCGAGCTTGGTGGCAAAAGTCCCTCGATCGTCTTCCCGGACGCCAACGAGGACTGGGTCATTGATGGCATTATTGCCGCGATGCGCTTCACGCGGCAGAGCCAGTCTTGCACGGCGGGCTCTCGCCTCTTCCTCCACCGCGACATCTTCGACAATTTTCTCGATGCGCTCAGTCAGAAAGTGAAAGCGTTCAAACTCGGCGATCCGCTCGATGAGACGAGCGACATCGGCACAATCATTAACGAGAAGCAGTTCAACAAGGTATGCGGCTATGTCGAAGAAGGACTGAAACGGCGCGAAGCGCGTGTCGTGACCGGCGGCCTTCCACCCAAGGAGGGGCCGCTCAGCGAAGGCTATTACGCAATCCCCACCATCTTCGCGAATGTGGCGAACGACTGGCGCCTGGCGCGTGAGGAGATCTTTGGCCCCGTGCTCGCCGCGATCTCCTGGACCGACGAAGCGGATGTGATCCGCATGGCGAACGATAGCCACTACGGGCTCGCCGCCTACGTCTGGTCGCACGACATTGGCCGTGCACTCCGCGCTGCGCACGCGATAGAGGCGGGCTGGGTCCAGGTCAACCAGGGTCTCGGCCAGAGTCCTGGGCACTCCTATGGTGGCTACAAAGAAAGCGGCATCGGCCGCGAGTTCTCACTCGAAGGGATGCTCGAGAGCTACACCCAGAGGAAGAACATTACGGTCAACCTGACGCATTAAAAATAGCTCTAGTCGACGCCATATTTATCGAAAAGGTCTGATGCAAATTTCAGCCCTATCCCGGCTCCAGTCGGCACGGCGATCTCGCCTTGTTCTGGAATCGGCGGATTTTCGAACAGGCGCCAAGTCCAAGGCATGTATTCGACCACAAGCCCGTTCGGCACGGCGGCGATAAGATGGACATGGATCTCCGGCAAGAGATGGCTGGCCACTGGTCGATTGAATGCCTCTGTCATGCCAGCGACCTTCATCCATTGCGTCACGCCGCCCACGCGAAGCAGATCGATCATGGCGATGTCGACCGAGTGATGGGTAAGCGTCTGCCGATGCGGCTCAATTCCATAAAGATATTCGCCCGCGCATATCGGCGTCGCCAAAGCATCGGCTATCTGGGCGAGTCCCTCGTAGTCGTCACATCTAGTGGGATCTTCCAGCCACCCCAAGCCAAATTCCTCGACGCGACGACCAATGGAAATAGCCTCGTGCACACCCCAGCGCTGGTTAATATCCACCAATAAATTAGTTTCCGGCCCGACCGCGTCGCGGATGAGTCGGATACGCTCCACCTCTTGCGCTGCATTAAGCCCTGCCACCGCCATTTGGGCCTTGACCTGGCGGTAGCCCTTTTCGACCAGTGCAGCTGCGGCGCGCTCGAGTTTGTCGGTCGGCGTTGTCCGCGTCAGCGCGCCGCTGGCATAAGCCGGCACACGATCGCGCAGGCCGCCGAGCAACCGCACTAGCGGAACGCCAAATGCCTTGCCGCGGATGTCCCACAGGGCGATGTCGATTGCCGCCAAGGCCAAGGCTGCTACCCCGCCGGGGCCGCACGGCGCCGACGCGGCGCGAAGTTTGGCAACCACCTGCTCGGTGCGCAGCGGGTCTTCGCCCTTGATGAGTTCGCCGAACTCGTCAAGCGCCGTCTTCAGCGTGCGGATGATCTTGCCGCCGAATGTGGTGATGCCGATGCCCTCGATACCGTCATCGGTGAGGACTTGCACAGTGAAGAATTCGCGCAGCATGCCGGGCATCGGCGGGGCTCCGACCAGGGACTCCTCGAGCGGAAGACGGACAAAGTTGATCTTAATCTGTTGGATTTTCATTTTGCCCTGGGTCCGGTTCCGTCAATCGATCTGCAATCTGTCCAAATATGTCTTGGCACTTGACCGGATTATTTGTTGGCACGTTCGATTAAGCCTATCATCAATTAAGGCCGGCTCTATGGCCGCCTAGAACCGAAACAACTCTGGCAATTGGCGAGACGCACAATGTCAGGAAGGAACATACTTAGGCCGGTGACTCGGCGCCAGGTCGTAACAACGGTAGCAGTCGGCGTAGGCCTGATGGCCATGCCCGCGATTGTGCGCGGGCAGGCCCCGCTCACGGTCAAATTTGTGCAACAGCGCGGCCTTCTGTATCTGCCGGTTGATGCAATGGTCAGCGGCGGCATCTTGCAACAAGAGGCAACCAAGCTCGGCCTCGGCAAGGTAGAAGCCACAGTAAATACATTAAGCGGCCCTGCGCCGGTTATTGACGCGTTGTTGTCTGGATCGGCCGACTACGGCACTGCCGCTCTGCCGTCTCTACTGACCCTGTGGGACAAGACCCACGGCACCCAGAACGAAGTCAAAGCGGTCGGCACTGTGTCGAACGGTGCCATGGTGCTTTACACGATCAACCCAAACGTGAAAACGATCGCCGATTTCACCGACCAAGACCGCATCGCCGTGCCGTCAGTGCGGATATCGTTCAACGCAATGATGCTTGAGATGGCAGCGGAGAAGATCTGGAACGATCCGCATCACCTGGATCACCTGACGGTCGGGCTCGGCCACTCAGACGCGGTCGCTGCGCTTTCTGCTGGTTACGGCAGAGCAACCATCACCGCGCATATTGGTGTACAACCTTTCACATCGCGCGGCCTTAAACTGCCCGGCGCGCATGTCCTCGCGGATAGTCGCGAGGTGTTTGGCGGACCGTTGACGCAAATCACGCTGCTGGCTACGAAACAGACGAAAGAAAAGAATCCGACGCTTTTTAAAGCGGTCGCCAACGCGCTCGATGAATCGATCAGGCTCGCCAATGCGGATAAACGCGCTGCTGCAATCCTTTGGAAAAAAGCTCAGAACGCACCTGAAAGCGTTGATGAGCTCGTTGCTCTACTGGACGATCCCGGCTTCGAGTTTACTTCGGAACCCCATCGCATTGCTTACTTCGCCGCGTTTATGAATCGCGTCGGCGGCATGAAAGCAAAGGTCACCGACTGGAAAGAACTCTTTTGGGAAACGGCCCATAGCCGGAACGGCGATTGATAATCATGGGCTTGCAGCTTCCAGCCAAAGCAGTCATAGCTCTTCAGTGGCCCGCGGCCATCCGGAATCTTGCGCGTCGCTTGCACTAGCTGGCCGCCAGAACGGGGAATTCGAACCGGGTCCGTGCGAAATTCACGCCCCGCTCCAAATTAAACGCCGCTACTCAACTTCCCGGCAGGTTCTGCACTTCCGGGAAAAACATGTCCTGCCATGAATCCGGCGCACTCTTGATGATGCCGCGTTGCGCCATGAACTTGGCAAAGGTCAATACATTTTGCGGGGTCATCTCAAAGGTTGAGCCTGGACTCTTGATGAGGGCAACCGTTTCGTCGATGCTGATCTTGTCCTTCGAGTGGTCAAGATAGATTTGAGCGCACTCTACTGGGTCCTTCTTGATCATCTCATGTGCTTCTCTGAGCGCATCGGCGAACGCCTGATAAGTTTTCGGATTCTCCTT
>Ga0126375_10000124_pt1 | contig 16697 bp, 30 predicted proteins | sample PanSoiMetPlot_14_FD_109577 | JGI IMG/M metagenome (GOLD analysis project Ga0126375, IMG submission 109577) | Tropical forest soil microbial communities from Panama - MetaG Plot_14 | ecosystem: Environmental > Terrestrial > Soil > Tropical forest | place: Panama | collected 2016-02-17 | reverse complement strand
TGATACCTCTGGGATACCGTCTCAGAACCACTTGAAAGCCTCTACGTTGCCTTGTTATGTGGCATAAAAGCCTTTATTAGAGTCAGATACAAGGAATTTACTAAAAACTATACACACAGGTAGGCTGTCGTGGGGGAATGGCCGTAGTTTTTTATGGTGGGTTAAGTTGTTGATAATAAAAGATTTATTAATTCTTTCATTTTTATAAACTACTAAATATAATAAAATCATATATTTACAGACAATACTTAAACCTCCTCTTTTAGCTATAACTCCTTTATTATCTATAATTTATAACTTACTGATCGGCGGACATTTTAAATCCAATAGACTCAATAACTTAGCTCTTACTCAAAATAACGGACTCTCATCTAATCTCAGGTCGTAGGGTGCTTTTAAGTCCTTTGTTTTCAGTACCATAGGCACCACATACCTGCATACGTCAATAGGGTATGGGGATACTTTTCTGCGATCGGCCTGTAAGCCTATGATTCTAAAGCAAATAGAGTTCTTGACAGGGTATCCTATAGGCTATAGATAGGTACTATGGCAGTAGTGTACCGATATCGGATTCCTAACCTTTTTGCTGGCTTGCGAGCCTCAAAAGTAGGCTATTCGATATTTAATAAATTCCCAAAAGAGCAAATTAAATTGGGACTGATTATTCCTTCCTTTGGGAGTAATGAGCAAAAGAATAAATTCTTTTTAGAATTGTTTTATTCTTTTAGTCTGTTATTTGCTCTTTTGGGAAACTTTTTAAGCCTTGCGGCTTTTGAAAAGAGAAATTAACTATGTCCGAAACTAACAACGAATCTTTTGAACATCGGATTCATTGTTTGTTTTGTAAGACTCTCTTACATTCATGCAATGATGAAGACTGCAAAGAAATAAAAAGACCTAAAAATCCGCCAGAAACAAAAGAATTCGTCAATGGTTCTATCAGCCTGCTAAATGATGGAGTATGTACTTCTGAAATTTGTTTAATAAAATTTCAGGCTCACACTTGGCAATTAGCTTTCGAGAAATGTAAAGAAAATTTAGAAGAATCAAAAAGAATAAATTCAACTTTCCGAATCTTTGGAATGTCTTTTGATTCTTTACTAGATTTATTTAAGAATGGAAAAATAGATCTAGATATTACTCCGCGCGAGTATTTAAATTCCCGTACATTAGGCTGGGAGAAACTTGGCGAAACAGCAGAAGGAATAGAAACACTTCAAATTGTTAATCAGTTACATGAATTAGCAATGCGAAGAACTTCTGAGATAATCCTTAAATCTGGATCTAAACTCCAGATTAAAAAACAAGTCTCTGAAACATCAAAGAAGAAAATTCTAAACAAAGAATCTGAAAATAAATCGGGTTCTATCTCAAAGCCTAAAATTTCAAAGTATGACAAGATGGTAAATAGTCATATGTCGAAATACGGTATTCAAAAAGATGAAGCAAAAAGTTTTCTCGCTAAAATGGGAATAACTCCCGAATCTATGGAAGGATAATTCTTCGAGTTAAAAAATTATGTTGCTCAAAACAGAATGTCCTAAATGTGGTGCAACAGCCAAAGAAAAGAATTCCATCACATTAGGCAAAAATATAATAAAAACCTATTTCTGTGGGCATATCGAAACTGTTCCTTTAATTTCAGGGAATGGATCAAATATTAAGCCTCAAGTTCAGGAAGAAATTAAAGTTCCTGAACCTACTCAAAAAGAACTATACGAAAATTTAGATCGCTGGGTTTCAGAAGGCGGCTCTATTAAAATTTCGGACAAAGAATTACAAGAAATTGAAGATTTTATGTCCTATCATAATCTCTCATTATCTAAAAGAGCGAGGGATTATCAAGTAGCTGGAGTAAAATTTGCAGAAGCAGGAAATTGTCGTGTTTTATTTGCTGATGAAATGGGAGTAGGCAAAACAATTGAAGCCTTAGTTACTCTCAAGCGAAATAAGAAATACCTCTTTCCTTTTCTTGCTTTAGTTCCTTCTTCAACTACAGTTCAATGGATGTATCAGTATCATGATTGGATTAGTGATAAAGCTTTTGATATTCTTCCAATCTTTGATCGGAATTTAATTTATCCCGGAGCGAATGGTTATCTTATGTCTCGGGATTTATTAAGCCGAAAAGGGATTCTCGACAAAGTAAATAAGCTGGGAATTAAATTACTGATTGTTGATGAATGCCATGCTTTCAAAGATATGTCTTCTCAAAGAACGAAAGCTTTAATTCAATGCATTCAGGATAACGATATAAAGTATTTAATCTTTCTTTCAGGTACTCCAATAAAAAATAGTGCGGATGAGTATTACCCAATCCTTAATTTACTTGACCCGGCTCGTTTTTATTCTAGGGATTCTTTTAGAAGAGAATTCCTGATTCAAGAGACTGATGGAAGAGGCAAACCGATTCCTAAATGGACAAAAATTAAACCTTCAAAGCAAGCTCTGTTCCAAGAAATTACAAGCAGATATATTATCCGAAGAACAAAAGAAGAAGTTCTTCCTGAATTGCCTAAATTAACAAGAGATTGGCAATTTATCGAAATCACAGATCCTGCTTTGCGGAATTCCTATAATGAGACTCTTACTCTTATGGGAAATTTCATGAAGAATACAGCCAAAATAAATACTTCTCAAATTTTAGGTTGGCTAGCTAAATTACGAAGTATTACAGGAATGGCTAAATGTCCGAATGTAGTAGAATGGGTTGAGGATTTTCTTGAATCTACTGAGGAGAAAATAATCATTGGAATTCATCATCAGGATGTTAGAGATACTCTTTTTAATGCTTTCAAAATTAAAGGTATCGGAGTACTCAAATTATCTGGAGAAGATGACCAAATTAAGAAATACAATATTGTCCAAGAATTCAACAAGCCAGAAAATAGAGTCTTAGTTATTCAAAATCTTTCCGGCGGAGTTGGATTGGATGGATTACAAACTTGTCCGAATCTTTTAGTAGTTGAAAGAGAATGGAATCATGCGGATGAAGAACAATTAGAAGGTAGAGTACATAGATATGGACAATTGCTTGGTGTAATTGCTTCTTATCTAATTGCGATTGGAACAATTGATGAATTCTTTCACAAGATGGTTTATGAAAAATCACATAACACAGCATCCGCGGGGATTGGAGAAGGAAGGGATATTACAACTAGTCTATCATTTTTAAAGGAGTTTGCTGAATTCTTGGCGGAGAAAAAACTATGAGTCAAAAAGTAAAGGAGTACTAAATTGAGCGGAATTGATTATGCTGAATATTTTGAAGAGTTAAAAGAGATTCCTAAAAAAGATTTACTTGCAATGATAGTTGTAAGACTAACAAGAATAATTGAATTGTTAGAGGAAAAGGATGAGAACCTATAGACACTTTAAATTCAAAAATGGTACTGAAGAGTTTAAAACGAATTTCTTTCATAACCTGCAACTTGCAATAGATAAACCAGAAAGTTTCTGGAATATGAAATATAGTCGTTCTAAACATGGCAACAGAATTAAATTAGCAAGAAAAGATATTCGTTACATTAGAAGAAACTTAAGAAGACAAAATAGAAAAGTAAAGGAGTACTAAAAATGAAACGCTATAAAGTAAGTCTAGTCATTTCGGATCAATATGACAATGATAATCCTGTTACAAGTTCAATTCAGGATATCAAAGACGCTATAAAAGAAGGTCTTAATGCGCAAGAATTCGATATTGAGGAAATTCAGATTGAGAAATTAAAATAATATGAGAATCATTATCGAACGAATGAAAGATGACGGAAAGCTTAGAGTAACGACTGAAGGCGGAGTTAAAATTGAAGTAATAGAACTAGTTGAACGTGAAACAGAAGAAACAAAGGATTGTTGGATATTTACAGATAAAGAGACTGTAAATTATTTATTCCATCAGCATCAAATTAAGAAAAGAAAGGACAATGAAAAATGATTCAACAATCTCGACAATATGGTTTTGAAGGAGATCCCGGCGGAGGATTTGCTGAATTAGTTTGGAATTGGATTTTGAGTTTCTTCTAAATCTAAAAAGGAGGTGATGAAAATATAGACGACACTTCTACAAATTGGCTTTAGTGGATGATGAATAAAAACAATAAAAATCTAAACCTTTGATCGTAATTAGGGAACTGGGAACGAATCAAAATATTTAAGTTCCCAGTCTTTTTCAATGACAACAATGAAACTTCAATTAATTTTAATTTGTATCATTGCAACAATTAAAATGCTAGAAGAGTTTCCCGCAAAGGAAATTGAATGGTATTTCTAGTAATTTTTATTTGTGCTTTTTGTGTAATTATAAATCTAGCACTCTTAGGTTTAATGCTTAAATGCTATAGTGAAGTATTAAAAGTAATGGCTCTAACAAAAGGAAAAGAAAAGTGATAGAGTTTGTCCAAATGTTTAGTAGGATGCTAAACAGTGTTTCGTTGTAACCTCAGTGAAAGGACAAGGGAGAGAGACTGAGTGCTTTCTCCCTACTTTTTAGAAAAATAAAGAGAGGTAAAATTTAATGAAAAAAGCTAATAAAGAAGTTCCTGGGGATACTATAGACCTGTATATTAATTTTCGTGAAAGATTAGATTCGTATACGGAACAAGAACTTGAGATTTTCTCTAATTGCTTTAAATTTGTCCAAAAGATTTTCGAGGCGGCGCTGCTAGAAAAGAGAAGAGAGAAAAAACATGGCAATAGAATTTCAACCAAATAGATATTTTATTGGCATTTGGTTTATTCACAATGGAAAAGAAGATTGTTTAGTTACAGTCTATCGAGATAAAGACTCTAGATATTGGAATTTAGTCTGGAGATTTCGCTATTATGCAGAAGAAAAAGTGTGGGATAGTAAAGATAAAAAAGTTGGTATCATGCAACAATTAAAGATGCTTCTGAAGAAGAAATAGAACAGGAAGCAAAGAAATTTGTTAGTTTTATCTCTCTAAAGTTTGGAAAAATAGAATTTTGCCCAATGTATTCAGACAATCCAAAAGAAAATATAGAGAGACTTCAATCTCAAAAATGGGCACATCCGAAACAAATGTCTAAAGAAGAATATGATGAAAGAATCAAAAGAGGTTTGGACAAAGAGGATAACTGAAAATATTAAAAAGAATTGGACTGGAGTTACTGATCTTAAGATTATAGGTGACTCTATAACAATTTACTTTGGAGAAAGAAAAGCTTTATTCTTCATTGAAGTTTGTATTTGTGGCTGCGAAGATTGTACAGGTTGGATTTTAAAAAATGAAGTAGAAAAGATGATTGAATTACAGTTTAAACTTTACAGCAATTCTAGCAGATGGATAAATTGAAAAATTAAAAAAGAAAAGAAAGAGAGAAAACTATGGCTGATTTGGTTAAGAAGAATATTGCTTCAATTGTAACAAAACGAAAATTATCTGATTTAGTTAAGGGCGGAAAATACGTAATTCTCTGTGATGTTTCTGCTTCAATGAACGAACCTGTAACTGATGAGGGTAGAAAAATTGATGTTCTAATCAAAGTCCTCGAAAACTTTCCTGATGCTAAAATTTATGAGTTTAGTTGGGGAACTAAGATAGTATTTGGAGGAACATTAAGTAATCCTCACGGCGGGACTGATTTAGCAGAGGCTTTTCAATCTATGAAGAAATTTTCTCACGATGAGTTTATTTTAATCACAGATGGAATGCCTGACTCCGCGAGAGATGCTCTTAATGAATCAAAAGGCTTAAAAATTAATATAATTTATGTTGGGCCTCAACCAGTTCCTGATTTCTTGAAAGATCTGGCTAAAGCAACAGGTGGTAAATTTGAGAATGTTGATTTGATTTCTGCGAATAGTTCCTTAGTTTTGGCAAATAAGATTAAGGGATTTCTGAAAGCTTAACCCTTCTGTTTAGGAGAAACATGAATACAAGTGAAAATCTACGGACGGCGAGGAAAATAGAATATGAATTAAGACATTCAACAATGTGTATCTTGAATGCAGCTACTTTAATGACTTTGCTCGATAGAGAAGAGGCTGAAAAAAGAAAAGAAGAATTCGAGCAAATTATTACGTTGCTTAGACAACAGATCTCTCACACAAAGCATTATATAATTAAGTTTCAAGTTGAGGAAAGAAGAGAAATGGGAGGAACATGACAATAGAACTAAGGCTACTAAAATGGTGGCTTAGAAATATAGCCAAAAGAGATTCAACCAGTCTCTTATATTTAGTTTCAGTTGCTTTCTCAAATCTTTCTAGAACTGAGAGACAAGCTTTTGTGGCCGCGGCGATAAAAGATACATTCCCAAAAGAAGCCGCTGAAACAATTTGGTATCATGACTTTGAGAAAGGAGGTTTAAATTAAGTTTCCAATATTTGAATAAATTGGATAAAAAGGAGAAAGCTTATGCGTGAATTTTGGAACATGATTAGAGTGATTTTATTTGGGGAAGCAGATCTTTAATCTCTGATTTCTCGGGGACCATCTATGGGATTAGATTAACTAAGGCTGAGTTAGTTTAATTCTCATAGATGGACTTTTTAAGGGTAAAATGCGAATGAAGTTTACTTTTGAAGTTTCACCGAAAGATGGAATAGAACATTGTGATTTCTGCAATGATTCTAAAATTGAAGGTTACTTTCATAAGAAACCAAATTCTAATTTAAGTAACTTAGAAAATGTAGATGGAATGAGAGTTGAATTAGTAGATGCTGATGGTATTTGGGCGGCGTGTAAAATTTGTCAGGATCTAATTAATAAAGGGGATCAAATAGAATTAGCTAAAAGAGCGGCTAGGATTTTAGTTTCAGATAGTCCAAGTAAATCTTTCAGAGAAGTTTTAGCATTTATTCAAACGGTTCATAATTCTTTTTGGAATGATAGATAAACTTTCGTTTAAGGAATAGAAAATGACTGAAGAAGAACATATCAATGGATTGAAGTTTAGATTAAAGATTTGCGATAGGATTTTATCAGGAACTAATATGGTTCTGGCCTATGCAAAGTTAGAAGACATTTTCATTTGGAGATATAAGAATAATTTAATAGATGATTTGAATACCAAATCTATTGAAAAGTTTGACAAGATGAAAAGTCTTGCTTTAGGTAATAAGAATTTAAATGAGCGTAAAGTGGCATTTGTTAAATCAATTAAACTAATGGAAACTATTCTAGGATTAGAAATTTATGATAAAGCCTCCGAAAGATAGTGCAATAGATAAGAGTGCAATATTTAGAAACACTCTTACTTATCCGTGCCCGCGCTGTGGTAAATATCATAATTCTTTACCTGCCGCGATGAAATGTGTAGCAATTGTTTCAAATTTGTTAGATTCGATGACAAGTTACTATGCCAATCTTGGAAGGAGATTAAAAGGTGAAAAAACAAATTCCGATTAAAAATATTGTTGTTACATTTTTTGTTAGAACAGGTTTAAATATGGATCATGTGGATTTTTTAAGAGATCTATATAATAGCGAAGAACCTGTAGATCCAATTAAAGTTTTAGAAATTAATCACGAGGAAGGTAGTGAAAAATTCTATGAATTAATCGACGGCAGACATAGAATTGAGGCTTCTAAAAAAGCTGGATTCAATACAATTCTAGCTGATGTAAATAAAGATGAGATGGATATAAAGTCTAAAATTTTAAATGCTGTCATAGAAAATACTGGCGGCGCTTTACCTCCAACTTTAGCTGATTTTGAGCATACTATGGAACTTCTTCTAGCTGCTAAATGTTCTAGAAGAGAAATTGTAGAAAACTTTCCACTACCAAAAGGAGTGACAGAAAAATTCTATAAAGCAACAATGAATAGGATATATAAAAGAACTATTCGTAATGCAGTTGAAGCTGTAATTAAGAGTGATTTAACAATTAAACAGGCAGCAGAAAAGTTTAATGTTAAAGTAGAAGATCTTAAGTATACTATCCAACATAGACAAGAAAGAGAGAAAAATGTTGATAATATTCTTAAAGGTCTTGAATCTTCTAATCGAGGAGTAAGTCATAGTTGGGCGGCGCGGACTCGAACATTTATTGAATTATATGAGAATGGTGAAATTGGAAAGAATGATATTGCTAGAGTAGTTAAGAGAATTGATGATTACTCAAAGAAAATCGAAGCTACTCTTCAAAACTGCAAATCCCGATTACAAGCTGCTGTTGAGCCTAAAGTAATATCTAAAGAAAAGGCTATTTCAGAGATTTTGCTTGACAAGCCCGCGGATTCTGTAGTATAATTAAGGAAGCTATGACCGAAAAAACTGTTGTTACTTTAGATGCTTCTCAAATGGATGTATTCGGTGCTTGTGAAACTAAATGGGGATTCTTGTATAAAGAAAATCTTCGTCCTGTATATTGGGATAAAACAGGAACCGAAAAGATGGATCTTGGGACTCTATTCCATGAACTACTCCTAAGATATTATCGGATTAGAGCTTTAACTCCCGGAACAAACTACATGTTAGATGGAGATAAGGCTCTAGAAGATTTCTTTAAAAGTGGAAAGATTCAAGAATTAGGATTTGATCTTCAAGAAACAGGTTCTTTTATTCGACGGCGCTGGGCAGATTATATAATGAAGTATCCATCCAATATAGATTTTATTCCAATCGTTGCAAATGGAAAGCCTGGAGTAGAAGTCGGATTTACAAAGAAACTATTTGAAGATGAAACAAGAATCTATTTAGTTGAAGGCAAACTTGATATATTGTCGATAACACAACATAAACAACCAATTTTTTGGGATCATAAATCTCAAGAACAAGCGCGGACATTTTTTGATTACACAATTCAATTTCTGACATATTCTTGGGCAACTGGCTATCGGTATGGAGGGATTAATTATATTGGCACTCAAAAAGAAGTTAATAAAAATTCCTTCCGCCGACAAATGATTTTCTTTCCAGAAGAAATGATAGACGAATGGGAAGCTAAGATGCTAACTTATTTTCATAAAGTCTATTCTCACATGAGACTTGGAGTTAAGTTAGATAAGAATCTATCAATTTGTGGAGGAAATTTTAAATACTATCCGTGTATTTTCTCTAGAATTTGTTGGAATCCACCGGAGAAACAAGAATTAATTAAATGGTTTTGGTATGCAAAGAAAGCTCCTTGGACTCCTTGGACAGAAGATATTGAAGAATTTGAATAAAAGTAATGAGTGCTTTAGGAAAAGGAATAACTTTTAATTGGATGAAACCATCTTCAAAGTTTTTAGAAGGTTTAGAAGTTCAAGATGCTTGGGAAAGGAATTTTTTCAAGTTTAAACCAGATAGAATATTTATAACTTGGAGATTCCTTCAAACAGTTGGAGCAACTCTTTTAGATGATTTAGCTGTTGGAGAATGGGGATTATGGTGTAATCGTTGTAATGTAATATTCTCCAATAAAAGAAAAACTTGTCCTGGTTGTGATTTAGTTGATATGCGACCTAGAGCTTGGGATCTTTATTTGGTAGGTTTAAACAAATACGAACTTAGAGCTAGAAAGAGATTCGCAAGAAATTGGGCGAAAGAATTGAGTGATGATGATTTACAAGCGTGTTTAAACAAACTTTTGGAAAGAGAAGAACTAACTTTAGGAGATAAAAGAATATTTGTAATTTTGTTGAATGAGGATAAGAAGAGGTCAAGAAAACTATGTCAAGTATAGAAAAGGATATTCACTATCACATCTATCAGCGATCTATTTCTAATAAAGAAGTATATCGTTGTATAGATCCTGATTGTAAACATTATCAACCAAAAAGAGAATTTTTAGTTGGTAAGAGAGCAAGATGCGTGAAATGTAAAGAGTTATTTATTATAACTCAAAAACAAGTTAAAGCTGGTCATCAAAGGCCGGGCCATAAAGATTTAGTGTGCTTAACTTGTAGTAACAGTAAAAAAGGAAAGATTCTCAGAATAGTCGAAACTCAACTTGAAGGAATTCTTGCGGATTTAAGTAAAGAAAATAATCCTTTTAATTCAAATGGAGGAGGAATTTAATGCCTAAAGCTTCTGATTATGCACCTGAAGACAGAATAATTGCTATGTTTGTCTCAGAATCAGGAGATGGAAAAAGTGCGGCGGCAGCTTCTTTTACTAAGCCATTCTTTCAGGCAGACTTTGATGGAAGATTCGATGGAATTTGGGCTTCACTAAAGGAAAATGGAGGTTTTCTAGATGGTGGAGATCAAATTGAATTTGAAAGATTCTATCCATCAAAAGGAATTGACCCTTTTACAGATTGGCTTAGAACAGCAAAACAACAAGCTAATGCAAAAAGTTTTAGATTTAAGACTGTAGAGCTTGCGTCGATAACTAAATTTGTGACTGCAATTACCAGGACTGGGTTAGATAAAATGGGAGGTCATGATATAGTAGGTCCAATTACTTTAACTGGGCCAAGAGACTACAAACTAGAAGTTGCCGCTATCAATTTGATCTATGAAGATTTAATGGAGTTAAAGTGTAATATAATTTTTTCTGCTCATCTTTGTGACAAATGGGGAAAGCCAAAACCAGTTTATGATACAAGAGGAGTTCAATTAAATGCCTATGCACCGAACGAAATTCAAGGCGAGAAAATTTTAATGCGTGACCAAATTGGCGAGGCATTCAAAACAGGCTTCTCAAATATTTTCAAATTCGATAGAGAAGTTGTTAGTAATGAAATGCATTATTTTGTAGAGTTCGCGGATGACAATATAGCAAAAAATGCATTTGGTTTTCCTCCAGGACAATTTGATATTACGAATCAGCCTTTCTTTCCATTTCTCCAAGATCTAATTCAAAAGAAAAGAAATAAAGTAGATTTGAGGACACTTCAAAGAAATAAGGGACAAAGTTCTCTTATTTCGTCAGGGAGATGAATATGCCAAAAAAGTATACTAAGGAACATCAGCTAGAGCAATTAGAGCATTTAAAAATAGAAACTGAAGTTTTAAGAATCGCGGCGCGGAGTTTATTAGAGCAAATGGGACCATTGGATAAAAGTAAAGGTTTAATGTCAATGATTCTTTTAGATGAACTTGCTCCAATCCTAGCTCAAGTCAAATTTATTCCAAGAGTAATGACTTTATGTTCTATTATGGATGGAGAAATGAGAATGCTCCAATCCCATTTAGATCAAATAACAGAAGAAATTAAAACTGGAAAATTAGATTTAGACGATGTTAGTAAAGACGAAGAAGAAAATAACAAAGAAGAAGGAGAATAGAAATGAGTTTGATTAACATTAGTTCAGACGATATTAAACGAGGACTTCCTTGGCCTGATAGTTGGTTTAAGGCAGAAATCGAATCTACAGAAGTAAGAGAAAGTGGAGATAAAAAGACAGTCCACTATATTCCTACTTATAAAATAGTAGAACACCCAGATCCAAACTTAAATGGACGATTGCTTGGAGGAATGGGTGCTACAAATTTTAACACTGCGGCAATTGGAATGATGGTTCCTTTTATCGCGGCGCTGGAAAATATGCACATTGCAGAATTCAGAGAAAAGTTTAAAAAGGAAGGAATCCAATTTGAATTCCAAGGTTGTAAAGGAAGAAAGCTTCAAATCAAAGTTAAAAATACTCCGTTTGAAGAACGTATGATTCCGAAAGTAGTAGATTTCCTGCCTTTTGACGACAAGATTCCTTTCTAACAATTAAACCAAGGTTTTTCAGGTTGTACCTATAAACAACCTGTTAATATGGAAATTTTAAGAGTTTGTAAGAGATGTGGTAATAAATTCAATCTTTTAAAAAGATATGGATTTAGGGGCACTTATTTGTGTATGAAATGTTTATTTAATATCGTAGATGAATGGGATATTAAAGTAAATGAATTTACTAGTCTACAGGATAGTAGAAATTTCTGTTCTATAAATGAATGTACTTACGAAATAAATCATGCTGGCAATCATTCTTGGGAAATAATAGGTAAACATGAGTAGTATAAAGGAAGATAAAGCTAAAGTTTCTTCTCATGGATTATCGACAGCTTCAATATTTTTTCTAGGAGGTTATCCTCTTAATGATGACTTAGCTTGTGGATTAGCTTTATCTGGCTTTAATGAAAGTATGATAAATAAATTCCTAAAGCCAAATAATATATCTATTAGAGAATGTTATCGTTCAGTTTTAATTAAAGAAAGATTAGAATACTCTGGAACTAATCCTAAAAAACAAAGAGAAGCCCTTAAAAAGATAAATATAACAGAATATGAAAGTATTCTTCTAGATGAGTTAAAATATGTCCAACCGACGGTTATTGTCCCTCTTGATGATATTAGTCTTAGTAGTGTTTTTCCTCATATTAATCAGATCCGTAAACCAAAGGGCCGTAAATATTGGGTTAATTGTTATCGCGGTAGTATTCTCCCATTACGTACTGACTGGCAAACTGCAATAGGTCCAACAATTAGAGTAATTCCTACCCTATCTCCTCAAATTCTTCAACAAGATTGGACAGCACAATCCTACACTTACATAGATTATAAACGCATTATTGATAATTCTTTGAAGAGAAGTAAAATTGAAGAATATGGATTAGTGTGGATAACAAAAACGGCTAAGGAACTTAATGGATTCTTTAGACGAATGATTTATGAAAAAGGATTGCGCCGATGTGCTGTAGATATTGAAACATGGTACGGATTATTAACTTGTATTTCATTTTGTTTTGATGGTTATGAAGCAGTTTCGGTGCCGTTGTCAGGACAAGAAATAAATTCCGCAGAGATGGCATTACTTTGGTATGCAGTAGCTAAATTACTTGCTTCTGAAGAAATAGAGAAAGAAGGACAGAACTTTAAATATGATTGGGCTTTATTAGAAAGATGGGGATTTAGAATTCGTAATTTCGTTCATGATACAAATTTGAAAGCAGGTTTAATTTATCCTGAATTACCAAAAGGTTTGGATTTTTTAACAAGCATCTATACTCCAATTCCATATTATAAAGATGAAGGGAAAGCTTATAACGATAGATTATATACAAGAGATAAGCTATATCTTTATAATGGCAAAGATAGTTTAGCTACAAGAATAGTTGGCACGGAGCAGGATAAAGAATTAGAGGAATTAAATTTAAATAATTTATATTATAAAGAATTAGTTCCATCTGTATTAATTTATAAGAATATGGATGAAACTGGTATATTAATTGATGATGAAGTTAAAGCTAAATTAAATGAAAAATATAGAAATCACTATGAAGTTGAATTATCTGTGCTCAGAAGTAGATGTAACAATGATGACTTTAATCCAAGAAGTGTCCAAAATGTAGGTGAACTTGTATATGAAATACTTAAATTTCCTAAACGCACTAGAGTTAATGATGCTGGAGAAACTGTATACAAGACAGATAAAGATACACTTGATGATTTATTAATTCATTACGGAGAGACAAATAAATTAGGCCGCTTAGGATATTCTATAGTTTCTGAAATAATACTTTGCAAGAAATTGTCAATGGTTATTCAGTACATTAACACTCCTTTGCATCCAAATAACCATTGGCGCGGGACTAGTAATTTAACTGGAACTGAAACAGGACGTTCTTCAAGTAACAAAACAATTGATGAAAGGTGGAGATATGAGAATGAGCCAAGAGGAAATGATAATAAATTAACTAAGAGATTAGGAAGATCTTTACAAACTATAACTAAACATGGATTTTCTATTGATGATGAAATCTTTACAGGCTATGAAGATAGAGCAGTAGCTAAAGATCTTAGAATGATGTTTGTTCCTCATCATGGTTATATGTTTGTTGAATGCGATGGTTCTCAAGCAGAAGCTAGAGTAGTTGCTGTATTGGCTGAAGATTATGAAATGTTAGAAATGTTTGACCAAAAACCTAACATTCATAAAAAGACCGCAGGACTTGTTTTTAGTATAGATCCAAATCTAATCACTAAAGAAGAACCATATGTTCCAAAAGTAGGTGTTAGTTATTATCATATTGGAAAAATAGCTAGACATGCCGGAAATAATAACATGAAACCAGGAAGACTTAGTTCTATGTCTCATCTTCCTCTTCATGAAACAACAAGAATTCTAGATATTTTTCACAATAAAATGCACATAAAGATTAGAGCAGTCTTCCATAAAGAAATTAGAGACTGCATAAATAAGGATAGACTTTTAGTAAATCCAAATGGGCGGCGGAGAACTTTCTTTGGTAGATTAGATGAAAGTTTATATAACGAAGCAATTGGAAATATTCAACAAGGCACTATTTCTGATTTAACTAAATTTACACAACATAGAGTTGTTTCTGATTTGGATGGCTACATGAGTAAGTATTGGTTTTTGAATGAAGCCCATGATAGTATTTTGGCAGAAGTCAAAAAAGGCGAAGAGCATAACTACGCTAAGACATTTAAGAAGCATTACGAAAGACCAATTAACTTTCTGAATTGCAGTCTGAGTAGAGATTTTGATTTGATTATACCCTGTGAAGTTCTGTTTAGTGAAACGAATTGGATGGATGTAAAAGAAGTAAGTCTATAGTTTCAGTCATCCTGGTACTTTCACAGTGTATAATGGCGATTTTGTAAAGAATTTTATACATTATACTAGAGAATATGAAAGTCCAACTTCCTTCTGGAAATGGTCTGCATATTCTACTATCGGAGCATTACTGCGAAATAATTTATTTTATAAGCATGGGACTGGAGAAATTTATCCTAACTTATATGTAATATTATTAGCAGATAGTGGGGGAAGAAAAGATCCTCCATTAAAATTAGCTAATAAATTATTAGATCTAATGCTCCATACTAAAGTTATATCTGGTAGTGCAAGTAAAGAAGCTGTTTTAGATTACTTGTCTCAAGATGTAGGAATTAGAAAAACAGGAATAACAGTTCGCGGCGGACAAGGAATAATACTTGCTAGTGAGTTAGCAGGCTTCTTTTTAGATGATCCAAAATTAATAGAGTATTTGACAGATTGGTATGATTATAAGGAGCACTATGAAAGAAGTTTGCGGAGCGGCAGATTCATAGTAAATAACTTTTGTTTATCTCTTTTAGGAGCATCGAATGAAGAACTTCTTCAAACTATATATACAAGACGAGCAACTTATGGTGGATTACTAAGAAGAACTTTGATGATTAAACCTGATGAAACTAGACCACCAAATTCATTAATGTATATAGATATTGACCAATATAAGATAGATGTTTTATTAGAACCTCTAAAAGAAATAATTAAACTAAAAGGTAATGTAACAAGAACTGTTGGTGCCGCGAGAGTTTATGATTCTTGGTATAAAGATATCTATAAATTATATAGGAAATTTGGAGATAGATCTGGTGTATTACAAGGAATGCACACTAACGTCTTAAAGTTATCAATTATCGTAGCTGCAAATGATATGAGAACAGAAATCAATGAAACGGATTTTGATACAGCTATTGATGAGGTAACTAAATTAAGACCAAACTATAACGTCTATTCAATGGTAACAGGTATGAGTAGTGAAGCTAAAATCGGTGGATTAATTTTACAATCTCTTTGGGAAACTGCTTCCCATCATTTAAAGAGAACTGAATTGATGACAGAGTATTGGAATGAAATGTCTATTGCACAATTGGATGAAATGCTAGATAGGTTACAACAAGCACAGATGATTACATTAGAACCTATTGATATGACTCCTGCATACAAATTAACTCAGAAAGCTATTGATTTATTCGAGAAAAAATAATGAAACTAAAACCTGGAGCTAGAATAGAAATTAAATCTACTGATGGAAGAGTTTGGATAAAAATCTATAATCCTGGAGTAAGTGAAAGTACAATTCTTGCTTCTGATTTTAGACATCCTGAAATGGGAATTGATTTAAGAATTGAAATAATAGATAAAAATGAACTTACTTTTGATTTAGGAGAACTTTAACTATGGAACTCTATGCATGGATTGGAACAGATAGATTACTTAAAGCTGAATCCTTAATTGGAGTATATTCAACAGAATTTCAACAACATGTTCCATTAGTATCAAGTAGAAAAGAAACAATTCAGAAAATGGGTAAGCTGATTGACAAAAAAATGTTTGGAGATGTTAGACTGATTAAATTTACAGAAACAGAAACTTTGGAGAGATTATAATGGCTGAAGAAAAACCAAATAAGCCAACAGATCCAGTATATGATGTTTTAGTGACTTCTTTAGTAAGTCATCGAAATATGACTCCTAGAGTAGATGTTAGATTTCTACAGGATAAGCATATTCAAATGGAAGCTGAGGCAGCAATTAAAGTTGGGGTTGATTTAATTAGAGTAGCTACAGGAGCATATGCAGATTCTTTTCTATTTAATTTTTTACTTGAAAGAGTATTTAAAGCTAGAATGGACGATTCAAGTGCTAAAAATGCATGTGCTCAAATTTTACAGGAATTTAGAGCATACAGAGATGAATTAATTAGAGAATTTTTAGATAGACAAATACCAGAGTTATGAAAGAATTTAATTGTCCACATTGTAATCTTGAAGTTAATTATTTTGATTGTATAAATCATCCAGGTGCAATACCTGATAATGATAGTATAGGAATTTGTTATAGATGCCGAGGTTGGTGGATTATGAAAGATGAGAAAATACTAATTCATAAACCAACTAAGGAAGAGGAAGAATTAGCAACTAGAGAAATTGAAAATAGTCGTAAGAGGTTCTTGAACGATATGTTTAAGGAGAAGACAAAAGAATATGTACGACGATACAAAAGACACAGATCCAACT
>Ga0126375_10000123_pt1 | contig 16795 bp, 11 predicted proteins | sample PanSoiMetPlot_14_FD_109577 | JGI IMG/M metagenome (GOLD analysis project Ga0126375, IMG submission 109577) | Tropical forest soil microbial communities from Panama - MetaG Plot_14 | ecosystem: Environmental > Terrestrial > Soil > Tropical forest | place: Panama | collected 2016-02-17 | reverse complement strand
TTGCGTTCACAGCAGGCGCTTTTGTGCTGCTCGTGTTAGCGCTTCAGATGTTTCCTACTCGTCATGTGAAGGCGGTATCCACGACTGTAGTTATCAGCGAGTTTCGCACGGTGGGTCCTAACGGCGGCAACGATGAGTTTATCGAGCTCTACAACATAAGTAATAGTTCGGTTGATATTAGTGGCTGGAAGATTAATGGCTCAAACAACGCCGCTGGCACCAGCACGCGATTGACGATAAATTCGGGTACCACGATACCGGCCCACGGGCATTTCCTCGCGACAAACAGCGCCGCCTCAGGCTACAGCGGAAGCGTCCTCGGCAACCAGACTTACACGACCGGAATAACAAACGACGGTGGTATCGCTCTTCTTAATCCCTCCAACATAATCATCGATCAGGTCGGTATGAGCACGGGGTCGGCTTATAAAGAAGGCACTGTCTTAACACCACTCACGACTAATACCAACCGCGGCTACGAAAGAAAGCCCGGCGGATCAAGCGGTAGCACACAGGATACCGATAACAATGCGAATGATTTTCAACTGCTTACCCCAAGCGACCCGCAGAATCTTTCCAGTCCGCCAACGCCCCCGGTTAATGCTGCCATCGCGCCGACCTGCCCCAATCCGCCAAGTACAACTCAGGGAACGGCGACGTCCACGAACGTAAGTGCAACAGATCCTGATGGAACGGTAACGAGTGCGAGCATCATCAGCACACCGGTGTCAGGCATCACGCTCGACAACTTCATCGCCGCAGTCGCTACCGGCGGAACGGCTACCGCAACCTTGAACGTCGCCAATACAACAGCAGCAGGAACGTACAACGTAATCATTCAATGGGCGAATAACGACTCGCCGACACCGCAGACGGCAACGTGTACCGTTGTGGTGACGGTCACCCCACCAAACCAATCGATCGCGCCAAGTTGTCCGGGTTCGTTGACGGCAAGTTCAGGTTCGGCAGGGTCAGCGGGCGTCAGTGCCACTGATCCGGATGGCACTGTCACGAGTGCAAGTATCACCAGTGCTCCGGTCACGGGCATCACGCTGGATAGCTTCAGCGCGGCGGGCGGGACCGGCGGCACGGCCACGGCAACTTTAAATGTTGCCAACACTACTGCGGTCGGAACTTACAATGTCACGATTCAATGGGTAAACAACGATTCGCCGACGCCGCAAACTGCAACTTGCACGGTAATAGTCACGGTGACTCCGCCGCCCGGCAGCGTTGTCATTAGTCAGGTGTATGGCGGAGGAGGTAATTCCGGTGCGACGCTCAAGAATGACTTCATCGAGCTCATCAATCATACAAACACGCCGATTGATCTGACCGGCTGGTCAGTACAGTACATTTCGGCAACTGCAACAACCGGCCTATGGCAGGTCACACCGCTCAACGGCTTTGTGCTCCAGCCTGGTCAATATTATCTAATTCAGGAAGCAGCTGGAGCCGGAGGCACAGTTAATCTGCCGACTCCTGATACCACTGGTTCTATCGCAATGGCATTAGGTGCCGGGAAAGTTGCATTGGTGACCAACACAACTCCGCTCTCTGGCATAGGCTGTCCATCGGGCACTTCAATAATCGATCTGGTGGGATACGGCAGCACCGCCAACTGTTTTGAAGGCTCCGGGCCGGCTCCAACTCTAACGAATACTACCGCCGCGCTGAGAGGCAATAATGGGTGTATCGATAGCGACAACAACGCGAGCGATTTCACCGCGGGAACGCCGAATCCACGCAACAGCTCAAATGCTTTTCATGATTGCACAATTCTCTCAGGCGTAAGTTCAGCCAATCCAAGCACGGTTCAGCCGGGCGACACCACGATGCTCACAGTGGAAGTTTCTCCGGCGCCGAACCCTCCGAGTACGGGCATAAATGTTTTCGCGGATCTCTCCTCGATAGGGGGATCGCCGAGTCAGATGTTTAGTGGCAGCGGCAATACCTTCACCTACCTTGCGACAGTTTCGATTGGCACCACGTCGGGTATGAAGTCTCTGCCGGTTACCATAACCGACGCTCAAAGTCGCTCTTTCAACACGAATATTCATTTGAGCGTGCAGCCGCTCATGCCGGCCAATCACATCACAATTAGTCAGCTCTACGGCGGCGGTGGCAACAGTGGAGCTACTTACCAGAACGATTACGTCGAACTCTACAATCCGACAAACGCTACCGTGATTATCACGGGTTGGTCATTACAATACAGCTCAGCGACGGGGACGACCTGGACGAACAAACAGCCGATCGGCGGTTACATCGAGCCCGGACAGTACTACCTCGTAGCCCTCGGATCAGGCGGCTCAGACGGTGCTTCGCTACCGACGCCCAACATCGCCGGCGACATCAATATGTCGGGCACCGCTGGCAAGGTTGCGCTGGTCAGCAATTCGGATTCCCTAAACGGAGGCTGTCCGCTTGGGAGCGATCCCGACATCGTGGACTTTGTCGGTTATGGCACCACAGCCAACTGTCACGAAGGCAACGCCAATACCCCGGCGCCGAGCAACACGACAGCCATATTTAGAAGGGGTAACGGCGCTACCGATAATGATCAAAACGGCGAAGACTTTATTACCGGAACGCCGAATCCGCGTCGCACTGCGCCAATTGTGGAGCTCGGTCCATGGGTGGCAAATACGGATCCGATAACGAATGGGTTCAACGTCCCCTACGACGACACGATCTCAATTGATTTCAGCGAGCCCGTCAGCGTCGACGTTGGCTGGTACGACATCAACTGTTCTGCCTCAGGGGCCCACAACGTTGCCACGGTCGCGACCTACAACGGCGATAAGGGCTATCACATTACGCCCAACCCACCGAACTTCACGTTCGGCGAGCAGTGCACGGTTACTATCTTCAAGGACAAGGTTCACGACGAGGATTTAGACGACAGCGGCCCCGATACCGACACCTTGCTCGAGAACTACGTCTGGTCCTTCACGGTCGTCGGTGCAGGCGATCCCGCTCCTTACACGCCCAGCGTGCACCTGACGATGGGAAATCCTTCGAACGCAACTTCGTCTCTAAGCAATCCGAATAACTTTCTTATGGAGAAGCCCACGTACTCTCTCTCTTACAACAGAGATAAGGGCACCCCAAATTGGGTAAGCTGGCACCTTGATCAATCATGGTTCGGCTCGCTGGCGCGCGTCGACACCTTCCGGGCAGATCCGCAAATCGACCCGAGTTGGTATCGCGTCCAATCAACCGATTACTTCAGCAGTGGGTTCGATCGCGGTCACATGACGCCTAACGCTGATCGCGACAACGAAAATCGCATCCCCATTAATCAGGAAACCTATCTGATGACGAATATGGTGCCGCAGGCGCCTGACAACAATCAGGGCCCATGGGCCAATTTTGAAAATTATGTAAGGAGCATACTGCCGGATACAGGCAGTGGCGAAAAGGAGCTCTATATAGTTTCGGGACCTCAGGGAATCGGCGGTTCCGGCTCTAATGGGGGCACGACAATGACACTCGCCAACGGACACATCACTGTTCCGGCCTATACCTGGAAGGTCGTCCTGCTGTTGTCAAAGGGAGACAACGATATCTCCCGCGTTGATTGCTCGACCAGAACAATCGCCGTACTCATGCCCAACACGCAGGGAATTCGTTCGAATAACCCCAATGACTGGCAGAACTTCCTAACTACAGTGGATAATGTCGAGCAGCTGACAGGTTATGATTTCTTCTCGAACCTGCCGCCGGCCGTCCAAGCCTGCATAGAAGCCGGAATCAATGGAAGCAACCCTCCGGGAACTGCCAACCAAACTGCCGGCACCGCAGAAGACTCACCGGTCACGATCACGCTTCAAGGCCTGAGGCCGGATCAGAATACGCTGACATTCTCAGTCGTAGATAACCCGCTTCATGGATCGTTGGGCAGTGTTGGAGCGGCCTCGTGTTCCGGTGGCAGTTGCACCGCAACTGTCAGCTACACTCCGGGACCGGATTACAACGGTCCGGACAGTTTCACCTTCAAGGCAAGCGACGGAGGAACCGATTCAAATACGTCGACGGTGAGCATTAATGTCACCGAGGTGAACGATCCTGTAGTGGCGAATGACGACCCGGCGACTGCGACTGAAGATACGCCACTCAACATCAGCGCTGCCAGCCTGACCACCAACGATAGCACTGGGCCAGCGAACGAAAGCTCGCAAACTCTGACCGTTACCAGCGTCACGGCGACGGCCAACACTCATGGTTCGGTGATGCTCTCGAGTGGAACTATCTCCTACTCGCCTGATGCGAACTACAACGGGCCGGCCAGTTTCCAATATCAGGTTTGTGACAACGGCACGACCAACGGGTCAAGTGATCCAAAGTGTGCGACCGCCTCGGTCAACGTTACCGTCAACCCGGTCAACGACCTCCCCACCGCGAACGGCCAATCAGTGAGCACAAGCTTTAACACGCCGCTGCCGATCACGCTGACTGGAAGCGACGTCGAGACCCCATCAGCTAATCTGATTTATATGGTGACTGCCGGACCGAGCCATGGTTCGCTATCGGGCACGGGTGCGAATCGCACCTACACTCCGTACCTGAACTACAGTGGTCCCGACAGTTTCAAGTTCACCGTTACGGATGCGGGGGATGGCTCATCACCACCGTTACCCAGTTCCGAGGCGACGGTGAGCATCACGGTCGACTGTCCCGTACTGTCCGCGCTGGGCTCAGCCTCGATTTGGCTCGGCTTGAAGAACAGCGATGATGTGGGCACGAAGTTCAATCTGCTTGCCGAAGTCTTGAAGAACGGCGTCGTCGTAGGCTCAGGTCAGTTGAATGACGTTTCCGGTGGCGGTAGCGGCTTCAACAACGCCGTCCAGCGCGCCATCAGCCAATCGCTGTCCGGTCCCCAAAGCTTATGCCCCGGCGACACTATGAGTATTCGTTTGTCGGTACGGATTGCGGCCAGCAGCGGACACGCTGGTGGCACAGCCAGGTTGTGGTTCAACGACTCTGCAGCGAACAGTCGCTTCACCGCGACGGTTGGCGGCGTAACGAGCGATTACTACCTGCGGAACGGGTTTACGCTGGCAACCACAGCTGGTCCGGGACCAAAGACCACGATCGACGTGAGTGTGAACCGGAACCAGAATGGAAACGCCTTCAAACCGTTCGGAACCTGGACGATCACATTTTGAGACGCGCACCTAATCGCGACCTTAAAAAGAGAAAGGGCGTAGACCGCAATCTACGCCCATTTTTCTTCGACCGGTTGTTCAGTTTAGGACCTGACTTCCGCTAATCACGAAGTTCAAGTTACTCATCGTCGGCGTACTGCGACGAGCGACGCGTTTCTGATCGCCTTTCCGGGTAGTTCCTGTCGAAATTAACCGGCGGTGTATATCTGTTCGCCTGATTGCCATGACTATCGTCGCCACGCAGGACGCCGGTTTCGTCGATAAAGAATGACCGTCGACCGCTTGACCTGTACTCAGTCGGAACTGCGACGGCCGCGAACCCGGGTTGGCCATCACCTCGGTCCACGACGATTTGGACGCTAAATCGATAACCAGATCTGATTCCGCCGGCCAACTCAGGCGCAATCAGTGATTCGTTCCGCAGATCATCCAGAGTGCCGTAGTATCCATTGCCCCTCGTCGCCTGAAAAGTTTGTTCGGCTCCATGGATCTTTATGAGCGCATTCATCGCCGCCCCTTCATTAGCTGCCCTGCGAGCAGCAAGGAGGTTCGGAATAGCAATCGCCGCGATTAACATAACCGGAATCAGGAAAACGGCTGAAACGATATTTGTAACCAACCCGCCGACGGCTAGAGACTTCCCTCCGTATTCGTGTGGATAGCGGTTTATCTTGTTCAGCGCGACAACTGAAAGAACGATCCCAACGATGATCGGGACGCCAAAAATGCCCAGCAGAAAGAAGTTGAGAATTCCGATCACCAGCGACGCAATGGCTAACCCCTTTTTCAACTCCGCTGGGGATGCAACGTGATAGTTTGGATAGGGAGCTGTGAAATTGCCAGCCGGCTGTTCTACCGCGGGGACGACGGTCGAGGCCATCGAGGCACCGCATCTCTTACAAAACTCGGCATCAGGCCAGCCAACGAAACCACACTTGGCACATTTCGCATTTTTCATCAGTCGAACTCCCTGGGATTGAAGTTTAAGGAAAGATTCTCCGGAGTTTGGGAGCCGGAGATTCAATTTAAGGATGCCGCATTCGTGGAACGGTTGCGACTGGGGGCGGCCGAAAGGCGGCTGTGGCCGCTAAGCTCATCATAGGGATCGCTGTAAGAATGGTCAATAACATTCTCTTGCGATTAGAAATCTCAGGTCTCCGTCGTCGCAGACTGTTGGCCTTCCAGCGCCGCCTTCATCGTATGCCACGACAAGGTGGCACATTTCACCCGCACAGGAAAATCTCGGACGCCGGCAAAAATTGTTAAGCGACCGAGATGATTCCCTTCCGTCTCCTCATCTAACTTGCCGGTGACCATGCGATGGAATTCATCAAAGAGGATTTCGGCTTCCTCTTTGCTTTTTCCCTTCAGCGCTTGAGTCATCATGCTGGCTGAAGCTTTCCAAATGGCACAGCCCGATCCTTCAAAACTGATGTCCTTTAGTTGATCGTTTTCGAGCTCGATATACACGTGAAGCTGATCTCCGCACAGCGGGTTAAAGCCCTCAGCGGCGCGATTTGCATTTTCAAGCTTGTGAAAATTGCGAGGCTTTCGGTTGTGATCGAGAATGACTTGCTGGTACAGCTCTGAAAGTTCTGACATAAGATACGGACTTTGGTCTTAGGTCTTGGGTCTTTGAATTTAGGTGCTGACCTTATCTCGTGACATAAAACCAAAGATCAAAGACCCAAGACCTAAGACCAGGACTAATCATCCAAAGACTTCGATAACTTTCTCAATGGCATCGGCCAGCACATCAACTTCTTCTTTCGTGTTGTAAAACGCAAACGAAGCGCGTGCCGTCGCCGGAACTTTAAAACGTTGCATCACCGGTTGCGCACAATGATGACCGGCGCGAATGGCAATACCTTCCTGGTCCAAAATCGTTCCGATGTCGTGAGGATGAACGTCATCAATCACGAACGACAGGACGCTGAGTTTCTCGCGCGCAGTCCCGATGATGCGCACACCTTCAATTGCCGAAAGCCGCTCAGTCGCGTACCGAAGCAACTCTTGTTCATAGGCCGCTGCCTTCTCGCGTCCGATGATATTTAAGTAATCGATGGCTGCGCCTAAACCGATCTGTGAAGCGATCGCCGGCGTTCCGGCTTCGAACTTATTGGGCAGGTCGGCATAGATCGTCTTTTCAAAAGTGACGCTCTTGATCATATCTCCCCCGCCCTGAAACGGATTCATCTTCTCCAACAGAGCTGCCTTTCCGTAGACGACGCCGCTGCCGGTGGGCGCAAACATCTTGTGTCCCGAAAACGCGTAGAAGTCGCAATCGAGCTCCTGCACATCAATGCGGCCGTGCGGCGCCTGTTGGGCGCCGTCGATCAGCACGGGCACGCCGTACTTATGCGCGCGCTCAATGATTTCTTTTACCGGATTGATTGTGCCGAGCGCGTTCGACACATGCGTGACCGCGACGAACTTTGTTCGCTCATTCAGCAGCGCGTCGTATTCGTCAAGCAACAACTCTCCGGCATCGTTCATCGGTATGACGCACAGCTTCGCGCCCTTTTCTTCACATAACATTTGCCAGGGAACAATATTGGCATGATGCTCCATCGCCGAGATGATGATTTGATCACCCGCGCCGATAAACTTTCGGCCATAGCCGTGCATGACCAGATTGATACCCTCAGTCGCACCGCGCACGAAAATGCATTCTTTCGCTTCAAGCGCATTGATGAAACGCTTGACTTTTTCGCGTGCGCCTTCATAAGCAGTCGTCGCCTTCATACTGAGATAGTGCACGCCGCGATGAATGTTCGAATGTTCCTGTTCGATGTATTGTGCGCCGCGCTCGATGACCATGATTGGCACCTGCGAAGAAGCGGCGTTGTCGAGATAGACCAACGGCCTGCCGTTCACCGTCTGGCGCAACACAGGAAAGTCTTTACGAATCCGCTCGACGTCCCACGCGCCGCTCGGCTTAGGTTTAATCGGTATGAGTTCCTCGACGGTAACCATCTAAACCTCAATTTGAAATTCAGAATGCAGCCGGTTCAGAACCGCCTCATCCAGCTCGCGTTTAATCGAGTCAATCTGAATTTTCCCGATCACTTCTTCCGCAAAGCCGTACGTCAGTATGTTCTTCGAGAGGACTCGGTTAATTCCTCGAGTCTGCAAGTAAAACATTTGGTCTTCGTCGAGCTGCCCCACGGCCGCACCGTGTGCGCACTTCACATCGTCGGCATAGATCTCGAGCTGCGGCTTGGTATCAACCTGCGCATCGTTTGACAGCAGCAGATTCTTGTTCGTTTGCTGCGCGTCGGTTTGCTGCGCGCCATGCCGCACAAAAACTTTGCCGTTAAAAACTGCTCGCGACTTGCCATCGAGAATGCCTTTATAAAGCTGATGACTGCTGCAGTGCGGCTTCCGGTGATCGATTACAGAATGCGTGTCGGTGTGCTGTGACCCGTCAACCATGTAGAGACCATCGACTGAACAACTCGCGCCCTCATGATCCATGGTGACGTTTATGTCATGCCGTGAAAGCGCTGCCCCAAGGTTGATCGTGGTCGTATCATAAACGGCATCCCGGCCCAGCCTGACTCGAGTGGTAGCGATGTGCGAGGCTCGCGCGCCCTCGCGTTGCAATTTGTAGTGCTGCACGCGCGCACCGGAGCCCATCACCAGATCGACCATCGCGTTGGTGAAATAAGTTTCGCTATCGTCGTTGGCGCGATAGCTCTCAATGAGAGTAACCGAGCTCCGGTCATCGCAAACGACAATTGCTCGAGGAAATGCAGCGGCCGCTGCGTCACCCGCGACCGATTCACTGATGAATTGCAGCTGTATTGGTGGAGCTATCGAGACTCCGGACTGAATTCTGATGAACAGACCGCCTGCAAACAGAGCGGAATTCAACAAAGTGAAACTGTTCTCGGCGGCAAAATCCTGCCGTTCAAAAGCCTCACGTATCAAAGACTCATGCTCAGTGTTTCGCAACGCCTCCGCCACATCAACGGCGGTTACGCCGGCAGGCAATGATTCGACTGAAGAAAGATCGCGCCGGAAGATTCCGTTAACGAAAATGAACGCACTGTTGCGTGTTTCCTCGTAGATGAACGGCTTTAGCGTGTTCTGTTTTGATAATGCAGTTCCATTTGCGGCAATCACCGGGTTGAAGCTTGATTTAGCGATCGACGACACATTCGTATATTTCCACTCTTCGTTATTGACGGTAGGAAAGCCCTGATGCTGAAACCGCTGAAAGGATTCTTCGCGCAAGTTACGCAGCCATGCAGGGTCGTTTGAGCGCTGGCGAGTCGCCAGTCGAAATGCCGATGCAAACGAGTTGTCTTCTCTAACTAATTCGGTCGTCATAATCTTTAGACTTGTGCACCTGCTACCACAGAGGGTTCTGACTTCCCATTCTTCAGCCAGTCGTAACCCTTCTCTTCCAGTTCGAGTGCCAGCTCTTTCCCGCCTTCTTTGACGATACGACCACCGGACAGCACGTGCACAAAATCAGGAACGATGTAATTCAAGAGACGTTGGTAGTGCGTCACGACGATTACCGCTTTGTTTGGATCGTGAAGCTTGTTGACCCCTTCAGCGACAACGCGCAGCGCATCGATGTCGAGACCGGAATCGGTTTCATCGAGCACGGCCAACTTCGGATCCAGCACGGCCATCTGCAGAATCTCGTTGCGTTTCTTCTCACCGCCTGAGAATCCTTCGTTGACCGAGCGGGTCATGAAGCTGGCATCCATCTCTACCAGCGCAGCCTTCTCTTTCAGTAGATCCTTGAATTCCAAAGGATCAAGCTCGTCGGCGCCGTTGTGTTTTTGTTTTTCGTTGTAGGCGAGTCTAAGAAACTGCGCGTTCGAAACCCCGGGGACTTCGACCGGATATTGGAAAGCCATGAAGACGCCTTCGCGCGCGCGCTCATCAGGCGACATTTCCAGAAGATTCCGGCCTTCGTAGATGACTTCCCCGCCGTTAACTTCATAATCCGGATGGCCCGCAAGCACTTTTGCCAAAGTCGATTTGCCCGAACCGTTCGGACCCATGATGGCGTGGACTTCGCCTTTATTAACCTTTAGATTGATGCCTTTCAAAATCTGATTGCCATCAACCGAGGCGCTAAGATTTCGTATCTCTAACATTCAAAACTCCAAAAGAAAGGTCTTTGGCCTTTGCTCTTTAATCTTTGAAACACGCGGAAATCCTCGCGTGCACGCCAAAGACCAAAGCCCAAAAACCCAAGACCTGATTAACCAACTGCACCCTCTAACTTCAATCCGAGGAGCCGCGTGGCTTCAACCGCAAACTCCATGGGCAGTTGCAGAAAAACGTCTTTGCAAAAACCGTTAATGATGAGCGACACCGCGTCTTCCTGTGAAATGCCGCGTTGCATTAGATAGAACAACTGCTCTTCACTGATGCGCGACGTCGAAGCCTCATGCTCAACCTGCGAACTCTTGTTCATCACCTCGATGTAAGGAAAGGTGTTCGCGCTGCAATTGCTGCCGATCAGCATTGAGTCGCATTGGGTGTAGTTACGAGAGTTCTCGGCCTTCGGCATCACTTTTACCAATCCGCGATAACTATTATTCGCGTGACCGGCCGCAATCCCCTTCGAAATAATCGTTGAGCGCGTGTTCTTGCCGAGATGAATCATCTTGGTTCCTGTGTCCGCTTCCTGCGCATGATTGGTCAGCGCGACCGAGTAAAACTCGCCAATCGAGTTGTCGCCCATCAGGATGCACGATGGATACTTCCAGGTGATCGCCGAACCGGTTTCGACCTGGGTCCAGGAAATCTTTGAATTGCGCCCGGCGCACTTGCCGCGCTTCGTCACAAAGTTGTAAATGCCGCCTTTACCTTCTTCATCGCCGGCGTACCAGTTCTGCACAGTCGAATATTTGATCTCCGCGTCGTCGAGCGCGACGAGTTCAACCACGGCAGCATGAAGTTGATTGCGATCGAACTTTGGCGCCGTACAACCCTCGAGATACGAAACGTATGCCCCTTCTTCGGCGACGATCAGCGTGCGCTCAAACTGACCAGATTCAGAATTGTTGATGCGAAAGTAGGTCGAAAGCTCCATCGGGCACCGCACGCCCCGTGGAATAAAGCAAAAGCTTCCATCAGAGAATACGGCGCTATTCAACGCCGCAAAAAAGTTGTCGTTAGTTGGCACCACCGATCCAAGGTACTTGCGTACCAGCTCGGGATGCTCCTTCACTGCTTCACTAAACGAACAGAAAATGACACCATGTTTCTTCAGTTTTTCTTTGTAGGTCGTTGCTACTGAAACTGAATCGAATACGGCATCAACTGCGACGCCAGCAAGTTGCTTCTGTTCAGAAAGAGGGATGCCCAGCTTTTCAAACGTCCGCAGCAATTCGGGATCAACTTCGTCGAGACTCGCCTTGGCCGCTTTTTGCCTGGGCGCGCTGTAATAAATAATGTCCTGGTAATTGACTTCGGGAAACTCGATGTTGGGCCAGTGACGCGGTTCTTTCATCGTCAGCCAATGGCGATATGCCTTGAGACGAAACTCGAGCATCCATTCGGGCTCGTTTTTCTTCGCGGAAATAAGTCGAACCGTATCCTCGGTCAGGCCGCGCGGTATCGTCTCTGACTCGATATCAGTCACCCAGCCGTATTTATATTCCCGGTTTGCTAGAATCTCAGCAGTACTCATTTTTCTCGTTTAGTTCGCGTTTCTCGTTTAGTTCGCGCTGCGCATCGGTCGCATTGAACTTTGCAGCTTTTGAATCTGATGCAAACGCGCGTCAACCTTTTCTTCCGATCCAATTAATTCCGCCAGAGTAATCTCGGCCAGGGCATTCTGAACAATCTCGTGGAGACCTACGATAACCGGACGAATCCCGCAGTCACTGGTGTGAACGCACACATCCAGAACGCCTGCGTGAGTCTTGCAGAAACGATCTACCGTGTCCTCATCAAGAATTCGAATCACTTCGTTAAGCCGAATCTCCGAGGCTGGGCGTGACAGCGTGTACCCTCCGTTCGCGCCACGATGTGATTGGACCAGACGGGCTTTCACTAAAATCCACATCAGCTTGCCCGCGTTCGCCACTGATAACCCTTCGCGCTCGGCAATCTGATTGAGAGTCAAAGACTGCTCATCAGCCTGCGCCCGGGCGAGTTGCACCAGGCAACGGAGTCCGTATTCTTCGTGGGCGGAAATCTTCATGAAAGTTCTTTTCTTTAAATTTCGGCCTGATTATAGCATTCTTTACTTTTTCGTCAAGTTTACGAAGGGCTATCTCGGGAGCCCGATTTGGGCTTTTCGACGATCTCGTAATTGAATTTGCATTCTGGGCCGGAAGAAAGGTTTACAATCGCCCGGACCTGACAGGCTCATGTTTGAAGCGATTACCGACTCATCAAATCAAGCCCCGCCAGCCGGTCTAATTCAATTGCGCAGGCGCACTGATGGCTCTTCATCGATCACTCGTCAGGCCGCGATCAATAACAAGCAACATCTTGATCGGATAGCGCGGGATCCAAGATTCAGTCATTTCACGCGGATCCCGGCACGGATTATTCGCTGTTTGGATCATTTTCACATTCAGTGTGATCGAATCGCCGCCGGTCGGATTCTCAGGGCTTATTACATCTTCATCGCGGTAGTTGACAGCGCGATTGACTCAGGCGAATCCCAAACCGCTGACATTGTTTTTGAGCATTTGGCGAATCCAATCCCGCCAAATCAGCCTGAGCTTTCCGATGTTGCCCTCATAACTCAACACCTTAGGCTCCAGCTTGACGAGAGTGTCAGTCTGAAGTTTCAACATCAGCTTCGCTGGTTGCACGAAACTGTTCGCCAGGAGCGCAATGCGGTTTCGATCGAAGCCTATGTCGAAGTCCGCAGGGCTGTCGGACAACTGACAGCCGATTTGTCGTACCTTTTGATCAGTCCATTGTTCGAAGTTGAAGCGAGTGACTTGCGAACTTTCATGCAACAAGTTGGCTCGGTTGGCTGTCTGATCGATAGCATGATTGACTTGCGCGCAGATCAGCGGCACGGTCTCGTGAGCTTCACCCCCACGCGTCGTGCTTACATTAAGTTGACGCTGGCAGCATTGCGCGAGGGACTCTCGATTGGCGTAAGACATCCTCGCCTTGTAGGTTTGTTCACGCAGGCAATTCTGGACAATCTTCGAGATCGATTTATCGCTTCGTCTGCGTCTATGATCGGTCGCCAGGAACAGGTCCGGATCAGATAATGAAACCTACTCTGCTGAACAGGCCCTGGATCGGATACGCCGCCGCTTTAGCCGGCATTGCACTCGTCACCGGCACACTAAAACTTTTCGGTGAACACATTAACCCGACCACAGTAGCTCTCGCTTTTCTCCTAATCATTTTGTTTGTGGCCACTGCCTGGGGATCGCGTCCAGCGATCGTGGCCTCCATCGTCGGTATCGTATTCTTCAATTTCTTCTTCCTGCCGCCGTTTCGCACCTTCGCGATTCGAGATCCACATAACTGGATTGCTTTTGTGGCCTTTATGATCACGGCCATTACAGTTGGCCAGTTATCCGGACGCGTCAAGCGTCGCGCGGAAGAAGCTGAGGCTGCAAAAGCCGAAGTGGAACGTCTGTATTACGAGCTCCAGGATTCGTTTGAACGATCAAGCCAGGCTAAAGCGCTCAAGCAAAGCGAACGGTTAAAGTCTGCACTGCTCGATGCGGTCACGCACGATTTACGAACGCCCTTGACTTCAATTAAAGCGTCGGCCACGACTCTGCTGGATGATTTGTATTCTGCGGAGCGTAACAACGTCGAGCCTCGATTGGAGCTCGAGGATCGGAAAGAAATGCTGCGCGTGATCGACGAGGAAAGCGATCGCCTCGATCGATTTGTCGAAGGTCTGACCAGGCTCGCGCGCATCGACGCCGGCGAAATGCATCTGCATCTGCATCGGACGCAGATTGACGAAATCATCACGATGGCACTGAAACGGGCCGAGCCGCGCACCCAAACACATCCCATGGAAGTTTGGATCGAAGATGAGCTGCCTTCGATTAAGGTAGATGAACAGGCAATTGCTGAAGTTATCTACACGCTGGTGGATAACGCCGCAAAGTACTCGCCGGCCGGTTCGCCGATCAGGATTAGGGCCCGTCCCGGAGACAATCATTTTTTACTTCTGAGCGTTGAGGATCATGGGCCAGGCCTGCGCCCGGAAGTTCGCGATCGCGTGTTTGAAAAGTTCTTTCGCGCGATGCGCGATGGCGATGCGGGTGATCGGCGAACGTCCGGCACCGGGATGGGGCTGGCGATTGCGCGCGGCATTGTCGAAGCCCATCACGGCAGGATTTGGATTGAAGATGCTGACGAAGGACGGGGCGCGAAGTTTGTGGTGTCTTTGCCAATCAGTAGTGATGAAGATGGGAAGAGGCAAGCTGCATGATTTTTATGATCCGTTAATGTCCTGACATCTTTGCGCGATACGCGCGCTGCCGCAGAGCCACAAGCTGGACGCAAGGTCTCCCCGAAGATACATGGAAAACCGAAAGCCTCGAATTCTGGTGGTCGACGATGAGCCTCAACTCACGCGGGTGCTGCTGCGCAGTCTGACGACCAAAGGATACGATGTACGGATTGCCGGAGATGGCGATTTCGCTTTGCAAACTTTCCAGGATTGGCCGGCGGAGCTGGTAATCACCGATTTGGCAATGCCCAATATGAGCGGCCTGGAACTCTGCCGGCGGCTGCGAGCAATTTCGCAAGTTCCAATCATCGTCTTATCAGTGCGTGGCGAGGAAAAAACGAAAGTGGAGGCGCTCGATGCCGGCGCAGACGACTACGTTACGAAGCCGTTTGGCATGAATGAACTGCTGGCCAGGATTCGCGCGGCCCTGCGACGAAAACCGGCAAGTGAGGCCGATTCACGAATTCTCGTCGCGGGAGATTTCAGAATCGATCTTGAGAGTCACACGGCGACACAAGGTGACCACGAACTACGTCTCACGCCCAAGGAATTCGAGTTACTGGCCCATTTGATGCGAAATGCCGGTAAGGTTTTGACCCATCATTCCCTGCTCGGCGCCGTCTGGGGCGGTGATTACACCGAACAGACTGAATACCTGCGCGTCTTTATTGGCCAACTGCGGAAAAAAATCGAACCGGATCCTTCAAAGCCGCGGTTTATCCTGACCGAACCGTGGATTGGTTATCGCTTTAACGCTGAGTAGTTGATTGGGACGGGCGCCTTAAGCTGACGTAGCTGGACGTTTGTATTTAGAATGGTGCGATGATTGCGCAGTGGATAAAGCCACGCTGGTTGAGCTATGGTCTCGCCATCCTTGGCGTAGTCGCGATCACCGCTATCTTGATCCCTTTCCGGCAACGGATTAATTCCACAACTGTAGGGTTCGCATTTCTGCTGGTAATTCTCTTTATCGCGATGGCGTGGGGAAGGAAGCCGGCTTTAGTTGCGTCGGTGCTGGCGATGCTTTCATTCAACTTTTTCTTTCTTCCGCCATTTCACACTTTTACAATTGCCGATCCTCAGAATTGGGTTGCGCTAACCGCATTTTTTATTACCGCAATTGCTGTCGGACAGCTTTCGGCGAGGGCCAAGCGTCGTGCGGAAGAGGCCGAGGCCAGCAGAATCGAAATCAAACGGCTTTATGAGGATCTACAAAACGCTTTTGAGCGCGCCAGTGAAGCCGAGGCACTCAAGCGCAGCGAACGGCTTAAATCAGCTCTGCTTGACGCAGTAACTCACGATATTCGAACTCCACTGACATCGATCAAAGCTTCAGCTACGTTGTTGCTGGAAGACCGCGAGGCGACCGAGCCAGTAGAGAAGTTAGCTCCGGATGAACAGACTGCGATGTTAAGAGTAATCACGCATGGAGCCGACCGCCTGGATCGATTTGTCGAGGGCATCGTTGACTTAGCGCGAATCGAGGCGGGTGATCTGACGTTGTACCGGAATTGGGGGGTAGTGGAGGACATCATAGATGCCGCCCTCGCCCAGGCTGAGCCGCTCACTCGCCGGCATCGCATTCGAGTCTCGGTGGAAAATGAGCTGCCCGTAATTCGCGTCGACGCGCGAGCCGTCGCTGAAGTGATCTATACGTTGATTGACAATGCCAGTAAATATTCCCCGCCGGACACGCTGGTCTCCATCGAGGCAAAACGCGTCTCCGATGACCAGGTAGAGATAGCAGTGGAAGATCAGGGGCCAGGTATTCCCGTGCGATTACGCGAGAAGGTCTTTGAAAGGCTCTACCGTGGCCACAACAACGGTGCGGCGGGAGAACTCATCGGCGGCATAGGGATGGGGTTGGCCATCGCGAAGGGAATAGTCGAAGCGCATGGTGGCCATATTTGGATTGAGGACGGCGCTCAAGGGCGAGGAGCACGGATTGTCTTCACGGTTCCGGTCGGAGACGATGACCTGAATGGAAATGTCCCGGATGTGGTCGGCGGCGACAAGGCAAGAGCAGACGGCTAAATCGAAGTGGAGAATAGGAAACGCATACTCGTCGTTGACGACGAACAGGAAATCACGCTTGTGCTGCGCAGCGGTTTAACCAAGCACGGCTATGACGTAAGAGTTGCCGGCGAGGGTGAAGCAGCCCTGGAACTGTTTCAGGCGTGGACGCCGGATTTGGTCA
>Ga0126375_10000122_pt1 | contig 16810 bp, 15 predicted proteins | sample PanSoiMetPlot_14_FD_109577 | JGI IMG/M metagenome (GOLD analysis project Ga0126375, IMG submission 109577) | Tropical forest soil microbial communities from Panama - MetaG Plot_14 | ecosystem: Environmental > Terrestrial > Soil > Tropical forest | place: Panama | collected 2016-02-17 | reverse complement strand
CGCTTTCGGTCCTACCGAATCTTAAACAAGCAGCTTCAGCAACCTTTGCTGGCGCGGGCTCGCTCTCGGTTCTACCGAATCTCAAACAGGCGGCTTCTGCGACATTTACGGGCGCTGGTTTGTTCAGCGCGAGTGCCGCGTCAAGAATGTTGGCATCTGCGACGTTCGCGGGCGCTGGCAATCTTTCCGTCGATGTACGGACCTATACGTTTGCCCAAGCTGAGTTCGATGGTGCAGGCGGATTAAGTATCACCGCGACGCTCAGTCAGCGCGCAGCGGCAACTTATCAAGGTGCTGGACAATTTTCTGTCGATAGTTCGCAGTTCAAGGTAGCTGCGGCGACATTTGTCGGGGCTGGCTCAATATCAATCCGGCCACAGCTTGCGTTTGATACGCGTGCAACATTTGTCGGTGCTGGCAATTTCAGAATAGATGGTGATCTAAATCAGAATGCAGCCGCAACATTCTCCGGTAGCGGCAATTTCAGCGTTAATGCTCAAACCTACAAATTTGCTGCGGCAACTTTTAATGGCGCTGGTTCTCTAAGCATCGATTCAGATTTGAGGATGGTTGCTGCCGCTACGTTCGGCGGTTCTGGCGCGTTTAGCGTCGATTCGGTCATCATCCCAAGCGGGGCAGTGCAAACCGGAGCTGCGACATTTGCGGGTACCGGCAATCTCAGTATCGATGCCGATCTGGCCCTGGCCGCACAACTTAGCTTCGCTGGCGCGGGTTCTCTCAGTGTCGATGTTCGTACTTACAAATTCGCTGCGGTGACATACGGCGGGCTCGGCGCTTTTAGCATCTATTCTAATCTTCAAGCGACGGCAGCAGCGACGTTTGCGGGATCTGGTTCGTTTAGTGTCCTCGCGACACTGAAGCAAATAGCGGCGGTTACTTTCGCTGGTTCTGGCGCGCTAAGTGCGAATGCACAGACATACAAGTTCGCATCCGCGACATTTAACGGTGCTGGCGCACTCAGCATAAATGGAACAATCGGCCAAGCCGGTGCGGCAACATTTGCCGGAGCTGGCTTGCTCACCACAAGTGTCAATCTCGGCCAAGCCGCGTCCATTCGTTTTGGCGGTTTGGGCGCAATGAGCATCGATACGCTGCATAGCAAAGCCGCAAGCGCGACATTTGCCGGTAACGGATCATTCAGTGTCGATGCACGGATTTACAAATTCGCCAGTGCGGAATTTGACGGCGCTGGCACATTAAGCATCAGCACGACATCAGCACAACAAGCGGCGGCGCGATTTAACGGTAGCGGCAATATACAGATTGACGGCATAAAGCCGGGAGCCCCAATCGAAATTACTCCGGTATTTGCCGGTGCTGGCTCGCTAAGGATCAATGCAAATTTAGCCATGCGGTTCTCTGCGACATTCGCGGGGACCGGCAATTTCTCTGTGCTGCTCAATCAAGGGCAACTCGGTTCCGCAAGATTTACTGGGGCTGGCGCATTAAGCGTGCTTCCTGCGCTTGGCCAAGCTGCTAGGGCGACATTCGCCGGTGCTGGTTCTCTCAGTGCCAGCGCACAAACTCTGAAATTCGCTACGCTGACATTTGGCGGCAGCGGCGCAATGAGCGTTGCGACACGGCAAGCCATGACTGCTGCAGCAACGTTTGCCGGTGATAGCGCACTCAGTGTTGCTGCTCGACAAGCTAACGTTGCTGCCGCGACATTTTCAGGCGCGGGCGCGCTTAGTGTATCGGCTACGGTAGTTGGTGCGGGGGTTACATTAACGCCTGCACTCGTCGCTTCCGATGATGCATTTATTGCTCCGAGCGTAACGGCAGGACAAGTCAGCATACAGCCGTCACTCGTCAGTGACGCCGATAGTTTCTACACACCGATTACGTCTGCATCGGCCAGCATTAATCCATCACTGATCGTTGATAGCGATGTTGTGCCTGCATCGGTTGTAACTGCAAGCACAACGCTGATTGCTGCATTGGTAAGCGACACAGATGCGATCTATGCACCATCGGTCACGCGACCGACAAATGTGTTGTCTGCCCCGCATATTGTCGATCCTGATAGTTTCCATGGCGGCGCGATTGCCGGTGGTGCGCTCACACTTCTGCCATCGCTATTCATTGACGATGATGTGATTCGAACAACACGTGTCGGTAGCAAGCTTCCCTTCGAGCCGATATTCATCAAAGGCAGCAGAAAATCAGGCGCGGACATACACGGCAGCACACAAGCATCTAGTCCGCTAGGCGGGAAAAAGACAAAAGTGACGCTGCGCGGGTCGAATCAATGAGCCAGCCATGGCCGACATTCAGATTTACACCTCTGGCTCGGGGAACTGGTCGAAGCCTGCTGGATGCAAGATCGTTCGTCTTTTTCTGATTGGAGGGGGTGGTGGTGGCGCTGGTGGGACAAGCGCGGCAAGCGCGACAGGCGCTCCCGGTGGAGGTGGCGGCGGCGGCGGCGGATTTATTGAGGCTGTCTTTCAGGCATCTGACGTTGGCAATACCGAAGCCTACGCGGTAGGCGCTGCCGGGACAGCGGGTAGCGCGGGCGCGAACGGCGGCAACGGCGGCAATTCGACGTTCGGCGGCACGACTGTTTCACAGCACACGGCTTATGGTGGCGGCGGCGGCGTCAATGGGGCTGCAGGCGGCAACACGTTCGGTGGCGGTGGAGCAGGATTGTCGGGCGCGGCAGCGACCAGCACTGGCGGTACGAATGGCGGCGTCAACGGAGTTTCCAACAGCACGGCCAGCAATTATGGCAGAGGGGGGTCCGCCGGTGGGGGATCGGGCGGTCCCGGTGGCGTGCAGGGTGGAATAACCTTTTGGAGCGGTGCTGGTGGGGGAGGCGGGGGCGGCAAAACTTCGACTCCCACATATACCGATGGCGGTCCCGGTGGCACATCGGGAAATATCGGATTCTTATCCGGCACGCTCCCTGCCATAGCTCGCAAGCGTTCGGGCTACGGCACTGTGCCATTTCCCCTTCAAATTGGACTTACGGCAGGCTCGGGCGGTGATGGAGGCGCGGCGAGCGCCACAGTCGCAGAGAATGGAACGGTAGGCACTTACGGCGGCGGGGGTGGCGGCGGTGGAGCAACCATCACCGGAGGGACGGCTGGCGCTGGCGGAGCAGGCGGCAGCGGCGCGATCATTGTGATCAGCGAGTAATAGGATGGCCATTGACATTCAAGTTTTCACAACTGGCTCGGGAAACTGGACGAAGCCGCCGAATGCCCAACTTGTCCGCATCATTCTAATCGGCGGCGGTGGCGGGGGTGGAGGCGGTTGTTCGGTTGGTAGTGGGACGAATGGTCAAGGTGGTGGCGGTGGCGGCGGTGGAAGCAGAATCGTCGCGACATTTTTACCGAGCGACCTTGGAAGCACCGAGTCTTATGCGGTTGGCGCGGGTGGAACGAATGGCACTGGTGCTTCGAGCGGTGCCGGTGCAGGGACGACGGCCGGTCAGGGAGGCAACTCAACCTTTGGCGGCAATGTTCTCTCGACGCATACGGCCTATGGCGGCGGCGGTGGTGGTGGTGGCGTGGGCAATACAAACGGCGGGGGCGGCGGCGCTGGCATGGCGGGAAAGGGCGGCAACGGTGGTTCCGGTGCGCAAGGGGCTGGTGGGACAAATGGCGGCCAAGTCGGCGGTGGGGGCGCGTCAGTAAACGTCGGCGGCGGCGGCGGCAGCGGCGGTGTCGGCAATAGTGCTGGCAACGTCGGAACTCAGGGAGCTTTCACGCAAGGCGGCGGCGGTGGCGGCGCTGGTGGTGCAGGATTGCAGGGCGGTACGACGCCATCGGCGGCAACTTATGGCGGCAGCGCCGGATCGATGGGGATGAACAATCCCTCGGGAACCGCGAGCGGCGTGATCGGCCGCTGCACTGCTGGAAATCCTGTTCCCGGCATTCCCGGCTCGCTTGGATGGGGCGGCGGTGGTGGCGGGGGCGGTGTGGCAAGCCTCACGGTTCCGGTTGCTGGCGGGGCTGGCGGATATCCGGGTGGAGGAGCGGGTGGCGGGGGCGCAGCGCAAACCGGAGCGGCGGGAGCAAATGGCGGCGTTGGCGGTGGCGGGATCGTCATCGTCATTACGGACATCACGGATGTAATCCCATGACGGTCAAAGTAGAGAAATTCACGACAGGCACAGGCGCAACGTGGACGAAAGAGTCGTGGGTTCAGTATGTTCGACTCATCCTTGTTGGTGCGGGTGGCGCAGGCGGTGGAGGCGGGCAACATCCGACAGCGACTTCGTGTAGTGGCGGGGGAGGCGGCGGTGGGGGAATGTTTCTCGATCTTCTCCTTGCGGCTGCGCAACTCGGTAATTCAGAAACCTACACTGTAGGCGCGCAACAAACGGGCGGTGCGGGCGCAAGCGCAACTGGCACTAACGGATCGACGCATACAAGCTCGGGCGGAAATACGACTTTCACCATTGGCAGCGGCGCAACGACGCTTACGGCTTACGCTGGCGGCTCGGGATCGGGAGGCACGACAGGTGCGTCCTCGGCAGGCGGCGGTGGCGCAGGATGGGGGATCGCAGGCGGTGACGCTTCTGGCGCGACTGCGGGTACGGCCGACAACGGCGGCGGTGCTGGCGGTGTAGGTGGTGTGGGAACGTCTGTATCTTCCGGCTTTCATGGCGGGGCTGGAGGCGCAGGCGGCACCAATAACAACACGGCTGGTACGGCAGGCGGCAATTCGACAGGTGGTGGTGCAGGCGGCGGGGCAGGCTGCGGCAAAGGCAATGGCGTTTACGGAACAGGTGGTAGCGGCGGGATCAGTCGAGACAGAGCGCAGTCGGGCCATGGAGCGGCCGGTGCAGCCGGATACGGCTACCCTGGTGGTGGGGGTGGAGGCGGCAACTCGAGTGCGACTGTTCCTGAAGTGGGTGGCGCAGGCGGCATTCCAGGGGGAGGTGGCGGGGGAGGTGGAACGACCGTCAATGGCGTTACCGCTGGCAATGGCGGCGTCGGTGCTCGCGGCGAGATTTGGGTAATCAGTTATGGCGAAATCAACACGCCGCCGACTTACAGATTAGGAGCCTCGTGATGGCAAACACGAATCCACCTGTCAAAAACCAAGCGTTCACTTGTCGCATCGCGCTTGCCGATGCCGCAACGAATGCTGCGTTCAAATCAAGCCCAACATTGGCTACCGGCGATTTCAAGGTCGATAAGGACGGTGCGGGATTGAACAATCTCGGTACGCTGCCGACCGTCGATCCGACCGGCACGACGTTAGTGAAGATATCGCTTTCGGCAACCGAGATGAATGCTGATGTCGTTACGATTGTCGCGATAGATCAGACATCACCGAAGGAGTGGGCAGATTTTGTTCTTTGTGTTCTGACGACGACGTGAGTCGTTCATGCCGTACATTCTCTATTTCGGCAATCTCAGCAGGGTACAGACTCTAGCACCTTCGCTCGTTGTCGATTCTGAAGCGTTTTATGCGCCGACTGTTCAGCCTGGGCCGGTTACGGTCGCGCCGGGTCTTTTTACCGATACTGATTCATTCTACGCGCCGAGTGTAGCAAGCCAGATCATTCCGGCACTCGTTACCGATGGCGACCAGTTCTATGCGCCAAGCGTCGTTGGAACGGTAACGCTGACGCCATCGCTCTACAGCGATACCGATTCATTTTATGCGCCATCGATTGCCGTGGTGCTCGTACCGAATCTTGTTTCTGATGCGGAAACGTTTTTTGCGCCAACTGTCACGGCTGGTGCAGTCACAATCACCGTCCCGCTCTATACGGACAGCGATACTTTCTATGCGCCTGCGGTTTATCTGGCGCAGACGTTACAAGTTTCACTCTATAGCGATAGCGAAACGTTCTTCTCGCCTAGCATTGCAATCATCAACATTCTTAGTCCGTCGCTTTATACCGACGCGGATCAGATTTATGCGCCGTCTGCGATACAGACGGTTGTTCTGTTCGAGAGCCAGCGTGCAATTGACGATGAAACATTCTACCCGCCGAGTATTACAACAGTCGCTTATCTCCTGCCATCGCTCGAAATCGACCCATTCGAACTCATTATAACGCCGGTCGATGTATCACGCATTTTGCAGCCATCGATTGTACTCGATACCGATGCGTTCTTTGCGCCAAGTTTTGCAGGCGGCAATGTATTCGTCTTCCCGCCGTTTCTCAATTTCGACGCCATTATTTATGTGCCGAGCGTACTGAGGGAGAAAAAACAAAGCGGCGGGGGTGGTCCCGGTGGCGGCGGTGGTGTCCCGCAAAACCTCAAATACGCGACCAGTATGGTTATGACGCAAAGCGGGCTGATTATCGCAATCGGCGCAACCAGCGAGCGTGCGCAAACGATCAACACGCGAATGATGATTTACGCCAATAGTGGTGGCAATCCTGCTGCATTGGTTGCTCAATCTGATGTGCATACAACGTCGGTGCTTGGCGATAATACCTACACTCTGAATGTGCCGTATTCGGTTGCAAATGGACAAACAATTTGGATCGCGTTGCACAGCGACGGCGATTGGAAATGGTTCTTGTCGAATCAACCGGGTGGATCGCGATTTAATACAGACAGCTTTGTGGACGGCCCATCCGATCCATTCGGTCCGATTTCAATCGACAACAAGCAAGCGCCGGTATTTGCTATCCTTCTCGAATCGGCAACAGCAACGATTACCCCGCCGCGCTACATCGATCCCGAAACGATCTCCGCTCCCTCGCTGACGGCAAATGCGGAATTGATAACATCATTCGTGATCTACGATGATGCGATTTATCCGCCTACATTGCAGGAGGTTAATCCAGTCGATCCGCTGCACACTAGCGATATCGATTCGATTTACCAGCCGGTAGTGACAGCGAGTTATCAGCTTTTGCCAGGATTGGTGATTGATAGCGATATTGTTTTACAGCCGACAGCTAGCAGCGTCGGCGGTATCGATCAACAAGTATTCTCTGCGCTCAAACCGTCCGATGATCAAATTTATGCACCGACCGTAACGCCTGTGGGCGCGAATTTGCTGCCGTCGCTGTATCTTGACGTTGATGATATTCAGCCAACGGCAGTAAGCACCTACGATGAACTATTCATTGGTGATTTCGAGTATGACAACGATATCATCCCGCCGCCTGACGTGAGCATTGGTGATTGGCAGCTCTTGCCCGATCTTGTGATCGATGAGGACGTGCCATTCGAACCGCCCGAGACTGTGACAACAGGTGGAGACCACATCATCGAATTCGCGCTTACCATCGATCAGGATAGCTTCTATCCGCCCCGCATAGGGCAGGCTAGTATCATGCGAATCGTTGACATTCGCGGACGCCGCGATAGTGAAGCAGATATCCTCGGCAGACTGACGAGCAATATCCTAGAGGACGCCTGATGCCGCTCATTCAGCAGAATTTCTCCATGACACAGGGCGACGATACGGTGATCATGCTCGATATCGATCCCGATGTTGCCTCGCTTGTCGGTTCCGATCTGACATTTCGTGTCTACAATCAGGAAATGGGGGTTCCGCTTGGCGATCCCATCATCGTCAAGAATCTCGATGATGGCTTGCAAATTGCAGATCCTGAATATCAGCTTATCCAGATTACGTTCGTGCCTGCCGATACAATCAATCTACAGCCGAAAAACTACGTCATTGAATGTTCGGTATGGGACACGAATCAGAAACGCACCACGGTCACGCTCGGTATTATGACGCTGGCGCGTGCCGTTAACCCAACGAGCCCGCCATGAGCGATCTAACAATTCTGCCTGATGTGACGAGCATCAAGACGCGGTTTCCCGAATTCACGACGACGCCAGATACGGTGATCGGCTTTGCTATCGAGGCGGCAGCAAACAATGTCGATGATACGTGGATTGAAAGTGATCGCATTGCCGCTGTTTCACTGCTCGCGGCGCACTATCTTGCGGTCGGCGGCGCATCTGCGGGCGTTGATGGCCGTGACGTGATCAGCGAAACGATTGGTCCGATTTCGGTAACTTATGCGCAAGTTGCTGCGGCAAGCGCGGCCAGCGGCGGTTCACAACTCGGTACAACGTCATATGGCAAGGCATATCAGACGTTGCTACGCAGGAATTTCGGTGGGCCAATTACGGTCGGCGGCGGCCCTGGCGGGTGGTGGGGCGGCATGTCGGTCGGCTGGCCCGGGCCGGGATGGGGTTGGCCACGCCGCTTTCGATGATCTTTGTCACATGGAAATGGGATTCGCAGTTCTATCCCACCAAATTCACTTCTGAGCATGTAAATATTCTGGCCGCGATGCTTAAGCGGCATGTCACGATCACGCGCCTAATCTGCATCACCGATGATCCCACCGGCATCGAATGCGAGACATGGCCGTTGTGGAGCGACTACAGCGAGCTATTCAACCCCAACGGTACGCAATATCCGAGTTGCTATCGACGGCTCAAATTGTTCGATCCACCGACAACGCGCCGGATGAGCATCACTGACGGCACGCCTGTTGTCTCAATCGATCTTGACGTGGTGATCTTGGATCAGATCGATCCCATGCTTGCAATGTTTCCCGACGACGATTTCGTGGGCTGGCGGGCGCTCTCGGGATATGGCTGGCGCAATCCTCGGTATTTCAATGGGTCGTTGTTTCGTTTCAAGGCTGGTTTCTTGCCGTTTCTCTGGCATGATTTCGATCCGCTATCAACGCCGCAACGTATCTACGATCAGGGCTATTTTGGCACCGATCAGGGCTGGCTTTCGATGCGGATGGGCGGACGGCGCGGGTGGGATGATTCGCACGGTATCTATGCGTGGTCGTGGATCAGGGAATTGCCGACCAATGCGCGAATCATCTGCTTCAATGGGCCGGAAAAGCCATGGCATGCTGAGATGCACGTGCAGGCGCCATGGATCATGCAGCACTATCGGCGCTGACAAAGGCCCTGGTTGAGCAGCCTGGGTTGGTGTAAAGAAGCTTTGCGGGACATCACTCGGTCGAGGGACACTTGCGTGCCCTTCAATTACTCGGCGCAACGACTGCGCGCCGACCGCATGATCGCCCGTTATGGATCAACGACGGCGAAGCTCCGTCGCGGTTCAAGCGACCGCGTTTGCACTGCAGTCGAGATTGCATTTTCCCCGCGCGAGCGCCGCGCGCTCACCAATCCTACGGATCGGCGTGTTCTGATCTCGGCCGAGAATTTGACGATCCCGCCAGATCAGCAACACGACAAACTGATCATGCCGAATCCGGCAACCGGCATCGATCAGGAATTGAGGATTGTGGAGCCCGTTGGGCGGCTCGCGCCAGCGGGACTTGTCGTGTTTTGGGACTTGATGGTGCGAGGGTGATTCGTGCGCGACGTTCGCGAGCTAATCTTGCAACGCTTACACGCGATCCTGCAAACCGTGGATGGGGCGAATACGATCTGGCGCGATCGGCAGGATACCGATCCGACGCAGACGCCTACGCTGATTTTGCTGGATGGCAGCGAGAGCAAACGCACCGCGACGGCGGGCAGCGGGCATACGCGTATGCCGCCCGCAATCATGGAAATGACGCCGCAGATTTGGGTGCAATTGACGCCTCGAACCGATGCGGAAAATACCGGCGTCGGCGAAGAACTATCGGCTTGGCGGGTGAAGATTCTCGACGCGATCTTCAACGACAGCCAGCTTGCGATTCTCCAAGGCGAGAATGGCGAACTGGAATATCGCGGCGTTCGCACGGATATGGAACTTGGCGCGATCATGGTCGGCAACTGTGTGATCGAGTTGGCGCTGACCTACTTTTTCGATCCTGACGACATGACCTAGGAGCAGTCACATGACCGCTGGTATTCAGTCTCCATCGACTAAGAACCTACTGATCGGCAAGGGCGTGTGCCTGCTCAAGCCAGAGGGTGCAAGCAGTTTCTATCCCGTAGGCAACGTGCCCTCGCTCGATATCACGCCGACGGTCGAGAAGCTGGAGCACTTCTCGTCCATGGAGGGCACGAAAACCAAGGACGAAGTTATCGTGCTGAGCAAATCCGGTACGATCAAAATGACAATGGAAGAAGTCACCGCAAACAACATTGCCTTGCTAATGCTCGGTGACGTAACTGCGACTGGCTATGGCGCATCCATTGCGCTGTTCTCGCGTGCTTCGATCACATCGGCATTTCAGTTCTACGGTACCAATGACAAGGGACCGCGCTGGAAGATCGATATTCCCAAGGTAATCTGGAATCCATCAGGCGCGTTCTCGCCGATCTCTGATGCCTATGCCAAGCTGGAAGCAACCGGCGAGTGGTCGGCACTGGAAGGCGATTTTGGTACCATGACGCTGTTACCGGAGGCCGGAACAACCGCACCGACAAATGTGCTGCTACCGTATATTGGCGGCAAGCTACAGAACGGGCAGACGGGCGAAGTGTTTATCGGCGCATGGATCGGCGCGAGCGGCTACACCTATCAATGGAAGTTGTCGGCGGCCAATAAGGGCACCGAAAAAACGCAAGTGTTCGATGCGACTGGCTCATGGACATGCGTTGTTACTGCAACGAATGCTATCGGTAGCACGACAGCGACGACCGCTGCGGTGACAGTCACCTAAAAGGAAAAGCGATATGAGAACCAAAAATCAACCCGGACTACGCGATATCGGTCGTCGCTTAGTCGATGTTCAAATCGGCGACGTGACACTCAAAGTGCGCGGATTATCGGCGCGCGATATCCTGACATTGATGAATCGCTTCGAGCCGGTGCGTAAAATGCTCGAGGGTGGACGCGAGGAAGTAGCAAAAACCATTGGTGCAGAGAACGCACCACAGACATTGCTTGCTACACTTCCCGATGCGGTATTCGCGGCCATAGCAATCTGCACCGGAAGTTCATCGGATCGCCGTGACGAAGACGAGCGAATCGCCAGTGAACTTGCATTTGGCGATCAAGTGGCGATCATCAATGCCATCATCCAGGCGACATTCAGGGAGGGCGTCGGCCCTTTCATGGTGATGTTGGATCAGTTCAAGAAGATGATGTCACCAGTGCAGACGCCAGCACCGATACCGGCCCAAGCTTCTCGCAACGTCTCGCCACCTCGGTCGCCCGCTGCATTGCATGTGGAGTTACCGCCAGAGAGGCTTGGTCGCTTACACCTCGCGAGTTGATCGCCTGGACGGACTTGTTCGAGCGCGATCAGAACAACCGCACGCTGGAGATGGTCGCAGCGTTTCGTATCGCCCAAGCCGAGGAAAAAGACTACTTGCGCGGCTTGCGCTTGTTAGCGGCAGGGAGATGAAGCTGTGGCGGTTGTGCGGCTTTTCTTTTCTGCCGAGCGCATAGGCCCGCAATTCGAGCGCGTCGGTCAAGCGGCATTTCGTGCGGCCCGCGAGGCGGCTGACGACGTACTTGCCGAGGGCATACTGGCGGGACGCGCCAATATCGCCGCCGCCCCAGGGCAATTCGGCCCGCGTTGGGTTTCCGGTCTATTCGGCAACGTCACGACGAGCGGCGGCAATATCAACGTCAATTTCCGGCACGAAATTCCGTACTTTTGGGTGCATCAAGAGGGCGCAACTATTCGTGGCAAGCCGCTGATGTGGATACCGATGATCCGCATGCTTCCGGGTGAAAGGTTCACCAATACGTTCTTTCAATGGAGTCGCGCTGGCAATCTCATTCTGTTTCAGAAGCTTGGGCCGAAAACGATCATGCCGTTGCGCGTCGCTAAAGAAAGCGTTTTCGTCCCCAAGCGCTTCGCCGTCGTGGAAGAGCTAATCAAGATCATGCGTGAGTACCCGAATTTCTATCGCAGGCGCTTTGCGGAGCAGCAACGTGGCTGAACAAAACCAGCTTGATATGCTGCTACGCATTACTGGCGCGGATCGAGTCGCTGCCGACATAAAAAGCATCGGCGCGGCGGCGGATCAGGCATTCAAGAGCATCGAGAGTGGGGCCGAAGGTGCCGGTTCTGCGATGTCGCAGATCGATGCCGGTACATTGCAATCGGCGCTCCAGGCCGCCGCAACCGCAGCACAACAGCTAACCGAAGCGGCATCTGCGCTTGCGCAAGCCATTGGACAACTTGATTTTCAGAATGTTGCTCAATCGCTGCAACAGATCACCGAGAACACACAACAGAATGTCGAGCAGCTAAATCAGCTTTCGGAGGCGGCTGACAAGGCGGCAGAAGGGATCGACAATCTCAAAGAATCAACGGGCCAGATCAATGTCAATCTTCAGCAATCGCAGGAACAATCGAAGAGTTTTATTTCATCTCTCAAGGGAATTTTTGAAGTCCTTTCTTTTGGTGTCGGTGTCATTGAATTAGCGAACAGAATACCAAAAGTTTTTTCGGAAGCTGGAGAGACGGCCAAGACGGCTGGCGCATCCATCAGTTCATTTATCGGTTCAATATCGCAGCTTAAGGGCACATTAGATTCTATTCAGGGTGCAGCCGGGACTTTCAAAACCTTGTCTGAAACTATCAAGACGACGATCACCACCGTCGAAGGAATGAAATCTTCCCTCTCTCTTTTAGCCACAGCCGCAGGCCAGCTTGCGATTGAAACACTGACGGGGAAGTTTGCTGAATTACGAGCGATATTGGTGGGGTTTGCCGCCGAGGGACTCGCCGCAGCAAGAGTAGCGCTCGCCGGATTTGTCGCTGCGCTTGGGCCAGTCGGCATCGCGATTGGCGTTGTTATAGCTGCGCTCGTTGCTTTGGGTTTTGCTTTCAAGTCGGCGTTTCAAATTGATGAGCATACTGAGAAATTGATCAAGCTTAGTGCGCAGCTAAATACTTTGGCTGAAGATACTGGTCAAACTTTCAATCAAATACAACGTGGCCAAGCTGCTTTCGCGATTCTCGGTACAAACACCGAGAAATTTGCCAGCATTATGAAGAAGGTTGGCGAGGAAATTAAGGGTCTTGATATCGCGGATGAATTCAAAGAAGCGGCCGACGAATATGAAAAGGCGCAGCAGAAGATAGCTCGTGCGCAACTATCAATTTTACAGAACGAAAAATCAATTTTGGAAAGTGTGCGACAGCGAGAAACAGCAACCGGCGGCGCTCTAGGTGCTGCACAACAGGCGATCGCACAGCGTTCTGCTCAGACCGAGGCATTAGAATTTGCAACTCGTCTTCGTGAAAACGCAAAAGCCTTAGCTGAAGCGGAGAGAGAGGCAGCAGATCAAGCCAAAAACATGGGTTCTGCGCTGCGCGATACAGTCAATGATATCGAAAAGATTATTCAAGGTGAGAAAGATATTTCGCTTGAAGGCCAAGACGATGAAAAAGTAATGCGGGCCTTCAAGATTGCAATGAAGGAGGCCGCCGATGGCGGTTCGAATCTTGCCGAGGTTATCGCAAGATTTGTCACTACTGCGGAGCGCGGGGTAGCTCTGAAAATAGGCAAGCAGTTCGGAATTGATGCAGAAACTGTAGATCGATGGCGCACTCTCAACGGTACCGTCAATAGCGCAGACGAAGCTTTCAGGCGTCTAAATGCGACGCTTGGTGGGCCTATTAGCCAACAAGCCAAAGAAGCCGCCGAGCGTTTGCGCGTTGCGACCGTAGAAAACACGTCGGCATGGGAACGATTTAATCAGGCTCTTAGCGAAGCCACCGGCTTCAAAGTATCCGCTACGAATTTTGAGGCTTGGACACAGGAACTAAGAAATAAATTCATCAATTTTCTCGCATTTCTGGTTGAGAAATGGAACGGCTTTTGGGCCAGTCTGCCGCTTCTTGCCAAGCGAGAGATGGTGGAATTCCAACAGGATTGGGCTGGATTTTGGGAAGACCTCTTATCGAAGGCTGCGACGGGCATCGAAGCTATAGCTAGTTTTGCCCCGAGACTTGGTAAGGCAATAGGTGCAACCAAGGAAAATGCAGATGCATTAAGAGAGATAGCAAAGGGCTTTACCAAAGATGCAGAAGACGCCGCTATCGAAATTCAGCGTATCAATGATGAACTTGAAAAACTTGGCAGTGGTAGTCCAGACATTAGATTTAAGAAGGCTGGTGAGGACGACACATCCAAAAAATTAGACGAGCAGAAAAAGGCTGCGGAACTTGCGGCTAAAGCAATACGCGATATCAATTTGGCGCTTGCTGCACTGAACGAAAAGACCATTGATAAACTAACAGAGGCCGCCAAGAAGCTCCACGACCAAATCAAGGAAATCGACAAGCGGCTGAAAGAGGTTCAGCGATCTCTAACACAGGAAGGACTCCAAAAAGGAATCATCGATCCAGTGACCGGCGGGCCTATGGCCGGGCAGGAGGAAGCATTTGACGCTTTACAACAGAGAAGATTGAGAGCCTCGCGTGAAGCAGATGAAGCCAAGAAAAAAGCCGAAGAAGAAGCTGCGAAAGAAATGGAGAGAATTCGGCAGCAAGCGGAAGCCGAACGACAGCTATTAGAAGCAAAAAAGCGTGCGATAGAGGAAGAATTGGAGAAGCGGAAGCAAGCAACGGCGGAAGAACTTTCAACCAAGAAAAAGGCAATACAGGAAGAGTTGGAAACGCGCAAAAAGGCGCTACAGGAAGAATTGGAAGCGCGGAAGAAAGCGAAGGAAGAGATAGGAAAAGAAGAAGGTCCGGATACGCAAAAGTCAAAGGCCGCCTTCGATGAACTTGTCGAGCAGGCTAAAAAAGCTGCAACGGACATTTCTGAGGCATTCAAAAATATCAAGATCGAGATAGGCGGTGTCGAAGGCAATCCGTTTCAGCCACTTATCGAAAAAGCGCAACAGGCCGTCAATGATATCTCCCAAGTCTTTCAGACGATGGGAACGACACTATCGCAAGCAATTAGTTCTGGTCTTAGTGGCAATCCATTCCAGACGCTTATCGATGCCGCACAGGAAGCGGTCAATCAAATATCGCAAGTATTCCAAACGATGGGCGAGAGCCTCAAGACGGTATTTCAAGGGTTCGGCAGCGCATTTGCAGCAGAGATTTCACAAGCTGCCGCCGCCAAGGATGCCTTCATTGCGAATCTAGATCGACTGATCGAAAAACTCAGGCAGGTAAAGCAGGCGCAGCAAGGCGGCGGAGGTGGCGGTTTTGGTGGCGGCGGCGGTGGCGGCGATATTTTCGAAGCACAAACGGGCGGTTTGCTCGGCGGCAAGCCGGGGATCGATACCAATCTCGGCTGGTTCACGCGTGGCGAGTTCATCATGCGAAAGGCGGCGACCGATTTTTGGGGCGTCGATTTCATGCACGCGATCAATCAAATGCGCCGCCCGCAAGTCAATTTCGGCGGATTGATGCGATTGCTCGATATGGGGCCGCGCCGGTTCAATTATGGCGGGCTCGTCGCTGCCATGGCGCAAGCGATACCTGTCACGCGCAGCGTTCCAGTTCAAGCGTTAGGGCATATTCCAGCCTATGCAGGCGGTGGAGCTGTCGATCCTGGGCAGCACGTCGCCATCGATCTCAAGATCGGCGGGCAATTGATTGGTACTGTGCATACGAGCGAGGCGACAGCGGCACATCTGCAAAAGCTATCCTCGAATGCCAAGCTTGTTGCCACAGGTACACTCCCGAATTGGCGCAGAGGATGAGGCATGGCGCTTCCTGCGGAAGGAACGTTGCTCATTTTGTCGGGCATTGGCATCCCGCTCTATTCGACGCGCAGTGCCAAGCAGACGTTGCAGCCGGTACAGGCGGCATCGGTGATTCGCCGCACGATCAACATGGAAGCGGTAAATCTATCGCTACCAACGGCGACGAAATACGATACGACGATCTCGGCGCACGATGTTGCGCCGCCCGCCTTCGATAACATCTGGCCAGGATTGCAAGTCGTCATCGATTGCATTGCCGAGCTTCAATATCCCGTTGGCGGCACACCAAGCCGCACTGTTGTCTCGGGCTCAGCAGTGACGCTTGGCAGCTTTGTGCGCTATCGCCCGCAATTGACAATGATCGTTACTGGCCTGAGCGTCAGCGCCGACGAGTGGGCGGCGGGACAAGAATGGCAGCTTACGGCGACGGAGGTTTAGGTGCCGGTTGCGGGACCATTTTACTTTTATTGGGCCGATGCTGGCGCGACGTTCAACGCTGGCAATTTGGTCATGGAGGAATACATTTTTTCCTTCAATTTGGCGCAGGCAGAAACCGAATTCGCATCGCTGGATATCGAGATCAAGAACCCCGGTGTTGCTGGATTGCTCGCATCGGGACAGCCATTGTGGGCTTTCTTCGGTTATGACGGTGGCAGCGGCAACACTGCGCTGTTCTATGGCAGGCTTGTCGCCATCCCTACCGATCTTCTCGCGACGGTGATCACGCTCAAGTTCGTGGCGCGGCCCGATGATTACGAGGCGCAACGTCATTTGCTCATGATGGATATCCATTATGCGGGCCGACCATTTTGGGATCCGATCTTCATCGATGCCGCACATCAAGAAGACCCCGACGCGGCGTTGGAGGCAATCTCCCAGGATTGGCATACGGATCGCGTGACGTTGAGCGTCAGCACATCGGATATTCTCGTAGGTGAGGATGGCACGGTGACTTTTGCGCTCGGCGAGGCATTTCTAGACGAACTCAACGTGACTGTTGGAGAGGCACCGATCCAACGAATCGACGTTGATGCGACGGTGCCGTGGCAACAGACATTCGGCGGCACGATAGATTTCGGCATTTGGAATTGGAGTGGGCCTAGCACATCGAACGTCATCAACGCTTGGCCGAAGACCGGCGACCAGCTTTCCGGAGGCTGGAGCGTCGTAGTCGGTTTCGCGAAGATGACTGTTCTTCAATACAACCATCAAAACGTAAGTTTCAACGTCAGCTATCAGAACGAAGCAAAGACGCATAAGGACGGCGATACGATGTCGCTGAACGCCAGCTATT